>ERZ772880.1654-NODE-1654-length-18605-cov-3.354016_pt1 | contig 18605 bp, 20 predicted proteins | sample MGYA00580577_ERZ772880 | MGnify/ENA primary metagenome ERZ772880 (study PRJEB29015, sample SAMEA2737705) | human gut metagenome | biome: human gut; feature: human-associated habitat; material: faeces | place: China | collected 2012 ... | reverse complement strand
GGACTGTTTACGCATTGAGTTGATTATAAAGCCCCTGCCAAATAAATATCAGATGGTTCAGCAATTTAACCATTTCTGCCCCATGTGGTCTATTGTCATCTTTTAAGCAGAATGTTATAATACGATTATAAGTATGTAGGTACAAGAGTCGCCATGATTGAAAGGCTTTTTGAGGTGGTCGATTTGGAACGCAATACATTTAAGTTGATACATAGCGAACTCATACAGCAAGTTCAGTGTGTGGAATTTAATCTGAAAAGGATTTACGCAGCGATGTGTCAGGGAGATTTTGACGATAATTTCCATTCTTTAGATAATGCTAATTTGGGAAAAATCGTTCGGGAATTAAAGCGACTGGATCATAGTGATGGCTGCCCAGAATTGACGGACATGAATTATAAAACCATTGATGAGATCAGAATGATCAGGAATTATTGGTGCCATCAATGTTATTTGGATTTTGCATATATTCAAAACGACTCTGAGCGAGAACGCGCGTTTCAAAGAATTGCTGAGCGTTTGCACTATGATGAATTCAGAACTTATGAACTGATGCAAAAAACACAGGCGATTTATACCTATATTATGGACAAATATAGGCGATGAGTTTTTGGCAATGCGTATGGTTGAACGTTGGCGAGACTGATTTGTTTGAAGAATATGAAACTTGATGAAGATTTAATTTACGAGATTTTGTCCGCGGTGGGCGAGATACCTTATGGGCGGGTGGCTACATATGGGCAGATCGCGCGGCTGATCGGGCGGGATAAAAACGCGCGCTTGGTGGGCCGCGTGCTGAGCAGGGCCGAATACTATGGCGACTACCCATGCCACCGAGTGGTCAATCATCAGGGCCGCACCGCACCCGGCTGGCCGGAGCAAAGAGCGCTGCTGTATATGCGCCTGGCAGATGGTGAAAGCAAATGAAAAAATCTGATTTTGATAAAATAGAAAAGTATATGCTGGCATATTGCGGTGAGTCGGTGCATGATCAGCAGCACATATATCGAGTGCTCTTCCACGCACTGGAGATCAACCGGCAAGAGGGCGGTGACCGAGATGTGGTCATTGCTGCCTGTTTGCTGCACGATATTGCCCGAGAGGACCAGCGAATGAATGGCACCATAGACCATGCGCAGCTGGGTGCAGAGCGGGCGCTGGCGTGGCTACATGAGAATGGCTTTGACACGGATTTTGCGAAAAGGGTGGCGGATTGTATTCGTTGCCATCGGTACAGAGGGGACAATGTGCCCCGTACCACGGAAGCCAAGATCCTTTATGACGCGGACAAGATCGATGCTGCCGGGCTGATCGGCATTGCCCGCACGCTGGAATATAAGGGCCTGCTGGGTCAGCCGATCTATACGGTGCAAGACGGCAAGGTGGCGGACGGCACTGGCGGAGCGGCCAGTTTCTTTACAGAATACCGCTATAAGCTGCAAAAAGTCTATGACAAAATGCTCACCGATACCGGGCGCGCCATTGCCGTGCGGTATCGTGCGGAGGCGGAAGATTTTTATGATCGGCTGCTGGGTGATTTGCGGACGCTGTACGCAGACGGAGAACGGCGATTGAACGATAGCTTAACGGAGTGAATAATAAGGAGAAAAGGGTGCCATTTGCAGGGCTGATTGCAAATGGTGCTTTCTTTTTTGCGCGGTTTTTGTTGTTGCTTTTGTGTGACGGGTTTTGTATAATGTGGATACAATGTGCTGCTGTCACCGCAAAAATGCTGGTGATTGTGCACAACATGAAGGGGAAAAAGAAAATGAACATACAGTGGGGTACACTATATTTGATGAACTCTGTAGATATTACTTTGCTGTTCGTTTTCAAAAAATCTTTGAGTGATATCTATGTAGCCTTTTTCTTCGAGTGACTTGAGCGTGTTTCTGCAAGTGGTCGGACACATATTGCACTTCTTCGCCATCTTCGGAACAGACCAAAAACTTACACCTTTGCTGTCACCAACCGAAACAAGAAAACAGTAAATCATAAATTCGTGCGGAGAAAAGTTTTCATCAAAGATTTTGTTCGGCATATAGTAAACCTTGCCGTCGGTTTTGTAATTTTTATTTGCGTACATAATTTTTATCCTTTCATAATTTGTTTTTGAATCCACAACTTGAATTCATCTTTCGGTACAACAATTCTTGTGCCGATTTTTATTTTTGGAAAACCTTTTTCATTGACAAGTTCGTACGACCTTGTGCGAGATATTCCAAGCACCTTTGCAACCTGCGACACCGATATCATCATCGGTAGCTCATCAAAACTTTTATAGCTTTCTTTCATTGCGCTGCCTCCTTTCGTATTATTCGAGAGATACTTTTTAAAAAAGAAAAGAGAGTAAAACCAAATTTAAAAACAAAAACTCACTCATAAAAAAAGTCCCTCTACTATACGGAGAAAAATTTCAATTTTGTTCGGGTGTTTTTCAAAATTCTTTACACCTTGTTTACATTTGATTTTATGATAGCAAAAAATACCTCTCTATAATACGGAGAAAAAACTCGGTTTTGTTGATGTGTTTTTAAATAAGATTTACAAATTATTTTATAAAAACAAAAATCCTCACCGTATAAAGTAAGAATTTGTTCACAATTTGGATTTTATCAAATATGATATAATAAAATGAATTGTTTTAACTTGATATGTTATCCGTTTTTCTGTACTGATTTTTGTACGTTGCAAATTTTTATATTGACTTATCTTTAATGCTGTAGGAGAATCATATTATGAAATTAATCAATAATGTTACCGAAACTTTGAAAGATGATTTATCCGTTGAGATTCATGAAGGAAGCAAACTGTCTATCGCTGCAGCTTGCTTTTCTATGAGTTTTGGAAAGAAAAAGTAGCGGACGGAACGGTAGACTGGCCGAAAGTCACCTCTATTGATGAATTGCGTTTCATTTTTACAGCTCCGACTTTCGTAACAGAAAAAGCGAAGAAGGAAAAGAGAGAGTTTTATATTCCACGACTTAATCGTGAACGCAATCTGTATGGTACAGAATTTGAAATTAAATTAAGAAATGAACTTACTCAAAAAGCGATTGCCAAAGAGTGTGCAGAGTGGATTAAGAAAAAAGCTGTATTTAAATCTAACAAGAGCAATGAAGATATGATGGGCTTTATGAATGTTGATGACAAGAATTATATGCCTATCACTGAATTTTCAACGGTTGGATTAGGTTGTGAGAGAGGTAATAATGCCTATAATTATATTCAAAAAACAGAAGCACCTATGAGCTCGGCTTATTTGTCACTATTTGATCAACTTTGGAATGACAAGAGTAAGCTGCAGGATGTTACCGATGAAGTTATTGACAGCATTACAGCTGCTTACAATGAAAATGCTCCGGATTTTATTTATTTTGTTACACTCTATAATATCTTCAATGAATTTTTAGAAGATATTTCTGAAGATGAACTCCCTAATGAAGCAACCGGTTTTAAAGACAGCAAGATTTGGAGTATGCTGTACAATTTTCAAAAAGATGCCGCTCTTGCTATCATCAATAAACTTGAAAAATATAACGGTTGCATTCTCGCCGACAGTGTTGGTCTTGGTAAAACATTCACAGCACTTGCAGTTATAAAATATTATGAAAGCAAAAATAAATCAGTGCTGGTGCTATGCCCTAAAAAATTAGCCAACAACTGGAACACATATAAAGATAATTACATTAACAACCCTATTGCGTCTGACCGCCTTGGTTATGATGTTCTTTATCATACAGATCTTAACAGAACACATGGACAGTCAAATGGTCTTGACCTTGAAAGAATAAATTGGGGTAACTACGGTCTTGTAGTTATTGATGAATCACATAATTTCAGAAACGGTGGTAAGATAGTTGAAAATCCGGATGAAGAAACAAAGGATAATCGCTATGTTACCTTGATGAAAAAAGTTATTCGAGCAGGCATAAAAACTAAAGTGCTTATGCTTTCGGCTACGCCGGTAAACAATCGCTTTAATGACTTGAAAAATCAACTTGCCCTTGCATATGAAGGACACACGGATTACATAGACGAAAAGCTCAATACTAATCGCACCATTGATGAAATATTCAGGAACGCCCAAAGAGCTTTTAACACTTGGAGTAAGTGGGAACCATCAGATCGTACAACTGAAAACCTACTTAAAATGTTGGACTTTGATTTTTTTGAAGTCTTGGATAGCGTAACAATAGCCCGTTCAAGAAAACATATTCAAAAATACTATGACACAACTGATATAGGAACTTTCCCAATAAGATTAAAACCTTTATCGCCGAGACCGCATTTGACTGACTTGAAAACTGCAATAAATTATAATGAGATTTTCGAGCAGCTTATGCTTTTAACATTGACTATATACACTCCGACACACTATATACTTCCGAGCAAGATGGACAAGTATGCAGAATTATACGGGGATAACAAGGTCAATGTAGGCTTTACTCAGGCAAACCGTGAGCAAGGTATCCGTCGTTTGACAGCTATCAATTTGATGAAGCGTATGGAAAGCTCCGTATATTCTTTCAATCTTACTCTAAAGAGAATAAAAGATTTGATTGAAAGTACGATTGCGACGATTGACAGATTTAATAAGCAATCCGCACTCGAAATTGAATTAACAGATATATCTAATATGGATGAGTTTGACGATGAGGACCAAAATACAGACGACCTGTTCTCTTTTGGTAGAAAGATAAAAATCGATCTTGCCGATATGGACTATGTATCTTGGAGAGATAGTCTAGCAAAAGATGCGGAAGTTCTTGAACTCTTAACTGTTATGGTTGGTGACATTACTCCGGAACACGATTCAAAGTTGCAAGAACTTTATAAAATTATAGATGAAAAAATATCTAACCCGATTAACGAAGGCAATAAAAAGATAATCATTTTTACTGCGTTTGCGGATACAGCAGGATATTTATATGACAATGTAAGCGAGTATGTCAAATCAAAATATGGACTTAATACTGCAATGGTATCTGGCTCAGTAGACGGTCGTACCACTTGCCCTAAGCTTCGTGGAGACTTAAATACTGTACTGACCTGCTTCTCTCCGATTTCAAAGGGTAGAGATTTATTTGAGAACATTCCAAAGGAAGATATAGATATTCTAATTGCAACAGACTGTATTTCAGAAGGTCAAAACTTGCAAGATTGCGATTATCTGATTAACTACGATATACATTGGAATCCGGTTCGTATTATTCAGCGTTTTGGTCGTATTGACCGTATCGGAAGTAAAAATAAGTATATCCAGCTTGTCAATTTTTGGCCTGATGTAACCCTTGATGATTACATCAATTTGAAAGCTAAAGTTGAAACCCGTATGAAGATAGTGAATATGACTTCAACCGGTACGGGTGACGATAATCCTTTAAGCGATGAAGAAAAAACTGATCTTGAATACAGAAAAGCACAACTCGAAAAACTGCAAGAAGAAGTTGTTGATATTGAAGATATGACAACCGGCATTTCAATAATGGATTTAGGTCTTAATGAATTTAGGCTTGATTTGCTTGAATACATAAAGAACCACCCTGATATTGAAAAAGCCCCGTTTGGACTTAATGCAGTTGTTCCTGCAAATGAGGATGCACCTGCCGGTGTGATATTTGTTTTGAAAAATCGCTCCGATAGCGTAAATATTGATAATCAGAACAGACTTCACCCATTCTATATGGTGTATATCAGTAATGATGGAGAAGTTATTTGCGACCATTTATCTCCAAAGGATATGCTCGATAAAATGCGTTTCCTTTGTAAGGGCAAAACGGAACCTATACCTGAGGTCTATAAGCAGTTCAATAAAGAAACTCGTGACGGTAAGGATATGTCGAAATTCTCTGAACTGCTCGGAGAAGCGATTGCATCCATTATAGAAGTCAAAGACGAAAGCGATATAGACAGTTTTTTAGGTGGCAGTCAGGTCAGCTTTCTGTCAAACGAAATCAAAGGACTGGACGACTTTGAACTGATATGCTTCTTAGTCGTGCGATGAGGTGAGAGTATGCTCGGACTTCCCAAGTCAACTGAAATGAGTAAGCAACTTCCGAAAAAGGCTATATATGCAAAATTTCAAATGAATACAGCGGCAAAAGAGAAGATTGACGCTGATATTTCAAGAATAACTATCGTCAATGAAATAACGCCGAATAAGGTCAATATTCCTGCCGGCGATGAAGTGAAAAGTTTTTTTGTTTTGCTCGTAACCTTAAAAAGAAAAGAGTTTGATGAAAAGACCATTGCAACGCTGTCAAAGCTGATACCGCAAAGCATTTTGTTTGTGCTTGAATGCGGTAATGAAAGTAAACTTGCAATTTATCACACCAAGTTAATGCAGACGAAGTGGAAGCTGAGCGCAGAACAAAAAATTGAACTTAAAGGCTTAAATCTTGACACCGTTTGGGAGAATATCGTTATTGCTGTTGGTGGTATAGATATTGAGCAAGGCAAAACCCTTGATGAACAGATTATAATAGATGAGAAAAGGCAGAAGTTAGAGAAAGAGATAGCCAAGCTTGAAAAGCAGGCAAGGGCTGAGAAACAGCCGAAGAAGAAGTTCGAGCTGGTACAGAGAATACGTGGGCTAAGAAATGAATGGGAGATATTAAGGTGACAAAGGAAAATGATAATCTTATGGATGAAAGTATTACGTATTTGCAAATGATACAAGCAACAATAGATAGAATGTCAACCTCATCGGCTATATTCAAGGGATTCGCTGCTTCGATAGTTGCGGGAGTGTCTGCCATATCCTTTGGAAATATAAATAAATGGGTATTGTTGTTATCCTTTATTCCAGTGGTATGTTTTTTAGTTTTAGACATTTATTATTTGCGACTTGAACGACGTTTTAGATATTTATATGACAGTGTAAGAACAGGAGTAAAGAAGGTTGATTTCGACTTGAAACCGCCTAAAGCAGAAGAAATTTTAAAGATGGATAGAAAATCAAACATTAGAATAAGAGATTGCGTTATGTCGCCGAGCATATTGTGGTTTTATATTCCTATGATTTTGATTTGTGTTGTTGTAATTATAATGAACTTTGGAGGATGTTTGAAATGAAAAGACAAGTATTTTTTAGTTTTCATTTTGATAAGGATATCTGGCGTGTTGGTCAGATTCGTAATATGGGAATTGTTGAAGGACAGGACTTATTTAGTGATAACGGATGGGAAAAGGTTCGTTTGCGTTCAGAATATGCAATTAAGCAATGGATTGACAAAGAAATGAAAATGAGAAGTTGTGTTGTTGTCCTAATTGGAGAGGAAACAGCCTCAAGGGACTGGGTGAAGTATGAGATAGAACATGCCTGGAAAAATGGAAAAGGAATTGTTGGAATTTACATTAATAAACTAGAAAACTCACGAGGCGAGCAAGCTCAAAAAGGGAAAAATCCGTTTGATTTATTCTATGTAGATAAAACGATAAATTATATTGCGGAGAGAAATAATCCTGCGGACGAAAACGACATTAGATTAAGTCTGGTGTGCAAAACATTTGAGTCTTCATATCAAACAAGTAAATATGTGTATGATGATATTAAGAACAATATAGAGAAACTGATTGAAGAAGCCATTGAAATACGTAAACGTTATCCTATGTAGGAAGATAGTTATAACACATAAACAAGATGATGGAGGTTCCGAATATGGATAAACTCAAGATGCAGACAGCGAATAAGGCTGATGAGAATTTTAAGAAGTTAGCGGAGATGTTTCCTAATGCTGTTACGGAAACGATTGACGAGAACGGCGAAGTGGTTCGTGCTATTGATAAGGATGTACTTATGCAGGAAATTTCTTGCAAAGTTGTTGAGGGAAACGAGGAACGCTATCAGTTTACTTGGCCTGACAAAAAGAAATCTGTTCTTCTTGCTAATGCACCTATCAATAAGACCTTGCGTCCTGTTCGAGATGATGAAACAACTCCAACTGGAGCAGACAGTGAGGGAAAACCATATTGCAGTAGTGGCAGCGTGAATTTTGATAATACAGAAAATCTTTATATTGAGGGCGATAACCTTGAAGTGTTGAAGCTGTTGCAGGAAACTTATCTTGGCAAAATCAAGATGATTTACATAGACCCGCCGTACAACACGGGCAATGACTTTGTGTATGAGGATGATTTTGCTCAAAGTACGGATGAATACCTTGCTAACAGCGGACAATACGATGAAGACGGTAATCGACTTGTAAAAAATCTTGACAGTAATGGCCGTTTCCATACCGATTGGCTGAATATGATTTATCCTCGGTTAAAGTTGGCAAAAAACCTATTGTCTGAAAATGGCTTTATTGCAATTAGCATTGGCGAGGAAGAAAGTGATAATCTTCGGAAGGTTTGTGATGAGGTTTTTGGAGAGCAGAATTTTAGGAACATCTTAGAAGTGAGACGTTACGACAAAAACCTGAACTTACAGTTTGCAAGCGAAGGCTTAGCAACGATGAACGTAGGATTAGAGTATATTTATATCTATTCCAGAAATCCTGAATCCAAGATGACAGCCGTATACAGGCCGTCAACCGATGAGCGTGCATCTGTTGGTTATTGGAAAGGATTTTGGAATAACGCAGATAGACCTACTATGAGATACGATATTTATGGATTTATACCGTCAGAAGGACAATGGAAATGGAAAAAAGAAGTTGCCTATGAAGCAATGAAAAACTATGAAGAATATTGCAAGGATTATGCTGGCAAAATGTCTCTTGAAGACTATTGGAAAATGACCGGCAAATCAAAGCGTTTCATTCGTAGAAAAGACGGTGGCACCGGTAAGAACATGGGTGTCGAACATTGGGTTGCTCCTGCGGACGGTATTTTGCGTAACAGCAACTGGTCTGACTTGTTAGTATCTAAGTCGTCTGGTCTGCCTTTTGATAGTCCTAAAAATCCAGATGTCCTAATTGAACTTATCAATCTGTTTGGTGTCGAGGACGATGATTTCATCTTGGATTTCTTTTCTGGTTCCGCATCTACTGCACACGCAACAATGCAACTAAATGCGGAAAAATCCGGCAAGCGACATTTTATTATGGTACAGATTCCTGAAGAAACGGATGAAAAGAGTGAAGCCTATAAATTGGGCTATCAGAACATCTGTGAAATCGGCAAGGAGCGTATCCGCCGTGCTGCAAAGAAAATTGTGGAAGAAAATCCTGAAACAAAGTTTGACGGTGGTTTCCGTGTGCTGAAGTGCGATACCTCCAACATGAAGGATGTCTACTATAACCCTGCGGAGTATGAGGTCAATATGTTTTCCCGCCTTGAGGATAACATCAAAGAGGACAGAACGCCGGAAGATTTACTGTTCCAAGTAATGCTTGACCTCGGAATTTTGCTTAGCAGCAAAATTCAAGTTAGGAGTGAGAAAGTAGGAATAAGGAATTATTCTTACTTTGATGTTGAGGATGGGTATTTGATTGCTTGCTTTGACAAAAACATTGATGAAGAAGTCATCACAGCAATTGCTAAACAGAAGCCGTATTATTTTGTAATGCGTGACAGCTCTATGGCTAACGATAGTGTCGCAACGAACTTTGAGCAGATTTTTGCCACTTACAGCCCTGACACAGTAAGGAAGGTGCTGTGATGAATAGGAAATACGCAGAAAAAATCATTTCAGCGTTAAAAGATGATTTGGAGAATGACTATAACGGATTTGAACTAGTTGATGATATGAGCCGTGCTGAAAAACTATTTGGAAAAGAAATTCCTGCAATCGTTGATTGTATAGAAGAATCGAGAAGCTACAGTGGAACAATTCGCAGAAATGCTCAAATAATCATTGACTTGCTTGAGATTGAATTAGCTGAACAAAAGACCATAGTAGATATTGGTTTAACTCAAATTGAAAAAGGTACTTTTCTAAAGTTATTCATCCGAGGCGGATATGTGCTTAACTTTACAACAAACGATTTTGATGTTTTTACGATGGAAAGTGTTGGAGTTGCGTTATGTGCCAAGTATGGATTGTCTAAAGGAAAATCTTTGACGGAGTACATAACGAAAGATGCTGATGAAAAAGAAGTTTTAAAATTATTAAAGGATTTATTTGATTATTACAAAGAAAACTACGAACAAGAATATACATACAGCGAAGACGAAGATGTTTTTGGATGTTCTCGATATAATGCCGAGTACGCAAAGCTATATAAAAAGTGTCAGTCATATATTGATAAAGTTTTAAATGATTCTACTCCACTTGCAGTTAATGCTGCACAGTTGAAAGAAAAGTTTTCAAGTGAATATTTATCAAAACAAATTGAGTTAATGATTAACATGCAAACTGAAAATCCCACAGATGCAATTGGAAAAGCTAAAGAACTAATTGAAAGCTGTTGTAAAACTATTTTAGATAATGAAGGCATGGTTTGGGATAAGAATTGGAATATGAGTAAGCTTACTGGTGAAACTCTAAAACTCCTTAATCTCACTCCGGAAAACATCACAAGCTCTGACCCTGTAGCGGAAAACATAAAAGCAGTTCTTGGAAATTTGAGAGGAATAACAACAAAACTTGCTGAAATTAGAAATCCGTATGGGAGTGGACACGGTAAAAGTGCTTCATTTACAGGACTGGAAACAAGACACGCAAAACTTGCGGTTGGATGCAGTATTACATTTGTTACTTTCCTTTGGGATACTTACGAAGGAGGTCTGACGAATTGAAATTTAATTTTAAGATACAACAATACCAAACGGATGCCGTTGATGCTGTTGTTAAGGTTTTTAACGGACAAGGCTTTCACGATAAAATCAACTATATTCGTGATTTGGGAAATACTGAACAGAATCTTTCTTCTCAAGTATCATTTGATGAAAACGAAATAATGGATGATACAGGATACAAGAACGAACTTGTTGAGCTTTCTGACGAACAACTTTTGCAAAATATTCAAAATTTGCAAAGCCAAAATAACATTAAACTTTCTCCGTCCCTTGTAAAAGATTTGGGCAGATGCAGTCTTGATATTGAAATGGAAACCGGCACAGGTAAAACCTATGTATATATCAAGACAATGTTTGAGCTGAACAAAAAGTACGGCTGGAGCAAATTCATTGTAGTTGTGCCGAGTATTGCTATCCGTGAGGGTGTAAAGAAATCCTTTGAAATTACCGCAGACCATTTTATGGAGCATTACGGTAAAAAGGCTCGTTTCTTCATTTATAACAGTTCAAACCTGAACCAGCTTGATAATTTTTCAAGCAGTTCGGGCATCAATGTAATGATTATCAATACGCAGGCTTTCGCTTCTTCTCTTAAAGAGGACGGACGCAGTAAGGAAGCTCGTATTATTTACTCAAAGCGTGATGAGTTTGCTTCTCGCCGTCCGATTGATGTAATCAAGGCCAACAGACCGATTATCATTCTTGACGAGCCGCAGAAAATGGGCGGTGCAGTTACACAAAAGGCTTTGAAAAATTTCAATCCTCTTTTTACGCTCAATTATTCTGCTACTCACGCAAAGCAACATAATCTTGTTTATGTGTTAGATGCTCTTGACGCATTCAATAAAAAACTCGTTAAGAAGATTGAAGTTAATGGCTTTGAAGTAAAGAATTTTAGAGGTACGGACAGTTATTTGTACCTTGAACAGATTGTGTTATCGGCAAAGAAACCGCCTATGGCTAAAATTGAGCTTGAAATCGGATATAATAAGTCAATCAATCGTGAGACAAGATTGTTGGGTGTTGATGATAATCTGTATTATAAATCTGAGGAAATGGAGCAGTACAAGGGATATACAATTTCAGAAATTGACCCACTTCGTGGAACAGTAACATTTACAAATGGCGAGGTTATCAAAGCCGGAGATGTTGTCGGTGATGTGTCTGAAAAAGATATGCGCCGTATTCAGATTAGAGAGACTATTCTTTCTCACTTTGAAAAAGAAGAAAAGCTCTTTAATATGGGTATTAAGTGTCTTTCTTTGTTCTTTATTGATGAGGTTGCAAAGTACCGTCAATATGACGAGAACGGCGATGAAGTGCTTGGCGAGTACGGTGTTATGTTTGAGGAAGAGTATTTGAATGCTCTTAATGACTATACGACCTTGCTTGATACACCTTATCAAAGATACTTGAAATCTACTTGCAGTGATGTGAGTGCAGTACATAAAGGCTATTTCAGTATTGATAAAAAGACCGGACACAGTATTGACAGTAAACTCAAAAGGGGCAGTGAATTTTCAGACGATATTTCGGCTTATGACCTTATTTTGAAGAATAAGGAACGCTTGCTTTCCTTTGATGAGCCAACGAGATTTATTTTCTCTCACTCTGCACTTCGTGAAGGCTGGGATAACCCAAATGTTTTTCAAATTTGTACGCTTAAACATTCTGACAGCAATACTGCAAAGCGTCAGGAAGTAGGTCGTGGATTGCGTTTGTGCGTAAATCAAAACGGTAATCGTATGGATGTTGAAAGTTGTGGCGCTTCGGTACACGATATTAACACTCTTACTGTTATTGCAAGTGAAAGCTATAAAACTTTTGTTACGGATTTGCAGTCGGATATCAAAACTGTTTTGTATGACAGACCTACAGTTGCTACGAGTGAGTACTTTAAGGGTAAATGCATTAATGTTGACGGTGTATCTACGATTATTGATGACGATACAGCCAATGCCATTGAATTTTATCTTATTCAGAACGGTTATGTCGATATGAAGCGTAAGGTTACGGACAAATACCGTCAAGATATAAAAAGTGGAACTGTTGCCGAGCTTCCTGATGAATTGAAACCTATGGCGGATGGCATACATACACTTATTCAGGCTGTTTATGATGACAGTGTCCTCAAGGATATGTTTACAGACGGACACGAAACAAAGGTTAAAGACAATCCGCTTAATGAAAACTTTGCCAAGAAAGAGTTTCAGGCTTTATGGCGTGAGATTAACCACAAGTACGCTTACACAGTTGAGTTTGATAGCGACGAGCTGATTAAGAAAGCAATCGCACATATTGACGAAAAACTTTTTGTTTCAGAGCTTCAATACACCGCTACCATCGGTCGTCAGAAAGCAGAAATGAATGAGTATGAGGTTGAGCGTGGAGCTTCATTTACTGGCGAAAAAACAAGAACGCAGACTCTTAAACACGCTGAAACAAGTCAGATTAAATATGACCTTATCGGCAAAGTTGCAGAAGGTACTACACTTACCCGTAAGACGGTATCAGCCATCTTGCAGGGTATCAGGGCAGAGAAGCTTCATATGTTCAAGAATAACCCGGAGGAATTTATCACAAAGGTTATCAGACTTATCAATGAGCAGAAAGCTACAATGATTGTTGAGCATATTTCCTATGACACAATCGAGGGTGAGTATGACAGTAATATCTTTACAGCCGAAAAGAACACACAAAGCTTTGACAAAGCATTCCTTGCAAAGAAAGCAATTCAGGACTATGTGTTCACAGATGGCTCTGCGGAAAAGAGCATTGAAAGAAAATTTGCAGAAGATTTGGATAGAGCAGATGAAGTATGTGTTTATGCAAAACTTCCGAGAACATTTCAAATTCCTACTCCGGTAGGTAATTATTCTCCGGACTGGGCAATCGCTTTTTATGAGGGCAAGGTTAAGCATATTTTCTTTATTGCCGAAACTAAAGGCACAATGGAAAGTCTCGAACTTAGACCGATTGAGCAGGCTAAGATTTCTTGTGCCAAAAAGCTGTTCAACGAAATGTCTAACAGCAAGGTGAAATATCACGATGTCGATAGTTATCAGAGCTTGCTTGATATTATTGAATTTATATATATAGGAAAAAACCACATATTAAAGGAACTTTTTGAAGTATATAACGATAAAGATTTGCTTTCTTTTGTGGACGACTTGCAATATAAATATCAGCTAAAAGAAATGTAATTTACGAGTATTACAATAAATTTGTGTTTGTTTACAAGGTTAGCAAATAAAATTTGATTATTGGATGTGTTCTGTAAAACGAGGTGCGATTGAATGGACGATAATGAAATTAAAAGGCGGCTTGCCGGTCGTGCTGCCGAATATATGATGTTCAAGGACGATGAAGAAGATACCGAAGTTCCGGTAGAAATTTCATCATCCGATAGTGTTATCGACTTTTTAGATCTTGAAGAGTCAAAAGACAAAATTCAAAGTGACATTCAAAGTGACAAATAATATGTCACTTTGGGGAGCTAAAATAAAAATGCTTTTAGGTTTGCCCTAATTTTTGGGCAAGCCTATTTTCTTTTTCTCTAATCTATTAGTTGACTCCTTAAATATTATTAAATTATGTGTTATAAAACTTTTTGAGTAAATCAACAGTAACTGTATGCAGCCACAATATGATAATGATTATCAATTTTATATTGACAATTTGATTTTGCTAAATTATAATAAAAATAAAAAGAGTAAAATTATGAGCGAGAGAAAAAATTATTCCACAAAACACAATAATGAATTATTGAAATATTTGGAAGAACATAAAAATGAGCATTTAACAGTGTCGCAAATCTATAATGATTTGACTGCAAAAGGTATTTCAATAGGATATGCTACTGTTTACAGGCAACTGGAAAAACTTGTTAATAATTCCAGTGTTGTAAAATATACAATCGACAATACTAGCAGTGCATGCTTTGAATATGTGGGAGAGGATAATCACTCCAAGCAGTCTACATATCACTTAAAATGTGAGCATTGTGGTAAAATCATTCATTTAAGTTGCAATGAAATTGAAGAATTTGAAAATCATATTTCATCGCATCATAATTTTAAGGTCGACCCTGCAAAAACCGTTTTTTACGGCTTATGCGAAAATTGTGCAAAGTAATACTAAGAAAGGAAATCACTGATGAAGCAGGAAGCCATAAGCAAGAAAAAGAGAATAGTTACAATGCTTATAGCAGTTTTGTTTGTGATAGCGGCTGTATTTTCTGCTGCTTTTGTTATCAAAGAGGCGAATCACAAGTGCAATCATACTGATTGTCAAATTTGCCAAACAATGCAGCTTTGCATAAAAAACTTAACGGATTTAGGTTCAAAATCGGATGATATTGTAGGTGTAACTGTATTATTTTATTTTGCGTTATTTATCATTTCTTTTGTTACTTATATATTCTCAAAGGAAACGCTTATTGATTTAAAAACTAAATTATCCAATTAAATATAATTATCAACAAGGGACAAGTCTGCATTTTTGGACTTGCATATGTTAAAAATAAGTCTGTTTAGCAGGCTTTGTTTTGCTATGCAAAAGTTCCTTGTATTTTTATGCCCATTTTTAAGATTATATTTGATTGGAGATACTTTTATGAAAAAATTTTTAGGCGTAATTGCCACTGTTTTAAGTGTTGCAATTATTTTTGTTGCTTGCTCTAATGGAAGAAGCAACAATGAAAATGCAATAAAAAATAATGATGATAATACAAAGCTCAGCATTGTAACAACAATTTTTCCCGAATACGATTGGGTTGGTCAAATACTCGGTGAAAATCAAGCCAATGTAGATTTGACGATGCTTCTTGAAAAGGGCGTTGATTTGCACAGCTATCAGCCGAGTGCCGATGATATGGTAAAGGTTTCTAAATGTGACTTGTTTATTTATGTTGGCGGTGAATCGGACACATGGGTTGATGATGCATTGAAGTCTGCTCAAAACAAAAATATGAAGGTTATCAATCTTCTTGATGTTCTTGGAAATTCTGTAAAGGAAGAAGAACAGGTTGAAGGTATGCAAGCTGAAGAAGAGGAAGAAGAGGGCGAAGAGGAAGGTCCTGAATATGATGAACATGTATGGCTCTCTCTCAAAAACGCCAAAACTCTTTGTTCTTCCATTGCAGATGCACTTTGCGAGATTGACTCAAAAAATGCAAATGTATATAAAAAGAATTTAAATGAATACACCAAAAATTTGGACGCACTGGATAAGGAGTATCAGCAAGCAGTTGACAGCGCAAAATATGATACCTTGGTTTTCGGCGACCGTTTTCCATTTAGATATATGGTTGACGATTATTCTTTGAAATATTATGCCGCATTTGTGGGTTGTTCTGCCGAAACAGAGGCAAGTTTTCAAACAATTAAATTTCTTGCAAACAAGGTTGACGAACTCGGTGTAACAAAAGTGCTTACTATCGAAGATCCAAAGCACAAAATTGCTCAAACGGTAGTTGAAAATACAAAAGAAAAAAATCAAAAAATCCTTGCACTCAATTCTATGCAATCGGTTACAAGCGATGATGTTAAGAATGGCGAAACATATTTGAATGTAATGCAAAGCAATCTTGATGTGCTTAAACAAGCTTTAAATTAAGGAGGACACTATGGCACAGATTGTATGCAAAAATTTAGCTGTCGGCTACGGCAACACAGTTGTAAAAAACAATATAAATTTTAATGTTGAAAAGGGCGATTACCTTTGCATAATCGGCGAAAACGGTTGCGGAAAAAGTACGCTTATGAAAACAATTTTAGGGTTGGAAAGCACACTTAACGGTGAAATTGTTTTTTTAGATGATATAAAGAAAAACGAAATCGGATATCTGCCTCAACAAACACAGTTGCAACGGGATTTTCCGGCATCTGTAAGCGAAGTGGTTATGTCAGGCTTTCTCAACAGAAACGGACTCAGACCTTTTTACACAAAAAAGCAAAAAGCCGAGTTTAAAAAGGTTATGAAAAATCTTAATATACAAGAGCTTGAAAAAAGATGTTATCGTGAGCTTTCCGGAGGTCAACAGCAAAAAGTATTACTTGCACGAGCACTCTGTGCCACAGATAAAATTCTTTTACTTGACGAGCCGGTTGCGGCTCTTGACCCAAAGGCAAGCGAGGACTTTTATAATTTGCTTGCTCAAATAAATGCAAACGGCACAACCGTAATTATGATTTCGCACGATGTTAATGAGGCTGTGAAATATGCAACAAAGATATTGTGTCTTAACTCGCCTTGCTTTTTCGGCAGTCAAAAAGAATATTTTGAATTTATCAAGGGAGGTGAGCAAAATGCTTGAAAAACTTATGGTTTATTTTGAATATCCGTTTGTAAGATATGCACTTATCGCCGCAGTTCTTATTGCTCTTTGCTCATCTCTTTTAGGTGTTACGCTTGTGCTTAAAAGATTTTCATTTATCGGAGACGGACTTTCCCATGTGGCTTTCGGTGCAATGGCAGTTGCAACGGTATTAAAGCTAACAAACAATATGCTTTTAATAATGCCGGTTACAATTATTGCGGCAATTATTCTTTTAATCAGTGGTAAGAAAAAAATTAAAGGTGATGCTGCAATAGCTGTTATTTCCGTAGGAGCACTTGCAATAGGCTATTTGGTTATGAATTTGTTTTCAACCTCTGGCAATGTTTCGGGTGATGTTTGTTCAACGCTTTTCGGTTCAACATCAATATTGACCCTTACAATAAAGGATGTTTACCTATGTGTTGCACTGTCGATAGCCGTAATAATTATTTTCTGCGTGTTTTATAACAAGATTTTTGCCGTTACTTTTGATGAAAGCTTTGCCAAAGCAACGGGAATAAAAGTGGGGGCATATAACTTCTTGATAGCAGTTACCATTGCGGTTATCATTGTGCTTGCAATGAACCTTGTAGGTTCACTTCTTATTTCTGCATTGATTATTTTTCCTGCACTTTCGGCAATGCGACTTTTTAAAAGCTTTAAATCTGTAATTATCTTTTCTGCAGCCTTTTCCGTTGTATGTACGGTTGTGGGACTTCTTGCCTCAATTCTTGCAGGAACGCCGGTAGGCTCAACCATTGTTGCAAGCGATATAGCCGGATTTATAATTTGCTTGGCTTTATCAAGCGTTAAGAGAGGTGTAAGAGTATGAAAAAAATAATTGCAATTATATTAGCTTTAGTGTTGTCTTTGAGCTTTGTCGCTTGTTCAAAAAACAGTGATAAAAACGAGAATTCCAACTCAAAGGCTACAACAAAAATAACTGAATCCACAACCGAGGCAAAGTCTGTTGATTTGGATTTGACGGAACTAAGCAGCACGGTAGTCTACTCTGAAGTTTATAATATGCTTATTACGCCAGATGATTATAAAGGCAAGATCATAAAAATGAAAGGTCAATTTAATCAATACACGGATGATGAAACAGGCAAAATATACAATGCCGTGATTATTCCTGATGCAACTGCTTGTTGTCAACAAGGATTGGAATTTGAACTTTCAGATAAAACTAATCCTAACTTTGAACAAAATACGGAAATAACGGTTGTCGGTACATTCGATACTTATTCAGATGGCAAGTTTTTATATTGCCATTTAAAAAATGCAAAAATAATTGATAAATAGTGGATTGAATAATTAAAATTTATACCGAAAGTGTTTTACTATTATTTGTCACTATTTCTTGCAGTGGGGTGCATTATATTTGAGTTATGATTCTTCTCAATTTCCAAGAGCATCAAAAAAGCATCAATTTTCAACAAAAATTATAATGACAAAAACGAACAGCACTTTCAAATCTTGAAAGTGCTGTTTTTTTGCGGAATTTTAGGGGGACTGTATTTTAACACGCGGCTTAACTGAAAGCGTGCTTTTCGCTCCAAAACCGCGTGCCGGGCTTCGTCGCCGAGCGCTGCCTGTG
>ERZ772880.1649-NODE-1649-length-18631-cov-5.083010_pt1 | contig 18631 bp, 21 predicted proteins | sample MGYA00580577_ERZ772880 | MGnify/ENA primary metagenome ERZ772880 (study PRJEB29015, sample SAMEA2737705) | human gut metagenome | biome: human gut; feature: human-associated habitat; material: faeces | place: China | collected 2012 ... | reverse complement strand
TCTATAACCCCAGTTTTTCTGGAGTTATAGACGAGAGCTTCACTCAGTCATAGAGTGCGTGCCAAATCTTTCGCATGAGGTTGTCGAGTGTCTCTGTGGGGGAGAGGGTCTCCATGTCGTCGAAGACAGCCCAGGTAGACTTCTGGATCTTTTCGATCTGAGCCTTGTACTGGAGGGCCTTCGCAGACGCGAAGACGAAAAGCAGAGACAGGGTGACAATTGCGATGATCATGACGATTCCTTTCTTGAGGGGTTAGTTCTCATAATGAGACCTGTAGTTTTTGCCTTCGCAAAAACCTATAACCCCAGGTTTTCTGGAGTTATAGGTCTTTGGAAGTGAGTTCTAGCGACGGAACTTCAGCATTCCGAAAGCCTTGGAGGCGAGGACGTGAGTTTGCTCGTAATTGAGCACGGCGAGGAGACCCAGCAAATAGACAGCTCCGTTTGCAATAGTCTCCGAAGAGGGGATCAGCTTCTGCTTAAGATCAGAGTCTTTAGCAAGCCGATGCAGCTTTTCGAGATTATTGACAGCGGTGCTGTACTCATTTGTAGAGGGGTCTTCCCCGCCGAGCCAATTAAGAACTTCGTTCTCGAGGTCCTCATGGTCATAGAGGCGTTCGACGTTGGGCATAGAATGCTCCTTTCTAGTGAGTACTTCTCACTATAGCCCGTGTTTTTATTAGTCTGATGCCCCCGAGGGCTTGGTGACCCTCATAGTAATCGTATCGCCGTCCTTGAACTGAGAAGGTTCAGCTGGGAAATCAGCATAGACTTCATCACGCTTCGTCACGACAAGATCACCGTCGACGGGCGCGGTGTAGTTATTAGAGCTGACCTTGAGACCGGCTCCGATAAGAACGCCCAGCGCCGTAATAGTGGCGGTGACCTCATTGGTATAGGGAATCCCCCACACCATACCGACGGTGTTGACGAATGTAGCCAGTGCTGGGATCCACAGCAGCCCGATGTTCTTCAGAACATCGTAGTGTGCATTCTTCATGTTTCTTTCCTTCCATCGCTACCTTTAGGTAGCATGGGGAGATCTTCGACTTCTTCGAAGATCCTTTTCCCCAATCCGTTTCCGCCCATTTCGACGTACGGCTTATACAAATAGTTGTAGAAGTCGTCATATTCATCGATTAGGATATAGCCTCTTTCGAGATAGTACCGGCCAAGTGTTATGATTCGCGTACGAGCGATTCCGAGGATAAGATCGTCAATAGCATGATGTTTAGAGGCTCTAGATTGCAACCAAACCCAAAGTCCCGAACCACCAAGAAGTGCTGATATCATCGGACCCGCGACTTCGGTAGCTTTGGTCAAATCCAATTATTCGTAACCTCCTCGCCGTTCTCATAAAATCGGTCAGGCTGGACCTTCACTGAATACGTCGTCAGGTCGCCGCCGCTCACGGTTCTTTCGACGATATATCCAGTAAACATGAGCCCCATGATAGTTCCAGAGACTACTCGTCCAATTCCTAGGGTAGAAAAAATATCAAGTGAAATCTCTTCGATCTCTACCGATACGCTTTTAAGAGGTTCACATCTAATCGATCTGGTGATCTGACCCCATTCTTGGTCCGAATTCCCCGAGATAGCAGTCTCATAGCGGTAGGCCCCTTGCCATTCGGAAGAGTTATACATGTAGGCGTTATTCTCGTACCACGTATGAATAGTGCCTCTAGATGATATTTTCCACATTCCACTATCTTTGGTTTTTCCAATAGCCCAGTGTGTGGGGGACGGGGGCAATCGTCGGGTTACTCTAGAAGTCACTGAGTCTAGAGATCCAAGATTTAAAATACTATTATTTGAGTTTAATGAGTCGACTATTAACTGAATATCCACATTATTTGAGTTGCCATTGGTTCCGACAATGCGCGAACTTAAGTATAGCTGATTATTCAATGCTGCATTATAGATATCATCGTAGACGCTCGTGGATGGATCGAAATTATCTACGTAATTTTTATGCTCCGATGGCACAAAAGATCGCAACCAGTATACAAACCAGCGCTTAGGGTCTGTATTAATATTGTTTAGAATAACCGGTAAAATGGCTAACGGCTGGAACGTCGTAGGATATTGGTTTTCATACGCCATACATTTATTTCGACGTTTAAGGATCTCCCAAATTGAAATACAGCGAACTTCGCTGATGCCTTGCGAATCGTAGACTATTTCCTCTACTGCGAAGGGAGTCTCGGAGGCTTGAAAACAACAAACTACCGTTCCCGGCGGATATGAAAATATCTCCTTAGACCGGAATGTTAAGGAAGCAGTATACAACGATTCTTTGATAAGAACATCAAAAACTGAATACGACGAAAAAGTACCCATTGACTTGCCAGCGAGAATCTGTACAACGTTTGGCATATCAAAGCCCCTTTCGCAGTGGTACCATTTCTAGTTTTGCGTATCCATTACCGACGTTGTCGAGTTTTATCTTGGGCGGCGGTTTCAAATAGGACAACCAGTTATCCAGTCGTTTGAGCGGAAAAGAAGGGTACGCCTCTAATGCATAGCACGCGGCTGCATTAATATCGTACCCACCCGTGATAGAAAACCTTAGTCTACCATCTTCTAGACTATACATCGAGAATTTTCCAGGATTAGTGGAAGAATTACCTCTAAGCGCCGCTTTGAACATGCTGAAGTCACTGTTAAAAATATTGTATGTTGAGGTTCCAATAGCAGGTAGCGATAGTTCAAGTGTTCTGAAATCAACATTCCCCATATCGGGCCCAATCTCACTGATTACTCTTCTCACATCAGCCACTGCCTGGCTCCAGTTTTGGTTGCCTAATCCCATATAGATAGTAAATGTATCGGCGTATAAGACAGGCCTCTTTGTCGAAATTGTGAACTCGATGACCGCCGGATACTCTGAGTAGTTATATTTAAGTTCTCGGATGACGCAATCCTGACTCAACTTAAGTAGATTTCTATCAAAGGTGACGGTTGGTTTAGTATATGTTGTTGTTTCGTTACTTACGTATTTGATGATCGGATTAATGAGCGTCGAGTCAATGAGCGTAACTTTACCTACCTCTGGCGAAGAAAGGCGATCGAGGAAATACCTTGCGGGTTTCGTCGGTATTGGAATAACAGGTGTTAGTCTCATGTTGATGTCGATTTGTTTTTCCGACACTGATGTAACGACATTACCGGTGAAATTATATTCTCGATTAGTTCCAAATGTGCCATTCAGAATTTGAGCCACCCACCCGTCTCTAACTTCGTTGAGGGGCAGCCACAGACGTGTACCGGGTCCGATACCAATAAATACATCGGTGTAGGTCATTGTTTTGGTCACACCCTTTTCATTCGTTCGAGCTGTCGCTCGGTTTGTCGGTAAAGATCCGCCAAATCAAGCGCCTTTGGTGATTCATTGTACTGGTTGAAGATGGTTTGCGTTTGCTTGTTCCGAAGCTCTTCGCGAAGGGCTCGGATCTCCTGCTGCATTTGGCTCCCATTTTGAACTGAAGACGCCACGACAGTAGCGCTCATGTCGTTCATTGTGAGGTCCTGCAGGCCGTTAACTTCGGACAGGTCAACGGTCGGCTTGATGATTGGATTCCAATCGGTATCCAAGTCATCCATAGCGCTGACCATATCGTCGGCAAGCCCCGATATGGCATTAACTGCCTTACCTTGGTTCTTATCGACGCCCTGAACAATACCCGCCACAATGAACCCGGCCGAAGTCGCGAATACGCGCGAAGGCGAGTTAATACCGAGAGCGCGCTCGAACGAGCTAACGGCACTAGAGGCGACGCTGGTCATCTTATTGTATAGAGTCGATGCTGCATTACTAACGCCATTGACAATGCCGTTGATAATATTCCGACCAATACTTCCAGCTTGAGACGAGAACTTGCTGCCCATACCGGTAAGGCCATTCTTAATGAAGTTAATGATGGAATTGATCAGTTTGTCAACCGCGGCTTGAAGCTGCGGACCCTTCTGATCGATCGCATCTGCAAATCCATTGATAAATGTGATCACAGCATCCCATGCAGCATTGATGATAATCAACGAGCTGTCTGCGATGCCCTGGATCAGGGCCGCAATGAGGTTTGCACCAGACGTAGTTAGATCTGGAATCTTGGCAGTAATCCCGTCTATAAGAGCCTGGAGCAAGGTAAGCATCGCCTCAACTAGTAGCGGTACACACGCCGTAATTGTGGCAATGAATTCCTTAAGCAGCGTCTCATACGCAACACGGAACTTGGGGGCGTTCTGGATAATAGCCAAAAGAAGCTGCCACAGCAGGTCAATGACCGTAGCGAGTACCTCAGGCCAGATATTACGAATGGTCTGAAGCGCGCCCTGGACGACCATTGTCCAAATCTGGACAAGCTCAGGCATCTTCGTTTTTAGTGTTATATATACCTGATCAATTAGCTGCCGGATAGCATGTCCAGCCATGATAATAAGCTGATTTAACGCTGGATCGAACGCTTTCACCAGCGCCACCATAGCCTCGCCCAAAGCAGGTGCGGAGTTCTTCACTGCTGTGAAGACACCGATCAACGCTGCCTGGATCGCCGGAGCAGCAGCTGCAATAACCGCAGCTGCCGCAGCAACTCCCGAAGCGATTGCGACGATACCCGCCCCAATAGCTGGGCCTGCTAGAGCAACAACTGACACAAACGCAGTGATGACCATAACCAGAACGGTGATGGATGTCACGATTCCAATAACGACAATACCAAGCACACCGATAGCGAGTGCCAGGGCAATCAAACCCGGAGCAGCACCGATGGCTAGATACCCCGCCGCGATCAAAATACCGAGGCCGATACCAATCGCCCAAAGGCCGTTACTAAGCGCGTCCCAACTAAGGCCGGCAGCCTTGGTTAGTGTATCAGTAAACGTGCTAATAGCCATTGCCATTAGCGTCAGCGAAGCAACACCAAGTATCGCGCCTTGTGCCAAGAACGCGACGGCAACAACCGCTCCGATAACAAGCGCAAGTTTACCAACTGACGAAAGGATATCCTGCCAACTGTACTTGGACAGTCGAGCCACTGCCGCCGCAGCTATATTAATAGCAATGGCGGTTAGAATCAGTGCTCCGGCGCCGACGATCGCAGTTGGTGGCATCAGGTTGGCGATTGCTACTAGCAATAGCACGACTGCCGCTAGACCGACCAATCCTTGGACCATCTTGGCCGTGTCCATGTACCCGAGAATCGCGACCGCGCCAACGAGCATATTGACCGAGAACGCGAATGCGACTATCGTGAGTGAAATGGCAGCCATTTTATTGAGATTAGTAGTGGCTTTGTTCAATAGGAGCACAAAGCCAACCAAAATACCAATCAGGACTCCAACAGCAATAATGCCCTTAGCGATCACCTTAATGGGGAGAAGGCCCAATGCGATGATCGGGATCGTGAGCATGTTAATGGCGATTGCCATTGCGATCATGGACCCGACACCCTGGATCATCGTCTTGGAATCCCTAGAGAGAAGCTTCGCAGCTGTAGTCATTCCGACCACCAACACCATTACAGCACCGACACCCTGCGCGACGGTGCTCAACTTCATTGTGCCAAGGATTCCAACCGAGCTCGAGATCAAAAGTATCGCTACTGACAGGGCCATGACGGCTCCGATAACTCCAGCGAGCTGCATTTTGTTGATCTTCATTTCTGCGATCTGAGTAAGTGCTACGAGTAGTACTTTCGCCAGAACACCAATCGCAATTGCGCCCTGAATAAGTTGCGGAGCAGGGATCATTGCAAGCAGGAACAAGGAGCCAGCCAAGATGGCAACCGAAACTGCAATTCCTCGAAGAGCGTTGGCCCTATCTACTTCTGCCATAGCCTTTAGAGAATCACTAAGCGTATTGAACACTCCGCTAATTGAATCCCCGACCTTTCCAAACTTCTCGAACATGCTGCTGAACGAATCGGTGGTCTTCGTGAACCCTTGGAGCATTGTCTGAAGGGATCGGAACCCGGCGCCCAGACCTCCGCCAAGAAGAATTCCCGACAAGAGGTCAGAAAGGGACAGATCCTTGAGACTGGATCCTAGACCAGACCAGAAAGACTGAATCATCTTTCCGGCATTATCAAACGCCTTACCTATGTTCTCCTTGAAACTGTTAAAGGCCTCAGATTCAGAAGCGAACTTCTTAATCGCATCGATGCCTTTGGTAAGCCAAGTGATCAGATTGGCGATCGCTTCGACTGCGGCTGTACAGAACGCAACAATTCCGGTTGCGGCTGTGTAAATGAATCCACCAACCGCGCCGAGAGTGTTAAATGCATCAGAAGCTGCTTTACTAAAAGTGGAGAGCCCACTAGCGGCGCTGTTCGCCGTGTTACCAAACCCACCAAATATGGACTTGGTGAGTCCACCCAGCTTCCCAAACAGATCAATGATTCCGTTAATGAGGGCCCCCAAAGGCCCAAACGAATTCATCATGTTCTTGAAGCTGTCAGCGATCGTAGACAGGAAGGTGTTATTATCGAGGTGCTGCCCGATGTTGGCAAAGACGTCTCCGAGGGCCTTACCAAACTCCTTGACGGCCTGCACCTGAGGTGCAAACGTCTTAGAGATGGTATCGCCAGCTCGAGAGAAGGCCTTGCCGACTCCCGAGATGGAATCCTTCATCTGCTTGGTAGCCTCGGCCCAGGTCTCAGCCATTCGGGGGGACGCGTCATCCCAGAATTTCTTGATTCCCTTAGCGGCGCTATCTACAGCCCCACCGAGGTGCTTACCAATGGTCTCGCTGATCGGGAGAATCGAATCCGAGAAACTCTTGACCTTCTCAGACCACTCGGGTCCGATAGCGGCTGCGAGTTTTGTCATGTTCTCGAGGAACGATGTCCCAAATCCACCAAAGGTAGACTTGATCTTCTCCATCGGACCGCCGGTTCCCGAAGCGAACCCGAAAATCGAGTCAACAACTTTCGAGACAGCTTCTCCGAAAGGTTTGAAGACGTTGTAAATCGCTTTCCGGATCGTATCGATGAATTCGCCGAGTGGCTTAAGTACCGCCTCGATGACGACCTTAAGTCCGTCGAAGATCGGGTTGATCGTGACATCTGCAACTTCGTACATCCAGTTGGCAAGCTTCTGGAACTTGTCGACGATCCAGTCGAGGACCTTGGCGAGTCCTCCAAGGATATCGGTTCCGCCAAGCATCTGTCCCATCCAGTTACTAAAGACCGAGACAATGTCTCCGATCTTAGCCGCAACTAGGACCATCGGCTTGATGATAGTGCTTGCTAGGATTACGCCGAGTTTGACTGCTGCCACAGCAACCTGAACAAAAGCAGTCCCAACCCCGATCAGAATCTCAAGAACCGGTGAGACGATTTGTCCTACCATTTTGAAGACTTTGCCGAGGTTGTTAGCGAACTCATCAGACATGACCAACCACTGGGCGACCGAATGACGGAAGTAGTAGCTGAAATCGTAGAGAGCCTTGCCAGCATCCCCTTGGAATGCGCTAAAGAACCCTTCTCCGATCGCTTTAAGCGGTTTGGAGATGGCGGTCCAGAGATCGCCAATACCATACCACCACTCGTACCAACCACCGAGCTCGTCCCAGCGATCAAGAACACCCTGAATCGCGTCGAAGAATGTTCCGACTCCGGCATTCACAACGTCAGCCACTGCAGTCCACATAGTTCGAGCGCGTTCGAAGTCGCCGAAGATCGTTCGGAAGATGGACGCCCATCCCGAACCGAGGGCTTCAGCTGTGGTATCGATCAGCTGCGAGAAAGTCTTCACCTTCGTAGCAGCATCGTTTGCAGTCTCGGCAAGCTTCATAATTTCATCGGCCTGCTCCTCCGTGTATCCGGCGTTGAGCAGCTGTTCGCGAGACAAATCTCCGGTATACTGGGTGAGCGTCTCGATCATGATCTCGGATGTCAGCCAGTTATCCTTGAGCGAGTTTCGGAACGAACCGGCCTTGTCGATCATCTTGTCGACTTCGACGCCATAGGTCCGTGCAGTTCGCTTCAAGGCTTCCTGGAACTGCTCGCCACCCATACCGGCGTTGACAATACTATTCCAGTCCTGGAGCTTAACCACACCGGTGCTTAGAGCCTGACTGAGCTGGTACATCGCAGTGGCTGCCTGCTCCGAAGAGGAGCCAGACATTGCCGCGACATTTGATAGACCCTTAATCGCGGCGACCGAGTCCTTCAACCCGACACCTGCTGACGTGAACATACCGATGTTACGCGTCATTTCAGTGAAGGAGTAGATAGTCTTATCCGCATAAGTGTTCAATTCATCGAGAGCTGCGTTAATAGTAGCAGTGGTCTCGCCCTTCGAGAAGGTATTCGCCTGAATAGTTTGAACAGCGTTAAGCTGATTCTCGTATTCACGGAAACCGTCCATGATGGGGCCGAATGTGAACGAGGAGAGCACCGATCCTCCGGCCATGAGAGCCTTGGACGCGATGTTACCCATAGCCACAGACGCAGCACCTGCGAGCATGGAAAAATTAGTCGACGAAATCTTTGCTGCAGCGCCGACATTCGCCGTAGCTGCTGCTGCGGTGGTGGAGTTGTTGACGATTGATGTGTTAACATTCTTAACGCCGTCTGCAATTCCTCCCATTCGCTTCGAAGCATCTTGGGCGGCTTTCCCAACACTATCTAGTCCATCAGTCGACTGCTTGAAATTCATTCCAGACTTCAGGCGATCGACATTACGGAGAACTCCGTCAACACGGCTTGTAAACTTCGAATCGTCGAGCTCCAAGGAGACGACCTTATTCTCAATACTTTTACCCATTGATGGCCCTCCCGACCATTCGGTCAATTTCGTCAAATATAGGCTTCATCGCAGGGTTGATGTAATCTCTACCCTGGACATAGCCTCCTTGTCGCGTTCCGTGTCCATATTGCAGGATGATTGCAATAGGAACTTTAGATACGATGTTAGTGTTGTACCAAACGATCTTGATGCCTCGTTTGGTTTCTTTAACCTTGTACTGCCAAGAACTGGCAGTCTTCCCGGTACCAACCGGTGTATTGGCCTGGAGGGCCGCCACGCCTCGAGCACCAGCGGTAGCCAGTACATCACGAAGCTTCTTGTTCTTGACTCGCGTCAACCATTTTGACATGTCAAACTCAGCATCGAACTTCATCTCGATCATGACGGCCCTCCTTTCTTAGTCAGCTCCAGAGCGTGCCATTAACAAGCTCATACTGTAGACACTCGACCGTGCGGTAGCCACAGTAACCATCGACGTCGAGCTCGTGTCCGCGAACCTTGAGATGCTGCTGTAGAGCTGAAATCGTATCGGGGCCGATAAGACCATCAGCCTCCACGCCCAGCTTCTCCTGAAGAGCCTCGATGACCTGAGAACCCTCAGGATCCTCTTCGGTCTCCCAGCCGGTCCCTGCTCGTGTGACGAAATCCTCAACGTCGGGATCCTGACTGGAGATGATACCGTCAGCAGGAGTGTTGAGAGAAGCCTGGAGAGCGTACGTAGTCGCACGCCCCCACCAGCCATCGTTCATCGAGTTGGTGCCCTCAGAAGATTCCTCAGATTCTTCATCAGACCAGGTGGGGCGTAGAACACAGTCGATCCCCCACTTGCGCTGACGACGGTATACACCGTTACCGGCGCTCTGAGAGCCTGCATTAGACGGAGAGGTATTACCTTCAATAGTCTGAAGCCACCCGTCGCCGAGGTTTGCCTCGACAATTCCGACGTGATCCGTCAAACCATCTCCGTCCCAATCGAAGAGCACAACGTCACCGCGCTGCGCATCCTCGATAGAGACCTTCTCCATTCGGCTCTTTGTGACGTCCGTATTGTAGGAGAATCCGCCGATGGCATCGATCTCGCCAGCCATGTCAAAACACATGGAAACGAAACACATGCACCACCAGACAGATTCGGACGGACCAGCCAGCCAAGACTGACCCATCTTCTTAGCGAGCCAACGGCCTGCTTCTGACCCGGGCTCGGGATCATCGGGGGCGTAGTAGCCGATTCGATAGCTCGCGTGGTTCAGAACTTCATCGATCTTGCTCAAGACCGTGCCCCCTCGAAAATCGCACGATCAGCATCCTCATGCGGATCGGGTCCGGTGGGACGCTGAGCGTCAGCAGGAATGTTACTCATCCTCTACTCCCTGTTCTAGCCCTACGGGCTTGGTTCATAGCCGCACGCTGAGCCGCGGAAGCCCTAGCGTCGGGTTTGTTATTGTTTTGCTTTGCGGCAGCGAGACGAATCAGCGTAAGCAACCTATTCAGATTCCACTTGTCACATTCGAATGGGATGCCGAGTTGAGACATATACCAGTAGATTAGTTCGCTAGTCATAGTGTCTCTAGGTCCACCATGCGATGGCGGATTCATCAAGACTGTCGCGGAAGAAGTGTCAGACAAATAGTCTGCTATTTTGACCTGGACACTGTTGTCCAGTCTCTTCACGAACCCGCTGGGGAGGGGCTGGTCTGACATACACTGGATGTAGTATACCAACTCTTCGCCAGTCTGTGGTGGGGTTTCCAGGAACGATCTCTTATAGACCGATTCCCACTCAGCCACCGCAGACAGTGAATGTGTTAGAGTAAGTGTACAGGATTCCATTGTAACGAACGTGTTTGTTCGTTCGTCAAACCGCTCCTCCCCAGGAAGGTCCAGCGTTAACGAGATCACGCCAGGAGGGTACGGATCTCGTTAGGCATCACCAGAGTAGGCGTACCAGAGCCACCAGCGGCGACACCGTACAGCTTGTCGGTGAGCTTCTTATACTTCGAGGTCTCGAGCTTAGACGAGTCAATAGTGACTACCGACACGGGTTGGAAACCGTCGACCTGGACAGGAATCGTCGAGCACTCCCACGAGAATGAGATGGCTTCAGGCGAATCCGAAACGGTGTTGTACGCACGCTCGGAAGGAGCTGCGGTGGCACCGTAGATGATGTGCAGCAGTTCGCCAAAGGCGTCACCCTTGGTGTCGTTGCCCAGCTTCGTGCAGTACGAGAACGCGAAGCGCGTACGAGGCTGCTGACCGAGATTGACACCCTTAACCAGCTGAGCCGTGCCATCACAGATGGCAAACTCATCCGGGTAGGTGTAGGCTTCGATCGTGAACTTGAACGACGGAGCCGACATCAGAGTAAGGTACTTGATGTTGTCGGCGTAGATATCGGAGGACTCGTCGCCCTCCGGTGTCTCGGTAACGGTCTTAAGACCGTTCCAAGCTACGCCGGTGCTGTATCGGTTAGTTGCGGTGTCAAACGGGAATAGAACTCCCTTACTAACACCGGTGTGGTACAGGTGCTGACCTTCTTCGTCCCACTTGATCTGTGCCATTTTGACTCCTAAAGGTAAGTCGTAAAGACGAAATGGTTCATTCCGTCTGATTGATAGGTTGAGTCCAGAGTCGTGTATGGGATCTTGAGAATTTCTTCAAGAGCATCCGGCTCTGGGTCCTTGGTGATGAGAGTAATCATGTACTCCCGAGCGCCTTTGTATGGGATGTCATCCGCGTGGTCGACTTTGATCTTTGTCAGATGAAAGACGACTGCAGGATACCCAAGTTTTAGATTCTCCGGAGGCTGAAAGTACACCCGGTTATGGGCTACCGCCTTCTGAAGAAGGTGAAGGAGATCTCTATACGTGCGCATACAGTTCTCCCAGGTTGATAGACAGCCTCGGATAGTTTACACCAATTGACTGTACCTCCCATTTTGACCCTTTCCATACTACATACTTCAGAGTCTCGAGGCGGGTCTTGATCTTGGTGTCCATCAGGACGCTGATCTCGTTGGTGAGACGGAGGTTGGTGTTAACCGAGGCGTCGTTGTTGTTCCGGACGTAGAGACTACGAATAGTCCCTTTGACAGGAATCTCAACGACGTCCTCAAGCCATACACCTTCCTCCGTCTCACGTGTCATCACGAAACCCAGCTTACCGCTGAATCGTGACATTAGTCTTAGGCCTTCTTTCGCGAGATCGTCAGGGCCGAGTACGGTGCCGTCAGGGAACCCGAAAGACGGGTTTCCATAAGATACTTGTACTGGTTGAAATCCAGGTCGAAGGTTTCAGCCATACCAAGCTCAGCACCCGCGTTGGAGCCGATCGTGTAGTCGCGCAGATCGACCACGATAGCGAGAAGTTCGGTGTCGGCGCCCTTGACCTGGTGCTCGAAGCCGTTCATCTGAGGAACGGTGACGATCTTCGAGACGCCCATGGCCGCCGCGAGGGAAGCCTCGGTCTCGTAGATGCGACGACCGTTCTTGTCCTTCAGGAGAAGGAGGCTGACAAGACGCTTCTTGTCAATGAACAGAGTCGGCGAACCGGAGCCCTCGAGGTCTGCGGAAGCCAGGACGATGTCGTCGACCAGAGTCTCATCGGTCGTGGAGTGCTCCAGGACCTTGTGGATCGCGTAGAGGTCGTTCTCCTTGATGATCGGGCGAATCGCCTCCTCGTTCACCTTATCCGGATCGGACTCGGTGCGACCGTCTCCCAGAAGGATCGCGCGAGCGATTTCCTCGTTGAGCTTGCCCTTCATCTCGTTCTTCAGCCAGGAGACGACGTTCAAGTCGGTGATGTCGACGATGTCGTCGCGATCCAGACGCTGCTTCTTGTAGATGGTTGTGGGGGAGGTGGTACGCATCAGAAGCTTGATGACCTCGTCGGTCTTCTTCGCCGCCTTCTTGGCGTAACCCTTCGCCCTTGCCTTATCATCGCGGATGTCCGCGAAGATCGACTTGATGCGAGCGAACGGGGAGTGCTTGGTGCCACCCATTACAACCGAAACCCAACTCTGATCGCGATCGAGAGTAATGGGCTCATCGGTGATGGACTTGGCGTCGGGGAACAGGTAACCGATGTTCTCGATACCATAGTCCGCGTGTCGGAGCTCTTCCAACAGGGTCGTGCCGTTCCGCTTGGCGGTCTCGATAATCTCCGAGAACTGCGCGTGGGACAGAGTGTTCTCAGGGGCCTTGTCGCCCTCAAAGATATTGTGCTTCATATCTTCCTCGGTTTCTTCGTTGGTCTCTTCGGAGTCTTCAGACTCAGACTCCCCATCGATGGCGGCGGCAATGAGGTAGTTCACTGCCTCCAGCTGTTCTTCGGTGAGAGTAGAAAGGATCTCACCGATGGTCTTATCCTCGTCAGAGGACTCATCTTCGGAGTCCGATTCCTCGGAGCCCTCGAAGTCTTCGTGAGAAACGTCGCCTTCACCCATTTTGATGATGGCGGAGTAGCCTTCGCCATCGGAGTGAGCCATAGTGACGTTCTTGATAGTCGCCTTAGGGTTTGCACCCTTAAGAACGAGCGACACTTCGACAATGTTGCCGTGCTGGACAACATTGCCGGTCTGCTTGAGATTGTTTGCGAAGATCGACATAGCAGTGACATCGCCATGTTCAATCAACTCTCGAGCGTGTTCAGCCTGCTGAGATCCGTTAAAGAATCCGTAGGCGTACATGCCCTCGGGCTTCTTCTCGAGCTGGGCGTGCCCGAGAACATTAGTCACATTGTCGTGACCATGCTGCCAGACGAGGGGGACTACCGCCCCGTCATTTTGCTCGAATGCGTGGTGGGAAATCACTCGCCCATCGGAGCACTTGATTCCGGCGACTGTTGCCCAGCCATCGAAATCTGCAACATCATTATGTGCTGCCATTTTGAACCTCCTGGTTGGATGATGAACGTGCGTCAGCGTTAGCTGAAGACGTGTACGGATTGGCCAACTGATCCGCCTTGGGGTCGGTGGACTGCGGCAATCCGATGATCGACCTGATCTCATTCGGAGTCATCACCTGGTTGGTGATGAAGGTTTGAGCCATCGACGAGATGCTATCTAGCGAGGTCGCCGCGAAGGGATCCCGCACATAGATAATCCGCTGGCCCTGAGATCTAGCTGTCTTCGTCAAGAAAACCATCGTCGCGGACTTGGTGATGGTATCGAGAATCGGCTTGACTGTCCTGTTGTAGTAACTCAGGTTGGTCTCGGCGTCAGCGGTTCCATTGAACACGCTCTCAGTGAAGCCAAGGGCATTATACAACTGTTCGGACAGGTATTTTACCTGATCGAGCAGATTATTCTCAACCGGACGGTTGAGCTGCGTGATCTTCTCAGCACCATCAACGTATGCCACGCCGATCTCCGAATTTCGGAGCTGCTGTTCAATGGCTTCTCGACGAGTTTCCGCTTGCTGCTGTCGCAATTCACCCCGAACTGAGTAAGGGAGCTGAATGATCAGATCCAGCTTCTTACCCAGAGCAGAGTTGTCGATCGCATCAAGCGCGTCGAGCTTTCGCGCAAGTCGATTTGCCAACGAGTTGTTGCTGGCTGTGACATCGTATAGAGGACTGTAGATAATAGCTGCAGAATTCTTGGAAATCCGAATGGTTTCCCGTTTTCCGCTACGATCATTATACAGATTCACATCAACCGAGTCAGTATACCAACTCTCGATTCGTCCAACGCGAAGAGACAGGACATCGAATGAACCTTCCTCATTCAATGCCGTGTCCGTGTCGACTGGAACTAGAACTGCCGATCCAGTTTCCAGCATCGTGTAGACAAGTTCATAGATCAAGGCGTTCGACGTCTGATCGATGTTTGCCATCAGAGACAGGCATTCGTTTAGTGAAGAATCCTTCTCGCTGTCGTATCTGCCATTTTGATCCACTTTAACGTGGCGAATCGGAGTGTTCGCCACATCCAAAGCAATCTTGTTGTAGAGTGTTTGGACTAGGTTCGTGGACCCGAATGACCTGTAGCTGGGACGGTATTCACTGTAATTACTACGCGCGTACCGTTCAGGGCGATCGTGTGCGAACACATTCCACGCCCGTGCCAACCGTGACATAATACCCATAGTACCTCCTCTCGTTAGTTGAAATCGTCGAGTTGATTTTTATACGCCACCCAGGCGTCCATGAGAGCAGCGACCGAGTCGATCTTGAGGTCCATACGCTTTTTCAAGATCTTTCGGTTACCATTGGTGTCCTCAAGGGTGATTGTGTTACCCATCGCCCAAGAGAATAGCTCTTGATCGAAGAGGAGCCTTCGATCCTCCGCCAAACTCTTTAGTTCACCCAACGGGACTGACTCTGTTCGAGCACCCTGGATGACTTTATGGATCCCGTAGGGTCCATTGTCAGTCGCCCATCTTTCAACGAACTCCCGGGCATTGTATGGATCGTATCCGAACGCTCTAACGTCGTACTCAGACCTCAAGATGTACTCATCGAGATCTGTATAGACTTCGATCATGTCCAGAATTGTACCATCCATGACCTGGAGGGAACCCTCTCGGATGAATGACTCGTACTTTGCACGTCCAGCTGCAGGGAGTTTATCAAACGTACGGGTGGTAATGTATGCTCGCGTCTTGACCCCAAAGTCACCCGTGGACAACGGGAACAAGAACGTAAAGGCGCAGAAATCGTCGCCTTGAGAAAGGTCGGCTCCCATAGCGCACGGCATCTGCCAAAATTCCCGTGGGTTGTGAGGAATGGTTTCTTCGTACTTGAAGAAGTATGTGTATCCCTCGCACGGGATTCCAAACCGCTTGGCTAGGATGTCATTCCTTGCGGAAGGAACATTCTCAGCCCTAGCGACATCTCGTTGGTATGTATCATAAGACACAGTCTTCCCGAGATTGGGTTGTGCCTTAAGCCACATGTTTGGATCTCCGACCTCACTCACGTCGTCTAGTCGGTAATACCAGATCGACGTGTGTGGATCGTAATACTCACCCTTAAGTATGGAAAGTAATTCCATTTTGATGGAATCACCAACCCCGTTTCGGACGGTACCTTCGGACGAAACGGCAAGAATCACCCAGTCGTTGAGTTTAGACGCACCCTGCTCCAAAGCCGAGACGACATTCTGTCTGACGTCTCCCGACAACCACTCATCGATCGTGTTTACCTTAGTACGCAGGCCCTGAAGCTTGTCCACATTCATGGGGCGAACCTCGAGAAGAGAATTCGTCGAGAAATTCTCGATCCCTCTCTTTGTCGGGGTCAGCAGAGACCGGTTGGCCTTTGCACCTACAGTTGCGTGTACTGAGCCGGCAGCTAGGAACTTGAATAGTGGTCCTCGACCGCGTGTAATAGCAGTCTTAAACGGCGACAGAGTTTCCTCGGCCTGTGGCATTGTAGGGGCGGTTGCGATTTGGTGGGTGGTTGTTGGGTCGATAGTCAAGAAGTACGCATGTATGAATGCCATGTACATTGACTTAGCCGCTCCTCGAGCGACGATCAAGTACTGTTTATTCACCAGGCGTCTCTTAACATCGACCTGAACATACTTACCGTTATGTCCAGTTTCGTCAGGGACGAACTTCGTCACCCTTTCGAAGTAGAACCACGAAAGCAGTGATTCAGCCCATAGCTTGAATGAATCCAGCAGAGTTAGATCACTACCGTCGACCAGTGTCATCTCATTCTCGCAGAACGCGATGAATCCGTCGATAGCCTTATCGTCGTAGTAATACCTAGGATTAGCAATTAAGTCGTCGATCCGGTTCATTTCCATCTCGATGGTGTGTGAGACTGGGATCTCACCAGCAAGGACTTTTTCGCGGAATTGTGCATAATACTTTGGCGCGGCTGTGTTCGATAACGCCATGCCTACTTCTTCTTCTTTTCGACTGCGTTCTTGAGTAATGCGTCAAGATTGAAGGAGTCCTTAGCCATCTTTGCAACTCCTTCGTACTCGCTACCCGTAAGCTTACTTTCGAGTGCGGCGGTCAGCATGTTCGTTGCGGTCTTGGCGGCATACTTCGTCAGGTTCTCGCGAGCTTCATTAGCGAAGAGTTCTGCTGTTTTCGACAGAACACTCCTATTTTGACTCTCGTATTCCTCCAGCTTCCTCTTGAGTTCGAGATTCTGCTTCTCAAGGTTGAGTCGCTTGTTCTGCTCGATGAGATCGGTGGACGATAGGTGTCGAGGGTTTTCCTTACGCATTTCTTTAGAGAGGCCGCCCTTAGGAACCTTCTGCTTCTCGAGCTCTTTCTGCTTCTTCTCGGCTTCCTTGGCAGCCTTCTTCTCAGCGCGCTCGGCTTCCTTCTGCTTCTTCTTACGCTCGGCTTCAGCCTTGCGAGCTTCTTGCAACTTCTGGTTCTCGAGCTTCTTACGAGCTCGCTCGGCAGCGTTCTTGGCTCGTTCAGCCTTGTTGGCGGCGTGCTTTTGGGAAGCGGACTTGGCAGCCTTCTTAGCTGCGGCAGCTGCTGCCTTAGCAGCCTTTTTAAGCTCCGATTCGTGCTTCTTGCGCTCCTTCTCGGCAGCTTTTTCAGTCTTTGCCCGTTCCTTTCGGAACGCTGAAGCGTTGATTTCTTCTCCGATCTTCTTCTTCTCTTCAGCAGACCGAAGTCCGCCTCCGGAAGACGGCTCTGGTTTCTTTCTAACGCCCCACTTCATGCCGAGGACGCCGTAATGCGACAGAGTTTCTTCACTCATGGTTTCTCCCATCATTGAATGGTCAGTCGCCACTCCGCCTCTTGCTTCATAGCCTCTATAGCCTTGATCGCGAATGAGGTCTGTGGTGGGTCGAACGTCAATCGAACTGAGTAATTCACGTACTGACGTAAGATCCGGCCAAGAGTCGTAGCGGGATAGTCTGCCTCGGAAGACGGGATGGCTGACACTTCGTGGTTTAGCTGAGTTGCAGTAGCCAAAGCGTTGTCGATGGCGTCTTTCACTTCGCTATCGAAAGAGTCGTCGTCTTCCATCAGTCCGAGGTAGGTCTTGGTATCTTTAAAGATGGTCATCGACCCTCCTACCATAGTTTCGTGTCCCCAGGTGTCCTAGGATCGAAGTCGCTTAGCGCCAGAGCCGGAGTACCGTAGTGGATTGCATTATGAGTATTTCGGCTTACGCAGATAAGATTATTGGTGTCCCACATACATGGGTCGAAATCCTCACATTGTCGCGGAGTCAAAGGATTGATATGATGCACGACAATGCCATCGTGAATCTCATACCCCTCAAGCCCGAGATCGCATCCAAGGTCTCTCGCGATCACTTGGTTGCGAGCATCTCGCCAAATATCACTCTGGTAAAAACTCTGGTTCATCCACCGAGAACCGCCGAATGTCTCTCCGAAAAATGCACCATCAAGCGCGAGGTACTCGAGACGCTCTTCGAATGTGCATAGGTGTCTGAGTTCGTCATAGCTCCGCATCTGAGTCTCCAGAATATACCTTGAACGCAGCCAGAGCCTCCTGAACCAGCTCCTCGGTACGAGCAGCTGATTCGAGCGCAGAAACCTTGGCGTTGGCTAGGGTTGTTTCGGCATTGAGCCGTGCTTGCTCCAATCTTTCGCGACTGGAGCCTAGCTTTAGGAAATGAAGGATCACTGAGTTACTCGCAGTTCCGTCCAGAATCTGCTGAGTTGCAACGTCCATCGCAGCAGCGATAGCCTTTCGCTCAGCTTCTTCCGGGCTTCTTGGAGTTTTTTGAACCTTCTTCGTCATCACGCTTCCTTTCCTATACTTCGATCTGAGTTTTCGCCTGCCCCAGCCCATGCCTGGAAAGGAGCAAGAAAACAGGCATGGAGAACTAAGTGGCCGGGGCAAGCCAAAACCCAAATCGAAATATACCTCCGGAGAATTTCGAAGGTCACTGTCCAAATCTTCGGACAAATGCAAGATGCGCATGTCACGAAT
>ERZ772880.1642-NODE-1642-length-18671-cov-75.087828_pt1 | contig 18671 bp, 15 predicted proteins | sample MGYA00580577_ERZ772880 | MGnify/ENA primary metagenome ERZ772880 (study PRJEB29015, sample SAMEA2737705) | human gut metagenome | biome: human gut; feature: human-associated habitat; material: faeces | place: China | collected 2012 ... | reverse complement strand
GGATAGCGGAGAATCCAGACCATATGATTCATTTTAATGGAGATAGATTTATAGGACCAAGATAAAAACATTATAACATGATAAAGGCATTTATATCACATAGTAGTAAGCAAAAAGACTTTGCTTTAGAGTTAGTTAATCGCTTAGGTAGAGATTATTGTAAAATCGATTGTTATAATTTCGAATCTGCGTATAAAAGTATCAATGAAATTTATAGGGCTATAGAAGAATCTACCATTTTTGTACTTCTAATTTCACGTGATTCTTTAGGATCTACGTGGGTTGAAGAAGAAATAAGATTTGCTAAAGAGAAGTTATCAAAAACTGAATATGAACGTTTTTGGCCTTTTATTATTGATGATTCAATGGCAATTGATGATTGTCCTGAGTGGATGAAAAAAGATGAATGCTTTAATTTGCGTCGTTTCAAAAGTCCATATGTACTTGCTCGTGATATAGAACAAAAATTTAGAAAAATTATTTGGAGTGCAAATCCTAAGATTAGATTACTTGACACTACAATGGTAGGACGTAATGAGGATATTGCTAAATTTGAAGATAAATTCCAGTCAGGTAGAGGGATGAAACTTCGTGCGCTTATCATTTCTGGACGTGATGGTGTTGGAAAAGAGACTTTTGCTAAGCAATGCATGTATAAAGTTGGCTATCCATTGGAACAGGTACCATATCGTATAAGCATGGATGTGAAAGAAAATATAGAAAATTTTATTGTAGATCTTAATATGATAACACGGACATATGCAGAAAAAGATTTACTTCGTGTTCTGTCGGCATCTCCGAAAGAAAAATCTAAAACAGCAGTAAAGCTTTTAAATGAATTATATGAAACTCGCTCTGTTGTATTTGTCGAAGATAATATGTCATGTGTATTACCTAATAGAACTATACCGGAATGGCTTGCTGATATAACAAATGATAAAGAATTGAACCCACAATTAGGGCTATATATACAATCTCGCATTATACCTAATGTTTATTTAGAGGCAGAATATCCAGAAATTGCACATATTCCATTATTACCACTGAGTAAAAAAGATAGACATAAACTCTTTTATAGTTATATTCGTACTTATGAAGTATCTAATATAACAGAAGAAGATGCATGCTTTTTTGTTGATCGATTATTACAGTCACCAATGCAGATACAACAAGCCGTAGAAGCTATCAAAACGAAATCAGTAGAATTTGCAAAGAAAGATATTGAGGCTCTTATTACAATGGGAGATAAAAAGATACATCCATTGCTTGAACGATATAAAGAAGAAGAGCAAAGAGAACTATTGGTGATTATGTCGCGTTTTGACTTTATTAGTTATGATATATTAGAAGATATTTTTGAAGAACGTATTAAGGAAGTTTTGAACACTCTTCTTGACATGATGATTTATGGAATAGTATCAACATTCGGACCTTCTAATCGTTTTTTTCGATTAGATCATTATTTGAGTGATTATATAAAACGTAATCATTTTTCTTTGCCTAAAGATTTAGAACTTCACATCGATGATGTTTTAGAAAAAAGAATAGGTGAATGTAATGATATAACAAAAGATACTTCTTTGTATTTATATGAAGTAAAAAAACAAATAATGTCAGGATATGGAAATACAAAGAGTTACTTAATTCCTTCCATTGTGATAAGATCTGTTATGGATATTTACAATAAACGAGATTATGAACTTGTTATAGATATTTGTGATAAAGTGCTTAAAGATTCACATAATTATTACTCTGATATTACACGAGAATTAACATATTGGTTATGTTTGGCATTATGTAGAACCCAAAAAGAAGAACGTTTTTATGAAGAAGTAAAAGCATTAGACGGGGCAGACTATTGGTTTCTTAAGGGTTTTTTTCAACGCATAGCTACAAAATATAATTCAGCTGAGAATTTTTTGAAAAAGGCTTTAGAAATATCACCTTCTATGCAACGGGCAAAACGAGAATTAGTGACTGCGCTTCTTGCTCAACATCGTTATCCTGAAGCCTTATCTCTTGCAAAAGAAAATTATGAGCGAGATTCAGATAATACTTATCATATGCATGCATATTTTCGTTGCTTAGTAAAAAAAGTAAATATTAATCGTGAAGATATTGCTACATTGAAAGAACTACTTGACAAAATGGAAAATAGTTATTCTGACAAAAAAGAAGAACTTCATATGGCTATGAATATCGAATTTCAGGCTAACATAAAAAGAAAATCACCAGATGAAATGTTGGATCTAATACGAAATGCTGAAAAAAATTTCCCTTCTTCTGTTAATATTCAAAGAGCTGCTCACGAATATAAGTTAAAACAAGCTATTGTGAGTAAAGAAGTGGTGTTTCCTGAAGATTAAAAATATCCCCTCCCTTTCATTCAAAATAGGGAGGGGGATTTCACATTTCAATTATTATAATACTATAACTTCAGCTTGGGTTTGGGCTTTTCGGGCTGGTCAGGAGCGGGATCGTCCTTGTTGCCGGGCTTGGGGATGCCTCCGATGACGAGCTTGCCACCGAGTGCTCCCATCGCCTCTTTGATGCTGATGCTTTTGGGCATTTCGCTTACTTTGGGCGGGGTGCGCTGCTTGTCGGTGAGGAAGTCGGGTATTCGGTGGACATAAGGCTCGGCAGGGGGCGTTCCCGGTGTGGGGAGAGTGTCCGACGAGGGAGTGACGAGTGGAGCATCGGCAGCGGGCATAACGGCGGCGGGGGTGTTGTTCTGTCCGTCGGGCGTTATCGGCTGGGACGGCACGACTTCGATCACGCCATCGGTGTTCTTTTCCTGCGCATCCACCGATTTGAGGGAGAGCAGGATCTTGCGGTCGAGGGCGGCAAGGTCGGCTTTGAGCTGCTTCAGCTCGTCCTCCTTTTTCCAGACCTCTCCGACAACCTGTTCCAAGACGGGGAGCTCTTTCTCAATGGCTTCGTTGTCCCTCGTGTATTTCTCTATCAGGCGGGGGATGCTGTCGAAGGCGTTGATGAAGTTCTGGCAGGCGGTTTTCGGGTCGACTGCCAAGCGGCCGTTGTTGTAATTGTAGAGGAAGTTGCCCTCGCCACGCACGAAGAAACGGTTCTCGCAGAAGTCCAGACCGTCCTTGACGGTGGTGTCGGTCTTGACAAGGATGTCGAAGCCGTAGAGCGAACCGATGACCTTCGGCTGGCCGTGCGTGCGTTCCCTGTCCTCTATCTCGTGGAGCTTGGCGGCAATCGCTTTCGGATCATCGCTTGCCACGCCGTCAATCTTCAAGGGGTTGAGCTTGTTGCCCTCCTTGTCATACTGCATACGGCTCTCGATGGCGGTCTTGTCTTTCTTGACACGGGCGATGATGTCATCGTTGCTTGCCCGGTTCGCCAAGAAGGTTTCCAGCTTGATGCGTGACTCCCCCTTGCCCCGTTGGAAGGCTTTGCGCTCGCCTTCCATGCCGGCAATCCGTTTCTCCAACCGTGCCTTGTCGAGCAGGTCGGTATTCCCTGAGAGCACCGCCACGTACTCGGAGAAGGGTATGCCTCCCTTCTCGTCCATGCCCCCCTCGTCGATGGTGCGGCAACCCATGTTGTTCTGCTTGAGCTGGGTGATGAAAAGCTGCTTGTTATAGAGCAGGTTGAACTTGTAGCTGTCAAGCGACTTCTCCACGGCGTAGATGATCACGTCCACCTTGTTGTCCGCATAGAGCTTGGCAACCTCGTTGCCCTTGCGGATACCCCGGCCGTTCCGCTGCTGCAAGTCCGAAGGTCGCCACGGTGCGTCGAGGTGATGGATGGCGACGCATCGTTTCTGTGCATTGACTCCCGTGCCCAGCATTTCAGTAGAACCGAAGAGGACACGTATCTTTCCCTCGTTCATCGCCTCGATCATGGCTTTGCGCTTTTTCTCGGTCTTGGCTTCCTGAATGAAACGTATCTGGTCTTCGGGGATGCCGTGATCCTCCACCAGCTTGCGCTTGATCTCGCTGTACGGATTCCATTGGTCGGGCTTGTAGGTTCCTAAGTCCGAAAAGACGAACTGCGTGCCTTTATGCCCGGCGTATTTATTGTAATACTCCGCAATCATATCGGCGCAATGGGTGGCCTTATTGTCTTTATCGTCACCGTAGGACAGCGGGTCGATGAGCCGCATGTCGAGCGACATCTTCCGGGCATAGTCGGTGGCGATGAGCATCTTCGCCTTCTCCTCCTTTTCGTTCAGGGGCGGGCGTCCCAATACGGTGGCATTGCCGGTCTTGGCGAACTCGATGAGCTTCCGTATGAACTCCTGCTGGTCGGGTGTCGGGGGTATGTTGTGCAGTATCTCGTTCTTCTTCGGACGGTCGATGCCGATGTCGGCTGCGGTACGGAAGTCGGTAATCTCGGAATAAAAGTAATAGAAGTGGATGTAATCTGCTGATTATAAGGGGAAAACATAATATAGAATAATAAAAGCTGAACGAGTTAGAAACGAGTGAGTTTCTTTCCCTTTCTTTATTCTGCAACGCCCCAAAGAACACTTAAATTGATAATGCAAAGATAATATTTTCTGATGAAAGCAGTGTGTTTTTACGGAAATAAATTGTAGGAGCACTTAAAATCATTACCAACTAATTTTAATGGAAGTAATTTGTCAGAATTTTTTAGCCTTATTGCCTAATCAGCAAAAATGAATAGAAACAACTATTTTTCTATTACAAAATGCAAAAAAAAGAGAGAAATGAAACTTTTTGAAGAAAAATTCCCCGAAATATTTGGCGGATTGAAATAATTTGCATAATATTGCACTTATAAACACGGAACAAACGTTCTGTTTTGAATTTAGAAAGTATGAAATAATGGAAAAACAAACAGATAAAGAAAGCATAAGCAAAAGGGATATTATCCTTAATGAATCGTTCAGGCTGTTTCTGAAAAAAGGTTATGCAGCAGTATCATTTTCGGATTTAGTGGAAGCGACCGGCATTTCTCGTGGCAATATGTTTCATCACTTCAAGAATAAGGAGGATATATTCAATCATGCCGTTGATAGGTTTGTATTTGAATTCTTGACAAATGATGCTACAGACTTTCTTGAATTTACAAGCTCGACACCATTAAAGGACTTCATTGATAATCGTGTAGAAAACATCGGTCGCCGTATGAAATCATTTTTTATAATGACAAAAGGCACAGTCACTCCTGCCAATTTCATGTCATTTATCCTGTATCTGAAAGACAACTATCCGGATTGGAAAGAGAAGTTTCAAGAATACGAGAAAAGAAAGAGCCTTAAGTGGAAAGAGGTGATAGAGCTCGCCAAACAGAAAGGAGAGATTACTCAAACTGTGGAAACAGAAAAGATTATATCTTCCATTAGAAATATATATCTTGGATTGTCATACAGAAGTGCATTGAGCAGCCAACTTTCCATTTCCGAATTGAAAGAGCAAATATACACAATATACTATTTAATAACCAAATAATATTCCTATGAAAAAAGCAGCATATATCAATAGCGTATCGGCATATCTTCCTAATTCTCCCATCGCCAATGAGAAAATGGAGGACTATATCGGGGAAATTGGTGGAAATCCGTCAAGGGTTCGTTCCATTGTCCTTAGACAAAATGGCATCAAAACGAGATATTACGGGTTGGACAAAAACCAAAACCTAACACACTCGAATGCAGAGTTGGCAAAGGAGGCCGTATGTGGGCTATTTGAGAATAGACAAATTCCAAATGACCTGACCCTATTGGCTTGTGGAACAAGTACACCCAACCAACTGCTTCCTTCCCATGCGTCTATGGTTCACGGAGAATTAGCCAACTATCCTATGGAAATATTTTCCTCTGCAGGTGTATGCCTTACCTCATTGCAGGCATTGAAAATATGCTATAGCAATATTCTTGCAGGACTGCATCAAAAAGCTGTATGCGTGGCATCAGAATTAACTTCACCTGCATTGGTATCCAAATTTTATGACCCGGAGTATGAAGCTACACATGACAATCCTGACAAAGACCCCTATATGGCTTTTGAGAAGGATTTTATGCGATTTATGCTTTCTGATGGTGCAGGAGCGGTATTGGTATAAGTGACGAAAGCGCTTGTAAGACTTGTAAAGTATACACAATTTGTCGGCAACAGTCAGGTGGAGTATGTTGGAAAGAAGTAATTGCGGCATATGGAACAGACAAATGGGACTATCCAGACCCTAGTTGTCCTCATGCTTCCAAATGTCTACAATGATATTTATTTGTAATTTTGTGTTTCGAATGAGAAGTTCTCGTATTTTCAAAAACATCTTCTCTATATTAAGTAGGGAGATGAAGTTTGTAAGCTTATTAGTTCTTGTTTTGTTGTCTATACAGAGTTCTTATGGACAGCAGGTTTCGGGAGTAGTACAACATGACAACAATGCGATAGAGTATTGTAATGTGATGGTTAAAAATGTGGAAGATTCTGCATTCGTTTCCGGAACAGTAACAGACCAATTGGGAACCTTCGTGATTGACAAGATAGATGTTGGCAACTACTTCTTGGAAGTTTCATGTGTAGGCTATGAAAAACAGAGAGTCCCCTTTACAATTACTTCCAACCAGAATATCCATTTGCGAGTAGAGCTTCTACGCAATGAAACTTTCTTGGACGAAGTTACAGTTACGGCTTCTCATAAAATTTGGAAGAGAACGAATAATTCATTAGCGATGAAAGTCGAGGGGACTCCGCTTGCCGATATGATTTCCGCTATTGATGTTTTAGCATATATGCCGGGAGTTATAGCTGATAATTCCGGCATAAAACTAATTGGCAAAGACAATCTGCTCATTTTGATAGATAATCGTGTAGTATCTTCATTTTCAGAAATAGAAAACCTAAATGTTAACTCTATTAAAACAGTTGCTCTTGAGAAAAATGCAGGCGTGCGATATAACAGCAAGTATAAATCTGTCTTGCGAATTACCACAAAGGAGCGCAGTGGTAATTCTGTGGAAATAAGCCAAAGGACGAAAGTAGGTAGGAAAATTTCCAATACAGAAAACGCCAACTTTTATCTCGCATCAAATAAAATAACACTTAATGGCGGAGTTATCACGAGTTTCCGTAACGATTTGAATTACTACACTGTGGAAACACAAAATGTAGAGAATAATGTCCAATACATTAGTCGGCAGTCAATACAAAACAAACGAAAAGGCTTTGATGCTTCGTTTGGACTTAAATATGAGTTCAGCAACAACCACTACTTGCAGCTATATGACGATTTCTATTATGCGGGAAACAAGCCGATTAACAAAAGTACTACAGAATATATTGAACCCGGCTTGCACGAACAGATATTCACAGAGATTGCACCAAATTACAATGAAAAGAATAATCGGTTGAACCTCTTCTATAATCTGCCGATATTGAAAGATAGTCATTTAGAATTAAATCTTGACTACATATATCAATCTTCCGATGACAACCAAACAATCAAGAACTCCAACAAACAAAAAACAAATGAGTTTTGCATAATTTATAAAGGACGTTATAACGTTTATCTGGCTCAGCTAAACTATGTGGGCACACTTTGGCGTTCATTTGACGGAAATCTGGGCTTAGACTATATGAACTTGACGAACAATACCTTTTCCTATAATAACGCGGAAATGGCGAAAGCGATAAATAACGAGGGAGAACATAAAGAACAACAGATTGCATATTACATCAACCTGAAAAAGCAATTAAATAAATTTGGGCTTCAAGCAGGTATCAGATACGAAACGGTTTGGCTGAAATATAAAGATACGAAAGAATATGCCGAACAAACAAAACGAATTAGCAGTCTGTTCCCGTTTATGTCTTTGGAGGTAAATTTGTCTTCCAAATGGAACCTTTCCCTGACGTACGACAGAAAGATGAACCTTCCTTCTTATCAACAATTAAATCCCATCATAACCTATTACGACAAGTATAGTTATAGAATAGGAAATCCGAATTTGGAACCGGTTTACTTTAACAATTTCTCATTAAGTGCATTGTACGACAATATTTTGAACCTTTATGCGGAATACTCATTCATAAGGAACCAAATACAGGAAGTACCGATGACTGATGCTGCCAACCGACAAGTGATTAAAGTAATTCCTGTCAATATAGCGAAGAACCATCAAATAAGCATCGGAGCAAACCTGACGAAACGATTTGGAAAGCATCAGATAGGTTTCCACAGTGCACTGTTAGCGCAAAAAAATCAATTAGACAATTTACAGGTTGAAAAACATCGTTTTTTTACCTCTGTCTATGTGTCGGTTAATTATAACTATCGCTTACGGGATAATATAAACTATTACGTGAGAATGAATTATACCGGAAAGACAGAAGATACCGTCTTTAAACAGTATCCGGCATTCAGCACCAGCACTGGCATTACTTTCAGTTTCTTTGATAAGAGAATGCAACTGAATATTGCTTGCAACGACCTTTTTCGTACCGAAAACTCCGATTGGGAAGTCAAGTATTTAAACATTAACAACTTACAAAGAAACAACGCAGACTCGCGATATTTTTCTATTTACCTTAAATACAATGTCAACAAGACTTCTCGCAAGAATAAAGTAAAGAGTTTGGATAATATACTGAATAGGCTGTAGTGCAACATTAACTTTGCTTTTAACTCTATTGTATGATTTTTTATAGTTTTGCAAAACAATGTGATGCAATGGATTGTGGTCCCTCTTGTTTGGTAATGATTGCCAAGCACTATGGAACACACCCCAATATTGAAGCTATACGAAAGACTTGCGATCTCGGTAAGGGAGGTGTTTCTCTCCTCGGGATTAGTAAGGCGGCAGAGGAGATTGGCTTTAAAACTATCGGTGGTCGATTGAGTTTTGACACGCTTACGTCAGAAGTACCCTTACCTTGCATCATTCATTGGAACCAGAACCACTTTGTGGTTGTTTATAAGATAAAGAAACGCAGAGGTAATCAATATGAAGTTTATGTGGCAGATCCTGGAAAAGGACTTATAACCTATACCAAGGAGGAATTCTGCGAGCATTGGGTGAGTACTAAGACCAACGGCGAGGAGAAAGGTATTGCCCTTCTTCTCGAGCCGACAGAAAAGTTCTATGTACAAAATGATACTGAAACTATTCCGACTCAGAACCGCGTAAAATTTCTTTGGAAATACCTCAGGAAGTACAGACGCTTCTTCATTCAATTGATACTTGGCTTGTTGCTCGGTTCGCTCCTGCAACTCGTCTTTCCTTTCCTCACACAAGCCATTGTGGATACGGGTATCGGAGGAAAGGACATTGGGTTCGTGTGGCTGGTTTTATTGGCTCAAATGATGCTTCTTTTCAGTCGTACAGCAATTGACTTCATTCGCTCCAAAATACTCTTGCACATTTCCACGCGCATCAATATCTCGCTTATCTCGGATTTCTTTATTAAACTGATGAAGTTGCCGATGAAGTTCTTCGATACCAAATTGATGGGCGACCTATTGCAACGCATTGAAGACCACCGACGTGTAGAACAGTTCCTCACATCAAGCAGTCTAAGTTTATTATTCTCGTTTTTCACTTTCCTTGTGTTTGGCATTGTGCTTGCGGTCTATAATCTCGGAATATTCCTTGTCTTCCTATTTGGGACATCGCTTTACGCAGTCTGGATTATCCTCTTCCTCAAAAAGCGCAGGCAGCTCGACTATAAATATTTTGAGCAGGCAGGGCGAAACCGTAACGTTACCTACCAGCTCATCAATGGAATGCAGGAAATCAAGTTGCAGGGCTGTGAACAGCGCAAACGTTGGGAATGGGAGGACGTACAAGCCGATCTGTTCAAGGTCAATCTGCAATCCTTGAACCTGTAGCAGATACAACAGGCAGGAAGCATCACCATCAACGAGGTAAAAAACATTTTAATTACCGTTCTCGCTACCACAGCCGTGATACATGGAAACATGACGCTCGGTATATGCTGACTGTACAGTATATTATCGGACAGCTCAACAGTCCTGTGGAACAACTTATTCAATTTATCTACTCATGGCAGGACGTAAGCATCAGCCTTGACCGTATGAACGAAATACATACTGAGACTAATGAGGAAAATGCAGAAAGAACACAAAATGCCTATACGGATGAAAAATCCGAAGGACATTCCCTCACGATAAAAAACCTATCCTTTAAATACGACATTTATAGTTCTAAAGATATTCTATCGAATATCAACCTTTCTATTCCCAACGGTAAGGTAACGGCAATCGTGGGTCCAAGTGGAAGCGGGAAAACCACTCTTATCAAACTTCTTCTAGGCTTTTATGAACCGTTGAATGGAAACATTCAGATAGGTAACGCCAACTTAAATGAATACAATCTCGAATGGTGGCGAAGCCAGTGTGGAACTGTAATGCAGGAGGGCTACTTGTTCTCCGATACCATTGCGAGAAACATTGCCATATCTGACGATGAGCCCGGCATCGAACGCATCCGCCATGCAGCCCGTGTGGCAAACATCGCCGACTACATCGAAGCCCTGCCTTTGACTTATAACACGATGATAGGACAGGATGGGCAAGGTGTCAGTCAAGGGCAACGACAACGCATACTTATTGCGAGGGTAGTCTATAAGAATCCGACGTTCGTATTTTTGGACGAAGCTACCAATGCCCTCGATGCCAACAACGAGCGAGCCATAACAGAAAACCTCTCGGAGTTCTACAAGGGAAAAACCGTAGTCGTAGTGGCACATCGTCTTTCCACTGTCCGCAATGCCGACCAAATAGTAGTTTTGGATGAAGGTAAAATTGTAGAGGTAGGGACACACGAAGAACTGACCGCCAAACGTGGTAAATACTTTGCCTTAGTAAAGAATCAATTAGAACTTGGTAACTAATATGGAAGAAGAAAAGAAACAAGAACGGAGTTTTGAACTGCGTAGCGAGAAAGTCCGCAGTATCGTGGGACAGATACCCTCCTCACTTGTCCGTTATGGCATTACCACCATCGGAACGGTGTTGCTCTGCCTTTTTGCTGTAGCCTACTTCCTGCCCTACAAGCAGGTTTATTATGGAACGGCTACTGTGCGTGAAATAAATAACACTCCAACCGACAGCATAGAGATAGCCATCTTGCTTCGATTCGAGAACAAACATCTCGAAAATATAAACGGACAAATAATTTATCTGCAATCGCCCTATGGAACGTTCGCAGGGCAGCTACGAGACCTTTTTATCGTACGTGACACTTTGGAACGTCAGGAAGCTCTCTGTCGTTTTAAGTCAGCCGAAATAAAATCAGTGGAAAACCAAACTGTAGACTTTCAAATAGTACACTCATCTGGTAATCTCCTACAAAAAATGCTTGGGGAATTATAATGGAGTCGGACATTTATCATCCCTCTCTCGATAATCAATCGTCAAACTCACCGCCTTCTCTTGTAGGGCGGTGAGTTCTTTTGTCAAGCGGATAAGCTCCTGCAACAGGGTTTGTGTCGTTGTTTCCCTCTCGGTGATGTGGAGAAAGCGCACCACCTGATTATAGTTCACTCCAATTTTATGGACTTCGGCAGTGAGTTCGGAGAGCTTGCGGTAATACTCCACAGCGGACTTGTCCACCGTTATCACCTTAAAATGCTCTCCTAATAACCTTGCACGCACGAACTCTGACTTGGACTTTGAGCCTGACTTGTGATAGAGGTCTATCACCCGAAGTTGGTCTTTCGGGTCGGGCAGGCGGACGTGCCAGTCGTCCCACTTGTCGGGCATATCACCATACCTTTGGGGTACTCTTTTCCTTGAATTATCACTTGCCATATTCTCTTGTTTTCGTTTCTCTAATTACGACTTTGGAGTGATTTATTCCCCCTTTCGGGGCAAGGGTCTTTGTGGGACAAACGGCAGTTTGTGTCACAAAGACACACCTTGCTGATGTAGAAAATGGGATTATAAGCCCCTGCTGTGTTACTGCATTCATTGAATACAGTAACTCGGTGTAGGCTTGCATTCGAGGGATGCAGTAGTTCAGAGTTTCCTCCATCTTTCCACATCTTCCTTGTATTGGTCGAGGTGTTCCCGAAGTACCTGTTCGACATATCCCGAAACGCTCGCTCCATGCTCACCGATTCTCCGCACCACGAAGTCTAACTTTCGTTGGGTTTCCTCTGATACATACACGGCTTTGCGGTGGCTGTTGCGAAAGGGCTGGAGATATTTCCCCTGAAACTCGGATAATTGCTTTCTGTCCTTTGTTTTTCCCATTCTTTGATGAAATTCTTCGGTAGAAGTAGCCCTTTCTGTTGGCGACAACGCTGTTTCTTGATAGGACGGTTGAGAAAAATCCTCGTTACTCTCCTTGTCATTTTGTTCCTCAACTTTATCAACAGGCTCAAACCTTCTCTTTTCCTCTTCATAATCGGAGGGCTGGTCAAAATCGGGTAACTCTTCGGGCTTGCGGAGCTTAACGCCATAATTTCCCATATCTCTAATGGCTTGTTCCAAGCGTTGTTTCCTTTTTTCATCTATTCTTGCCATAATTTCTTGGGTATCGGGTTATAGTGTTTTTCAAGCATGGCTTGTATGTCGCTCTGCTTGTATAGTATCTTCCCTCCGATTTTGTAGAAAAGAAGCGTTCCTGAGTTTCTGTACTCTTGGAGCGTGCGTGTGCTGAGTCGTAAGTGGCTGCACACTTCCTCGCTCGAAAGGTAAACCTCGCCATCTAACATCGGACGAGCTGTGGCACAATAACGCTCCAGTTTCTTTAAGATGCCCTCCATCAGTTGTGAAAACAACTGCATCTGAGGGTCTTCCCGCGTAATGATTTCATTCTCTGCCATAATTCATTCATTCTTTGATTTCAATCCTTGACTGCATTCAGCATTTCACTGATGTCGGTCTGTTTGTAATAACACTTGTGTCCAATCATGGAGAAAGGGATTTTGCCCGTATCTCGGTATGATTGTAGGGTACGCTTGCTGATGCCTAAACGCTTGCACACGGCTTCGTTGTCGAGCCATTGCTCGGTCTCAGGAGGATTACCGATGAGTTTCTCCACACGATGGATAAAGTCTGCAAATTCGGAGCGATGTTGCCCCCACGCTTTGCGGTCGATGATAATGAGTTTCATTGCCTTAATTTTGTTTTGATTACTTTATTGTTACTCAGCAAACAAACTGTTATGCAGTCCATTGCCGTACTTCTCGGGTGCAAAAGTAAACCCTCGGAAGTACCGCAGCAAGAAATGAGGATAAGCAGGGAAATAGAGAGAAAGCAATAGAAAAACAAAGGAAATCCGTCTGTGTTATTGCGGTAATGAGATGAGGCGCCGGCTCGTTCCTTTTATTATTTTGTTCTTTTATCGATAATTCGATAGTTCGACAAATCGAGATGTCGAAGTGTCGATAGATAGTTTTATCGATAGATTATTTTGACGATATATAGTTTTGACGATATATAGTTTTGACAACAGATAGTCATGACAACAAATTGTACAAACAATAGATTGTCCGTATTATCGTCAGTCCTATCTGTTGTTAGTTGTTACGCCTTGCGTCCAAAGAGCCTGAGTATGCCGTATTCTTGTCGTGCCTATACTCTCTACGGCAGCCCAGCCCTGCAAGGTTGGGAGAGATGAATACGACCGCATGGATATAGAAAATGGCAATACCACCTTGAAACAGAAAAATCCTGCGGTGGAGATTCTTCTCTCCATCCGCAGGACTCGACCTTTCAGGGCAGATAGGCTACCGTTGTACCTTTGCACGATAAGAAACGGCTTCAGGGGCTTTGCATGTGCCTTTGCTTACAACGCCTTTGGGCTTACCCCTCCGTCTGACCGATTATTGGCAGATGATTGCTCTCGATGAGCAGCACAATCGTGCCTGTGAGTTCGGTGTAAAGACGGCCGTATTGCTCGTCAGAAGCCAATGTGTCCGTCAAACCGAACTTGTCGAATGTGGCTTGAATAGCCTTGTTCGACAACAGTATAGGTACGAGTTTCTCTGGGAGCGGTGCAGGAAGTTCCCTTTCAAACTCGTTTTCCAACACGGATACAAGCGTATCATACTTGGAAAAGTGCAAGCCTTGATACAATGCCTCGCTTGCCATGCTCTCCGCTTCAATGTGTGTAAAGCCTTGTGCTACAGCATCGCAGTAAACTGTGAGAGCCATATCTGCCCGTGCAGTGATAAACTCCGTATCTTGCAACTTTTCGGGGTGATGCTCACTCATGTAACTTCTTAACTTCAATCGAAAGTAGGAAAGTTCCTGTTTGTTCTTCTGTTTCATTGTTTTTCTTGTTAAAAAGTTGGACTTCTTTTTTTTTGAATCATTTGGAAAAGCCACACTAATTTGACCCACCCTGGCAAGTATTTTAGACCCAGTAAGGTTAAAATAATGAGACCCACCTCACCAAAATAAGAATGACCCTTTGAAACGCTAGTTTTTTAGGGTCATTTTGTAGTTTTGTGTTACTGCCCTGGCCGGCATTAAAAACATAAAACTATTATTTATATGACAAAATTAAAGAATTTATTGCGCTGTTACGCATCTGGTATGGGAATAAGAAGTATTTCTAGTACTTTCCATATATCTCGTAACACCCTCCGCAAGTATGTCCGTAAATTCCAAGAAAGTGGCTTGTCCATGGAGCAAATTCTGTCGCTTTCAGATGATAAGCTAGCGGACTTGTTTTCAGATGGGCATTCTCGTAACCGTCCGCCTTCTGCTCGTAAGTTGGAGTTAGAGGCACTTGTTCCTGATTATGTGAAACGGCTTAGCAAGAAGGGTGTTTCTATCTTATCTCTTCACACGGAGTATCTCAAAACTCATCCTAATGGTTACCAGTATTCTACTTTCAAACACGCAATCCATGCCTACAGATGTCAAACACAAGCCGTAGGACATGTAGAGCACCTTGCTGGCGATCAGATGTATATTGATTATGCGGGTGATAAACTAGAAATAGTCGAAGAACAGACGGGTGAGGTGCGGAAGGTAGAGGTTTTTGTGGCTACCCTTCCATGCAGTCATTACACCTATTGCGAGGCAGTGTGGTCCCAGAAGAAGGAAGACCTTATCGTTGCTTGCGAGAATGCTCTTCATTTCTTTGGTGGTGTACCCAAGGCTGTTGTGCCTGACAACTTAAAATCAGCCGTTATCCGCAGTGATCGTAATGAGCCTGTTATCAATGACGACTTCGCTACTATGGCTGAATTTTATGACATGGCTGTTTATCCAGCTAGGGTGCGCCGTCCCAAGGACAAGGCACTGGTTGAGAATGCTGTAAAGCTAATGTATCGGTCGGTATATGTAGATATTGAAGGGCAAATTTTCCATAATCTAGAATCACTTAATGTTGCTATACGCACATCTTTAGAAGCATTTAACAGCCGTAGATTGAGTGGGCGTAAGGAATCCCGTCAAGAACTATTTGAGGAAATGGAAAAAGATTTTCTTCGTCCTCTTCCTACCGCTCGCTATCAGATGAAGTCTAGAAAGTCTGCTACTGTCATGGCTAACAGCTTCGTTATGCTAAGAAAGCATAGTTATAGTGTTCCAACAGAGTATATCGGCAAACGTATGGAGCTTATTTACGATAATGACAATGTTCAAATCTACTATGGGTTAAAGTTAGTTACCATCCATCAGCGAGATGATACTCCCTATACCTACTCACAGAAAGATGCACATAATCTTCCTGGTCATCATGGTAGCTTTGAAAAGGATTTGGAGGAAATATATCAACGGGCAGGGCAAATAGACAACATCCTTCTGCTTTATCTCAAGGAAGTCGCTACGCAGATGAAATATCCACCAAAAGCCTTCCGCTCTTGCCGTGGTATCATGTCGCTGGAGAAGAAGTATGGCATGGCTCGTCTAGTAGCAGCTTGTAACTGTGCCTCGGAAGGACGACGCTATGGCTATAATGAGATAAAGAATATACTACAGAAGGGTGATGATGCTTCCTATATATCTATGGATGAAGATAATATGGAGCTATCTCCTGAATATAAACCAAAAACTCATAAGAACATACGAGGCAAGGATTATTTCTCAAAGCAATTATCCAATAATAACAATAATAGCAAACAATTAAAGTAAACAACTATGGAACTAAATAATAATAAGACAGCACCTATTGTGCAAGAAATGGATAAGAATCAGTTATCTCTTGATTTAATGCATAGAATGAGGCTTACGGGTATGGCAACTGCCTTTGAAGAAAGTCTAACAACTACAATTGCAGATACGATGACACCAGATGCCTTTTTATCTTGGCTCTTATCTCGAGAATGGGACTATCGTTCTGCAGCAGCCATTGAAAGACTCATAAAATCAGCAGGGTTTAGATATAAAGCCTATCCTGAGCAAATAGATTATAATATCAATCGCAACCTTAGCCAAAACAAAATGGAGAGAATACTCTCACTTGATTTTATCAAGCAAGGACGCAATATATTTATTACTGGTTCATCAGGAACTGGTAAAAGTTTTATCGCTACAGCTATAGGCTATCATGCTTGTAAAAATGGTATTAGAACGATGTATGCTAACATGTCAAAGCTGCTGGGGACACTTAAGGTTGCCAAGAATAAAGGAACGTTAGAAACAGAGCTAAAGAAGATAGAGCGATGTCGCTTGTTAATCCTCGATGATGCCTTCCTTGTACCTGTAGATGCAAAAGAGCGTCCTATATTACTTGATATTATAGAAGATAGGCATGAAAGGAAGTCGATTATCATATCTTCTCAACTTCCTGTGGACAACTGGTATGATGCAATAGGCGACCCTACCGTGGCAGATGCTGTACTAGATAGAATTGTGCATACCTCATATCAAATAGAACTAACTGGAGAGAGTCTTAGAAAGATAAAAGCAAAGAATATTACCAAGTAATAGCGAAATAAAATGACCCACCCGACCAGGGCATTTAGTGGGTCAATAATAAATCGTCTTACTGGGTCTAAAATACTTTGACAGGGTGGGTCAAATTAGTGTGGCTTTTCCATCATTCATTACGGCTGTTACATCCCAATTATGGGACTTGATTTTTTCGGTGTTCTTGACGGACACAGCCGTAAGGCTTTACGCAGTACCCTTGTATGCTCACTACCCATCAGGGGTTGCATTTCCTTGGCAATCTTGCTCTTGGTCACCCGTGCATAAATCTCGGTCGTGGAGATAAAGCGATGCCCCAGCATCTTGCTCACCGTCTCTATCGGAAGTCCGTTCTCCAGACAGATGGTCGTGGCAAAGGTGTGCCGTGCGGTGTGGAAAGTGATAGGCAATGCAAGGAAAAGCGAACAGGTGAAGATAAAACGTAAGTCGTTTGAAATGAGCACTATTTCAGTATTCTGCCAAGTGGAGAAAATGCAAACGGCAACGGAATATTGAGGTTGTTCAGTTACCAAACCGTTAGCCGGGCAGTTACCGAAACAGGAATAGGTAACGGCAGGCAATGAAAAGAAATCCTCACCGTTTTGTTTGCACTCATACACAATGTTTTGCATATCAAGGAACGCTTATATGGCAAGTAATTTTGCACTAAAAAATATAAGCGTATGAAAGTAGAAAAATTCAAGGTGTTGCTCTACCTCAAAAAGAGCGGACTGGACAAATCGGGAAAGGCTCCCATCATGGGGCGCATCACGGTAAACCGCACAATGGCACAGTTCGGATGCAAGCTGTCCTGCACTCCCGAATTATGGAATCCCCGTGAAAGCCGTCTGAACGGCAAGAGCAAAGAGGCGGTTGAAACCAACGCCAAGATTGAGAAACTGCTGCTTGCCATCAATTCCGCATTTGATTCTCTGTTGGAGCGCAAGCAGGAGTTTGACGCTACGGCAGTCAAGGATATGTTTCAGGGGAGCATGGATAAGCAGATGACCCTGTTGAAACAGTTTGACCGCATCAACGAGGACTTGAAATCGCGTATAGGTATCGACCGTGCCGAGGGAACATACTCCAAGTATTACTACACACGGCAGATTCTCGCAGGGTTCATCCGTGAGAGATTCAAGACGGAGGATGTCGCCTTCGGGCAACTTTACGAGCGGTTCATCTGGGATTTTCAGGACTATGTGCTCGATGAGAAGAAACAATCCCTGCAATCCGTGCGCCATTACCTTGCCCTTTTGAAGAAGGTATGCCGCATCGCCTACAAGGAGGGACATTCCGAACGCTATTTCTTCTGCAACTTCAAGCTGCCGAAACAGGAAATCAGCGCACCGAAGGCACTCACACGGGAGGAGTTTGTGAAAGTACGTGACGTGGAAATATCCGTGCGCCGCAGGCCCTCGCTTGCCCTCACCCGTGACCTGTTCCTGTTTGCCTGCTACACCGGAACAGCGTATGCCGATACCGTGTCCATCACGCGAGACAATCTCTTTTCCGACGATGACGGGAACCTGTGGCTGAAATACCACCGCAAGAAAAACGAGTACCTCGCACGGGTGAAACTGCTTCCCGAAGCGATTGCCCTATTGGACAAATACAAGGACGAATCACGGGAAACACTTCTGCCTGTTCAGGACTACCGCGTGTTGAGAGCCAACATGAAGAGCCTCCGTGTATTGGCAGGAATCAAAACCGATATCGTCTATCATGTCGGACGCCATAGTTTCGCAAGCCTGATAACGCTTGAAGAGGGTGTACCTATCGAAACCATCAGCCGAATGTTGGGACACACCAATATCCAGACAACGCAAATTTACGCCCGTGTG
>ERZ772880.1604-NODE-1604-length-19029-cov-4.257826_pt1 | contig 19029 bp, 17 predicted proteins | sample MGYA00580577_ERZ772880 | MGnify/ENA primary metagenome ERZ772880 (study PRJEB29015, sample SAMEA2737705) | human gut metagenome | biome: human gut; feature: human-associated habitat; material: faeces | place: China | collected 2012 ... | reverse complement strand
CCGACATTGGCTAAACTGTCTGAAAAACCGGAAATTCAGATTGATCCGAAAACCGTGTTGCCTCGGCTGCTGTTACGGCTCCTGTCCACGATACGATAGACAAAAGCATCATCATAAACATCTTTTTCATATTCTCTTCTATTTTAATTTTATAGGTTATTCATAATCGTTCTCTTTCCGGAAATTCAATCATTAGACGTAACCAACCACTCGTTTGGTTGCAGAAACCTTGAATTTTTTTCAAAAATAGTCTAAATGAAGGAACGGCACACATTATCTGCATGAAAATGAGATTAAAGAATGTTCGCTCTTTCTGTTGCTCCCGTATCATCGCAAGATGGAATATCGACGACATAAAAGAGATGAAACTAATCGACAGAAAGATTCATTAAAAGAAGGCAAAGGAATTACCCAAAAGGGAAGTACATATTTTATAAGCGAACTTATAAAATACCTTGCATAAAGAAAATCGAAACAAAACGGACAACAAGCGGGTAAAAAAAGTAATTTTGCATACCTAAACTAAACAAAGGATTCATGAAACAAAAAGAAATCAATAAAGTCGAAATACGCAATCTTCAAAAAGAAGATTACGACCAACTGGCTAGCTCTTTCACCCGTGTCTATGCCGACGGTAGCGACGTATTTTGGACTCCCGAACAAATCGACAAACTCATTCGCATATTCCCCGAAGGACAAATCGTCACGGTCGTCGATGATAAAATCGTGGGCTGCGCCCTCTCTATCATCGTAAACTATAACGATGTAAAGAACGACCACACCTATGCCCAAGTCACAGGAAACGAAACATTCGACACTCACACACGGAAGGGAAATATCCTGTATGGTATCGAAGTGTTCATACACCCCGATTATCGGGGTCTACGTCTCGCCCGACGTATGTACGAATATCGCAAAGAGTTGTGTGAAAAGCTCAATCTGAAAGCGATCATGTTCGGCGGACGTTTGCCGAACTACCACAAATACGCCGACCGAATGCGCCCCAAAGAATACATCGACAAGGTGCGTCAACGCGAGATATTCGACCCGGTGCTATTGTTCCAACTCTCCAACGATTTCCACGTCCGTAAAGTAATGCGAAACTATTTGCCCAACGACGAGGAGTCGAAACACTTCGCCTGTCTGCTCCAATGGGACAACATCTACTATCAAGAGCCTACCGAAGAATATATATCTCCTAAGACCACCGTGCGGGTAGGTCTCGTACAATGGCAAATGCGTAGTTACAAAACGCTCGACGATCTTTTCGAGCAAGTGGAATTTTTCGTCGATTCCGTAAGCGGTTATCAAAGCGACTTCGTCCTCTTTCCAGAGTATTTCAACGCCCCGCTCATGGCTCGGTTCAACGATGCGAGCGAGTCTCAGGCTATCAGAGGATTAGCCCGATATACCGACGAAATACGAGAACGTTTCATCAATCTTGCAATTCGGTACAATATCAACATCATTACAGGAAGTATGCCGCTGATTAAAGAAGACGGACTGCTCTACAACGTAGGTTTCTTATGCCGTCGAGACGGTACTTACGAAATGTATGAAAAACTACATGTCACCCCCGACGAAATGAAATGCTGGGGATTGAGCGGCGGTAAAGCCATTCGGACTTTCGAGACCGACTGCGCCAAAATCGGAGTCTTGATTTGTTACGATGTCGAGTTCCCCGAACTCTCCCGAATCATGGCCAGCGAAGGTATGCAAATATTGTTCGTTCCATTCCTCACCGATACCCAAAACGCCTATTCCCGTGTAAGAGTCTGCGCACATGCCCGTGCCATCGAGAACGAGTGCTTCGTAGTCATAGCCGGTAGCGTAGGCAACCTGCCCAAAGTACACAACATGGATATTCAATATGCCCAGTCGGGAGTTTTTACCCCCTGTGATTTCGCATTCCCGACAGACGGACGCAGAGCCGAGGCTACCCCGAACACCGAAATGATTCTTATATCGGACGTCGATTTGGATCTTTTGAACGAATTGCACACCTACGGTAGCGTGCGCAACCTCAAAGATCGCCGCAACGATCTCTATGAAGTGAGAATGAAGAAATAACAAAAACGGTCTCTTGAACATTCAAGAGACCGTTTTCATCGAGCGGCAAACGAGACTCGAACTCGCGACCCTCAGCTTGGGAAGCTGATGCTCTACCAACTGAGCTACTACCGCAGTTTTTCATTTCTTATTACGGGGACAAATGTAGAAGTTTTTTTTCTACTTTACAAATTATTGCCGTATTTTTACCACATAGAAAAATCATAAAAACGATATGGTAAAAATTGGTTTGTTGTCCGACACCCATGCATGGTGGGACGACCGTTACGAAAAATATTTTGCCGAATGTGACGAAATCTGGCACGCCGGAGATATAGGCTCAGTTCAAGTCGCCGACCAGTTCGAAGCCTTGAAACCATTTCGGGCGGTATACGGGAACATCGACGGTCAAGAGTTACGGATTCGCTATCCTCAGCACCAACGTTTCAGCATCGAAAATACCGATATATGGATAACACACATAGGGGGCTATCCGGGCCGATATGCACGTGAAGTGACCCCGGAAATATACATACACCCACCCCAATTATTCATATCGGGTCACTCGCATATCTTGAAAGTTCTTTATGACAAAACCCTACACTGCCTGCACATCAATCCGGGAGCCGCAGGAATGTACGGATTCCACAAAAAACGTACATTGGTACGCTTCGCCATCGATAAGGGAGAATTTAAGGATCTGGAAGTTATCGAACTAGCTGATAATCGATAAGTACAAAAAATCAAATATTCAACTCCTGACGAACGGTTTCGATAAATTCCCAAAATACCGAAGCGAAAGGTTCGATAATAGAGCGTTTCGGTTCACCCGAGGGAATGAGCGCATGCAATCCACCTTTGAAACAACGCACATCTATGCGGGTTCCCATCTCTATGGGCTCTCCGTCGAGATGTATCGCACCGGGCTTTTCCCTCTTAATCGTGAGCGATTCGGTCGTGAAGCTCTTGATATTGGAATCTTGATCGATATGTTTGGTAAATAGCAAAAGAGCCAATGCAGCCGTATCGAACGGGGTAAAGGGCATAAGCACCGTGACATCGATTTTCCCGTCCTGCATGCTGGCATGAGGGGCTATATAAGCATTATTACCATATTGCGAGGCATTGCCGCAGGCAATCAAGAAAGCCTTTTCGGTCACCGTCCCGTCAGGCATTTCGATTTGATAAGTTTCCGATTTATATTTGAGATACTCCGTAAGAGCCTTAGCCACATACGACAATTTTCCTCGGCGTTTTCCTTGCGCGAATTTCAAGCTCACCAATGCATCAAAGCCGACCCCGCAAGTGCAGAAAAAAGGGCGATCGTTTGCCGTACAATAATCCAAATCCACGATCTGCCCGTCGTTGATAATTTCGAGAGCTTTTCGCACGTCCATCGATATACCCAAATGGCGGGCAAGCCCATTGCCCGAACCTACCGGAACGATAGCCAATGCCGTGGAAGTATCGATAAGCTCCCGGGCTATTTCGTTGCAAGTCCCGTCTCCGCCTACGGACAGCACGATGTCCACACGTTCGTCCACGGCCCGGCGAGTCAATTCGGCTCCATGCCCCGCATACTGTGTAAAAACACATTCCACCCGATATTTCGAAGGGTCTATTACTTCCCTTATCAGAGCAGGGATTTCTTCCTTATCTTTTGTTCCCGATATAGGATTTATAATAGCTAAGAGTCTTTTCGGTGCAGACATAGAATTTTCTGTTTTCGAAAAAGCATAGGCAAAACCCGTACATGGAATGAATACAAGACATTCGAACAATCCCGATTCATTAAAACTTAACGGCCCGATTGCCATAGCGGGTGACAAAGGTACGAATTTTTCCCAAACTTTTACAAACCTATAACACGCTTCCGACTTTACGTTATAAACTAAATGATAAAATGGACAACAAAAAACTCGTATTTCTCAAACAACTTAGTACCTTTGTAGAAGATAGGAGTCTTTGGGTAGAACCAAATCGGAAATACGATTTCCGTTTGTCTCCGAACCCACCTTTCACTATATTTGTAGAATATAGGCTGCGGTTCGGCAGAGTCAAGTCGGAAATAAAATTTCCTATTGACTTTGCACTAACCTTTCACTATCTTTGTTGGTACGAAAATAGGATGCGGTTCGGCATAGCCCAAACAGAAATAAAATTTCCGTTTGTCTCTGCGCTCACCTTTCACTATATTTGTTGTTTATAATATAAAGCGAACATTAACTAAAAAAGATATATTCCATGAATGCTTTTCAAAACCCATTAATACGTATTATAGCCTCTATCGCCGTAGGCTTGTTACTCATTTTATATCCGAATGCCGCTCTGCCTACGATTCTTTTAATCATCGGTATTCTCATCGGATTACCCAGTCTATACGCTCTCCTCATTTATCTATTGAGCGAGGATAGAAATAAGTTACCCTTCCCCGTTTTATCCTTAGTGATGTTGCTGTTCGGTTGTACGCTTATGCTGTTTCCCGGCTGGTATATAGGCATTACGGTATATGTTTTGGGTGGAGCGCTGGTATTGATAGGAGTTTATCAAATACTCTATCTGCTGACACTTAAAAAGAATCTGAGGAGCAAAGCAGGTTGGCTCTCCTATCTGTTACCGGCTATCGTTCTGCTCATCGGCATAGAAATTTTGGTCAATCCGTTCTCGGCGACCGAGAGGGTTATGGTGATTACTTTCGGAGCGGCAACACTTCTTTACGGTATCACTGACCTGATTTACTATATCCGGTTAAAATAAATTCCGTAAAAATTATTTCTCAAAAATCTATGGAAAGCCTCAGATTTATCTGACGGCGAGTAAGGTAATTGGGCACGGCATATTGCGCATTGGTAATATCCGTCACCCAATAGTACGAGTTCACATTACTTATATCGAACAGGTTAAAGACATCTATTCCTATCCACACGCTTTTCAAATGACGTAAAACGCCTTTCTGCAAAAGTTTATCTTCGCCTCCGACCAAAATACGGGAAGCTCCTATATCGACACGCTTATATGCCGGAGCGCGGAAATAACCTGCCTGTCGGCCTTTCCGAGGCGAACCCACCGGCAAACCGTCGGCAAAAATAGCCCGTAGACTGAATTTATACTTCGGGAACCGAGGTACATAATCTTGAAAATAAAGCCCCACACTATATCGTTGGTCGGTAGGTCGAGGTAATTTCACACCATTGACTTCCTCCTGTGTCTTCATCAGAGAAAACGTAAGCCACGAGTCGACACCGGGCACGAACTGCCCGAAGAGTTTCATATCCAATCCGGCGGCATACCCTTTCGCCTCGTTCTGCCCGCTGTACCACACCCGCAGATTATCCACTTCATAAGGAACAAGATGGTCGAGTTTCTTATAATACAACTCTGCCGTAAATTTGAAAGGTCTGTCCAATGCCCGGAACGAATAATCTCCACCCAGTACCACATGGATAGAACGTTGAGACTTGATATTCCGATTGAGCTGCACGACATAATTGTTAGCGGCATCACAAACCGTGTCGCGCAACTCCTTATAAAAAGGAGCTTGATAATAAAGCCCGCCGGCAAGACGAGTCGTTATCTGTTCGTTAGCAGCCGGAATAAAAGAAATCGACGCACGAGGACTGATAAGTGTCTCCTTGTTGAACCCCCAATAAGAAGCCCTCAATCCGCCAGTGAAGATAAAGCGCCCCCACAAAGTACGTAATCGGTAGGTATCTTGCAAATAGGCCGACAAACGATGGCTCTCCATATCTTGTCGGGAAAACAAGTTATAAATCATCTCGACCGATTGCCCCGTATGCGGCAAAGAATAGCCCGCCGAATCTCGCATCTCCCATTCCCTCACTCGGTCGTGTATCTTTTCGTATTGGTGAGTCAATCCCCACTTCAACTCGTTCTGTCCCAATTTTGTAGCACCTTTCAATGAAGTAGCCACCACCGATGCTCTCAACCGGTTACGAGCATGCTCGTGATAAGTCCCCACTCCGAGAGCTCCCTTATTCTCGGTCGACTCGCCGTCCTCGCCATTAGCCAAATCGTCCAACCAATACTGCCCGGCAATATCGTAGGTCACCAGCTCGTTCGTGACGAAAGCCGAGGTCATCAAAGCCCATTGAGTATATTTATCGGGGAAAAAATTCAACGAAAAAGCACCGAAATAAGTCTCGAACTTATCTTTTTCGTAGCCGTCGAAATAGACTTTAAACTGTTTGGCATCGGTCGCCGTACCGAATGACGTATTCCGCTCGTGGGGAGTAAATTTATAATTGTTAATGGAAATATTGCCCAGCAAAGAAGCCTCCCACTTCGGTGCGAATTTATAAGTAAGATAAGTTTGATAATCGAAAAAAGAAGGCTCGTATTCTCCTTTGGTATCGAGAGAACTCAACAAAGTAGAATTGGTTTTATAACGCACGCCGTGTAGTTGCGAGAATTTCTTGGTACTCTGTCCTACCGAAGCGGTAGCCCCTAAAAAACTGGCGGACACCGATCCTTCGAACGCTTCGGGATGCTTGTAAATAATATCGAGCACCGACGACATCTTGTCGCCATATTCGGCCGAAAATCCGCCCGACGAAAATCCTACGGCCCCTACCATATCAGGGTTGATGATACTCAACCCCTCCTGTTGCCCCGAACGGACAGTCAATGGCCGATAGACCTCTATACCGTTGATATACACGATATTTTCATCGAAATTACCCCCTCGCACGGAATATTGCGAACTCAGCTCGTTACTCGAATTGACACCGGCAAAAGTTGTCAACATAGCCTCGATACTGCCCCCCGTCGCATCGGGCATCAATTTCAAATCCTTCGTGTCGATCGTCTGCAACGTACTCGTCTGCCGGCGATGAGTCGCCACGACAACCTCGTTCAACATCTTGGCGTTCTTGTTCAGACGCACCGACAAGGAAACATCTTTCGTGAGATTGAGCAACTGGCGGCGCTCCTCCCGATACCCCAAACAGGAATAAATCACCACGATGGAATCTCCTGCCGGAATGGAAAGCTGATACTCCCCTTTCAAATCGGTCATCGTCCCCATCGTCGTTCCTGCCACTCGTACCGTAGCCAACTCTATGGGCTGATTGTCACTGTCATACACGCGTCCTGTCAGCTTCACACGCCCCTGTGCCGCCAACTGAAAAACTGCGCCTATCGTGATAAAAAGGAATAATATCTTGTATCTCATCGGGATTCTATACACACTGTGCCTCTTTTATCGAAGGCACATTTATTAAACGGGAAAAAACTCCGTTCAGTATATGGCCGGACGAAAAGTATCAAAAAAAGTTTCTACCATTAACCGTAGAACAACAAGGTTATTGTATCTTTGCTATGTAAAGATGATTTGTATGGTGACAAAAAGGGTATTTACTCTTTCAGACAAATCAAAATGGATAAATTTCATAACAAACTTAGAACCTCTACCCTTATGAAAAGCCTGCACGACTTGTTGATTCATCGGCGGAGTATCCGCAAATACACCCAAGAGGCGCTATCGCCCGAAGCCGTAAAAACCATTCTCGAAGCGGGATTGCTCGCTCCTTCGTCCAAACGCTGCACTCCGTGGGAGTTCATTGCGGTGGAAGACAAAGAAACGCTCGCCCGTTTGTCCGAATGCAAGACTTCGGGAGCCAAACCCATTGCCGGAGCTGCGCTCGCTATCGTCGTCACCGCCGACATGACCCTTACCGATACATGGATCGAGGATGCTTCTATCGCTGCCATTCTCATGCAGTTGCAAGCCGCCGACCTCGGTTTGGGAAGCTGCTGGATACAGGTGCGGGGACGGTTCGGAGCTATGGACGAACCTGCCGAAGATTTTGTGCGGGAGACATTGGGAATCCCCGAAGAGATGGGAGTGCTCTGCATTCTCTCCATTGGACATAAAGACGAAGAGCGCAAGCCTTTCGACGAAGAAAAAATGATGTGGGAAAAAGTTCACATCGGCAAATGGTAATCCCCTGCATCGACATGAAGATTATTCTCATCGGAGCCGGCAATTTAGCCACGCAATTAGCGGTCGCTTTACAAAAAAAGGGAATGACTCCGGCTTATATATACAGTCGTACCCGAAAATCGGCCGAACAACTGAGCGAACGATTGCGCGATGTGCCCTGTTCCACCGACATCAGCCAAGTCCCCACCGACGGAGATCTCTATATCTTCGCCGTGAAAGACTCCGCTCTGCTCGATTTGGTTTCCCGCATGCCTGCCAATCGAGGCCTTTGGGTACACACAGCGGGAAGCATGGACATGGAAGTATTCGCCCCGTATACCGCGCGCTACGGTGTATTCTACCCCATGCAGACATTCAGTAAAGAACGGGAAACCGACTTCGACGATATTCCTATTTTTGTCGAAGCGAACCATACGAACGATACCGAACGTTTGCAAGAATTGGCAGGTCGGTTGTCTACAAAGGTTTACGAAGCGACCTCCGAACAGCGCAAGTACCTGCATTTGGCTGCCGTGTTCGCCTGCAACTTCACCAATCACCTCTACGCCTTGTGCGACCGCATTCTGTCGGAACACGGGCTGCCGTTCGAAACCATGCTGCCGCTCATACGGGAGACTGCCGCGAAAGTAGCCGACATGCCGCCGGCACAAGCTCAGACCGGACCGGCAATCCGATACGACAAAAACGTCATAGACAAACAAATGGCTCTGCTTTCAGACCCGACCATGCGGCAAATTTACGACCTGATGAGCCGGAGTATTCACGAAACCAATAAACATTAAAAACAACGACTATGAGCCGAACCGATTTCGACCTCTCACGAATAAAGGCTTTCGCCTTCGATGTGGACGGTGTCCTTTCTCCCGACACGATACCCCTGCATCCATCGGGCGAACCCATGCGGATCGTCAACATCAAAGACGGGTATGCCTTGCAGTTCGCCGCCAAAATGGGCTACCCCATCGCCATTATTACCGGCGGACGCACCGAGGCTGTCCGCAAACGTTTCGAAGGATTAGGATTAAACCATGTATATATGGGAGCCGCCGTAAAAATCGAAATTTTCAAAAAATGGCTGGACGAGTGTGGGCTGCGTCCCGACGAAGTCATGTATATGGGCGACGACATTCCCGACTACGAGGTCATGCAGATAGCCGGTCTGCCGGCTTGTCCCGCCGATGCCGCCCCCGAAATTAAACAGATAGCCCGCTACATCTCGCCGTTCGGCGGCGGACAAGGTTGTGGGCGGGACATCATCGAACAAATCCTGAGGACACAAGGCAAATGGATGTCCGATAAAACAGCCTTCGGCTGGTAACCACACAAAACGACAAAACACCATGCTATCGCATCTCAAAAAATACGAAATTCTGTTGGCGAGCAATTCACCCCGTCGCCGGGAACTTCTCGCCGGATTAGACATCGACTATCGGGTAACAGCTCTTCCCGAAGTGGACGAATCCTACCCCGACACCCTTTCGGGCGAAGAGATTCCCCTCTACATCTCGCAAGAAAAAGCAGCCGCCTACCGCCGCTTTATGAAGGATAATACGCTCCTTATTACTGCCGACACCATCGTCTGGCTCGATGGGAAAGTATACGGCAAGCCTCGCGATATAGCCGATGCCAAAGCCATGTTGCAAGCCCTGTCGGGAAAAACCCACACCGTCATCACCGGTGTCACGCTCACCTCTCTGCAAAAACAGATCTCCTTCACCGTCTCCACCGAAGTCACTTTCGCCGCCCTCGGTGACGATGAAATCGATTACTACGTGGAGAAGTACCGCCCCCTCGACAAAGCCGGAGCATACGGCGTACAGGAATGGATAGGCTACATCGGCGTGACCGGACTCAAAGGCAGCTATTACAACGTGATGGGATTGCCTATACAACGACTGTACACCGAATTAAAAAAATTTTAGAAGCTGTTTTAAATTTATTCCGAGACAGGGGCTCAATCTGTCTCGGAATAAATTTAAAACAGCATCCAATATCTCCCGTCGATATCATTTATATGGAGAAGCCCAAAACCACGACTCATTCGAAGTACTCCACCGTTTATCGTAAGGTTCGCCCGTCGGAGACAGCGTGATGTACACAGGACGCCGTTTCCCCTCGACATAGGTTTCATTGTTAAAGCCACTACAATCGGAACATTGCAGATAATAAAGGTTTTTGCTCATGTAATAATCCAAATAATAATCGTTGGTACACGGAGTTTTATGATTCCAGTTAGCGTCCTCGTTAACCGTCACGAACTCACCCTTTTTCAATCGGTCTCTGACCTCCGATATACTCAACAAATTACCTTTGTCGTCCATGACATAGGCATTCCATGTGGGGTCTACCCACAACCACTTGTCGAGAGTGTTGGAATAAACGACGTTGATCACATGGCAATCGTTTATATAGCTTTTCGGAAGACAAGTCACATAGCGGGACTTGAATCCCATAGCCAAATAACACTCGTTCAACATCTGTGCCATCATACGGCAATTAATACCCCTATCCTCCTTCTTGCAAATTTCATATAGAGCTATCGCATTTTTCTCTTCGGGATTATAGGACGAACCGTCGTGACGAATCGTATTGTGTACCCACGCCAACAGATTTTTTATCTTGGATATTTCGTCACCGGCTCCCGCAATACTGTCCAAGTTGAAATATCGGCGCACCCGTACCAAATCGCGGTCGTTGGGGTTCATATATGTAAATGCCGACAAAGAGTCGGTAGATGCAGCATCGTCATACCCCGGTGATTTTCGGAGTATATATCCGAAGTCGCCTACCTCACGCAGACGCTCCATCGCCTTCTGAAAACGTTTATCGTCTCTCACGTTATCCAAATCGGTATCTTTTTTGGCATGGGCATAATCGTAATAACCGTATTGAATAGCTTTCTCAAAGGCATCGACCGCCGCTTTTTTTCGTTTCATCAAGGATTCGCAGCAAGCCACATTGTAATATGTGTCGATAAAACACCACGAACACTGTTTCAAGACAGAATCTGGCACAGATTCACAAGTTTTGAGGAACTGTCGATATGTTTTCAATATCAACTTATGATCCTTCCAATTTTTCTGAACGACAGGAGTCACACTCCGGCTAAAATAGACTTGTACACTATCGGCATTCCAATCGGATTCCGCTGCCACACCGCTGAAACAGAATGACAAAAACGCTATCCATAAAAACTTTTTCATAAACATTAATTTTTAAGTATATTAAAGAGACGGAAAAGTACTAAAAACATAACACAGACTCTTAATAAATTAAGAAAGGATAACATTATAATAATATTATAAAAAATATCGAAGGAAGATATGCCAAAACTCAATTTTACCAAAGATTTTTAAATTGGAATTTGAGCCTCCCCAAAAGAAAAGAAGAAGCCGTATCAAACTCTGTTTCGAGTAATGATACGGCTCTTTCAGATTCTGTAATTACAATCCGCAACTTTTTACCCTCCCCTTAGGAACCACCGTCAAACCTCCTCAACCTGTATTCTGAAAAATAAAAAAGTCAACCATTAGGCCACCAAGAGATTTATGTTCCGTTATCAGGTGTAGCTTTTTCACCCTCCTCCCCTGCCGTGTCCCGTAGCATTGCGGGGTGTTTTGTACGCAAAATATAGGGGAGGTGGCACGTAGTGACGGAGGGGTTAAACCATACAATGTTACCCAACTATCTCTTCACACCCTTAACGACTGTGATTTCATGTTTCCCGACGACCCGAATAAAATACGTTCCCGGAGCCCACGCCGAAGCATCTACGGTCACAAGACGAGCTTGCGAATCGACATGCTGTCGATACACCTCCCGACCGCCTTCGTCCAACACGGAAATACTTCGGGTATTCTCAGGAACACGTACAATAAATTCGGAGTTGAAAACAGACGGATAAATAGAAGCCTTCTCTTCCGTAACTTTCTCTACCGAACTAACTCCGTTCACATTTTGAGTGACTTTGATGTCATAAGTCGAAATACTATCCGAGACCGTGAGCGTAGCGACACGTTCCTCAATACCGTCCGGCAAACGATCATAGGAAATTTGCAAGGTGTCCAATGTCAAGCCATTCGGCTTACCCACGACCCGACACCACTCGGCATCACTCCGAATAGGAGTTTCATAACCGTATATCGAATAGAACGGATATTTAACCGTACCGGCAGCTTTACCCACCACCAGCGGTTCACGGTCTACCGGCATAGGCGACATAACCGAATGAACGATCGAAGGCATAATCATATAAGAAGTATGATTCGCTCCTGCGGGGAAATAAGTGCTCACGTCTCGCCACTCTCCATCTTTCAACATATAAGCCGTGTTACCGTGATCCCGGAAATCGGCCATAGCGAACGACACATCTACACTGTCGTTCTTCTCGGGAATACCGTCCACTACAATGAAAAACTCGTCGTCGATCACCGTCGGGTCAAATTCAAATTCCGTAGCGGTCAATGAACTGCCCGAAGGGGTTTCCAATTCGAATACCCTCCACCACATCGAGTCGAGTTTCTTGCCCGGCAATCCGTTCTCGCTGGTATACAGATGCACGCCCACATCGGCAATCTGGTCGGTTATACTCGCAGCCGAAGCACTCACAAAATAAACATAGGCTCCGAATACCAATATCGGACGGGACGGTTTGGAAAACTTCTCGGCATAAGCAGTAATATTCAATTTATTCGTCCCGGGGAAAGTTCCTCTATCTTCCAAATCGAACGTCGCAGCCCTATCTCCCGGCTCTAAATTCGTAATTAGCCCACTGTACTCGACCGACACCTCTACGGTATCGTTCGATTCGCCATGTTCGTTCTCCACACGCAGACTCACCCCTTGTTTATGCATATAGCTATATCCTACGATAGGGTTTTCTTCGTGCGACGTCACCCGGGCATACGGTTCGGGATCGACACCGTCGAAAGTCCACTCCCACGAAGTAGGATAATTGGTCGAATTGTCCCGATACTGCACCCCCACCAGCGGAGCTACCATCGGCAAACGCGTTTCGCTGAACCGGAATGTAGCCGGTGGTAATATCCGTGCGAGCGGTGCAGATCCGGTAACCTTCACGAATCCCGTGCGGGTCTTCGTATCGCTCCCATCGGCATTACTTACCGTCAACGTCACATCGTAAACGCCGTCTCGCGTATAGAACACCCGGGGATTCTGGTCGGTCGATGTCGACGGAGTTCCTCCCGGAAACGCCCATTGCCATGCCGTAGGCGAACCCGAGGACATATCGGCGAAAGCAATCACCTCGCCCGTGGCTGCCTCGACTTGTTCTACGGTCGACACTCCGGTAATTTTTAAACCGTCGATAGCGAAATCGCCCATATAACCACCGGTTCCGAACGAATCGTTTTTTCCGGGACCATACGTAAAACGAATCTGAATCTTCCGACCGGAATATTTCTCCAAAGAAACCGAAAACTCATGCCAACGCCACGGCTTCTCTCCGTCCTCGTCGGCGCTATTCCAAAGAATTTCCGAAGTCTCAAAAGCATCTGCCGAAACAGAGATCTGCAAGCGACAGTAATCGTCCATATTTTGGGTAAACCCTATATATCCTTTCAACATAGCATTTGCAGGAACATCGATCTGCCCACTTGTCGCCGTAGCGATTCCTCGTTTGAAAGACTGATAAGGGCCCTCTATATACAACGATTGAACATCGTCTGGATCATAAGTAGAAAAATCTCTACTGGGATCAGTCGTACTCGTGATTTTTTTCACAGTCCACGAAAAATCCTCGGCATTGGTAAATGTCCAGCCATCTGTTCCGTCGTCAAAATTCTCTTCCCACACAGTTACAGCACTGCCGGCACTCTGACAACTAAAATCGGCAGTCACACTCGCCGTAGCCGATTGAAACAAATTCGGTCCCTGTTTTTTCCCCACGAATTGAATACGGGGAGCTTCTTTCGTAGCGACCTTATCGTGAACTCTCTCATTCATCGGCCGCTGAGCGCTCATCGGTATACTCACCCAAAGAGCACCTGTTAAGATTAGGCTTGAAATAAAACTTTTCATACACTTCCTATTTATTATTTGATAAATTTTATCTGTATCGTTTTCCCTTCTTCGGTCACGACACGAGCGATATAAAGTCCGGCCGGAAGTTGGGACAGATTCATTCGTCCGCTTTCCGATTCACAAGACACTACCGTTACCCCTGCCGCATTGATAATTTGAATATCGCCGCCCTTGTCAAAAACTAACGAATGGTTACTACGATCGAAATAAACTTCATTCATACACTCCAAACCATCGATACCGGAAATGACATTACTGATAATCGAACATGAACTTATATACAATCCCCACGGATCCCGGGTAGTAGCATGTAAACCGATATACCAGATCCCGTCTGACGGAACACTGAAATCTACTGTATAAAGTTCCGACAAAGTCGAATTGATTTCCGGGTACGAAGCGATCACCGTTTGGCTTTCACCGGGTAGAACATCACTGCCCAATGTCACTTCAATGGACTCAGGATAACGATATTTCTCTGCCCGGGCCCTAAATTCAAGCGTATGCGAACCCTTCTTAGCTTCGAACGGCGGCGTAAACAACCAGTCGTCGGCAGCCGAATAGGCCGTATATTTCATCTCCTTCTCAGTAGCATCATATACCCAACTTTTCGTATCGTTATTGGCATCGACGATAGTCCATAAAGCCATCTCATCGGCGCTATCCATACTCGTCTCATACGGAAGTCCCAATGCACTGCCGAATACCAACGCATTCGAGGTTACCGACTCGCTTTCCATATCGCCCGACAGCGTCGTTACCGTATAGCGATACAAAGCCAAAGAAAGGTCATCGCTATCGACATAAACCGTATCGGTCAAACTTTCCGTCAACATCTCGCTCCCGGGATCACGGACGATTCTGTATCTCAAATTCTCCACATCGATATATCCGCCATTCACACCCTCTGCGGGAGCTCTAAAAGTAACTTGCGGTTTACCTTCCACATCGGTCAATTCCACATCAGTTACCGATTTCGGAGTATCTGCACCTATCCAAGCCGATTCCACCACGGCGGCCTCACCGGCATTCTCCTCGACATAACCGATGACTCTATATTCATATTTGCCCGGAGCAGGCACATCTTCATCGATCACCTGTTCCGAACCTCCTTTTATCGGATCTTCTTGTGTATAAATAAGAGTTTCGCCCCGATACAACTCCATTTTCGTCAACATCGGCAGTTGCGTACCGGCAGCCGAAAGAGAAGGATTGGTCCATGCAACCGTGGCAGACATAGCGCCCTGTTCACCGGGAGCAACGGTCAAATCGGAAACGACGGCCGGGACAACCACTGTTTCGTCCACCGACAGGTCATCGATGAATATAGCATACCAATTGGTCTGTCCGTAACAATGGAAACCTATATGGTATCCACCCGACTCGGAAACAGAAAAGACAACCTCTTTCTCTTCCATCAAAGCAGACTGAATTGTATCCCGGAACAATCGGGTAGATTGAGCTTCCGCCGTGGCGGCCCGACCAATCGTCACGCTCAAATCCTTATAACTTTCCTCAGAAGCCGCATTTTCAAGCCCAGTTTTGAAAAGTAGTTTATAATTCTTCCCGGCCACCAAATTCAATTTAGGCGTAATAAGCCACTCATCGGCATCACTACCGCCCCAATACTGAACCATTTTTTTCGAGCTATCATATTTCCAAGTCGAATTATCCCCGTTGGCACTCAGTATAGTAAACAAATCGAGCGATGATTCGGTATCGAAACTCTCGCTATACGGTAATTCTTTCGCTCCTCCGGCAACAACCTTATTGGAAGCGACCGATACGCTCGCTTTACCATCGAACATTGCGACGACCGTATAAACATAACTGCCCAATTCCAGGACTTCATCGATATAAGGGAATGGTCCCGAAAAACTTTCGGACAAGACACCACCCGGGGTACGGCCGATTTCATACGTAAGCGCCTCGGTATCGATATATCCACCGTTCTTTCCGACTGTCGGTGGCGTAAACGAAAGGCTCACAGTCGCATCTTCTGCCGAAGCCACCAAATCGGTAACTGCCGCAGGAGTATCATTCCCTATCCACGGGGAAGTAACGGTCGTTGCTGAGCCCTGAGAATCCCCGAACGTATTATATGCGACCACTTTATATGTATAATTTCCGGCTGTCTCGATAGAAGAATCTATCCAACCAGCTTTTCCTCCCACAGTAGCCGTATCGAGAGTAGCGACCAAATCTGTCCCCCGATATATTTTAGCGCCCAAGAGGTTCGAAAGCGCACCGCCCAAATGGTCGGACGAAGGCCATGTCCATGAAAGAGTCGCCGACATCGCTCCCCTCTCCCCCGCAACGATGGAAAGGTCTGTAATTTGTGCCGGATAAACGGGAGCCTCTTCGATAACGATCTTCTGGAAATAGAGATCGCCATTATACGATTCGCTGTAACAACGCAATCCCACATAAAAAACACCGCTCTCCGCCGGTGAAAACGTCCCCGATTTTTCCACGAACAATCTACTTTGAAAAGATTCGTCATAAACCAACCGGGTCGTCAGCCCTTCTACCGTAGGCGCCGTCCCTATTTTCAATTCTATTTTTTGTTTATCCGAACCAAATGTAGAAGAATGCTTCACATAAGCCGACACCTTATAGGCTTTCCCGGCTTCGAGGGTCACCGCCGGAGCGATTAGCCAATCATCGGCGGCATTACTCTTATCTTGCGTATACATCGCATTGCCATCGTTATAGGCCCACGTATTGGCACTTACGTCGCTATTGACATCGATCACTGTCCAATCACGAGCAAAAGTCTCGGCATCGGTTATTTCCAACGTACAAGGAGGAACAGTCTGAGCCCACCCTACCGAAAAACAATAGAAAAGAAAAAGAACAGAAGTAATTTTTTTCATAGCTATTCTATTTTAATTAATATGAAGAAAAAGCATCTTTTATTCAAAAACTATCGAAATGCCATCTCGAATGCAAAGTCTCTCTATTCTCCCACTCCTAAAAACAGGCAACCGAAAACAACGAAAATTGAGTTTTACATAGTCGAATTTAATCTTATCTATATGCAAATATAATATTATTATTTTACAATCTGCAATCATTCTTTGATTATTTTTTTTAAAAAATATAACAATCATCTCCTTTTAAAAAAATATGACAACATTCATCGGCATTTTGCGACAAATGGGAAAAGCCCGATATTCGTATAAATCGAGGGCGTAAGCAATCCGACAGGGAAAACAAATACATTTGTTCGATAAAGTCTCTTCCCTTTTTCCGTATCTTTGCCCCATAAAAAAAAACGGCATATCATGAACCTCTATCTGTTCAATCCCGAAAATGACTTGGCCATAGCCTTCGGTGGAGAAAATTACACCCCTCCACCGGCAGCGCAACTCATCGGGAAAGAACTCTCCGCCCTTCCCCTTTGGTATGCCGACGACGACACCACGATATACATACCCGATAAATTACCGTCCGATTTTCTTCACACATTAGCCCCGCTCAATTTAAAGATTTCTACGGTAACACCCGACCGGCTCGATGGAGCACAAGTAAAACAGATACATGTTTGGGGGTGGAACCGCGATTTGATAAAACGTTTGAGATTAGCGGGAATCGATAAAACTCTATTACCGTCCGCACGACAATGCGATACCATTCGGGAACTATCCCACCGAAAATTTTCCGCCGAAATCGGGAAATACCTTCGTAACCGCATCGATTACCCTTTTCCCGAACTTCCGGTAGAACTACACACAGCCGACGAGATTCGATCCTTCACAGAACAATCCGATCGTAAAATCCTGAAAGCCCCATGGTCGGGTAGCGGGCGCGGACTCTATTGGAATCTTTACGGATATGACACGGCATTGGCTCAATGGAGCAACGGAGTATTGCAGAAACAAGGTATGCTTATGGGCGAACCGGTCTATGACAAAATCAGCGACTGGGCTATGGAGTTTCACAGCGACGGATTCGAAGTAAAATTCGCCGGATATTCCTCGTTCCTCACCGACCGTCACGGAGCATATAAAGAAAACCGGTTGGCAAGCGATGCCGTCTTAGAACTCCAACTGACCCATGCCGTCGGCCTCGAAATCATCACTGCCGTCAAAAAATCGCTCATCGACTTTTTCACCGAACGCATAGCCCCGTACTACACCGGATATTTCGGGGTAGACATGATGGCCTATCGCGACAAACGAGGAAACACACTCTTGCACCCGTTCGTCGAACTCAATCTACGCATGAATATGGGTATGGTCGCACGCAAACTCGCCGACCGCTTTTTGCCGCCGGAGACGGAAGGGCGATACCGTGTAGACTATTATCCCAAAGCGGGAGAACTCCACAACGACCACGTCGCCCGACTAAAAACAAATCCACCCCGCATAACCGACGGGAAGCTCCTGCGCGGATACCTCGCACTCACTCCGGTCTCCCCCCACAGCCGATACAGGGCAAGTATAGAAATCTAAATCCCCATATGTCCCTCTACGTCAAAATGCACTACTGTAATTAAAATAAGAGAAGGAAAAACACACTTTAAATAAAACACCGGTTGGATATACCGCCCACATAAGCCATCTAAAAAAATAAACGAGCTGCAAATTCAAAAACATATACGATTGAAATATAATATTTTCCAATCCCTCCGGCTTTCGGACTCCTCCCCTATGTTTTGCATGACAAAACACAGGGGAGAAGTGCACAATGTATCCTTATACCGAAACCGAAACGCCACTTCCAATCCTCTCCCCCTGTGTTTCCGTTAGGGAATATAGGGGGAGTACCCGCAGGGCGAGGGGGTTGAAACGACGGAGAGGTTAAAAAAAAGCAACAGCAACAATCAGGTATCATACTCTCCCCCTGCCGTGTCCCGTAGCCTTACGAGGTGTCGCGAGCAGTATAGGGGAGACACCGAAGAAACAATAGTTTCTGAGGAGAGGGGTTAGAAAATAGTTAGGAGTATTTATTACCGTTGTAAAATAAAGGGG
>ERZ772880.1603-NODE-1603-length-19034-cov-21.149639_pt1 | contig 19034 bp, 10 predicted proteins | sample MGYA00580577_ERZ772880 | MGnify/ENA primary metagenome ERZ772880 (study PRJEB29015, sample SAMEA2737705) | human gut metagenome | biome: human gut; feature: human-associated habitat; material: faeces | place: China | collected 2012 ... | reverse complement strand
CTGGGCATCCGGAACATCCGGCTGGGGCCTACCCTGCCCCCGTTCCTCTCGCCGGGGGTGGTGCGCACCCTGCAGGAACGGTACGGCCTCAAGCCCATTGCCACCCCGGAAGCCGACCTGCAGGCCATTCTGGGCGGGTGAGGTTTCGTTTGGTTATTTTGCAACAAACCCGCAACTCAAAATTAGCGATTCTGCCCAAGGAATTTTTCCGGTTTTTATTCACTCCACCAAAAAATGGCGGTGGGGCTTGCATTCCATCTCCGTCATGCATATTATAATAGTATGAATTCTTATGAAAGGGGGACAAGGCTATGAAGTGCAGAATGTTTGTGCTCTCGCTGGCACTGGGTGCCCTGCTTTGTCTCGCCCCGTCGGCCGCCGCGCTGGAACCCCAGCCGGAGGCCCCCGCCCCGGACACTGCTGCCGCTCCCGCTGAGGAAGCCGCGCCGGACGCCGCTGAGCCCGCCGGGCAGGCCCTGACCGAAGAAGTGACCAAAGAAGTGACTGTGACCGTGGAGGTGCCCATCCTGCCGGAGAAGCCGCCCATCCAGATCAGCTACACCACCCCGGAAGAGATCGGGTTTGCCTGGGAGGAGGATGGCCTGGAGCTGGAAGTGGCCGAGGTACTGCCGGTGGAAGAGATCTCTCTGGCACCGGCCCCCGACGCAGACGCCTCCGCCCCGGAAGCCCCGGCTGACTTTGACGACACCAACGGCACCGAAGCTGCCGCCGCATCCGACGCCCCGGCTCAGGTTCCCCACATGGAAGCGCCCGCCGCACAGCCCGCTGCCCCGGCAGTGCCCACCCTGCCCCAGACCGGCACCACCGGCTGGGCCGCCGCCGCACTGGCTGCCTTTGGCACCGGCCTGCTGGCCGCCGGGCAGTGCCTGACCCGCAAAGCAAAGCGTTCCTGAGTTCTGAGTGTTCCGCATCACTCAGGGCAAATTCCTCCAAACCGCCGTACCCGCGTGCACAACGCCGGGTGCGGCGGTTTTGCTTGTATACCGCGCACAGCTGCGGGGGCTCGCGGCGTTTCGCACAAGAAGCGGCGCAATGTGTGTGGCATATTTGGTGCAGCTGTCACTTGAAGATTTTTCAGGAATCTGTATAATATCAGGTATCGGAACAAAGGCGTTCCGCAGGGGTATCCTATGCCCTTGCGGGGCGCTTTTTTCTTTTTGCAGGGGATAAAAAGCTGCGGAGGGTGCCGCAGCCCCCGGTAAACAAGTAAAAAGGATGGGAAAGACTATGGAAAACTTTACAGAGCAGAAAACCACCCTTGGTCTGTACGACCCACAGTTCGAGCACGATGCCTGCGGCATCGGCGCTGTGGTGGACATCAAGGGACGTAAAAGCCACCAGACGGTGGACGATGCACTGTCCATCGTGGAGCGGCTGGAGCACCGCGCCGGTAAGGACGCCGAGGGTAAGACCGGCGACGGCGTGGGCATCCTGCTGCAGATCAGCCACAAGTTCTTCTCCAAGGTGGCCGAGGAGCTGAACATCCGGCTGGGCAACGAGCGGGAGTACGGCGTGGGTATGTTCTTCTTCCCCCAGAACGAGCACCTGCGGGCACAGGCCATGAAGCTGTTCGAGGTGGTCACCCGCAAGGAGGGGCTGGAGTTTCTGGCATGGCGCGAAGTGCCCGTAGACCCCGATGCCGTGGGGCAGAAGGCGCGGGACTGCATGCCCGCCATCTGGCAGTGCTTCATCAAAAAGCCTGCCAAGGTAAGCAAGGGCATCGAGTTTGACCGCCGCCTGTACATCGTGCGCCGCGTGTTCGAGCAGGCCAGCAACGGCACCTATGTGCCCAGCCTGTCCAGCCGCACCATCGTGTATAAGGGTATGTTCCTCGTGCACGACCTGCGCCGCTTCTACGCTGATCTGCAGGACCCGGATTATGAATCCGCCATCGGCATGGTGCACAGCCGCTTTTCTACCAACACCAACCCCAGCTGGATGCGTGCACACCCCAACCGCTTTATCCTGCACAACGGCGAGATCAACACCATCAAGGGCAACACCGACGCCATGCTGGCGCGTGAGGAGAGCATCTCCAGCCCCATTCTGCAGGACGATATGAACAAGATCCTGCCCATCATCAACACCTCCGGTTCGGACTCCGCCATGCTGGATAACACTCTGGAGTTTATGGTGATGAACGGTATGGATCTGCCGCTGGCTGTGATGATCACCATCCCCGAGCCGTGGGAGAACAACAAGAACATCAGCCAGAAAAAGCGGGATTTCTACCAGTACTACGCCACCATGCTGGAGCCGTGGGACGGCCCCGCCGCCATCCTGTTCTCGGACGGCGATGTGATGGGCGCAGTACTGGACCGCAACGGTCTACGCCCCAGCCGCTACTACATCACCAAGGACGGACGCATGATCCTGTCCTCTGAGGTGGGCGTGCTGGAATGCGACCCGGAGAATATTCTGGTCAAGGAGCGCCTGCGTCCCGGCAAGATGCTGCTGGTGGATACCGTCAAGGGCGAGGTGGTGGACGATGAAAAGCTGAAGGAGCTTTACGCCAGCCGCGAGCCCTACGGCGAGTGGATCGACCGCAATCTGGTGCAGCTGAGCGGGCTGAAGATCCCCAACGTGAAGGTGGAAAGCTACACCGGCGAGCAGCTGACCCGGCTGCAGAAGGTGTTCGGCTACAAGTACGAGGACGTGAACACCATGATCCTTGCCATGGCGCGGGCGGGCGCAGAGCCCTCCGGTGCCATGGGTACCGACACCCCGCTTGCTGTGCTCAGCAGCCAGCATCCCCCGCTGTTCAACTACTTCAAGCAGCGTTTCGCGCAGGTGACGAACCCGCCCATTGACGCCATCCGGGAAAAGGTAGTCACCTCCACCAGCGTTTACATCGGTGCCCACGGCAACCTGCTGGAGGATAAGCCGGAGAACTGCAAGGTGCTCAAGGTGCACAACCCCATCCTGACCAACACCGACCTGTTGAAGATCAAGTACATGAACGTGCCGGGCTTCAAGGTGGCTACGGTGTCCATTAACTACTACAAGAACACCAGTCTGGAAAAAGCCATCGACCGGGTATTTCTGGAAGTCGACCGCGCCTATAAGGAGGGTGCAAACATCATCATCCTGTCTGACCGGGATGTGGACGAATACCATGTGACCATCCCCAGCCTGCTGGCGGTGTCGGCAGTGTCCCAGTACCTCATCCGCACCAAAAAGAGCACCGCACTGGCGCTGATTCTGGAAAGCGCCGAGCCCCGGGAGGTGCACCACTTTGCCACCCTGTTGGGCTACGGTGCCTGCGCTATCAACCCCTATCTGGCACACGAGACCATCGGGCAGCTGATCGACGAGGGTCTGCTGGACAAGGACTATTACGCCGCTGTGCAGGACTACGACAACGCCATCCTCAACGGCATCGTAAAAATCGCCTCCAAGATGGGCATTTCCACCATCCAGAGCTACCAGAGCAGCCAGATCTTTGAGGCTGTTGGCATCTCGAAGGAGGTCATCGACAAATACTTCACCGGCACGGTGAGCCGTGTGGGCGGCATCAGCATGGCAGACATTCAGGCCGATGTGGAGGCGCTGCATAACGCTGCCTTTGACCCGCTGGGGCTGGATATCAACATGGAGCTTGCCGACAGCGGTGCCCACAAGTTCCGCAGCGGCAAGGAAGAGCACCTGTTCAACCCCCAGACCATCCACCTGTTCCAGAAAGCCTGCCGCACCGGCGATTACGACACCTTCAAGCAGTTCACCCAGACGGTGGACAACATGGGCGCCGAGGGCGTGCATCTGCGCAGTCTGCTGGATTTCAACTACGCCGCAGACGGCGGCATCCCGCTGGAGGAGGTAGAGCCGGTCTCCAGCATCGTCAAGCGGTTCAAGGGCGCTGCCATGAGCTACGGCGCACTGAGCAGTGAGGCACACGAGACCATTGCCATTGCCCTGAACCGTCTGGGCTGCCGCAGCAATACCGGCGAGGGCGGCGAGCCCGAAGAGCGTTACCACAGCGAGAGCAATTCCAAGATCAAGCAGGTGGCCTCTGCCCGCTTTGGCGTGACCAGCAAGTATCTGGTCAGCGCCGAGGAGATCCAGATCAAGCTGGCACAGGGCGCAAAGCCCGGTGAGGGCGGCAATCTGCCCGGTGCCAAGGTGTATCCGTGGATCGCCAAGACCCGCCACAGCACCACCGGCGTGGGCCTGATCTCCCCCCCGCCCCACCACGATATCTACTCCATCGAGGATCTGGCAGAGCTGATCTACGATCTGAAAAACGCCAACCGCAACGCCAACATCAACGTCAAGCTGGTCAGCGAGGCCGGTGTGGGCACCATTGCCGCCGGTGTTGCCAAGGGCGGCGCACAGGTCATTCTGGTGTCCGGCTATGACGGCGGCACCGGTGCTGCACCCCGCACCTCCATCAAGCACGCAGGTCTGCCTTGGGAGCTGGGCATCGCCGAGACCCACCAGACCCTGATCCTGAACGGTCTGCGCACCCGTGTGCGCATTGAGAGCGACTCCAAGCTGCTGTCCGGCCGGGATGTAGCCATCAGCTGCATGCTGGGCGCCGAGGAGTTCGGCTTCGGCACTACCCTGCTGATGGCAGAGGGCTGCGTGATGATGCGTGTGTGCAATCTGGACACCTGCCCCATGGGCATCTGCACCCAGAACCCCGAGCTGCGCAAGAACTTCAAGGGCAAGCCGGAGTACATCATCAACTACCTCACCTTTGTGGCAGAGGAGCTGCGAGAGTACATGGCAAAGCTAGGCGTGCGCACCGTGGACGAGCTGGTGGGCCGCACCGACCTGCTGCGGGTCAAGCCCGCCGCCCCAGGCAGCCGTGCAGCGGAGCTGGATCTGGACTGCATCCTGCACAACCCCGCCATTGCAAACAGTAACGTCCACTTTATCAAGGAGGACAGCTACGACTTCCATCTGGAAAACACGCTGGACATGAAGGTGCTGATGAAGAAGTTCAAGCTGGGCAGCAAAGCTCCCCAGAGCGTCAGCCTGAATGTTTCCAACGTGGACCGCGCCTTTGGTGCCATCTTTGGCAGCGAGATCACCCGCAAATACGGCAACGACCTGCCGGATGATGTGTATACCGTGCACTGCAACGGTGCAGGCGGCCAGAGTTTTGGTGCCTTTATCCCCAATGGCCTGACGCTGGAGCTGGTGGGCGACTGCAACGACTACATGGGCAAGGGCCTTTCCGGCGGCAAGATCGTTGTGCGCCCGCCGCAGGGCATCGACTTCAAGCCCGAGGAGAACATCATCACCGGCAATGTGGCGCTGTACGGCGCTACCAGTGGCAAGGCATTCATCTCCGGCGTGGCCGGCGAGCGCTTCTGCGTGCGCAACAGCGGCGCTACCGCCGTTGTGGAGGGCGTAGGTGACCACGGCTGCGAGTACATGACCGGCGGCACCGTGGTGGTGCTGGGACAGACCGGCAAGAACTTTGCAGCCGGTATGACCGGCGGCATTGCCTATGTGTTGGACGAAAACTGGGACTTCTACCAGCGGGTGAACAAGGAGACCGTCAGCCTTGAGCCGGTGGAGCACAAGTACGATGTTGCCACCCTGAAGGAGCTGATCCGCGCCCATGTGGAAGCCACCGGCTCTCCGCGCGGCAAGGAGATTTTGGATAATTTCAGCGCGTTCCTGCCCAAATTCAAAAAAGTGCTGCCTTACGATTACGACCGCATGCTGCGGGTCATCGCCTCGGTAGAGGAGCGTGGTCTGGACGGCGAGCAGGCACAGATCGAAGCATTCTATGCAGTGCAGAAGCATAAGTAAGGAGGGGCAGCAGCATGGGTAAGACAACAGGATTTATGGATTATGCGCGCAAGACCAGCACGGACGTTGCGCCGCTGGAGCGCCTTGAAAATTTTAACGAGTTCCACATCTGGCTCTCGCGGGAGCAGCAGCAGACGCAGGCCGCCCGCTGCATGGACTGCGGCGTGCCCTTCTGTCAGGCGGGCATGATGATCGGCGGCATGGCCTCCGGCTGCCCGCTGAACAACCTCATCCCGGAGTGGAACGACTTGGTGTACCATGGCAAGTGGGAGCTTGCGCTCCACCGCCTGATGGCCACCAACCGCTTCCCGGAATTTACCAGCCGGGTGTGCCCCGCCCTGTGTGAGGCCGCCTGCACCTGCGGGGATGTGACCGGCAGCAGCGTCACCGTGCGCGAAAACGAGCACGCCATCATCGAGACGGCCTACGCCAAAAACTGGCTGACTGCCACCCCGCCGCCGACCCGCACCGGCAAAAGCGTTGCCGTGGTGGGCAGCGGCCCTGCGGGGCTTTCGGTGGCCGAGTACCTGAACAAGCGCGGCCATGCCGTTACGGTGTTTGAGCGCGCCGACCGGGTGGGCGGTCTGCTGATGTACGGCATCCCCAACATGAAGCTGGACAAGGCAGTCATTGAGCGCCGGGTCAAGCTGATGCAGGCCGAAGGTGTTGTGTTCCGCACCGGCATGGATGTGGGCGGTGCCGTACCCGCCGAGCAGCTGCTGGCAGATTTTGATGCCGTGGTGCTGTGCTGCGGCGCCAAAAAGCCCCGCGATCTGAACGTGCCCGGCCGGGACGCCAAGGGCGTGCACTTTGCCGTGGACTACCTGACCAGCGTGACCAAGAGCCTGCTGGACTCGGGTTTTGCAGACGGCAAGGCCATCAATGCAGCCGGTAAAAACGTGCTGGTCATTGGCGGCGGCGACACCGGCAACGACTGTCAGGGCACAGCCCTGCGGCAGGGCTGTGCCGACCTGATGGCACTGGAAATGATGCCGCAGCCCCCTGCCGAGCGCACCGCCGCAAACCCGTGGCCGGAGTGGCCCCGGGTGCTGAAGGTGGACTACGGCCAGACCGAGTGCATTGCCAAGTTCGGCAAGGACCCGCGCGTGTACCAGACCACCGTCAAGGAGTTTTTGAAGGACGAGGCCGGTAACCTGACCGGTGCCGTCATCAGCTGCCTGAAGCCGGAGCGCGACCCCGAGACCGGCCGCACCAGCATGGTGCCCACCGGCAAGGAATTTACCTACGACTGCCAGCTGGCGTTTATCGCCGCAGGCTTTACCGGCTGCGAAAACTACACAGCCGATGCCTTTGGGGTGGAGCTGACCGCCCGGGGCAATGTAGCCGACCACAGCTTTAAGACCAACGTGGACAAGGTGTTCGTCTGCGGCGATATGCGCCGCGGCCAGAGCCTTGTGGTGTGGGGTCTGCGCGAGGGCCGCGATTGCGCCGCCGAGGTGGACCGCTGCCTAATGGGCTACTCGAACCTTTAATTTGCCATTCTCTTTCCTATCCTAAACAAGCAGAAGCGGGAGCCCGTTGCAAGGCTCCCGCTTCTGCTTTTGTTGTATGCTGTTTAATTGGTATCGTATTCCGGCTCTGTACTGCCCTCCGGGGGCGTTTCCGGGGTGGTAGGCTCGGTAGCGGCAGGCTCCTCCGGGGTGGTAGTGATCTGCACACTGGGGTCTGCGGCGATATACACGGTGATCACCGTACCCACCGTGACCATAGCGCCCTCTTCCTCGCTGGCAGAGACCACACAGCCCGTAGCGTAGGAGCCATCGTTCACTACCATAAAGCAGCTGGCCACAAGCCCCCGGCTGCTCAGGATCTCAATGGCCTTATCCTGCGATGCACCGATGATCTTGGGCATCTCCACCTTCTCCGGGCCCTGACTGACCACGATCTGGATCACCTCGCCGTTCTCCATCACCTCGCCGGCCTCCGGCTCCTGCCGGATGACCTGCCCAGAAGGCACGGTATCGCTGTACTCCAGCACCGCCCGGAACAGGTACATACTGGTGTACTCGCGGTTATTCTTGATTTGTTCGTAGTCAATGCCCACAAAGTTGGGCACAAGGTTCTGGGGCTTCATTTCCTCGCTGCTGGCAGCTTCCGAGCTCGGCTCCGAAGAGGGAGTTTGTTCCTCCTTGCTGCTCACGATGCCCCACAGGGTGAGCAAGATCAAAACGGAAAGCAGGATCAGGATGCCCGCCAGCAACCCCTTCAAACTGAGCAGATGTTCCCTGCTCTGCGCGCTCTGCTCTGCCCGCACCGGATGCATCGGGGTCTCCGGCTTCATGGTGCGGGTCAGCTCGGCGGTATATTCCTTGGAAGAAAGCGCCTGATACAGCTGCGGCACGGTCTGGATGCGCTCCATGACCTTGAGCCGCAGCCCCAGCTGCAATACATCGGAGACATAGGCCGGCACGGCAGGCTCTACGGTGCGTGCCCGGGGGTTGGAGTCCGACACCACGCGCTGAGCAGCGGGCATGGGTGCCTGCCCGCATACCATGCGGTAAAAGACGGCGGCAAGGCTGTACTCATCGGTGTAGCGCCCCTCAAACTCGGCGGTGGTGTACTGCTCCGGCGCAGAGTAGCCTTCGTACAGCTGCTCGTGCAGGCCGCTGCCTGCGGTGCGCAGACCCACAGTGGCGTACCCGGCCAGACGGCAGCGGCCATCTGCCATCACCCGGATATTCTCCGGGCAGATGCCGCGGTGCACCAGCCCTGCCTTGTGCATGGCCGCCACGCCCTCAAACACCGGGCGCAGCATGGCGCAGGCCTCCTCTGCCCGCACCGGGGCAGGACGGTTTTCCAGCCACTGCTCCAGCGAGGTGCCGCCTAAATTTTCCAGCACCGCATACACGGTGTTGTTGGCCTCCACCACGTCCAGTACTGCCTCCAGACCGCTGGCGGGGGTAATGCGCTGGATGGCGCGGTACAGGTCTGCAAAGTCCATGCGGGTGGTCTTGAACAGCACTTCGCTCCCCTGCTTGGGGCGCAGGATACAGTCCGCCCCCCGCTCCGCAGAAAGAGTGACGGGCAGGTACTCCTTGATGGTCACCCGGAAGCCGCCCAGATTCTCCACGCCGCTGTACAGCACACCCTCGCCGTCCAGACTGCACATCTCGCCCACGGTGTAGCGCCCGGCCAGCACCGTGCCCACCGGCAGGCAGCCCACCGGGTTGCAGCCCTCTAAGATCTTCCCGCAATGGGGGCAGACGGTCGCCGCAGGCGGCAGTTCCCCAATGCAGAACGGACACAGGCGTTTTTGCTCCATAGTGTTCTCTCCCCTTCCAAGCTTCTATGCTTTTTATTTTATCATAGTGTTCCCCGCCGTGCAAGCTGTCCGCATTTTGGTGCACACGCAAAAAAGACCGGGGCCCGCAGCCCAAAGGGCTGACAGGCTTCGGTCTTATAGATGCAAGGGGTTTTCTCTTATGCTGCGCTTAGTGGATGAACACAGGACCCAGCGGGTTTGTGATGGGGCTTACATAGCCGCCCAGCAGCTTGGGGATAGCAAGGCTGATGTCGGGGACGTAGGTCAGCAGCAGCAGTGCAACGAACATGCACAGGTAGAACGGCAGGGTCGCCTTGACCACTTTCTCCATGGGGCGCTTTGCAACGGCAGAGCCGATGAACAGAACGGAGCCAACGGGAGGAGTCAGCAGACCGATGCCGCAGTTCAGAACCACGATGATACCGAACTGGATGGGATCGATGCCGATGGAGGTGGCGATGGGCAGCAGGATGGGGGTAGCGATCAGGATGATGGGAGCCATATCCATGATCATGCCCAGCACCAGCAGGATCAGGTCGATGAGCAGTGCAATGATGTAGGGGTTATCGGTGAGGTCGGTGATGGCGGTTGCTGCCAGATCAGGCACATGCAGCATGGTCAGGCAGTTGCCGAACACTGCAGAGGTAGCAATCAGGATCAGCACGATAGACAGGGTGTTGACGCACTCGTCCAGAGCGTGCCACACGCCCTTCCAGTCCAGACCCTTATAGACGAACACGGAAACGAGCAGAGAGTAGATAACGGCGATAGCAGCGGACTCGGTAGCGGTAAACACACCGCCGACAACGCCGAACACCACGATGATGACAGCGGCCAGTGCCCAGATAGAAGTGCCCAACTGCTTGACAAAAGCCTTGATGCTGAACGGATCGCCCTTGGGGTAGTTGCGCTTGACCGAGATGATGTAGGAGCCGATCATCAGCACGATAGCCAGCAGAGCGCCGGGCAGGTAGCCGGCCAAGAACAGGCTGCCCACGGAGATACCACCGGCGGTGGTAGCGTAGATGACCATGTTATGGCTGGGAGGAACCAGCAGACCCTCGCAGGAGGAGGTGATGGTAACAGCGGTGGAGAAGTCTGCACCGTAGCCCTGATCCACCATCATGGGGATCATGATAGAGCCGATGGAGGCGGTATCGGCGGAAGCGGAACCGGAAATGCCGCCGAAGAAGTAGGAAGCCACGATGTTGACCATGGCCATGCCGCCGCGCATCCAGCCCACGCAGGCGTCAGCCAGTGCGATCAGCTTTTCAGAGATGCCGCCGGAGCCCATGAGCACACCCATGGTGATGAAGAACGGAACTGCCATCAGGCTGAAGGAAGAGATACCCTTGACCATCAGGCGGCAGACGTCGGTCAGTGCCTGTCCCTGCACCAGCATGCACAGCACGCTGGACAGACCAACGGCGTATGCAATGGGGAAGCGCAGGAAGATCATAACAAAGAAGCTGACAAGAAGGACAATGATTGCCAGTGTCTGAACTGTCATATTACACTTCCTCCTTTACAAAAATGCTCTTGATGTGGTTGTACAGTGCCTCGATCTCGAAGATGATCATGGCAACACCGGCCAGCGGCACCGGGAAGTACATCCAGAAGCGGCTCAGCCAAGGCATGGAAACATAGAAGCCACGACCGCCCAGCGTGGTGGCGTAGTTCCAGCCGACCGCCATCATCACCACACCAAGAACCATCACAGCCACATCGGACAGAATGTCCAGCGCCTTGACCACTTTCTTGGGCAGGTACATATCAAAGGCAGTCATGCGGATGTGTGCGCCGCGGCGGATGGCCAGTGCAGCGCTGAGCACAGCCATGTAACTCATGCAGGTCAGAACGACCTCCTCAGACCAGGAGGGGTCCGGGATAAAGGGGACGTAACGGCCAATGACCGACATCGTGGTAATGAGGATATCTGCGATCAGCAGGATCTTGCAGATGAACAGAACCACCTTGTAGGTAAAGTCGTACGCCGGTTTGATCTTATCCAGAGTGGTAAAGATTTTCGGCATAGAAATTCCTCCATATAAAAGCCCGGCGAAGCCTGCGGGCGTATTCCCGTGGGCCTCCGCCGGGCAATGTACTACTTAGATCGGATGGAAAGCCAAATTATGCCTTCATGTCCAGCAGCTTCTGGTACAGCTCAGCCTGATCAGAGGTGTTGTCCTTGATGACCTTAGCGCAAGCTTCCTGCCAGGGAGTCTTGTCGTCCACATCCACAACGTTGCAGCCGGAGGAGCGCAGCTCTTCCAGAACCTTGTTCTCAGCGGTCTCAGACAGATCAGCGTTGAACTTCTGGGTGTCGGCAGCAGCAGCCATAACAGCAGCCTGCTGGTTAGCGGTCAGCTTGCCCCATGCGTTGTCGGTGATAACAGCCTGCACAGCGCCCAGAGTGTGGCCATCCAGGATCAGGTTGTTAGCAACCTCGGGGAAAGCGTTGGACTTGTAGTTTGCGATGGGCTGCTCAGCGCCATCCACAACGCCGGTCTGCAGTGCGCTGTACAGCTCGCCGAATGCAACGACGGTGGGGTTAGCGCCCAGACCCTCGACCATGCCGTTCATAACGGGGTCGTTGGACACACGCAGCTTCATGCCCTTCAGATCATCGATGGTTGCAACGGGCTTGACGGTGAAGAAGTGACGGAAGCCCTCCTCGCCGTAGAACAGGCCGCGAACGGGCAGGCCCAGCTCCTGGGGCTCGTTCAGGAACTCAGGAGCCAGATCGCTGTTGGCAAAGTTCCAGAAGTGAGCGCGGTTGTTGAAGGTGAAGGGGATGGACAGCAGCTTGGACTTATTGCAGCCGTAGCTGGTCAGAGCGAAAGCAGAGATACGGCTGATATCAATGGAGGTAGAGCCGCCCAGAATAGCGTCCAGAACGTCGTTCTCAGAGCCCAGAACACCGGAAGCCTGCACATCGACGACCACAGAACCGCCGCTCAGCTCCTCGACCTTCTCCTTGAAGTGAGTACCGGTCTGGCCAACGATGGTATCCAGCGGGTTGACCTCGGCGTAGACCAGAGTCACCTTGGGATCGCTGGCAGCAGCAGCTGCATCACCGGCAGCAGCAGAAGAAGAAGCTGCGGTAGAGGTGGAAGCAGCGGTAGAAGTGGAGCCGCTCTTGGAACCACCGCAGGCGGTCAGAGCAACAGCAGCGGTAGCTGCACCGGCAACGGCCATAAAGCTACGACGAGAGATCATTTTCATAGGAATCGTCCTCCTTAAAATAATTGTGAAATTCTCCGGGCGCACAGGTGCCGGAGCTTTCGTTCATTGACTGTACACACTTTAGCAAATTTTCCGAAATGAAACAAGGGCTTTCGAAAAATGTCCTGTTTTTCGAAAGAATGTCAAGATTGTTTTTGCCATATTGCACAATCGCATTCTGTCTTGTTTGTGCAACACTGCTGACCAGTTGGATACAACTTACGGTTCAAGTAGCTCCGAAACTGCTCTGGCCCCGGCCGGTCTGCTGTGGGAGAAACCAGCCGGGGCCTATGAGCAGGCAGAAAACCGACAGGATCACGCCACGGTGATCTTAACGGTCTTGCTTACGGGGATGACGCCGTCGTCCAGGGTAAAGGTGACCTTGTAGGTGCCCTTGGCCTTGGGGGTAAAGGTGAGGGTGTGAGAACCAGCGTCAAAGGATGCGCCCAGAGGCAGCAGGCCGGCGGTGCCGTAGGTCAGGCCGCCGTCCAGAGCCTCGATGACAGCAGCAGGCTGGGGCTGGGTGGTGCGGACGCCGTTGGCCGGGTTCCGGCCCGAGACCGTCAGGGTCAGGGTCTGGCCCAGCTGGACGGTCTGGTCTCCGATGTGGCTGAAGTAGGGGCGGTGCACCGTCAGAGGCAGGGGATACTCCTGGGTCGGAATGGCGAACTGATAGCCGTTTTCCGGGATGGGCAGGAGGATGTCGCCATAGAGGCTGTCCGCCGGGGTGCCGGGTGCCGGGGTATCCACGGTGACCTGTTCACGGCTCAGCAGGCCCAGTTTCAAGTTCTCGCAGGTGGTGGTGAAATAGGGCTCCTCCGGCACATACTCGTTGCCCACATGACGCTTGTAGTGGTTGGTCACGGTGACTACAGCCTTGACGCCCAGAGCGGTCTTGGCGGCCACGGTACGCAGGTCGGCGTTGGAAACGTCATCCAGCACGATAGCCGGACGCTTATCCTGGATCACATAGTTCAGGGCCACATTCTGCAGCACCAGACCCTCTACGTGACGAGCGTAGATGCCGTAGGCCGGCAGGATGCCCAGGATGGAGGGCTCCGGGTACTCGGCTACCATCTCCGGTACGTTGTAGGGGTCGTCTACCCAGGTGCCGTTCTTCCAGGCCACACGGGGCAGCAGGCCCTCGCACTTGCTGAAGAAGGTGTTCACCAGCCAGGGCAGTTTCTGCACGGTGGGGGCAGAGCCGCTCTGGGAGTAGACCCAGTAGGTGCCCAGCTGCCGCTGTTCCACAGCCTCCTGGAGAGACAGGCCTCCCCGGTACTGCACCGAGATGTTCCGCAGGATCACGTTCTTCACCTTGCTGTCCACCAGGCCCTCCAGCAGGATGGGGTACCGGGGATCTACGTTGGTGATGCGGATGTTGCTGATTTCCACATTGCTGACGCTGGCCAGGTCCTTGGCAGCGGTGGCGTTGGCGTAGTAGACAGCGTCTTTCCGACTGATCTCCCGGGTCATATCCGGCACATACTGGTGCTGGGCATCATCCCAGCGGTAGAGGTACAGCTTGCCGTCGATCTCTGCTAGGTTGGCGTTGTTGATCCGGGTGGGGTTGGCAGGGTCTACCACCTTAAAGGAGGAGACGCCGTCGATGGAGACGGTCTTGCTCTTATTATAAGAGGGGCTGTAGCGGGCCACGGGGTACAACTGATACTCGGCACGGTTGGGCAGCACCCAGCCGGAATTGTCCAGACGCACATCGTTGGCGGCGTTGATAGCCTGCTCAGTGGTGTGGCCGGTGACGGGGTACCGGGCACGATCGCCTACCCGAATAAAGATGGGAGAGGAGGAAACGGTGTCCATGGTGCAGTCGGTCATCACGATGTTGGTGAGGGAGCTGCCGTCCACGGCCTCCATGCAGAAGCCACGGGAACGCTCGAACCGGACCCGGGTGATGGTGACGGTGTGGTAGCCGCAGGTGGACTCGGTGCCAAACTTGACACGGGCGGTGGGACCGCAGGCGTCGGTGGCCACGATCTTATCGGTAGTGCAGGCTCCGGTAATCACAGAACCGGCATCGTAGCCGCTGACCACACAGTCCTCGATCAGGACGTTCTGGGTGGGCATGAACACGCCGGCACCGTAGGAAGCCTTCATGACGATGGCGTCGTCCGTAAGGGAGTTGAAGTGGCTGTTGCTGACGGTAACGTCCTGGCTGCAGTCGATATTGTAGGCGTCCCGGTTGGTGTCCACGATCAGGTCGTTGACCGTCATGTTCCGGGTGCCCTCGGCAATAATGGCAAAGTGGCCGCCGTTCAGGATGCGGATGCCGTCCAGCACCACGTTTTCGCAGCGCACCAGTGCAATGGCCTTGTTGCCGTACCAGGTGGAGCTGTAGCCCCGGTCGGTGCGGTTTTTGGGGTTGGAGGGGTCGTTGCCGGACAGCACATTGATGAGGGTACCGGTGTCGTCCATGTAGCTGCCGTCGATGAGACCCTCGCCGTAGATCATGATATCGTGCTTGTCAGCGGCGTAGAACAGGCTGTTGGCAAAGTAGGTGTGGCCGTGGTCCTGGAGCCCGGCATAGAGGTTCACTTCCGGCTCATCGTAGTTTCCGCCCTCGCCCACCATGGTCTGGTTGCCATACCAGTCGTACAGGTCTGCCCGGGCAGCCCGGATGATGCCGTTGGCGTCGATGCGGAGGTTGACGCCGCTCTGGAGACGGATGGTGTAGCTCTTAAAGTCACCTGCCGGCACTACCACGGTGCCGCCGCCGGCCTGACTGGCAGCCTGGATGGCGGCGTTGATGGCCTTGGTGTTCTGGACGGGGTCTCCCTCCGACACAGCCCCAAAATCCGTGATGAGGTACAGGCGGCTCTCGTCCAGCAGGACGCTTTTGTCCACGGTGCTGCCGGTGGCCCGGGGGATGTTCAGGGTCTGGAAGCAGTTCTCCTCTGCCGTGTCCTCTGCGGCAAAGGCAGGCAGGCCCATGGCGGCCATGGCGGTGGTCACAGCACTGACCTTCAGAAAGCTGCGGCGCGAGATCTTTTTGGAAAACATAACCAAATTTCCTCCTTTTTTGCATTGCACGATCTGAATCTTGATAGGGTAGATTTAGGCGTTTTTGCATGGCCTGATTGCTCGGTGACCTCATTCTAACGCAAAAGATTTTAGCTATCAAGAGGACTGATAAAATGTCCTGTTTTTTGCAAAAAAGTGAAAACGTATCTGTGCATATTCAACAAGTTCACCTGGGGGATATTGTCGAGCTTGCCGAAAAATGTTCGCAAAAAAACTCGTCCCTAAACTGATATATCACATAGAGACGAGTTATTTCGTATATCTTGTTCTTCAGCTCTCCCGAATCCGCTGGATGAGTTTGGCGTGGCTGCGGAACCGGTCGTACATGGGCTGCACCGCTGCGCGGAAGCGGGCTTTTTCGGCCTCGTCCAGTTCGGTGACGCAGATGCCCCGCTTGCGCATATTCTGCTCTGCGTTCGCCTCCCGCCGCGCCCAGAGCTCGCGCTCTGTCTGTGCGCTCTCCCGGGCGCAGGCACGGATCACCTCTGGGAAGCTTTCGTCCAATGCGGCAAGCTTTTCCATCACCGCCGGGCTGGCCAGCTGCACCTCCGGCACACGGGTGTGCTCGTCCTTCAGGAAAAAGGGCGCTACCTCGTAGTGTCCCATCACCTCGTAGCTGGGCCAGTTGTTCTCTGCCCCGTCGATCTCGGCATTATGCAGGGCGGCATATACCTTGCTGTACACCACCTGCGCCGGCTTTGCGCCTAGTGCGGTGATCATGTCGCTCATCATGTCTGACTCCTGCACCCGGATGGTCAGCCCCTGCAAATCATCCAGCCCAGTCACCTTTTCCCGGGTGTAGAAGCTGCGCACACCGGCGTCGAACCACGAAAGCCCTACTAAGTCCATCCCGTCCAGCATGGCCAGAAACTCATCGCCGATGCTGCCGTCCAGCACCCGCCACATCTGCTGGGCATCGCTGTACAGGTAAGGCAGCTGCAACACGCTGAGCTCCGGCTCGTACTCTGCCAGCTGGCTCAGGGACACGCGGGAAAAATCCACCCCGCCGAACTGCATCTGCTGGATGACGCTCTGCTCTGCGCCCAGCTCTGCCCCGCTGTAAACCAGCACCTTCACCCGGCCGCCCGTGCGCTGCGCCACAAGCTCGGCAAAGGCCTTTGCCGCCTTGCTGGTGGGGTAGTCCTCCGGCTGGTTCTCCGCATAGCGCAGGATGAGCGGCTTCTCCTGCTGCGAAGAAGCAGACTGCGCCGTGCAGCCTGTAACTGCCAGTGCCGGGGCTGCCGCAAGCAGACGCAGCAGCTGACGGCGGGTCACAGCCGCGCCTCCCGGGCTGCCTTTGCCGCTTCCTTCCGGTACTGGGTGGGGGTCATGCCGGTGCGCTTTTTAAAGGCGCGGGCAAAGTAACTGGCGTCCTCGTAGCCCACCATGGAGGCCACCTCCGCTGCGGAGCGGAAGGGGTCGGCCAGCAGCTCCTTGGCGGCGTTGATGCGCAGCTCGGTCAGGCAGTCCAGAAAGTTCATCTTCTGGTATTTTTTGAACTGCGCCGAAAGGTACGCCGGACTGATGTGCAAAATTTCGCTCACGCTGTCCAGCGAGAGGTCTGCCATATAGTTATCTTCCATATACTTGCGCACATGATCCATCACCAGTGCGTTGCGGTCGCTCTCCCCTTCCCCGGCGGGCTCGGTCTCCTGCTCCGGGGCGGTTTCCGGCTCCGGGGCTTCCGCAGCCAGCTCGGCCAAGCGGCGCCCGGCTTCAATTTGCCGGATAGCGCGGCGGATGGCGGCCTCGGTCTCGTCCGGGTCCACCGGCTTCAGCAGATAGTCGCAGGCGCCCAGGTGCACCGCCTCGTGGGCGTACTGGAACAGGCTGTACGCCGTGATGAAGATCACCTTGCACTCCGGCCGCTGCTCCAGCACCGCGCGGGCGGCATCTAGGCCGTTCATGCCCGGCATCTCGATGTCCATCAAAATCAGGTCTGCTTCCCAGAGCACGGCGGTGTCGGCGGCTTTGCGGCCGTTTTCCGCCATCTCCACCGTCACCTCATGCTCGAACCGGCGCATGACGATATCCGCCAGCGCCTCCCGCTCCATCCTCTCATCATCCGCGATCAACAGACGAATCATTCCTCAAATTCCTCCTCATTCTCCACCAGCGGCAGATACAGGATCACCGCAGTTCCCCGCCCCGGCCGGGAGCGCACCACCACCCGGCAGCGGGCATCCAGCAGCCGCAGACGAGCAGCCACATTATAAATACCGATATGTTCCCAGCGGGGTGCGGGCTGCTCCAATGCCGTGCGCAGCTGCTGCAGCTGCTCCGGCTCAATACCCACACCGTTGTCCAGCACCCGGATGCACAGCAGGCCTTTTTCCCGCAGGGGGATCATGCGGATGCGCACCACGCCGCCCTCTTCCTTGGGGCAGATGCCGTGCTTGAAAGCGTTTTCCACGATAGGCTGCAAGATAAAGGACGGCACCATAGTCTCGGTCAGATCCAGCGAGTCCGAGAACGCCCACTCCATCTGCACCCGGTCGCCAAAACGCACATGGTAGATGGAATAGTACTCGTCCACAACGCGCACCTCCCGGGAGAGGGGCACCTGCTCATCGTTGCTCATCAGGCTGTAACGCAGCAGATGGGAAAGCGCCATGATGAGCGCCTGCGTGCGGTAGGCGGACTCTGTGCCCGCCATCTGCTGGATGACGTTCAGGGTGTTGAACAAAAAATGCGGGTCGATCTGGCTGCGCAGCTGCTGTAACCGACTGCGCTCCATGCGGTTCTGCAGTTCCAGCGCCTCGGTCTTTTGGCGATGCAACTCCCGCTCGATCTCGTTTTTCTCCTGTAAGGTGCTCACCTGCTGCGCCATAGAGTGCTTCATGCGGTTGAAGGACTCCGCCAGCTGGCCGATCTCCGGCTGCTTGGGCAGCGGGATGTCCGGGGTATCGAACTGGCTGCGGCTGATAGCGCGGGAGGCCTCGATCATCTGAGACACCGGAGTCAGCAGCTGCATGACCATCAGACCGGAGGCGCAGCCCAGCGCCACGCACAGTGCCACCACCACGATCTGCATCAGGGCAATCCGCTCGCCCAGCTCCGAGATCTCGGTGTAAGTAGTCTGGGCATCTAGGATCGAGGCTTTCAGCAGCTGCATGGTGTACTGGCTCAGATACCCACCGCAGACCGAGACCTTGTTGTAGTACAGCTGGGAAGCCTTTGCTTCCTGCCCACTGGAAAGGTAGCCTTCCAGCTCTTCCAGCAGGGTGTTGTAGCTGCCGTAGGTGGTCTCCACCGCGCCGTACAGCACCCACTGCTCATCGCTGACGTTCTGCAAGCCGTCCATATTGGATCGGATGCGCCACAGCCATGCGTTGCTGGTGGAGCAGGCTGCCTGAAGCTTTTCCAGCATTTCCTCAGTCTCGCCGTTCTCCCAGCGGTACGCTTCCAGAATGCTGATGGAGCTTTCCACACCGCCCTGAAAGCGGCTGATGGCGTTAAAGTTGCCCATCTGGTCGTCCTGCACCTGCTGCACCGCCCGTGCCTGATAGCCGTTCAGGGCAAGCTGCAATGCAAAGGCCGCAAAAAATGCTGCCAGACACAGCACCATGCGCTGCTTGAGCGTAACGCTGTGCTTCCAGTTGCGCTTTTCCATGCAAGGCTTCCCCCTTTTTCGTAAGGTGTATCTGAAAACAAAGAAAATGACGAATATTTCGCAAGCACAAGCGGGATTTAAGGCAAATAG
>ERZ772880.1567-NODE-1567-length-19293-cov-17.879873_pt1 | contig 19293 bp, 10 predicted proteins | sample MGYA00580577_ERZ772880 | MGnify/ENA primary metagenome ERZ772880 (study PRJEB29015, sample SAMEA2737705) | human gut metagenome | biome: human gut; feature: human-associated habitat; material: faeces | place: China | collected 2012 ... | reverse complement strand
TCCAGTATTATCTGCGCTTTTGGCTTAGCATCTGCCGCACCTCGCTCGCCGTATCAGCACTTAGAATTATGCGGTATTGCCTTTACAACTTCACAAGTATCTCCCCCGCACCGGAATCCGATTGCCCTTCTCCCCTATCCCCCAACCGCGCGTACCGTTCATCTTCATCCGCTCCCCCACCCCAAAACAAAAGGCATGTGCCCCCTTATCTCTATCATAAGGTGGGCACATGCCGTTACATTATCATGATTTTATCACGCCAAAGTCATCAGGCAATGCAGCCATCGGCAAAGCTGTTGCGCTTGGCTTTCTCTTTCTGCTGGTTGCGCTTGGCGATGATTTCTTTGCTCAGGCCAATACGGTTGGTCTTGAAGTGGAAGAACGGGCGTTCCGGTACGGTGAAAATCTCCACCGGACGCATGTAACGTTCCGGCAGGCAGGCATTGATCTTATCGCGCACATCGTCCAAGGTGTAGCCATCTTTGAGCTGGACGTACAGGTACGGCAGGAAGCAGCCCTCGTGCTCATCATCCGGCACGATAACAAAGAACTCGTCCTTGATGCCCTTGATGTCGGCATCGGCCACGATGTTCTCCAGCGGCTGCACCATCAGGTCGCCGCCGCCAAAGCGCGGGGATGCGCCGCGGGTCATCGTGTAGAGCACACCGTCCTCGGACATATAGCCGATATCGCCGGTGTGCAGCCAGGTCTTGCCGTCTGCGTGGACCTGCAGTGCCTTGGCGGTTGCTTCGGGGCGGTCATAGCCCAGCATCACGCCGGGGCCCGTCATGCAGATCTCACCGGGGGTATTGTAGGTCAGCTCTTCCTGGGTGCCGGGCTTGAAGATGCTGATGACGCTGTGGATCATCGGCACACCAACGTTGCCGTCACGCACCGGGAACGGAGCCATGGGCAGAGTGGCGTTGGAGCCGGCCTCGCTGCTGCCGTAGCCGGCAGTAAAGCGCAGGTTGCAGTTATGCTGCTTGAGGAACTCCTCAACATTGCGCAGCTGCTTGTTGTTGAATGCCTCGCAGCCGGCGCCGATGGCCAGCATGTGGGACATATCATAGTCAGCCGGAAGACGCTTGCTGCGGCGGATAACCTCCACAAACATGGGGATCAGGGGCCAGTTGTTGGGGCGGTAGCGCATCATTTCCAGGTCAACATCGTACACATCCACAAACGGATCCAGAATGAGCAGCATACCGCCGGCCAGGGGCAGCAGCATCATGGAAACCACAACAGCGATCAGAGCCGGGGGCAGGATGGTCAGCAGCCAGGTGGGGCGGAATTTATCCGAAGAGCCATAAAAGTTCATCTGGGTCAGCACGCCGATGATGCTGTGTGCAGAATGGATGACCTGCTTGGAAGGGCCGGTGGAACCGCTGGTGTAGGCGCGCAGCAGCGGGCGGTCAATGTTGACAGGAGCGGGCACAAAGCCGCGAAAACGCTGGCCCATGTTACAGAAATCAGCCCACATCATGGTATCAGAGCCACGGGCGGGAACATCCGGATACAGGGCATCCAGGGAATGCTGCAGGTAAACCGGCATAGCGGCGCGGTCGCCGCTTTCCAGAGCGGAAACGATAACATAGGTATTCACGTTGGTCTGCTCACGGTAGGCTTCGATTTCGGCCTTGGAGAAGAAGTCGTGAACAAAAATCACCTTGGCATTGGCTTTCTGAACAGCTTCAATGTTTTCTTCCAGGGTGTTGTCACGGCACAGCAGCGAAGCGCCGATGCGCTCGGCTGCCAGCAGCAGATAAATGAATTCCGGCACAGAACGCAGGAACACGGGGATCTGGTCCCCCTGCTTGACGCCAAGCACCTGCAAAGCGCGGGCGGTAGCGTCCACCTTACGGAACACGGTACCCCAGGTGATATCCACGCCATAGTAGTGCATGGCAATCACGTTAGGGTCTGCAGCGCGCACGGAGAGGTACTGCTCCACGGTGCAGGCCGGAACCTGGATACCGCGCAGAACATCTGGATAGAACTTCATCCAGGGGCGGTCAATGCTGGGCTTGCCAGTCAACATCGCGTTTTTATTCATTGCAATTTCCTCCAAATGTCTTTCCCTTATAGTTGCAGGGAATTAAATTATCCAAATCAAATCACGCCAAACCTTTATGGCGCTTTCCCCTGCTGTGCACATCGTTGCACAGCGTTACTGAACCATAATGCTACGATTATCTTCGGTGCTGAATATAGTATACCATTCCTGTTTACGGAAAGCACGAGAATCCCATGGCACAAATTTCCAGAAATTGATTCCGCGTGATTCATTTTTTTCACATGGATTTTCACGCTTTGGCATGGAGTTTTCTTGCAATTTCATTTTCCTCGGTGCAACAAAAGCCCCAGCTACCGCAGCAGCCAGGGCTTTATGTTTATGCGTATGTATGTTGTATTTTTAGATTTTGTTCATCCGGCTCTCTTGCAGTTCTTCCATTTCATCACCTTTGGCGCGGGTAATCAGATGGATTCCCTGCAGGACATGATGGATGTGCTCCGCAATGGCGTTGCGCTCTTTTGTCACGTTCTGGTCATCCAAATTCCAGACCTGATCAAAATATTCACTCAGGCGGTCTTCCATCACACTGTTGTTGACCATTGCAATCCGGTTGATGGGGCAGTTGTTATCCAGCCGAAGATACGATGCAGCGCCAGAAAGGAACACATTGGGGTCCGCCACATACTGGAAATCGTTCACAATGCGGCCGCTGATCAAGCGGAATTCAAGTTTTTCACGCTGCTTGCAAAGCTGCAGCACATAACTGATGCACCGGCTGCGCTGATCCGGGGTAAGGTTGACCTTGTAACTGAAAAAGTCCAGCTCGCCGGAAACCGCCATGGAGGAAAATGCAGCTTCATAAATCAGGATGCGGATGTTTGTTTCCTCCACCACACCTTTGGCAAGGTTGTGTACGCTACGCAGCTCCGCAGGGGTAGCACCCAAAAAATCTTTCAGTTCGGCCTCGTGGGCGGTCAGGATCTCTTCAAACAAGTCATCCGGCAGCAGAAGCTCATTCAGGTGGCCGAACATCCACCGCAGATTGGAGGCCAGCAGCGTGTGCATATAGTCGTACTGGCTGATCAGCTGGCGCATGCTGGTATCGCGGAAAAGCTGGTCATCCCGCACGCAGAGCTTGGAGAAGTTATCATACAGGCTTTCGCAGTTCTGCGGGTCCTCGGTGGCGGTAACGGCGGCGCAGCGGCTGTGGCTGACCAGCAGGCCGGTAATGGCAAAATCACCCTTGACCACAAACACCGCGCGCCCGGCGGCCGCGGTGCTGCCAAACAGCTTGAAGTGAATATGGCTGAAGTTGGTCAGCACGTTGATAATGAGCGCGGCATCATAGATGGGGTCCCACTTTTCGCGGCTGATATCGATCATCAGCTTGAAATAGACGTTATCATAGCAGCGCTGGTCCACCAGCTGGCCGTTTTGCAGGTTGGCAACTTTCAGGCGGTATTCGCGCGCCATTTCCATCAGGTCCATCACAGCCACAATGTCCAGCTGGCTGACGCGGCGCAGCACGGGGTGCGCCATTTTGGTCAGGTATTGCAGCATGTTCAGCTCGGCCCAAAAGTCCGTATAGGGGCCAATGCGCGCCTCGCCGCTGTCCAGCTCCTCTTGCAAATAATCATATTCAGCAATCAGGTTATCATAAATGGCGGCTTTCAGGTCACTGGGGATGCTAACGCTGTATTCCCGCAGCAGCAGGTTACGGCCATCATCGGTGGCTTCATCCACCACGCAGGCACTGATGCCCTCCATCACGCGCTTTTCAGTCTTTTTGGCAGGCAGCATGCGGCCGCTGACCCATTTGCTGATATAGGAAACATCGTATTGCAGGCGCTTGGCCAGGGTATAGTTCTTGACCTCCGCAACTTCCAGCAAATGCTCCAGCAGAATGCTGAATCTATTTTTATCATCCATTGCACCAAATCCTCTTCACCCATTTAGTTTGCACTTTTCTTTTATTCTATTATACAAGTTCCATATTTTGATTGCAAATTCAAATGATAACAGGTAAGGAAAAAATGAAGAAAATATATTAAAATCTTTCACAATTCGCGGCCGCATTCTTTGGCATTCATGCCAGTTTGTTGCTTTTTTGTTGTTTGAACTGACAAAGTTTGTTTGTTCTGCTTGTGATATCCTCCAAAAATTATACTTCGCGCGCCATATTTGCCAAATTTAGCCGCAGCTTTTTAGTAGGTTTTGCCCTTGCACCGGCCTGATGTGTTCGCCATGTTTTTGTGTGTTGCCTTTATTATGCGGGTAAGGTAAATTGCGATTTTTTAATCGTGTACTATTTCTAGCTTTCGGCGGGGTGGGGTCCCCCGCCCTACTGGCCTGGCAAATATTTCACCGAACCTATGCCCAAAAATACAAAAATGCCGCAGCAGACTGTTACATCTGCTGCGGCATTTTTATTTAGAGGTTAATGGGCTGGTTACAGCTCATTGTTCAGGCTGTGGGATTACTGCAGAACGCCGGTGTTCTTATCGAAATGATAAGTGCGGCCATCGATGACTGCATCGCCCTTAGCCATGGTGCCATAGATCGGGTCGAAATAGTAACGCTTGTCCGCGCTCCAGCCCTTGATCATGTGGCCCTGTGCATCGTAACGGACCCACTTGCCGGTGCCATCGGCGCGGTCAGCCCACTGGCCAGCTTTGGATTCCTGATAGACATCCTTGCTGGTGGCTTTCTTGCCCTGGTCAACGGCGTCCAGCCAGTACCAAGCGTCGGAAGCCGGGTCATAGATTTCCTTGCCGCGGCCATCCAGGCCCTGGCGAACGCCCTTTTCGTACCAGAAGTCAGCGCCTTTGATGGTCAGCCACTGGCCGTCCAGAGCGATACCGGTGTACTCGTCAAATGCGCAAGGTACGCCGTCAATATCGCCTGCGCCCTTAGCCATAGCGCCGGTGATCAGGTCAAAGTAGTAGGTGCCCTTATCGGTCGTCTGCCAGCCCTTGACCATGTGGCCGTTCTCATCGTAACGGACCCACTTGCCGGTGCCATCGGGCTTATCAGCCCACTGGCCGGCGGCGGATTCCTGGTAAACGTCCTTGTTGACGGTCATTGCGCCGCCCTGGACAGCATCCAGCCAGTACCAAGCGTCGGAATCGGGATCATAGATCTCTTTGCCGCGGCCGGTGGTACCCTGCTTCACGCCCTTTTCGTACCAGTACTTCTTGCCGTTTTCTTCAACCCAGCCGTTCTTCTCGCCGAACTTGGCGGTGTAGTCCTTGCCGTTGAAGTTGACAGCAGCGGTGGTAACGCCGCTGGTCTGCTTTACAGTTGCATCCACGAACTGTGCACTTGCGCAGTTCTTATCGGTGCAGGTAAAGACAGCCATTGCGGTAACGGTGGTCTTTTCAGCAGCGCCGTGAGCGGTGCGCTCCTCGGCCTCAAGAGCCTCGGTTTCGGTGTTGTCGCCGCCGTTCTCATCCGGAGTGGTGGGTTCGGTGGGCTCAGTAGGTTCAGTAGGCTGAACAGCAGTGAAGGTTGCTTCGATCTTCACATAGTTTTCAGGCATAGTGAAGGTGTAAGTGTTGCTAGCTTCCTTAACCTTGGCTGTAATGTCTGTAGGTTTGTTGCCTTCCTGATAAGAAGCACTAGCCAGCTCATATCCAGCCTCTGCGGTAAAGGTAGCAGTAACATTCTCGCCAACCTTGAAGTACTTCTTGCCGCCCTCAAAGGTAACAGAACCATGTTCAGTCGGTGCAACCTCAACACCATATGCAACGATTTCAAACGTTGCGGTGACAGTTACGTTGTCGGCAGGCATGGTGAAGGTGTAAGTGCCGTCAGCACCAGCGGTGCATGCAACTGCAGCACCCTTGCTGTCAGCAACTTTCAGGCCGTCCTCAGCCAGCACAGCCTGAGAGTACATAGTCTCGTCTGCCTTAACAGTCAGGGTAACGGTATCACCTGCTGCGGCGGTTTCCTTATCAGCGGTTACAGTGCCGTTGGTAGCTTTGTTCACTGTCACAGTGTAGGCTTCCGGTTTCTTTTCGACATACTCTGCAGTGACTTTGACATCAGCTGCGGGCATCTTAAAGGTAGCCTTGCCTTCTGCGTTCGGGGTCAGCTTTTCGGTCTTGGTATCTTCGCCGATCTGATAGCTGTAGGTCAGGCTGTCAGCCTTGAGCTGGTAGTTATCAGCTGCCTTAACGGTAACGGTAACTTCGGTGCCTTCAACAGCTGCGGTTGCGCTCACCTTGGTTTCGCCGTTCTCGTTCGCAGTGTCTGCCACAGTAACCTTGTATTCCTTAACAAACTCTGCGCTGACGGTGACAGGGTAAGCAGGCATTGCAAAGGTGTAGGTGTTGGCTTCGGTACCAGCTTTCACTTCAACGGTCTTATCGGTGTTGTCAGCGTCTTTGTAGGTAACCTTCAGGCTGCCAGCCTTCAGGGCATAGCCGGTTGCGGGCTTAGCAGTCAGGGTTACGGTTTCCTTCTCAGCTGCTTCTTTAGCGGAAGCAGTGATCTCACCATTGGTCAGGGGAGCAACATTGACCGCATAGGTCTTGGCGTTTTTGGTAACGCTGATGGTCACATCGCCGTCCGGCATGGTGAAGGTGTAAACCGTCTTAGCCTTTTCGGTGGTAGCCTGGGCTGCGGCTTCGTCCTGCGCTGCTTCCTGAACTTCAGTCAGAGCAACATCGGTATCGCCGTTCTTTGCGGTAACGGTAACGATATCGGTGCCTTCCTTTTCTACGGTCAGGGTAACGGTATCGTCCTTGATGTAGGTGTTGCTGGTGGTGCCCAGGGTCAGCTTAACACCTTCAACTGCATTGGGCAGGGTAACGGTGTGGGGGGTGCTTTCGGTTGCGGTATGGCAATCAGAGCACAGGTACACATTGTTGCCAACGGACTTGGTTTCCAGCTCGTCCAGAGCCCAGGTATGACCCTTGGGCAGTGCGCCGTCAGCGTACTTCTTTTCACCCTTGGTCAGGCCGTACTTGGTGGTGCGGGCCTGGGTGTAAGCGGGGGTATCGCACCATGCTTCAACGGAAACATCAGTGGTTGCGCCGCTGCTCAGGTCGCTGACCATGTCGGACATCGGCATGGTTTCAACCAGGTTAGCGCACCACATGAACTCTTCGTTCTTGTTCTTCTCGTCAGAGCTGCTCATGTTCTGGTTGTAAGTCGGGTTGTAGTTCCAGGACTCGGTCTTGTAGCTCTTACGGTTTGCATAAGAAGTGCCGGCGGCATCGGTCTTAACAACCGGCTTGCCATCGGAATCCAGCTCCTTATAGGTGTTGGACAGGTTGGTGCCGACAGAAACGACCAGCTGATCCTTGGTGGTGTTGATGCCGGTGATCACAGTCTGGTCCTGCTGGGTGGTGGTAGCAAAGCTGTAGCTGTCACGCAGGGTCAGGCCAGCCAGAGGATGGTTCTTGAAGGTGCCCAGATACTTCACACTGCTGGTATCATTGGCGCTATCCATGATAACCATGCTCATGCCGGTAAAGTGGGTATCGGGAACCATGTTGCCGTCCTTATCCTTGGTCAGCTTAATGCCGCCATAGACGGTGTTGTATTCCTTCACTTCTTCCACTTTGCCGGTGGTCGGGTCCATACGGTAGATGGCGTTGTTGACGTTGAAGTACAGCTTGCCATCATACAGTGCGGTAGAGTGTACCAGTGCGGGGTAGATCCGCTTTGCAGCAGCGTCTGTCAGGCACTCGGTGTTCAGGTTGTTTTCAACCTTGGTATGCTTATCTGTTGCACTGGTATCGATCTTATAGATGGTGCCAGCTTTGGCCAGAACCTTGGCGTTGCTGTCGTCATCATTGAAGTTGTTGCTGGTTTCCTTCAGATCGTTGTAGTACATCAGGATGATATCAAACGGGTCATCCGTCTTGGTAAAGCTGCTCATGTTGAAGTTCATGCCGCCGGGCCTGCTGCTGCTGGAATCCGCTTTGCGGATATAGTAGTTCGCATTACGCGGACGTGCTTCCAGAGTATCGGGGCCCTGGTTCTGCATCTTCTTCATGAACTGCTGCATCTGGGAGTTGTTACCAGAGCTGCCGGAACCAGAGCTGCCGCTGTCGCCGTTCTCGGCCTGCTTGCGGCGCATGTCGTTGTACAGGTTCTGGTTGGTCGTGGTATCAACGTAATAGAAGTAATTATCGTCGAAGTAGATGGGGCTGCAGATAGAGGTGAACCAGGTATCCTCGTAGCAGGTATCGGTGTAACGGGTCTCGTTCTTGTTATCCGCCTTGGTGTAAGAGTAATGCGGCTTGCCGTTGTTCATCACAACATTGCCGGCATCATCCTTATCGGGTTCCTTGTTTTTGGTGTAGGTGTAGCCATCGTACAGCGAGTCAATGTAATCATAGTACTTGCTGTAACGGCCTTCCAGACCGGAGGGAGAAACCAGGAAGTTGACATGGCGCAGGTCGCCTGCGTTCTCAACGCGGGTCTGGGCCATGCACTCGGTGTTCACGTCGTCATAGCAGACGTCAACATAGTACCAGTTCTTGTTGGGTTCGCCGGTGGTCATCGTAGCAGAGTTGCTGTCGCCCTGCAGCTTGTTGACCTTGACTGCGTTGAAGTAGTGGACGTTGTTGAACATGCCGCCGCCGAACGCATTACCGGCAACACTGGTATCAGAAGTATCGCAGTAATACAGGATCTGGGCAAAGTCAACAACAGCGTTATCGCCTACTTCATCGGGGGTCTTCCAAACTTCTTTGCCGTCAACGGTCTTTTTATAGATTTCCTTGTTGTCAGGCAAATTCTGGACCATGTAGTTAAATGCAGATGCATAGCCCAGGCAGATGCAGCCATACTCAACGCCCTTAGCGCCGATCTCGCCGCCCAGCAGGGCACCGAAAGCAGTCATCTGGATGGGGTCGTTGTTGCCGCCGCCGGTGATATCGCCCATGGAGCCCATATCGAATTCCGCAACCTGGGAGATCCAGTCGTGCAGGATCAGCAGCTTGGTGACATAGTCAGCGTCACCCAGCTTGGCAACCTGTGCCAAGCCTGCATCACGGATGGCTTTCAGAGCTTCGCCATAGTTCATGACGTAAGACATGAACGCCTGCGGCAGCATGTTCAGCATGAATGCCATGGTGGTCGGCGGGACATCATCGTTCGGATCAATGCTGCACAATACCTTGATTGCGCCCATGGTGCCGGTGATGCTGCCATCCTCGCCCTGCTTCTGAACGCCCTTGGAGGTCCAGAACGGGGCAACCACGCCGAAGTACTCTGCTTCGTCCTGGTTGAACTGCGACAGCTGGAAGTAGTAGTAGTTCATCTGCGCAGTCGAGACATCGTAAGTATTGGTGACCTGGTTGCCCTGGTCGTCCACATACACGGCAGTCTTCTGGCTGTCGTACAGCAGCAGGCTGTTCTTGCCCTTGTTGTCGCCGCTCTGATAGGTGAAGTTCACCTTGCTTGCGTCAACCGGGTTGTTCTGCATATCGTACCAGTTGCCGCCGTCCATTGCGGACACCAGGGTAACGCCGGTGCCGCCGGAGGTGGTATCCAGGGTCGGGGTACCGCCCACGTTGATGTAGACGGAATTGTCATTCTGGTCTACCACAACGCTGACCGGCATGGTCTGCATCGGCTTGGTTTTGATTTCTTCGCCGCAGACAGCGCACTTGAAGGTGATGCTTTCGCATTCCCAGTCAATGGTAACGGGAGCGCCGGCAGAAATTTTGCCGGTTTCACTGTCATAGAACAGCTGGGCATTATCTTTGGAAAATTCGCCCTGCTGTGTCTTCGTCATCTTCCAGTTGAAGGTAGCAACAAAGTTGCCATCTGCATCCTTGGGCACGGCATGGCTCTGGCAGGGCAGGGCGGCAATGTCGTCGGTGCGGGTGGTGGGTTCCTTGTATTCCTTCTTAACCGGGCTCTTGTCAGCGGGCACGCTGGCAGAGTAAACGGTCTTGCCGGCAACGCCGGGCTTTGCCTCGGTGGTATCCTTGGTTACGGTGCCTTATACCTTCTGGTAGGCATCGCCCTTTTCACAGGTATACACAGCAGTGTAAGCCCAGCCGTCATCGGTCTTGGTCCAGTAACCATCGGGGGTTTCCTTCCAGGTATGGGTGTGGCCATCCGCCGGGTTGGTGTCATTCCAGTACCATTTCGGCTCGCCATAGGTATGGCCGTCTGCAGCAGCGCTGGCAGCAAAGGTATCGGAGTTTTCAGCAACGTAAGCCTGTGCGTAGCTGTCAGCCTGCTGCGCAATCACTTCATCATCGCTGTTGGTCATGGACTCCATCGCAGAGGTCATGCCGGAGCTGCCGGTAAAGGTAACGGCGGTCACAACGCCGGCGGCGTTCGTCTCATAGCCCAGGTCGGTAACGGCGCTGGACAGATGATACGTTTTGATGGTGGCAGCCATCACCGATGCCATCTCGTCCTTGTTCAGGCCATAGGCTTCGGTGTTGATCTTGCCGGCTGCGGCGTTGGCGTACATGGCATCGGCCAGTGCATTTTCCAACGCTGCAAGGCTCATGCCTGCCTTGCTCTGTGCAGTCGCTTCCAGCTTGGCATCGTCCTGCTCCAGTTCATGCACTTCGCCCTGGGCAGCCAGCGTTTGGGCTGTCTGCTTGATCAGGTCTGCGGTGCTGGTGAACTTGGGCAGGGACTGCACAGCGCTGGCCGCGCTTGCTGCGCTAGCTGCAACAGACTGCGCTACCGAAGAATCAATCTTGGTAGTTTCGGCTGCTGCGGGAAGCGCCACGCTTTGGGCAACCATGGCTGCTGCCAGCACGGATGCACCAAAACGCTGAAGGTTTTTCTTCATAGTTTTATCCTCCCTTAAGTGGTTACTACTTTCCCCTTTTGTGTGAAAAGTGGTACGGCAGATGTGCGGCACTTTGCAGGTGTTGATTGCAAAACGCCTGGTTGTGCTCCCTCGGTCTGGCGATCCCCTGCCGGGCTGCGGCCTGCTTTTGGGGCTTTTGGCCCCGGCACAGCGGCTGACAAAACGTTGTACCGGCTGCATGCCTTGATCCCGCAAATGATAACCTTTCCGACACATCTAGGTATATACATTATATCACAGTTGCCAGAATTTGCATAGTTAATTAGCGCGGTTTCTATGTGAATTTTTGTCCTTGAATCAACTGAAACCTGTTTTTCGCACATTATTTGCGTTGCGGTGCGGTGACTCTTTGGCGGTATTTATTAACATTTTTGAATGGTTTATTCCTGCTATTATCAAATGATTGAACATTTACCCCGATAATGTTCTTTGCAATCTCTTAATCCAATCACCCTGTATTGTGATCGCGCATTTTTTGCCATTTCGGTTTGGCTTGTTGTTGAGAGATTTGGCAGAGATTGGAGGAAACTTGAAGGGAAAATTGGAGGTTGAGAATTGCCCATTATAAATTGTACTGTAGAGAGCGTTCCTGACCGTTCCGAAAACTTAGCCCTTGCCCCTTAACCGCGACCTGAAATACACCTTCCCAAGGTAGGGCGGTGTGAGTGCCCCCTCCTGCTCCACTTTTTCAAAGTTCCGAATGGTGTCCTCTCCCCTATCTACAATTCCTGATGTTTTCATGATGCCTTCCTTGGTCTTCCACACCCGGCCTTTGCCCCTCCCCATCCCATAAGTCGTACACAACAAAAAGGCCCCTGCCTTAACAGCAGGAGCCTTGAAAGCTATATCACAAGCCGAAAATTACTTCTCGATCTTGGAAACAACGCCGGAACCAACAGTGTGGCCGCCTTCGCGGATAGCGAAACGCATGCCTTCTTCCATGGCAACCGGAGTGATCAGCTCAACGTGCATATCAACGTTGTCGCCGGGCATGCACATCTCAGTGCCTTCGGGCAGGGTGATGATGCCGGTAACGTCGGTGGTACGGAAGTAGAACTGAGGACGATAGTTGTTGAAGAACGGGGTATGACGGCCGCCTTCTTCCTTCTTCAGGACGTAAACATGGCCATCGAAAGTGGTGTGGGGATGAACAGAGCCGGGAACAGCCAGAACCTGGCCACGCTCGATCTGGTCACGGTCAATACCACGCAGCAGAGCGCCGATGTTGTCGCCAGCCTGAGCGAACTCGAGGCTCTTGCGGAACATTTCCAGACCAGTGATGGTGGTGGTCAGCTTCTCTTCCTTCAGACCAACGATTTCCATCTGATCGCCGACATGAGCAGTACCACGCTCAACACGACCGGTAGCAACGGTGCCACGGCCGGAGATGGTCATAACGTCCTCAACAGGCATCAGGAACGGCTTATCAGCAGCACGGTCCGGGGTCGGGATGTAGCTGTCAACAGCGTCCATCAGCTCCCAAATGCACTTGTATTCCGGAGCATCGGGATCCTTGGAAGTGCTCTCCAGAGCCTTCAGAGCGGAACCACGGATGATCGGGGTGTTGTCGCCGTCGAAATCCTGGCTGTCCAGCAGCTCGCGAACTTCCATTTCGACCAGGTCGAGCAGCTCTTCGTCGTCAACCATATCGCACTTGTTCAGGAACACAACGATCTTGGGCACGCCAACCTGACGAGCCAGCAGGATGTGCTCACGGGTCTGCGGCATCGGGCCATCGGTTGCAGCAACAACCAGGATAGCGCCGTCCATCTGAGCAGCACCGGTGATCATGTTCTTGATGTAGTCAGCATGGCCCGGGCAGTCAACGTGGGCATAGTGACGCTTCGCGGTGTGGTACTCAACGTGAGCGGTGTTGATCGTGATACCACGAGCCTTCTCTTCAGGAGCCTTATCGATGCTGGAGTAATCCATGAAATCGGCGTCGCCCTTCAGAGCCAGAACCTTGGTGATAGCGGCAGTCAGAGTGGTCTTGCCGTGGTCAACGTGACCGATGGTACCGATGTTGACATGCTCCAAAGAGCGGTCAAATTTTTCCTTTTCAGCCATTGGAAGTATCCTCCTTTAATTCAAACAGATAAAATAGCCTGTTGTAAGGCTATCATACTAGATTTTTCAAGAAAAATCAAGTATTTTGCGCGAATTTGTGCAGAATCAGCCCTTATTGCGCTCGGTCATGATCTTATCTGCAACACTCTTGGGAACCTGCTGGTAATCAGCCGGCTCCATGGAGTACTGGCCACGGCCCTGGGTCTTGGAACGCAGGTCAGTAGCGTAACCGAACATCTCGGACAGAGGAACCATAGCGGTGACACGGGCAGTGCCATCGGTGGATTCCTGGTTCTGGATCGCGCCGCGGCGGCTGTTCAAGTCGCCAATGACGTTGCCCATATACTCGTCAGGAACAACAACGTCAACCTTCATGATGGGCTCCATAATGACGGGATCAGCCTTCTTCATAGCATCCTTGAATGCCATGGAGCCGGCGATGGAGAACGCCATTTCAGAGGAGTCAACTTCATGATAGGAGCCGTCCCACAGAGTGACCTTGACATCCACAACGGGATAGCCAGCCAGAATGCCGGACTTCATCGCGCCCTGGATACCATTGTCAACAGCGGGGATGTATTCCTTCGGGATAGCGCCGCCAACAATACCGTTGACAAACTCATAACCCTTACCCGGGTTGGGCTCAATCTTGATCTTAACGTGACCATACTGGCCCTTACCACCGGACTGACGTGCGTACTTGGTTTCCTGGTTAGCATCCTTGCGGATGGTCTCACGGTAGGCAACCTGAGGTGCGCCAACGTTAGCTTCGACCTTAAACTCGCGGAGCAGACGGTCCACGATGATTTCCAGGTGGAGCTCGCCCATGCCGGCGATGATGGTCTGACCGGTTTCTTCATCGGTCCAGGTACGGAAAGTCGGGTCCTCTTCAGCCAGCTTAGACAGGGCAATACCCATCTTCTCGCTGCCAGCCTTGGTCTTGGGCTCGATGGCAACGCGGATAACCGGCTCGGGGAAGTTCATGGACTCGAGGATGATGGGATGCTTCTCATCGCACAGGGTATCACCAGTGGTGGTGTTCTTCAGACCAACAGCAGCGGCGATATCGCCAGCATAGCAGATGTCGATATCCTTACGATTGTTTGCATGCATCTGCAGGATACGGCCGATACGCTCGTCCTGATCCTTAACAGAGTTGTAAACAGTGGTGCCAGCCTCAACGGTACCAGAGTACACGCGGAAGAAGCACAGCTTACCGACATACGGGTCAGTCATAATCTTGAATGCCAGTGCAGAGAACGGCTGATCATCGGAAGAAGTGCGATCTTCTTCCTCGCCAGTCTCCGGGTTGGTGCCCTTGATGGCCGCAACGTCGGTCGGAGCAGGCATATAATCAACGATTGCATCCAACAGTTTCTGAACGCCACGGTTCTTGTAAGAAGAGCCGCAGACAACAGGAACGATCTCGTTGGAAATAGTAGCCTTACGCAGAGCAGCCTTGATTTCTCCCTTGGTCAGCTCTTCGCCGTCCAGGTACTTCATCATCAGCTCTTCGTCGGTCTCAGCAACAGCTTCGATCAGCTTGTCATGATATTCCTGAGCCTGTTCTTTCAGGTCTTCAGGAATTTCCTCAACGCGCACATCATTGCCCATATCATCATAGTAGATATCGGCTTTCATGTCGATCAGATCGATGATGCCGCGGAAAGTGTCTTCCTGGCCGACAGGCAGCTGGATAGGCACACCGTTGGCATGCAGACGATCATGCATCATCTGTACGCAGCGGAAGAAGTCAGCACCCATGGTATCCATCTTGTTGACGTAAACCATGCGGGGAACCTTGTACTCGTCAGCCTGGCGCCAAACGGTTTCAGACTGAGGCTCAACGCCACCCTTTGCGGCCAGAACGGTAACAGAACCGTCCAGAACACGCAGAGAACGCTGAACTTCAACAGTAAAGTCAACGTGGCCCGGGGTGTCGATGATGTTGATACGATGACGGTTCTTTTTGAACAGAGCCGGATCGTGCTGGGTCTCGGTGTGGCTCCAGTAGCAGGTGGTTGCAGCGGAAGTGATGGTGATACCACGTTCCTGTTCCTGCTCCATCCAGTCCATCGTGGCAGCGCCGTCATGAACTTCGCCGATCTTATGGTTAATACCGGTGTAGTACAGAATGCGCTCGGTGGTGGTGGTCTTGCCTGCGTCGATGTGGGCCATGATACCGATATTTCGGGTCATTTGCAGGGATACGTCTCTCGGCGTTGCCATGGCTTAAACCTCCTCAGTAAGCAGATCAATAACGGTAATGCGCGAAAGCCTTGTTGGCTTCTGCCATCTTGTGGGTATCTTCGCGCTTCTTGACGGCGCCGCCAACGTTGTTGGTAGCGTCAATGATCTCGGCGGCCAGGCGAGCGGACATGGTCTTTTCACCACGGCTGCGGCTGTACAGAGTCAGCCAGCGCAGGCCGAGGGTCTCGCGGCGGGCGGGGCTGACCTCCAGGGGAACCTGGTAGGTGGAGCCGCCGACACGGCGGGCCTTAACTTCGAGGCTGGGCATGATGTTTTCCATGGCCTTCTCGAACATTTCGAGAGGATCGTTGCCGGTCTTCTCTTTGACAGTCTCAAAAGCTTCGTAAACGATCTTCTGAGCGACGCCCTTCTTGCCATCCAGCATGATGCTGTTGACCAGACGGGTGACGAGCTTGGAATTGTAAATAGGATCAGCCAGAACTTCGCGCTTTGCGATTTTACCTCTTCTGGGCATCTTTCTTCCCTCCTTCACATTAATGATATCATCGGTACTCGAAAGTTAAAGAAAACTCCCGTTATGCCACAAAAGGGTCAGCTGACCATTTTATGGCGAAAAGATGTTTCCTTACTTCTTGGCACCGGCCTTGGGACGCTTTGCGCCGTATTTGCTGCGAGCCTGGTTACGGTTTGCAACACCCTGAGTATCCAGAGTACCACGGATGATGTGGTAACGGACACCGGGCAGGTCCTTAACACGACCGCCACGGATCAGCACGACGGAGTGCTCCTGCAGGTTATGGCCGATACCGGGAATGTAAGAGGTGACCTCGATACCATTCGTGAGGCGGACACGGGCAACTTTACGCAGAGCAGAGTTGGGCTTTTTGGGGGTCATGGTACGAACAGCGGTGCAAACACCACGCTTCTGGGGGCTGTTCATGGTGGTGTACTGCTTCTTCTGGGAGTTGTAGCTCTTCTGAAGGGCAGGAGCAGTGCTCTTGGTTACCAGGACCTCACGGCCTTTGCGTACGAGCTGGTTAAAAGTAGGCATTTCTTTTCTCCTTTCTTCACTTATTCACGCGCTTTTTGCGGGTCGTCCGGCCAGATGGCCGCACTATACCCCGCATCTCACGCAATGTTTATATTACAGCATCCCGGCCGGAATGTCAAGAGTATTGCCAAAAAAATCTTGAAAAAATCGTGCAATACGGAGAATTTTTCATTTCTGAAGCAAAATGTGCAAATCTTGTGCCGGTTTGGGCGACAGCGTTGCATTTTGGTAAGTCCGCGCATAGAATGAAGCGGACCGTCTCCCCTGCCGCCGCGCGGTCAGCCGCCGTCCGTGCGCGTTTTGTCTATTTGCCAGAGACAAATATACATTTTGCACAAAAGCAGGCCGCCAGATTCATTAACTTGACGAGTCGATTTCTGTTGCATTGTGTCCCCCGCTTTGCTATAATGAAGATACAGACAAAACCGGAACAGTTCCGGCCATACAAGTTCTGACGCTACATTTTTGAGGAGGTCCTGACAATGAAGAAACTGCTTGCTATCCTGATTTCCCTGTGCATGGTATCCGCCTTCGCTGTACCTGTTTTTGCAGATGCCAACAGCGATTATATCGCCGCCGTCAAGGCCTACCAGGCCCAGATCGCCGCGAAGGAAGCCGCCTACACTGCAGCGGTGGATGCTTATTCCAAGAATGCAAAGGCCAAGGCAGACGCCGACAGCGCCGCAATTCTGAAGGCCGCCAAGGCCGCCCAGGCGAAGGCCGATGCAGACTGTCTGGCCGTCATCGCCGCGGGCAAGGTTGCCCAGTCCCAGGCTGACGCGCGCGTTGCCGCGGTAATTGCCGCAGGCAAGGCCACACAGGCCAAGGCTGATGCACGCGAGGCCGCCTATGCGAAGGCCGTGAAGGCGTATCAGGATCAGATCGCCGCACGTGAGGCCGCCTACATCAAGGCCGTGCTGGGCAAGTAATTCTACCTTATTATAATAGGAGCGGAGCGCCGGGAAAGGCGCTCCGCTTTTTTGTTGCTATTTTCTTACCTCCCTCTGCGAGGGAGGTGGCCCCGCAGGGCCGGTGGGAGAAGGCCTTGCGGCGGCCCTTACTATTTCGGGCGACCACAAAGTTCTCTCCCCCACCGCCTGCGGGCGGAGCCCCCCTCGCAGAGGAGGCCAGGGGCAACGGGCAAATGGGGTTTACTGCAGCTTTGCCAGCGTGGCCTCGGCATCGTCGAGGATGCGCTCGAACTTCTCGAGGGCGGCGTCCACGGGGGCCGGGGTGGCCAGGTCAACACCGGCGTGGCGCAGCTCGTCCAGCGGGTAAGCGCTGCCGCCCATGGAGAGGAACTCCTTGTAGCGCTTGACGGCGGGCTCGCCCTCTTTCAGGATGCCCTCGGACAGGGCGACAGCGGTGGAGTAGCCGGTGGCATACTTGTAAACGTAGAACGGGCGGTAGAAGTGCGGGATGCGCGCCCACTCATACTGGATCTCGTCGTCGATGACCATATCGTTGCCAAAATAGTCGGTGACAAGGCGCTTGTACAGAGCGTTCAGGGCGGCGGCGTTCAGGGCTTCACCGCGCTCGACCATGGCGTGTGCCTCGCGCTCGAACTCGGCAAACATCGTCTGGCGGTAGACCGTGCCCTTGAAGTTTTCCAGATACTGGTTCAGCAGATAGAGGCGGGTCTGGGGGTCGTTCTCGTTGGCAAGCAGCTGCTCGATGAGCAGATTCTCGTTGACGGTGGACGCGACCTCGGCGACAAACAGCGTGTAGTCCGCGTACTGCGGCGGCTGATGCTGGCGGGAGCGCCAGCTGTGGATCGTGTGGCCCATCTCATGTGCCAGCGTCGAGACGCTGTCCAGCGTGCCGCTGAAATTCAGCAGGATATAGGGGTTGGAGTCATAGCAGCCGCCGGAGTACGCGCCGCCGCGCTTGCCGCGGTTGGGGTAAACGTCGATCCAGCGCTCGGCATAGGCCTTGCGGACGGTTGCCTGGTAGTCCTCGCCCAGGGGCGCAACAGCCTTCAGGACCATCTCCTGTGCGGTCTCGTAGCTGTAGGATTTTTTCAGATCACCGACCAGCGGAGCGTAGACGTCATAGAAGTGCAGCGCGTCAACGCCCAGCATCTTTTTGCGCAGGCGGACATAGCGGTGCATGGCGGGAATATGCTTGCGGACCGTGGCGACGAGGTTGTCGTAGACCTCGGCGGGCACATTTTCCCCCGCCATGGCCATCGCGCGGGAGGACGGGTAATTGCGGGCGGCGGCCTCGGCGGTGGCAGCCTTGATGGCACCGGCGTAGGACGCGGCGAAGGTGTTGATGTGCTCGCGGTAGCTCTTGTAGTAGCTGTGGAAGGCGTTCTCTCGCAGGGTGCGGTCCGTGCTCATCTCCAGCGGCACAAAGTTGGAGCCGGTGACCTCGACGGTCTCGCCGCTGCCGTCCTTGACGGCATCAAACAGCAGGTCGGCGTCCTCCAGATTGTGGTAGATCTCGGACGGCGCAGACATGACCTCGCCGAAGCTGGCCAGCAGCTTTTCCTCGGCCTTGGTCAGGGTGTGGGGCTTGCCGCGCAGCAGATCCTCGAGGTTAAATTTGTAGTCCGCGACGGCGGGATCGTTGACGATGGCGGTCAGCGTCTCCTCGGGCAGGGACAGGATCTCCGGCTGGGCAAAGGACAGCGCGGCGGCCATCTTAACGTACTTGCTGCCGATGCGGGCGTACATGCTCTGGGCCTTGTCGTCGCGGGTGTCCTCGTCATGGCGCTGGGAGGCGTAGCAGTAGAGGCGCTCGACCTTGCGGCCCACCTCGGTGGAGGCGTCGAGGTATGCGCCAATCGTGACGGCATCGGTCAGCTTACCGGCGAAGGCCGCCAAGCTCTCAATGTCTGTGTCGAGGCTGTCCAGCGCGGTCTCCCACGCGGCGTCGCTCTCGAACATCGGGGTCAGGTCCCACTGAAATTGCGGGTCCAGTTCACTGCGTTCTTTTAGAATTTCGGGCATAGTTTTCTCCTTATTATAAAATATTTTGCTATGCTGAGGATGCAGGGGCGGACATCGGCCTCCCGTGCCAGTTCGCGGCAGCGGATTCTTCCACGGGCGGATATGGAATCCGCCCCTACACTGTAGGGGTCGGTGTCCTCAACGACCCGGGAGTCGTGCGGTTGCCGCAAAGCTCCGCGGGCGGTTGCAAGCATCCGCC
>ERZ772880.1562-NODE-1562-length-19323-cov-38.121704_pt1 | contig 19323 bp, 10 predicted proteins | sample MGYA00580577_ERZ772880 | MGnify/ENA primary metagenome ERZ772880 (study PRJEB29015, sample SAMEA2737705) | human gut metagenome | biome: human gut; feature: human-associated habitat; material: faeces | place: China | collected 2012 ... | reverse complement strand
GGTAAGCAAAGATAGCTAATTTTAAAACTTACCAACCAGAAATTTCCGCTGAGCCGTTTTCGGGCTCGAAAAACGTATAAAAAAATGTTTTCAGAAAGAAAAAGAAAAGGAACTTCAGGTCAGCGGATTTTCGGGTCAGCGAAAAGCGTACCTTCTGATACAAAATAAGCATATCCCCCTACACTCTCCATATTTTTACAGGTGATTCATACGTTTCACATTCGAAAAATTGTAGTACTAATAAAAAAAATGTATTTTTGTACTAATCATGAATCAAACAACGCATAAGATGACCGACCCCATCCAGATAAAGCACTATAAAGAAGACATTACCTCTTTTAACCAACTCTACAAGGAGTTTCAAAGACGTTTTGTACGCTTCGCCAATACTTATGTCAGAGATTTAACCACAGCAGAAGATATTACTATTGAGGCGATGATGTATTATTGGGAAAACAGGCAATCCTTAAGCGAAGATTCCAATATTCCAGCCTATATCTTAACAATTATAAAAAACAAATGCCTGAATTATCTGCGTCATCAGCAAATTCATGAAGAATACTCGGATAAAATAAAAGATTACTATGAATGGGAACTGAATACCCGGATCGCCACTTTACAAGCATGCGAACCTTATGAGCTTTTTATTTCCGAAATTCAAGAACTCGTCCAACAAACCCTCACCGACATGCCCGAAAAAACCCGTACTATCTTCATGTTGAGCCGATACGAAAACAAATCCTATAAGGAAATTGCAGTTCTCATGAATATCACCCCCAAAGGAGTAGATTTCCATATAAACAAGGCATTAAAGATGCTTCAGACTAACTTAAAAGATTATTTTCCACTCTTTCTCTATTTTTTTATGAAATGCCACTAGGAATTTTCCATTCTGAAGTGCTGTTTATATAGAAGCATAAAAGAATGCAATAAAATGGAAAAAGAGAAACTACATCGTTTTTTTGCCGGAACTACTTCTATACAAGAAGGCATGGACATAAGAGCATGGATGGAAGCATCCGAAGAGAACAAGCGCATTTTTTACAAAGAGCGTAAATTGTTCGATGCCCTCATGGTGCATGATGACCAAACTACAAATAACTGCATTTCCACCAAACGAATTCCCAAAATTATTCGTCAATGGCTGAAAATAGCTTCCGTCATCATACTGACGCTTACCATTAACTATTTATATCAGAAATATAAATCGGAAAATGAAGTCATTGCCATGAATACAGTATCTGTTCCGGCAGGACAACGTACCAATATTACTTTACCAGATGGAACTAATGTATGGCTGAATGCCCGTACCACTTTACAATATCCGGTCACTTTCAGCCAAAAGCAACGAACAGTTTTTTTAAAAGGAGAAGCTTATTTTGATGTAACCAAGAAGAAAAAAACTCCTTTTATTGTACGGACAGACAAATATGACATTGAAGTTTTGGGTACACAGTTTGATGTAGATGCTTATCCTGACCAAACGGCGTTTGAAACAACTTTAATGAAAGGTAGTGTAAAAGTTACCTCACAGTACTTTCCCGAACAGACAATAACCTTGAAGCCTCATCATAAAGCATATGTAAAAGACGGGCAGTTGGCAGTTACCAAAGTAAACGATTTCACTCCTTACCGCTGGAAAGAAGGTTTGATCTGTTTTAAAGATGAACCTTTCCAGACCATCATGGAAGATTTTGAAAAATATTATGGTATCCGGATCATCATCAATAACAAAAAGGTATTGAAATATTCCTATAATGGCAAGTTCCGTCAAGCAGACGGTATTGATTATGCATTAAGAGTGCTGCAAAGGGATATCCATTTTAAATATGAAAGAGCCAACGATGAAGAAATTATTTACATCAATTGACCAGACAATACTAACCTAAAAACAACAAGCCTATGAAGAAAAGCTCAAGTTAACCTTAAAAAGAAAAATGCCGATAAGTGTTGCCGCACTTACCGGCATAGACTCAAAACAATTTTTCAAGTAAAAAAATCTATTTAAATCAACGCAAAGGTATGAAAAATAACACTTTGTCGGGGAGATATTGCTTCAAAAATCCCCGATTTAAACAAATCTTTAGAATTATGAGAATTTCCACTTTCCTATTGATGGTCTGTGTGTTCTGTTCGTATGCTGGGAATGCCCATTCTCAAAATGCAAAAGTCAGCATACGTATGAATAATGTTAAACTGGATAAGATCCTGAATGAAATTGAAAACCAAACTGATTATCTTTTTATCTACAATAACCAAGTAGATATTAACAAAATTACTTCCGTAAAGGTCAAAAATGAAGCCGTAGCACAAGTACTGGACAGAATTCTGTCAGGGACCGGTATCAACTATGAACTGGAAGGTACACACATTATTTTAACTACAGAAGCTATTAAAGACTTGCATGCTCAACAACAAGCTAAAACAGTAACGGGAACGGTAACAGATGTCAGCGGAGAACCCATTATCGGAGCCAACATCCGTATAAAGGGAACCACAACAGGTACAATCACAGATATAGATGGCAACTTCAGTATTGAAGCCGAACCACAATCTGTTATCGAAGTTTCCTACATTGGTTACCTCACACAAGAAACGGTTATCAACAACCAAAAAAGTATCCGTTTTCTATTAAAAGAAGATACAAAAACTCTTGATGAAGTGGTAGTCATTGGATACGGTGTACAGAAAAAAGCAGACTTGACAGGATCTGTTGCAAACATTAACACAGAAAAACTAAATACACAAAGTAACGCCAACATCGGCCAGGCGCTGCAAGGCAAAATTGCAGGGGTAGACATCGTATCTCAAGGTGGTGCCCCAGGTTCGGGAACCCGTATCATGGTCCGCGGTATTGGTACGCTAAACAACGCCTCCCCTCTTTACATTGTCGATGGCATGTATATGAACAGTATTGATCATATCAACCCCAATGATATTGCCAGCATTGACGTATTGAAAGATGCCTCATCCGCAGCTATCTACGGTTCCCGTGCAGCCAACGGTGTTATCATTGTCACTACCAAAGAAGGAAGTAACACAGAAGGAAAACCTATCATTGATTTATCTGTCAACTTAGGTATATCAACTGCCAGCAAATTTCTTGATATGCTAGATGCCAAAGGATGGGCAGAAGTTACCACTATAGCCCGTCAAGCTATCGGCAAACCGGCATTAGACATGGCTACCGATCTGGCTAACAAACCAGACAATGACTGGCAAGACATCATGTTTCGCCCCGCACTGATGCAAAACTACAATTTGTCTGTAAAAGGTGGTGGAAAATATTCCACTTATTACACCGGCTTAGGTTATTTCAACCAAGACGGTATTGTAAAAGGTACCAATTACCAACGGTATAATATCCAATCCAAGAATGATTATAAAAGAGGGATATTCTCTGCTGGAACAAATCTCATTATTTCATTCAGTCATGACAAGCCCCTTCACCAGGAACTTCGAGGCGGCATGATTGGCACCATTCTGCAAAGTGTTCCTACTTTGGAAAAATATGATGATACTCGTGAAGGTGGATATGGTGGCACATATGGTGATGTGGTAAACATTCCTCACCCATTGGCCATTATTGATGACAACATCATGGACCGTTATAACGAAAATGTAAAAATATTCGCTAACTTGTATGCACAAATTGAACTTTTTAAAGGACTAAAATACAAACTGAATTTAACTCCAGACTTTTCTTTCGAAAGATATAAGAATTATCTCAATAAATATGATTTTGGATTAGCGACCAACAGCATCACCCAATTAACAGAAAGACAAAGAAGGAGACGTAATATACTTGTTGAAAATTTATTAACTTTCGACCGTACGTTCGGAGAGCATAAAATTTCAGCATTGGCAGGTTATACCTATCAAGACAGCAGATTCCGCCACATACAAGCCTATGGTGAAGGATTACCCCAGGGATTAGAAGAAATAGATGCAGCCACAACCAATCGCAGCAACGAAGGCAATTCATGGAGAAGTGTCCTTACCTCTATTCTCGGACGCGTATTCTATTCCTACCAAAATAAATACTTATTCACCGCCACTATCCGCCGGGACGGTTCCTCCAAATTCGGTAAGAACAATCGATATGGTTACTTCCCCTCTTTTTCATTAGGATGGAATGTGGCCGAAGAAAAGTTCATGGAAAACGTGCATTGGCTTGATCAGCTAAAGCTTCGTGGCGGATATGGCGTTTTAGGAAATCAAGAAATCGATAACTATCAATATTCCTCCACCATCACTACCGGCATCAATTATCCCGATGGCAACGGTGGTCTGCTTCAAGGAGCATTTCCTAAAAATTTTGCCAATCCGGATATAAAATGGGAAGAAACCGCTATGACTAATGTCGGCATTGATTTTATGGCTTTTAATAACCGACTAAGCTTAACAGCAGACTATTATGTGAAAAATACAAAAGATATCTTGCTGACCGTTCCTATTCCTATCTCTTCCGGTGGTGCCAATGACCCTATACGCAATGCGGGCAAGATACGTAACAATGGCTTTGAATTCAATTTAGGATGGATGGACCAACCCAATCCGGATATTTCGTATGGCATCAACTTAATTGGGTCTTTCAATAAAAACAAAGTAATAGCCATGGGAAGTGAAAGCGGATCTATCAAAGGCGGTTCTACCAACCAAAACATCACTACCAGTGAAACCAAAGCCGGATATCCTATTGGAGGTTATTGGCTTATCTCTACAGCCGGATATTTCAATAGTCAGGAAGAAGTAGACGCATATGCCAAAGACGGTAAAAAAATACAACCAGCCGCCGAACCGGGTGATATAAAATTTGTAGATGCCAACAACGATGGCGTTATCAATGACGACGACCGTGTATTTCAAGGCAGTCCTTTTCCCGATTTTACTTTCGCGCTGAATGGTAATATGAGATACAAAAATTTCGACTTATCAATCGGACTGCAAGGAGTGTTAGGAAATAAAATTTATAATGCAACCCGTCAGACATTAGAAGATGTAACCAAAGGTTCCAATTTTCTGGCAAGTTGCCTGGATTATTGGACTCCTGAAAACAAAAATGCCTTCCATCCACGTCTGACATGGGATGATCCTAACCGTAATACCCGTGCAGAATCCGACCGTTATCTTGAAAATGGTTCTTATTTGCGTCTCCGCAGTGTTCAATTAGGTTATACATTTCCTCAGACATGGTTTAAAGGTGCCATACAGCATGCCCGTGTGTATATTAACGCTGAAAACTTATTTACTATCACCAGTTACAGCGGATATTCACCGGATGTCAATGCAGACAATGCCAATTATCGGGGATTTGATAATTTTATTTACCCGACTAACCGTACTTTCATGTTAGGACTAAATGTAACATTCTAAAAATAAACATCTTATGAAAACATATATTAAAACGACATTGACCATATTGATTTCAGGCATGCTATTCAGTTCCTGCGAAGATCAATTAAACCAGGCCAATCCCAACCAAGCAACAGAAGATACTTTTTGGAAAGATGAAACCGATTTCAATCTGGCCTTGACCTCTTGCTATACTCCACTGAAGAATGCCCTAAACGGCGGTTATTATGGAACTCGCGGTGTAATGCTGAGAATAGCCCGAGCCGATGAAGTCGACTTCCGCAACGATATTTCGGATGTATATACAGTAAACCGTTTTACTAATAGTAATACAAACTCACTGACACAAGGCATGTTCTATCAATTTTACAATGCCTTGTACCGTACCAATTCCATTATGCAAAAACTGGAAGAAAAGAAAGAACAATTTTCTACCGATTTTCAAAATTCGGTAAAAGGAGAATGTCTTTTCATACGTGGCTTCTATTTATTCCAGTTAGCCAAAGAGTTTAAAGACGCCCCTCTCCGCCTGACAGCCTCCCAATCTCCCTCGACTTTCCCTTTAGCAAAATCATCACAAGCTGATATATGGGCACAAGCCAAAGAAGATTTAAAAACCGCTGCTTCCCTATTGCCCATAACGAATAAAATAGGAAAGCCTACACAAGGAGCCGCTTATGCCGCTTTGGGTAAAATATATGTCTATGAAGAAAATTGGCAAGAAGCGATAAACGTCCTCGAGCCTCTGACGCAGAATCCTTACACCTACAAACTAGTAGAGGACTTTAATTGGAATTTTGATGACACTCATGAAAACAATGCCGAAAGTATTTTCGAGTTATTGATAGAAGATGTGGGTGGAACAGATCTTTGGGGAGATGGAGAAAATATCAATTCCACCCAATCCAATACCCGCCCTAAAGAATATGCCGCTGCTGAAGTCGGAGGATGGTATGAAGCAAATCCTACCCAGCAAATTATGGATATCTTCTGGAAGGAAAAAGACAAAGACGGCAATTTTGATTATCGTGCCCGCTGTTCTGTGGCATGGGACTATGAGGGATGCACTTACTACCAAAGACCTTTCAGGGAAGTTTTTGCACAAGACAAGTGGAAAACATACTGGATTTTGAAATACCAGAACTGGAAGACTCAAAAAGATGAACCGGCACCTCCCAAGTCATTCATCAATGAAAGAGCCATCCGCTATGCCGATGTATTATTGATGCTGGCAGAAGCCTATATGAACAAAGGGGCTTTAGACACATCTATCGGATATATTAATCAAATCCGCCGACGCGCCAACCTGAATGACTATAGCGGCCCAATAACCAAAGAAGGGGTTTTTGAAGATCTGGTACACCAACGCGCCATTGAATTCTTTGTGGAAGGCGAACGTTTCTACGATTTACGCAGATGGGGATTGTTAGAGCAGACATTAAAAACTTGTGATGATACCCGCTATAAAAACTATCAGACTGGCAAATCCGGTAATATCAATAAGTTCAACTACTTCCCGATACCAGCCAAAGAACTTGACACCAATCCACTTTGTACGCCTAGTGAAGGATGGTAAATCAACAGGTATTAGCTTATATATAACATCAGTAAATTAGTTCTGGGGCTGATTGTTCTTCAAGCAACATTCAGCCCCTCTTTCTCTTCACACTAACCATGAAACGTATCCTTTTATTTGTTTGCATACAATTTTTCTTATTGGCATCTTTTGCCGGAGAAACCATAAATTTCTGTAAAAGCTGGAAATTCCATCTAGGAGATGCAGGCAAAGGAGCCTCTTCTTCCTCATATAACGATTCTCAATGGCGCATATTGAACATTCCTCATGACTGGAGCATAGAAGGCACTTATAAACAATTTGAAAACGGAACCGACTGGCAAAGCGGCTTCCTGCCTGCCGGAATAAGCTGGTATCGAAAAACTTTTACCATTCCTTCCAAATGGAAAAATAAAAAAGTACAAATCCTATTTGAGGGCGTATATCTGAACAGCGAAGTATGGATAAACGGTCATTGGCTGGGCAAACGCCCTAATGGGTATATCAGCTTTGTATATGATTTAACTCCATATTTGCAAGAAGGCAAGAACCAAATCGCTGTAAAAGTAGATCACAGCAAAGCATTAACCGGACGTTGGTATACAGGATCAGGAATATATCGTCCTGTATACCTGCTGGTCAGTAACCCCACCCACATTCCTTATTCCGGAATCCATTTCAGATCCAAGCTACAAAATAAGCAATCTGCCACCTACACCCTATCTATAGAAATTGAGACACAGGAGAAAAAGCCAATCAAAGTAAAAACATATCTACAAGCTCCCAACGGTAGCATAGCCGATACTTCTGAAAAAATATTTGTCCCATCTGCAGATTCTCTTTGCTTCCTGTCAGGGAGCATCAGGAAACCATTATTATGGTCGCCTGATTCTCCTAACGTCTATACACTTATATGCCAACTGACAAGAGATAACAAGATACTAGATGAATGTAGATTACCTGTAGGCTTCCGTCAATTAGAATTCAACCCGGTCAGCGGATGCCTGCTCAATGGCAAATCACTAAAGATAAAAGGAGTATGCGATCATCATACAGCCGGTGCTGTAGGAGCCGCCGTACCCGACGACCTACTTCATTATCGTCTCAAATTATTGAAAGATATGGGATGTAATGCGATACGCACCAGTCATAATCCCTTCTCTCCTGCTTTCTATAATTTATGCGATACGATGGGAATCATGGTACTAAACGAAGGATTGGACGGATGGAATCAACCTAAAGCCGCCGATGACTATGGAAATTACTTTGATGAATGGTGGCAAAAAGATATGACTGATTTCATAAAACGAGACCGCAACCATCCCTCTATCATTATGTGGAGTATCGGCAACGAAGTAACGGGAGCTACCCCCGAAATCCAACACAACCTGGTCAGCCTATTTCACCAACTGGACCCTGACCGCCCTGTCACTCAAGGAGGAACTGATCCTACTAGAGGTATGAAGACCGATTATCAAAAAAAAATCAACTATCTAGACATTATCGGCTTCAATGGAAATGGAGAAGAAATAGGAGAACTAGAACACTTCCACAAAAACTACCCAACACTTTGTGCCATTGCTACAGAGGTACCCCACACTTATCAAACCCGTGGCGTATACCGAAGCCAGACACAATGGAGAAGACGGGATTTCCCCGCTCCTTGGGAAAAAGGAAACATAAACTGGGAACAATTTAAACATCGGGTCTTTCCTATACCTGACCTGACGGAAAAAGAATGCTTTCCCGAAGAATCCGATTATCCCTATTATCAATCGTCCTACGACAATGCTTCTGTACGTATCAGCGCCCGTAAATCATGGCAACGCACCTGTTCTTTCCCTTGGTTAATGGGAGAATTCCGATGGGGCAGTTTTGACTATTTAGGTGAAGCCGAATGGCCTCAACGATGTGGCAATTTCGGTATTATCGACATAGCTGCCATTCCGAAAGACGCCTATTTCCTCTACCAAAGTTTATGGACCGACAAACCAATGGTACACCTTCTTCCGCATTGGACGCATCCGGGAAAAGAAGGAAAAACAATTCCCGTAGTCATTTATACCAACTGTGATGCAGTAGAGTTATTTATAAATAATGTATCTTTGGGCAGTAAACCTTATACAGGGGAGCAACTGATATGGTTAGTTCCTTATTCGCCCGGAAAAATAGAAGCCCGAGGCATAAAAAAAGGAAAAATCGTGGCAACAGACTGTTATCAAAGTGCAGAAGCACCTCATTCTGTCGCCCTTGCCAGTAACAAGTATTCTGTAAAAGCCAGTTCGGATGAAATCATACGCATAGAGATCGACATAACAGATAAAAACGGAATTCCTTGTCCTTATGCCTCCAATGAACTCAGTTTCCACGTAAGTGGACCACTCCGGCTATTGGGGGTAGACAACGGAAACCCTACAGATATGTTTCCATACCAACAGCCCCACTGCCGTTGCTTTCGGGGAAAATGTGTAGTATTATTACAATCTGACGAAGAAAAAGGAAAAGGAACCCTGACTGTACAAGGAACAAAATTAGTAGAAAAAAAATTAATCATCGAAGTGATATGAAAAAAATTCTTTTATTACTCTGTTTATGCTTATTCATAGAAGAGGTTGCTTCTCGAGAATTAGACAAGACATTCCAGTTGCTTCCACAACCACAATCCATAGAACTGACTTCTGGAAAAGGAATCAATTATTGGGAGTTATCCTATATTCTGTCATCAGACACAACTTCCATCCCCATATTGGGAGATATGCTCAACAAACTTCCCCGTTGCCCACGAAAAGGGAAACCCATCCGGCTCCAACTCACCAGCCAGCATGTTCCTGCTTCTCCGGAAGGATACATGATGGAAATTAATGACAAAGGAGCCTGTATATCAGCCAGAACCATGACAGGTATCTTCTACGGTTGCCAAACTTTAGAACAATTAATGGAAGACAGCCGGGATTTCAACATACTTATTCCAGCCATGCTAATCATCGATTATCCGGCCATTTCCTATCGGGCCGTGCACTTTGATGTAAAACATCATTTAGACCGCATGGAGTATTATTATCAGGAAATAGACAAACTGGCCCGATACAAAATAAACGCAGTTATTTGGGAGCTGGAAGATAAACTGCGTTATACCCGACGCCCCGAAATAGGTGCCCCCAATGCCATCAGCAAGCAGGAAATGCAAGCCTTATGCCGCTATGCCAAAGAACGGAATATTGAAATAACCCCCTTGGTCCAAGGTTTGGGACATGCCGGTTTTATTTTAAAACATCATTGGGAACTACGTGAAAACCCCGACAGCGACTGGGAGTTTTGCCCATCTGACCCTCGTTCCTATGATTTGCAATTCGACCTTTACCGGGATGCTATCGAAGCCATGCCTTACAGCAAATACTTACATATAGGAGGAGATGAAATTACCGCCATAGGCATAGACCAACGCTGTAAAGCCACCGGAAAAACTCCATTTGAACTACAAATGATCTGGTTGAAAAAAGTATGCGATTTCGCAACAGCTCACAACCGCATTCCTATTTTCTGGGATGATATGCCATTAAAATATGGCGGTGTATGGGATTTGGTCAACAGTAATGAAACCCAGGATGAAATAGCAGCAAAATGGAACGATAAAAAATTGAATGAAAGCATCAAATTATTCCCCAAAGAATGTGTGTATATGCGATGGAACTACAAAGATGCCACCCAACCGGGGCATCAACGCATTTTACAATGGTATCATGACAAAGGACTGAAAGTAATGGGAGCTACCGCTGCTTCGTGTGGCAGTTCTCCATTTATACCGCGTGAAAATTCACTGGCCGGCTATATCAAAGGATTCAGCAAATTAGTTGCTCAAAATCAACTGGAAGGAATTTTGGCCACAGCATGGGATGATGGTTCCCCACACTCTGAAACGGTGTGGCGTGGATACATCGCACAGGGAGAATATGGCTGGAACCCAACAGCACGGACAGTCGAAGCCTTCAAAGCCGCACATGCCCAACGAGAATTTGGCTTTCATCCAAATGACAACCATATGGCTTTTCTGGATGAACTGGAACAAGAAGCATTTTTCTTTGATGATGCCCTGGTCAATTCGGGAAGGCGCAATCCGGCATGGGGAACTACTGATTTTACTTTAATCAGCCTACCGGATCCAGACGCACCGGGAGCATGGAGCCGTACCTACCAACAAAAAATAGCCCAAGCAAAGGTGGAACAAAAACGATATGAAAAAATATGCCAAAGCATAAAAGAGGCTAAACAACATGCTTTACGCAACCGTTATACATTAGAGGTATACGAACAGACAAACCACTTGTTCAACTTCCCCGTCCGTCTGATTCTAGCCTTGCACAACTATGATATCACTATACATGAACAAGACAAACAGACAGCATTGCAACAAATAAATGAAGTGTGCAATGACTTTCAGACCATGAGAAAACAATTGGAAGAGACCTATTCACAGACCCGTTTTATGGAACAACCTGACGGTTACATTGCTGACCAAAACCACCACAACCATCTTGCCGCCAAAACCAACAACAGCGACTGGTGGTATTATTATGAAATTCCAATGATAAGGAAGACAAGAACATGGATGAACTCTCAGACCGCCCGACAGAAAAACATTCCATAAGAAACAACGAATGAAACTTTAATATAAAAAATAATATGAACCTTATAATACAACACTACTTTATGAAACAACATTTTTTATCTTATCTCATCGCCCTGCTGCTATTTCCTCTCTATGAGATGCAAGCAGCCTACCAGCCTGAGTTTTCTACTGCCGGTTTCTATGAACTGGCAAACTCCGGACGTGAAGTATATTCCATGAATCCGGCATGGCGATTCCACAAAGGAACCGCTACAGGTGCGGAAACCACCGACTTTAATGACCAGGACTGGAAAGTGGTTTCCCTGCCCGACGGAATTGAATATGTACCGACTGAGGCCAGTGGATGTATCAACTATCAAGGTGAGGTATGGTACCGCAAACATTTCACTCCGGCAAATGAATTGAAAGGCAAAAAACTTTTCCTGCATTTCGAAGCTATCATGGGAAAAAGCAAAGTTTTTGTAAACGGCAATTTATTGACCGAACACTTTGGCGGATACCTGCCTGTAGTCATTGATGTCACCGATGCACTGAATTGGGGGACAGACAATGTGATAGCTGTATGGGCAGACAACAGCAATGACCCCAGTTATCCTCCCGGCAAAGCACAGGATGTACTGGATTATACTTATTTTGGCGGCATCTATCGTGACTGCTGGCTCATAGCCCATCGTCCGGTTTTCATCACCGATCCCAATTTCGAAAACGAAATGGCAGGCGGCGGGCTTTTCGTGGCATACGACAAAGTTTCCGACACTTCCGCAGAAATAATCCTGAAAGCCCATATACGTAATGACAGTAAAAAGAACTTCAAAGGAGTAGTAGAATATGAACTTCAGCAACCCGACGGCACACAAGCCGCATTTCTGAACGATGTCATTCAAGTACGTCCGGGCAAGGCAGTCACTTCAAAAGATAAAATAACGTTGAAGTCTCCTCTGCTTTGGAGCCCTGAAACGCCTACGTTATATAACCTGATTGTCCGTATCCGCGACAATGAAGGAAATGTAGTGGACGGCTACCGCCGCCGTATCGGTATCCGCAGCGTAGAATTCAAAGGCAAGGACGGATTCTGGCTGAACGGCAAACCTTATCCAAGCCCGCTGATTGGCGCCAACCGCCATCAGGATTTTGCCGTAGTAGGCAATGCCGTTGCCAACAGCATTCATTGGCGCGACGCTAAAAAGCTACGCGACACAGGTATGAAAGTCATCCGGAATGCTCACTACCCTCAAGACCCCGCCTTTATGGATGCATGTGACGAACTGGGGCTGTTCGTCATTGTAAACACACCGGGATGGCAATTCTGGAATGACGCTCCTGAATTTGCACAACGGGTTTATAGCGATATCCGCAACCTGGTACGACGTGACCGCAATCACCCTTGTGTATGGTTATGGGAACCTATCCTGAATGAAACCTGGTATCCGGCAGACTTCGCCAAAAATACCCTCGATATTGTCAATCAAGAATACCCTTATCCGTATTGCTATTCCGGTTGCGACAGCGAAGCACGGGGACATGAGGTATATCCGGTACTCTTCACTCATCCGGCCAATGCGGACAAGGACTGGGCCATCAAAAGCCTCGACCCTAAAATAACCTATTTCACCCGCGAGTGGGGAGATAATGTAGACGACTGGAACTCGCACAACTCCCCCAGCCGTGTGGCACGCAACTGGGGGGAACAGGCTATGCTCATCCAGGCACAGCATTATGCCGCCCCCCGTTATCCTTTCACCTGTTACGATGTACTCTGCCGTACTCCGCGCCAACACGTCGGCGGCTGTTTGTGGCACTCGTTCGACCACCAACGCGGCTATCATCCCGATCCCTTCTATGGTGGTGTGATGGACGTATTCCGTCAACCCAAATATGCTTATTATATGTTCAAAGCCCAGCGCTCGCCCGAAAAGCAAGACCGTCTTTTCGAAACAGGACCGATGGTGTACATCGCCCATGAAATGACTCCCTTCTCACCCAAAGACGTTACTGTGTACTCCAATTGTGACGAGGTGCGGCTTACTTATAATAAAGGTGGCAAGACATGGACTTACACCAAGCCGGCAACGAAAGAAGGAATGCCCTCACCCGTTATTACATTCAAAGATATATACGACTTCATGATAGACAAAAACATGTCTATGAGAAAGAAGAAACAGGACGAGGTGTTCCTACTGGCCGAAGGCATCATAGATGGAAAAGTAGTTGCCACGCATGAAGTACGACCGGCCCGGCGTCCCGAGAAAGTGCTACTTTGGGTTGACAATGAAAACACCGACTTAAAAGCTGATGGCTCCGACTTTGTAACCGTAGTAGCCGCCATAGCCGATAAAAACGGGAACATCAAACGTCTGAACAACTATTATGTGAAATTCCATGTAGAAGGCGAAGGACGTATTTTGGGCGGAGCGAATATACTGGCCAATCCGGCTCCGGTAAAATGGGGAACAGTCCCCGTGCTGATACAATCCACCTTGAAGCCGGGTAAAATCAAAATCACTGCCAGCGTATTGTTCGAAGGCTCGCAAATGCCTGCCAGCGCAGTGTTGGAATTAGAAAGCAAGCCGGCAGCTCATCCTCTCATCTACACCGAAAGTGAAGCTGCGCTGATTTCCATGAACAGCGACTCACCTTTCGGGCAATCAGCCGCCAAATCGGCTTCCGAACTGGAACAGGAACGTTTGCTGAAAGAACGGAATGCACAAAAGCTGAAAGAAGTGGAAAAACAGCAAGCTGATTTCGGTGAAAAGAAGTAAACCTTTCCATCCGGTGTGGGGAAGAGGCAGAAAGAGAAAAGCAATTCAAAGCCTCTTCTACTCCATCCCCACAAGGGATGGAACAAAATGAAAAGACTAAAATACAAATCACCCATGACATATAAGTTAACCGTTACAACCCTGGCACTAACTGCCATAACCTCCACTGTAGCAGCCACTCACGCCAAACCAGACACGGAACATCCCCATATCGTATTGATTTTATGCGATGATATGGGATTCTCTGATTTATCCTGCTACGGAGGAGAAATACATACCCCTAATATAGATTATCTGGCCGAACAAGGCATACGTTTCAGCCAATTTAAAAACACAGGACGAAGCTGCCCCAGCCGTGCCGCCTTACTCACCGGACATTATCAGCACGAAGCGGGAATGGGATGGATGACCGCGGTAGACGAACATCGTCCGGGGTATCGGGGACAGATTTCGGATCACCTGCCCACCCTTGCCGAAGTACTGCGCGACCAAGGCTATGCCACTTACATGAGTGGCAAATGGCATGTTACCTTAGATGCGGCCTTTGAAACCCCCAATGGAAGTTATCCAGTTCAACGGGGATTCGACAAATACTACGGCTGCCTGCATGGAGGGGGAAGCTATTACAAACCAGATCCCGTTTATCATAATCTGCAACGGATTACCGAGTTTCCGGATGATTATTACTATACCACCGCTATCACAGACTCTGCCGTTAGTTTTATCAAACAACATCCCACGCAGACTCCCATGTTCATGTACATAGCACATTACGCACCTCACTTGCCCCTACAAGCCCCCCAAGACAAGATAGATGCTTGCCGTGAGCGCTATAAAGCCGGCTACGATGTTCTACGCCAACAACGTTTCGAACGTCAAAAAGCCTTAGGGCTGATAACGCCGGAAATGGTTCTTCCAGTCTTCCAAAAAGAATTTCCGGACGGTAAACGACCCGCCTGGACCGAACTTACTCCACAGCAGCAAGAAAAATGGATAACCGATATGGCTACCTATGCCGCCATGATCGAAATCATGGACAGCGGCATAGGAAAGGTAATACAGACCTTAAAAGACAAAGGAATGTATGAACATACCCTGTTTCTGTTTATGAGCGACAACGGCTCTACCAGTGAAGGGGGATTCATCAAACAGCTGATGGCTGATTTAAGCAATACCCCCTATCGCAGTTACAAACAATGGGTATTCCAAGGAGGAACCAGTTCCCCTCTCATCCTTACAGACGGAAGAAGCAAAAGCCAGACAGAAAAAGGCAGTATCTGTCGGGAACCCAGTCATATCATTGATATTTTTCCCACCTGCCTGGATATTGCTTCCGCACATTACCCCGACACGTTTCACAATCAAAAAGTGAAATTGGCCGGAACCAGTCTCCTACCGGCTATACGAAAACAGAAAATACAGCCGTGCGATCTTTTCTTTGAACATCAGACCTCATGCGCCATCCTGTCTGACGGTTGGAAACTAGTACGTGCCAACGGCAGACAGCCTTGGGAATTGATTCACCTCACCACCGATCCTTTTGAGACACAAGATCTTTCCGAACAATTTCCTTTAAAAGCAAAAGAATTAGAAAACAAATGGACACGATGGGCAGAGCAACAACACGTTTATCCTTTTGAATACCGTCCATGGACAGAACGAATCAATTATTACCAGTCACTATATCCCGATCAAAAAGGCAAAGAAAACTAAAAAGTTTCCATAAAAATCCCTGTTTAAATTTTCATTCATACAATTACCTTCATTCAAAACAACAAAAAACTATGATTTTCAATGAGAATTTAAACAGGGAGACAATGAACACCCCTGCCATCTCCTCAAATTTCCCCTTATTCCCCTAATTTATCGAAAAAAAATCAGCTTTCGCCGAATAGATTAGAAAAATCGGCCGAGAACATTTACCTTTGCTGTCTAAAATTAAATAATAAATACCATTCAAGTTTTAATCATAAAACAGCAAAACGAAAACGATGATGAAAAAGACAACAACTATTCTCTGTTTGGGCATCGCTCTATGCATGTTGGGGTGTAGCGATGACGACGATCAAGTTACGACAACCTCCACCGTTCCTTTTTCTCTCACAGCATCTCTGTCTCCCCGTTCTTCAGATGCAGAGGATACAGGCATCCTGCAAGGCAACTGGGACGCCAACAGCCAACTGGCCGTAATAAAGACCGGTTCCAGCGGCGTTCCCAAAAGTATTCTCACAAGAAAAACCGACTCTTCTGACACCTTTACGGGCAATCTTTCGACACTGGTAAAGAATGAGAATGAAATTGCCGTATTTTACCCGGCGGCAGCCATCACCGCGAACAGCAGTGACACCCTGACCCAAACCCTCAACCTGAGCGGACAGGACGGAACACTGGCAGGTATAACAAATTATGATTACTTATGGGCACAATGTAAAGCCGGCATGAACGAAACCACAGGCTCTTCCGCCTGCGAAATGACCAGTTTGGTCACTATCGGTAAATTCCAGTTCACCGTCAACGGTGGCAGTCCTTTGAACAACATCACAAGAATTACCATAACCGCCACTGCCGGAACCCTCTACTCCAGTGCCGTTATGAAACTAAAAAACGGAGAGTTCAGCAGTACCCAAACAGGAAATATCACTATTAAAAACAAAGCCGGTATTTCCGGAACCACCTACATCTCCTTCTTCCCTTCCGAAGCACAGTTGCATTTCACTCTTGTTACCACCACCGGTGAAGTGTATGAGGCAGCTACTTCGACAACCATCAAATTGGAGAAAGGCAAAGTATACGAAGCTCCGGCACTCACTTGCACTCTTTTACCTTCTGCCAAGGTAGGCGATTATTACTATAGCGACGCTACTTTCTCCAGCGAGAAGAATGAGAATAAAACCTGCATCGGTATTGTCTATGCCCTGGATGATGCGGACGGCAATCTCTCGCCCACCCTGTCCACTTCTCCATTCGGACGCATCGTGGCATTAGGCGACAACCAGTCCAGTACCAAATGGATCAGCAAAGCAGAAGATATAGAAGGCATCGAAAACTATACCACCGCCGACGGCACATTGACAAGCGGTGTCCTCCCTTATTATAACGGAACCGCCGATTCTTTCTTCTCCGATAAGGACGAGGAACGCATCAAGGGGGCAACCATTCATGTTGAAACCGGACAACCTGCCACCTGGGTGTCAGAAGGCGCCATCAGCGACTTCAATGGAAAGGCTCACACCGCCTACCTCGGTAAAAGTTCTTCCAGCTACCCGGCAGGAGGCTACTGCTACCAATACAGTACCAGCGGCAAATCGGCAGGCGAATGGTATTTACCGTCGGCAGGCGAGTTGACTTTGTTGTGGGAACTTCAAAAAGCCGGAATCATTTGCAAAGACAAACAAGATTGTTTCAATGATTTCGCACGCAAAGCGTACTGGTCTTCTTCCGAACACTCGGCAGAATCCGCCTGGCATCTGAATTTTGTAAGTGGTGCGATAGTTGCCAACAGTAAAGCCAGCAACTACGCCACACGCTGCCCGGCGTAGGCCTGCTCCACCGAGTGGTTGTGGACCTGCAGGGTGCGGACCTTGGCCCGCTGGCCGGAGGGCATCAGCTCCACCGGGTCACCTACGGAGAGGTTTCCCTCGATCATGGTGCCGGTGACCACGGTGCCGAAGCCGTCCTTGGAGAACACCCGGTCCACCGGCAGACGGAAGGGGATCTGCTCGTTGCGGACGGCCACCCGGCTCACCCGCTGCTGAAGCTCCTTTTTCAGTTCCGGGATGCCCTGACCGGTATAAGCGGACACCGGCAGGACAGGTTTGCCCTCTAAAAATGTCCCCTTGACGTGGGCGGCGATGTCCTCCCGGACAATTTCCACCCACTCCTCATCCACCATATCGATCTTGGTGATGACCACCACACCGTCCCGGATGCCCAACAGGGTCAGAATATCCAGATGCTCCACGGTCTGGGGCATGAAGCCCTCGTCCGCCGCCACCACCAGCATGGCAAGGTCGATGCCGCCGGCACCGGCCAGCATATTCTTGATGAATTTCTCGTGGCCCGGCACGTCGATGATACCGGCCTGCGTATGGTCGTCAAACTCGATATGGGCAAAGCCCAGCTCGATGGTGATGCCCCGTTTTTTCTCCTCAATAAGGCGGTCAGTGTCGATACCGGTCAGGGCCTTGATGAGCATGGTCTTGCCGTGATCCACATGACCGGCGGTGCCGATGATGACGTGCTTCATGCCAGCACCTCCGCCGCCGTGTCAGCGATATACTCCATGTCCTCCGGGAAGATGGTCCTCACGTCCAGCAGCAGCCGGCCCTCGGTGATGCGGCCGATGATGGGCTTTTCCCGGCAGCGCAGAGCCTGCTCCGCCTGATTGGGGGACAGCTTGTCCGCCGGAAGGGCCACGGCAAAGGTGGGCAGCAGCTGGGTGGGGACGGAGCCGCCGCCCACCGGCCCGGACTGGGCCACCACCTCCGCCGCCACGCCCCGCTCCTTCAGCAGGGCGCACAGCTGGGCCGCAGAGGCCCGCAGATCCTCCCCGGAGACGGCCAGCATGGCCAGCGTGGGGATCTCCTGCTCCGCCCGGTGCAGGTCCTGATAGGTGGTGAGGGTGGCCCACAGGGCGGCAATGGTCATTTTATCCACCCGGATGGCACGGGCCAGCGGGTGGCGCTTCATCCGGTCGATGTACGGCTTCTTTCCAAGAATGATACCGGCCTGCGGCCCGCCCAGCAGCTTATCACCGCTGAAGCTCACCACATCCACCCCGGCCCGGATGCTGTTTTGCACCGTGGGCTGAAGGAGAGCGGGGGCCGCTGCCCAGATCCTCCACCACCGGCAGACCGGTGCGGCAGCCCAGGGCCACGATGTCGCTCAGGGGCAGGGACTCGGTAAAGCCCACAATGCGGTAGTTGCTGGTATGCACCTTCAGCAGCGCACGGGTCTGCTCCCCGATGGCCCGTTCATAGTCAGAGAGGTGCGTCTTATTGGTGGTGCCTACCTCCCGGAGATGGCAG
>ERZ772880.1550-NODE-1550-length-19470-cov-24.376410_pt1 | contig 19470 bp, 16 predicted proteins | sample MGYA00580577_ERZ772880 | MGnify/ENA primary metagenome ERZ772880 (study PRJEB29015, sample SAMEA2737705) | human gut metagenome | biome: human gut; feature: human-associated habitat; material: faeces | place: China | collected 2012 ... | reverse complement strand
TAAGGCAACATAGCAGAATTCTGGAGGTGTGTATATGGATTTCCCAATAAATAGAAATGCTTTCGATCAATTTATCTGCAACTCAAATATCTTTGAATTAACACGAGTTGCTATGCTACAATGCTTGAAAAACTGGTACAATGATGAGCGAGAGCAATTTCTTGATGATATGAGAGCTGATTTTGATACGGTTATGGAAAAATACCACTTTTATGACAGCATGGTATCATTCAATAAAAATTTTGAGTTTAACCTGCCATTAGACACGATAACCTGTATCATTACCATCAACGATGATGAGGACGATTATTGTATGTGTTATCGGGCTATATTTGACTACGATATGAATATGATTGACGATATGATTTCCCCATAATTGTGGCAGCGAACAGCCTGTTCTTACTGACTTCTTTTAATCAGCGCGGCATAAGTTATAGAAAGGTGAGAAATCGTAATGATAAAAGAGATTGAAATTCAAGGTTGTGTTACAATTCCAGAGGAGGCTTTCAATTTTTGTGCTTGTGAGAGGGATGGGGTGCAGTCCTGCGCCTCGGCATAGTCGAGGAAACTCTGCTGCTCGTCCGGGGTCAGGTAGGAAAGTTCAACTGCGGGGTTGAATTTCAGGGTGCCACTGTCCACTTTCTTTTGCAAGTCAGGAACGAGGCTGTTAAGGCGAACATATCGTCTTACTTGCGTACCACTATCTCCGGCTTGTTGCCCGACTTCATGGGCGCTTTCCAACTTCCAACCAACTTGGTTGGAAGTTTCTTGGCGGCGTTCTCCTTGATGACTAATGGCTTCCAACTTCATCGCATACGCCCTAGCTTTTTCCATCGGGCTGATATGTTCTCGCTGGATATTGGCATCCACCATGTCGATGATGGCTTGGTCGTCATCAACATCTCGCACCTGCACCTTGATTTTATCCAGCCCTGCAAGCTGCGCTGCATGAAAGCGCCGGTGCCCGGAGATAATTTCATAGCCGCCCTCGGCGCGGGGGCGCACGGTCAGGTTGGTAAGTACACCGTTTTCCTTGATGCTGTCCACCAGCTTCTGCATATCTTCATCGTCACGCACCTCGAAGGGATGATTGACGAAAGGATGCAGTTCAGAAAGTGGTACTTCCGTAACAAGGTCGCCGCTTTCTCGTTGGCGGTCAGCCTCTGAGGAAAACATATCAGCGATCGCGGGCATCTTCATCGCGTTCATAAACTTGTTCTTCGCGGCCATGACCTAATACCTCCTGCGTAAAATCAACGTATGCTCTTGCGCTGCTGCTTTTGGGTTCGTACAGGATAGTGGGTGCTGCAAACGCCTGACTTTCCTGCACTTTGACGTTATAGGGGATCTCCGTAGTAAATACACGGAGCGTTCTCCCATACTTGGCGCGGACATCATGGGCATAATGTTCCGAGACTTTCGTATGCTGGGCCATCGTCAGCAAAACGCCCCTGATATGCAGTCCGGGGTTGATTTTGCGCTGCACGCTGGAAATCGAATTTGTCAGCTGCGACATACCAACCACCGAGAACGGCTGCGCCTGCATCGGGATGATGACCTCGTTGGCAGCGGACAGCGCGTTTGTCAGCAGAAGCCCCACGGAGGGGGAGCAATCAATGATGCAGTAATCATACTGGCTGCTGTACTGTTCCAGACAGGTTTTCAGCAGAACCTCGCGGCACATCATGGTGCCCATTGCCAGCTCAAAGCTGGCCAGCCGGAGATTGGACGGAATGAAATCCACCTGTGGTGCAGAGTCATCCGTGCGCTTGCTCTGATAAACGCACTCTCTGTGGGAGAGGGGCTTTTCATAGGCAACCTTCATCAGCAGCTCTGTGATTGTCTGTTCAAGGTCCTGCTCAGGCGGGATACCGCAGTAGCAAGACAGATTGCCCTGCGGGTCAAAGTCCACCATGAGTACACGGTAGCCCTGCTGGGTAAGGGCAATGCCCAAGTTGTACGCGGTAGTCGTTTTGCCCGTACCGCCCTTCTGGTTTGCGATAGCAATAGTTTTCATCTGGTTTCCTCCTCCAAAATATCATCCAAGCTGATACAGTGCTTTTGGTATTCCTGCGTGACCTGCACCAGCGTGTCGTTATAGTCCTTGCCGATAGGCGGCTGGCGATCTTCCACGGTTTTGCCGCTGCCATCCAAGTGCTTGATAATGTCCTGCGTTCTGGTTCTACCGGCTTCGTCATTATCAAGACACAGAACAATGTGCGTTATGTTCGGGTAGTATGTAAGAAACGCATCCAGTGCAGCGTAATCCGTACCTCCCAGCGCCAGATAGTGAACACCGCGCCAGTTTCCGGTGTGCTGTATGATTTTGAGTGATGCGCCTGACATGGCATCTATGGGTGCTTCGTACACTTCCACCGTGTCGGCAGTGGCAGCAGCTTCGATGTAGAACGGATATATCTTTTTGCTGCCGGGAATATCGCGGCGGAACTGGATTTGCGAACAACCGCGCAAGCTGCCGCCCTTGGCCTCTCCATTTCCATCGCGCCCGACAAATACGCAATTCGGATGATCCTTGAAGCTCGTCTGATACAGGATTCTCTTTTGCTTGCAGACCGTCAGCACATTGGGGTGAATGCAGCGCTTGCGAAGATAGGCAGTAGCAGCGTAGTTGTTCTTATCTGGCTTCGGCAGCCTGAATTCCTTTGCCGGTTTCTTCTCGGCAGGGGGTGAGGGCGCTTTTACAGGTTGGAAAGAAGGACGGACACCGCCCTGTATCCGATTGATTTCCCGCACCGCTTCTACAAACGAAACACCTTCAACCGCTATGAGATAGTTCAGCGCTGTGCGGCCTGTAGCTTTCGTTTTGAAGTACGTCCACGAACCATCCTCTGCGAAGGTCAACGAGCTGTGCCCTTTGTGGCGGAACTGTCCGGGTCCTTCCGGTTTGAAGTTGTCCGGCTCGCACAGCTGCATATACTGGTACAGATTCATCTGCTTCGCTTGGGCGATTTCCTGCTCTGTTACACCGGGCATACTCTACCACCTATTCTGTTTTCCTAACTGTAATTTATATTCTCAGTATCACTATAATCAGTCTAATTATTATCAGTATTAGTTCCGTGTGATTTTCAAGAATCCAGAAGTGTGAAAATCACATATCAAGAATCACCTTTTTCACAGCTCTTGCTATTTATCGTTGCTGCGAAGTTTTTTACATAAATCAAATTCGGTCTACCAAGCCCCTGTCGCTTGCGCTCGATAAGCCCTGCCTGCTTTTCCAGTTCCACCATCAGGCGCGTGGCTTTCTGGTTGGCACAGTTCAGTGCATCCATGATTTCCTCCACGGTGAAGATAATGTAAACCTTGTTCTGTGCATCTAACCATTGATTTTTCAGCGACAAACTCATTCGATCCAGCAGAATCCCATACAGTACCTTGGCATCGGTGGACAGCTCCCTGAAGTTCGGCTCTGTAAATAGCGCTTTGGGTATACGGTAAAAAGAGAACTGCTCGGCTTGAGCGCCGTAAAAATATTCGTATTGCATCTCACTTCTCCTGCCTAAAAATGGGTGCAGCTAAGAAAGCCCACAAAACTACATTTCGTAAGCTATTACATATTGTACTTTTCACTTATCTTTCCAGTTCCTCTTCGCGCTGTGGTCGCTGGCGGCTGGAGCGCTTGTGCTCCCAATTCCGCAGCAACGAAATGATGACATTCTGCATCTGCTGCGGTGTATAGCTGGATGGGAAGTACTGCTGCACATCAGACTGATTTAGGAAGAATTTCTGTCGCTGATTCGGCTTTTCTTCTGTCAGCAGGGTATGCAGGTAATTCTCCGTCAGCGTTCCATTTCGGCTCATATCCTTTAGCGTCCGAGACTGAACCAAAGACGGTGTAGCATCACACATATCCATTTCTTCTTTGAGCCATGTCTGGTGTTCCTCTGTCATATAGGAGATTTCGACCGCTGGGTTGAATGCGATGCGACCGTCATCGACCATTTGCAAGATGGATGGAATTAGATACGTCAAACGAATGTAACGATGTATTTGATTACGGCTTTCATCAACTTCTTTACCCATAGCATCAAGTGTTCTCAACTTTGTCCCAAGTTGGGACGAAGTTGCTTTTCCTTGATGTTTCATCGCTTCCATGCGCATTTTATAAGCAAACGCCTTCTCACTTGGCAACACATGCTCACGCTGGATATTGCTGTTGACCATCAGGATCGTGGCTTCGTCATCGTCTATGTATTCCACTCTAGCAGGGATGCTTTCGATGCCGAGTTCCTTACAAGCCTCCCACCGGCGATGTCCGCTTATCACTTCATAGCCGACACCAACCTTTGGTCTGACGATGATGGGCGTAATGATGCCGCTCTCTGAAATACTATCTACCAATTCACTGAATTCCAGATCATGTCGGATATGGAACGGATGATTGGAGAATGGATGCAACTTATTTATTGGAATAGTTTCCTCTTTGCTTGCTCTGTAAGCAGGCGATGTTTTCTTTGTCATGCTGCGTACTCCTGCGGTTTTTTGATAGCTCTTAAGTACCCCGATTTGACCCCAAAAATGTACCCAAAAATCGTATACTTTTTGCCGAAAATGTACCCAAAGGGCATTTTTGCATAAAAAAAGCCCCTAATCACTGTAGTACAGCGATTAGGGGCTTGCTATGATTTATAGAACGACCTTAACCGTCAGGTCTTTCCATTGCTTCGGCCAAAGCACGCAGCCACGCGAATTTAGATAAGAACGAGCCTTATCGTAATCCACATTTAATTGTAAAAATCTACGTGATTCAAGAACGTGGATTTTTAATTGCTGCCTGAGCAGCGGCCAGACGTGCGATGGGAACGCGGTACGGAGAGCAGGAAACGTAATCCAGGCCAACGTTGTGGCAGAACTCAACGCTGGAGGGGTCGCCGCCATGCTCGCCGCAGATGCCCAGACCCAAGTTGGGGTTGGTTGCGCGGCCGTCATGGGCAGCCATCTTAACCAGCTTGCCAACGCCGATCTGGTCCAGATGCTGGAACGGATCGCTCTCGTAGATCTTGGTATCATAGTAAGCGGTCAGGAACTTAGCAGCATCGTCACGGCTGAAGCCGAAGGTCATCTGGGTCAGGTCGTTGGTACCGAAGCTGAAGAAGTCAGCTTCCTTAGCGATCTCACCTGCGGTCAAAGCGGCACGCGGGATCTCGATCATGGTGCCAACTTGGTACTTCATGTCAACGCCAGCGTCAGCGATCAGCTTGTCAGCAGTCTTGACGATGACGTCCTTGACGTACTTCAGCTCCTTCACTTCGCCAACCAGGGGCACCATGATGTGCGGGGTGATCATCTTGCCGGTCTCAGCAGAAACCTTGATGGCAGCCTTGATCACAGCATTGGTCTGCATCTCGGCAATTTCCGGATAGGTAACGGCCAGACGGCAGCCACGATGGCCCATCATGGGGTTGAACTCATGCAGGCTGACAACAACGTTGTTCAGCTCTTCGGTGGTCATGCCCATATCCTTTGCCAGGGCTTCGATATCCTCAGCCTTGGTGGGCAGGAACTCATGCAGAGGCGGATCCAGATAACGGATGGTCATCGGACGATCGCCCATGATGCGGTACATAGCGGTAAAGTCAGCTTCCTGGAACGGCTCAACCTTAGCCAAGGCAACCTTGCGCTCTTCAACGGTACGTGCGCAGATCATCTCACGCACAGCAGCAATACGATCCTCAGCGAAGAACATATGCTCGGTACGGCACAGGCCAATGCCTTCAGCGCCCATATCGACAGCGTTCTGTGCATCGCGCGGGTTATCGGCGTTGGTCATAACCTTCATCTGGCGTGCTTCGTCAGCCCAGCTCATAAAGCGCTTGAAGTTAGCGTTCTCGGTGGAAGCGACGGTAGCGATCTGGCCTTCGTAGATGTTGCCGGTAGAGCCATCAATGCTCATCCAGTCACCCTCATGGAAGGTGTGGCCGTTAATGGTGATAACCTTTGCATCGTAATCGATAGCAACATCGTTATCATTGCCGCAGCCGGAAACACAGCAGGTACCCATGCCACGTGCAACAACAGCTGCGTGGCTGGTCATGCCGCCGCGGACGGTCAGAATGCCCTGAGAAACCTGCATGCCAACGATATCTTCGGGGCTGGTTTCCAGACGGACCAGAACGACCTTCTTCCAAGCTTCGTCCTTGACCTTCTCTTCAGCATCTTCAGCGCTGAAGACAACGCGACCGCAGGCAGATCCCGGAGAAGCGGCCAGGCCCTTGCCGATTGCTTCAGCAGCCTTCAGGGCAGCAGCGTCAAACTGCGGGTGCAGCAGGGTATCCAGCTGCTTGGGCTCAACGCGCAGTACAGCGGTGCGCTGATCGATAACGCCCTCATCAACGAGGTCGCAGGCGATCTGCAGAGCTGCCTGTGCGGTGCGCTTGCCGTTACGGGTCTGCAGCATAAAGAGCTTGCCATCTTCGATGGTGAACTCCATGTCCTGCATATCCTTGTAGTAGTTTTCCAGGCGGGTTGCGATCTCAACGAACTGATCGTAAACCTCAGGCATTTCCTCGTGCAGCTTGCTGATCGGGGAAGGAGTACGGATGCCGGCAACGACATCTTCGCCCTGAGCATTGATCAGGTACTCGCCCATCAGCTTCTTTTCGCCGGTAGCGGGGTTACGGGTGAAAGCAACACCGGTGCCGGAACGCATGCCGGAGTTACCGAAAGCCATCTGCTGAACGTTGACAGCAGTGCCCCACTCGTAGGGGATTTCGTTCATCTTGCGGTAAACGTTGGCGCGCGGGTTATCCCAAGAACGGAAGACGGCCTTGACAGCGCCGATCAGCTGTTCTTTCGGATCCTGCGGGAACTCTTCGCCCTGCTTCTCCAGATAGATGGCCTTGAACTCCTTGACGAGTTCCTTCAGGTCCTCAGCGTCCAGCTCGATATCCTGCTTAACGCCCTTGCGCTCCTTCATAGCGTCGATACGCTCTTCAAAGAAGCTCTTGCCCAGCTCCATGACGACGTCAGAGTACATCTGGATGAAGCGGCGGTAGCAGTCATATGCAAAACGGGGGTTAGAAGTCTTCTTTGCCAGACCTTCAACAGCCTGGTCGTTCAGGCCCAGGTTCAGGATGGTATCCATCATGCCGGGCATAGACTGACGTGCGCCGGAACGAACGGAAACCAGCAGCGGGTTCTCGATATCGCCGAACTTCTTGCCAGTCTGCTCTTCCAGGATTCCCATGTACTTGAAGATGTCAGCCTTGATCTCATCGTTGATCTCACGGTTGTCAGCATAGTACTGGGTGCAGGCTTCGGTGGTGATGGTGAAGCCCTGAGGAACCGGCATGCCGGCATGGGTCATTTCTGCCAGACCAGCGCCCTTGCCGCCCAGAATGTTCTTCATGGTCGTCTGGTCGCCGCCAAATGCGTCATGGCCCTCTTTGAACAAATACAAAAACTTCTTGCTCATAGGTTACCTCCAACAAAATTACGGTTTCTTCCCGGTGTGCCGCGCACACCCGCAAAATAAGAATCTTCTCTCTTGCAAAGTCCATTATAACAGACTCAACCCGGAATTTCCAGTACATTGTTAAATAAATGGCGAATATTTTCGCTGAAAATCTCACAAAGTTTTGGGGGCAGGCTCTTGCAATTTGACCAAAAATGCGGTAAATTATAATGGGTGAGAAGTTGGGAAACAATATTTTATTACATCCTGCAACACTTTTTTCAATTCATCCCGCCCCGGCAGGCTTCAGCCCTGTTCCGGGGCTTTTTTGTAGGGCCGTATACTCTTTTGGCCCAAAACAGAAAGGGGTATTTTTATGTCCGAAGCGAAAGCCAAATACCTTGCCGCCAAAGCGGCCTTTGAAGAAACTTTTGAAAAGCACCTGCAGAACGGTGTGGAGTTCATCAGCGACCAGGTTTTTATTGACCCCGAAGTTGAGATTGCACCCGGCGCAGTGATCCTGCCGGGCTGCATCCTGCGCGGCAAAACCGTCATCGGGGCAAACTGCGTCATCGGCCCCAATACCTTATTGGAGAACACCATTGTTGAGGCCGGTTCCACCGTGAACGCCAGCCAGTGTTATGACAGCCATCTGGGCCCCAACAACAAGATTGGCCCCTTTACCCATGTGCGCACCGGCACCGTGACGGATGAGGGCGTGCACCTGGGCGCTTATGTGGAAACCAAGAACGCCAACTTTGCCGAGGGCAACACTGTCAGCCACCTGACTTACATTGGCGATGCCGATGTGGGCAAGTACTGCAACTTTGGCTGCGGCACCGTAACCTGCAACTATGACGGCGAGGGCAAGTACCGCACCACCATCGGCGATTATGCGTTCATCGGCTGCAACACCAACCTGGTGGCGCCGGTCAAGGTGGGCAGCCGCGCCTTTACCGCTGCCGGTTCCACCATCGGCCACGATGTGCCGGACGGTGCCCTGGGCATTGAGCGCGCCAAGCAGGCCGAAGTTGCCGCCTGGGGCGCCAAGAAGCTGGAAAAATACGTTGCCAAAAAGCAGAAGTTGGAAGCCGAAAAGAAAAACGACTGATGCCCCCTGACCTGCTGCAAGGAGGATTGCTGCCATGGCCATTTTGGAACGCACCCTGACCGGGGATTTTACCACCATCCTGACCGAGCTGGACGCTGTTGTAAAACAAAGTGTTTCGGCCACGCTGGAAGGTTCCAGTGATTTCAACTTCAGCACCGGCCGCTGTGCCGTGCGGGTATACGAACGCTACAGTGCCATTGGCAATGGCCGTGTTACCATGAGCCTGACCCTGCTGGAAGCTGACGGGCAGATCCGGCTTTCCGCCATCACATCCGGCGGCAGCCAGGCTGTGTTTTTCAAGGTCAACACCTTAGGTGCAGAATCCTTCCTGGATACCATCCGGGACACAGTGGAACGCTTTGCCCCTGGCGCACACTAAAATCACAAAATTACTATAAGGATTTTTACTATGGGACTATTTGGAGGTGGTTCCGGGGCAGACTGGCTGATTGCCGGTCTGGGCAACCCGGAGCCGAAATATGACGGCACCCGCCACAACACCGGTTTTGCCGCGCTGGATGCGTTGGCCGAAGCCTGGGGGTGCGAGATCAACAAAAGCAAATGGCAGGGCCTTTACGGCATTGCCCAGGTGGACGGCCGCAAAGTGATGCTGCTAAAGCCGCTGACCTACATGAACCTGAGCGGCCAGAGCATCGCCCCCGCCGCGGCATTTTACAAGATCCCGCGCAACCACATTATTGTGTTGTGCGATGACATTGCACAGGAGCCGGGGCACATCCGCATCCGGCCCTCCGGTTCTGCTGGCGGGCACAACGGGCTAAAGAGCATTATCGCTTCCACCGGCGGCGAGGATTTTTACCGCATCCGCATTGGCGTTGGTGCCAAGCCGCGCCCGGATTATGATCTGGCTGACTGGGTGCTGGGCAAGTTCCCGCCCGATGACGCCAAGCTTGTGACCGGCCGCCACACCGACGTGGAAGCCGCCTGCCGCCTGTTGATGGCTGGCAAGCTGGGCGAAGCGCAGAATAAATTCAACCACTGAGCGCGGATAGGCGTTCCGTAGGGGCGCACAGTGTGCGCCCATTCCTGTTTTCTGTGTAAGATGCCCGCAAAGGAAGTGTTCTCACTTCAAATTTGCAATCCATCATTACACGGGATGTAGTTTAATGGAACACCTGCAGGGGTGTGCGCACTGTGGAAAACTTTGCCGATGGTGATAAACGCTGCAAATGATTTGTAGGGGACGATGCTCGTCATCGTCCCGCATGACGGGTCTTGCCACATATTCCACCCTGCATACGGCCAACGTCCGCGGGCGAACAATGTTCGTCCTCACATTCTCTACAAGATAAGAGCACAGCTTTTCCAATCATACAAATGCCAAAGCGGGCGGCCCATCTGGGCCGCCCGCCATTTGTCGTTCCATGCAACGCTTCTCTCAAAATTCACTTTGCCGTTTTGCTGCAAATATAGTACAATGGTTACGCAAAGCGCTGCTCATACCGGCGCACAAAAAGCGTATACAGCGCATAGCACACCATCAGGCAGACGGCATATACCCCGGCGAAGCACAGCCACGCGGCTGCGCCGCCCATCGCGGTGTTGGGCAGCAGCTCCAGCACCAGCGGGTGGGCCAGGTACAGCCAAAAGCTGCCCGCCCCCACAAATTCCACGGCCTGGGCGAACTTCTGATTTTCCGCCAGGCCAACGCCCTGCGGGTTCTGCACGGCCAATAGAACAAGCACCGTAAACACGCACTCGAACCCCGCCCGCTGGAAGTTGGTGAGCACTGCCAGCAGAATGCAGAATGCCCCGTATAAAAACTGCTTGTTCTCCCGCACTGCCGCAAACGCCGCCATGCCAAAGATAAAGCAGTACAGCGTCATGACCGGCGTTTTTGCGCTGAACTCGCTGATGTTGGCTTCTGCCGGGAAAGCCGCCAGACTGCTTTCAATTAAGCCGCCGATCCTGCCCTTCACCGCAAGGCAGACCACCAGCAACGCCAGCGCACCCCAAAAGCGTTTGCACAGCCGGTACAGCCACGGGGCCAGCAGATAAAAGAACGCAAAGGCGCTCATCGTCCACAGCACGTTGCGGTTGTTCCACAGCATCCAGTTATCACTGGGCAGCCACATCTGCAAAAATACAAAGTACCGCAGGTAACCCGGCCCGCACGGCCCGCCGGGGCCAAACAGCTGGGCTGCACTGGCGCCCGCCGCCAGATAGCGTACCGCATCGAACAGCCAGCGCAGCACCAGCACCAGCCAGTACAGCGGCAGGATCCGCCGGATGCGGCGCTGGTAATACGGCAGCGGCTCCGGGTGGCGGCTCAGGCTGGCCGCGGCCAGGTACCCGCTGAGCACAAAAAACAGTTGCACCCCCTGCGCGCCAACCGCGGCGGCATCCCCCAGGCCAACTTTCTGCCCGGTATGCACGCCCAGCACCATCAGCGCCGCCAGAATACGCAGCTCATCCAGCGCTACATTTTTATGTTTTGTCATCTTTCTATATTCTGCTCCTTATTGCAGCATTATTTAATTTCTTTATTCTGCCGAACTTTTTCGATCCCTTCTTTTCAAAGAAGGGGCAAAAACTCTCGTATTACTCGTATCCTCAAAATTATACATCACCCGCCCTATCATGCGCAAGCGCAGGAGGCACCATGTTTGACGCATTGTTTACCACCACAACCGAATACAAAAAACTGAGCCACGCGCTTTCCGGCAAAGGTGCATGCGCCCTGTTTGGGCTGCCCGCATCCGGCCGCGCACAGATGTATGCCGCGCTGTGCCGCCAGTTGGATAAGCCGCTATGCATCGTGACCCCCGGCGAGGCCGAAGCCACCCGCTTTGCTGCTGACCTGAACACGCTGGGCATTCCCGCCGCCGTGTTCCCGGCGCGGGACTATGTGCTGCGCCCCATTGAGGGCACCGCCCGCGAATACGAGTACCGCCGCCTGGCTGTGCTGGGCGAACTGGTAGGCGGGCGGCTGCGCGCCGTGGCTGTGCCCGCGGAAGCCCTGACCCAGTTCACCACCCCAAAAGAGGATTTCTGCGCCAACACCCGCACCCTCCATGCGGGGGATACTCTGCTGCGGGATGACCTGCTGGCCGCTTTGTTTGGTGCCGGCTACACCCGCCGGGCCCAGGTGGATGGCCCCGGCCAGTTCTCTGTGCGCGGCGATATTGTGGATATTTTTGCTCCCGACCAGAAAATGCCGGTTCGTATGGAATTTTGGGGTGATGAGATCGATACCCTGCACACCTTTGACCTGACCACCCAGCGCCGCGAAGATGCCATTGATAAGTTTTACCTGAGCCCCGCGCGGGAAGTTCTGTTCGGCAAGCCTGCCGATGCCGCCGAGCAGCTTCGGGCCTTTTTGGCCAAGCAGCGCGGCAAAAAGAAAACCGCCATGGCAGACTGTATGGCCGCCGATCTGGACCTGCTGGATGGCGGTGCCGTGCCGGTCAACATGGACAAATACCTGGCCGTGCGCTACCCCCATCCCGCCACCGTGCTGGATTATTTTGACGACCCGATCCTTGTGGCTGAAGAGCCTGCTTCCATCCGGGAAGCCGACCGCGCGACCGCCTACCGCCGGGGCGAGGAACTGAAATCCCTGATCCTGGACGGCGTCCTCTGCGCTGGGCTGGATAACCTGTACGCGGACCCAAGCTACCTGTGGTCCAAAACCGGATACTACCGCACCATCTGTGCCGAGAACTTTGCCCGCAGCATGCCGGATCAGCCGCTGAAAGATATCGTCAACGCCCCGGCTCACACCCTGCCTGCCTGGAATGGCGAAGTCGCCGGGCTGCTGGAGGATTTGAAACCGCTGTGCGATGCCGGTTATACCGTTACCCTGCTGGCCGGCACCGACCGTGCCGCAGCCGGTCTGGCACGCGACCTGCGCGATAAAGGCATTCTGGTTACCACCGATGCTGCAGCAGCCCCCGCTGCCGGGCTGGTGCAGGTTCTGGCGGGGCACCTTTCCGCTGGGTGCGAATTTCCGTTTGCCAAGTATGCTTTGCTGACAGGCCGTGCCTTTGGCGAGACCAGCTCCCAGAAGAAAAAGCGTAAAAAGGCCAAAGATGCCCTGAACAGCCTGACCGAGATCACGCCGGGCGATCTGGTGGTGCACCAGAACCACGGCATTGGCCGGTATGCGGGCATCCAGCGCATGGCGGTTCAGGGCGTTACCAAAGACTACCTGCGCATTGAGTACGATAAAAAAGATGTGCTGTATGTTCCCGTCACCCAGCTGGACCTGCTTTCCCGCTACACCGCGCCGGGGGATTCGGAGAATGTCAAGCTCAGCCGCCTGGGCGGGGCCGAGTGGACCAAGACCCGCAAGAAGGTGCGCGCCGCTACCGAGCAGATGGCCAAGGAACTGATTGAGCTGTACGCCCGCCGCAAAAGGGCGCACGGTCATGCCTTCCCACCAGATGATACCTGGCAGGGAGATTTTGAGCAGCGCTTTGCCTATGATGAAACGCCGGACCAGCTTTCCAGCGCGGCGGAGATCAAACATGATATGGAGCAGCCTTGGCCGATGGACCGCCTGCTGTGCGGCGATGTCGGCGTGGGCAAGACTGAGGTTGCCCTGCGCGCCGCGTTCAAATGCGTGATGGGCGGCAAGCAGTGCGCCATCCTGGCCCCCACCACCATTCTGGCGTGGCAGCATTTCAACACGGCCATCGCCCGCATGGAGGCCTTTCCCATCCGCATCGGGCTGCTCAGCCGTTACCGCAGCGCCAAAGAGCAGAAAGAGACTATCCGCGGCCTGAAAGACGGCACAGTGGACATTGTGGTGGGCACCCACCGCCTGCTTTCGGACGATGTAAAGTTCAAAGACCTGGGCCTTGTCATCATTGACGAGGAGCAGCGCTTTGGCGTAAAACACAAGGAAAAGCTGAAAGAGAACTTTATCGGGGTGGACATGCTGACCCTTTCGGCCACGCCGATCCCCCGCACGCTGAACATGGCACTGTCCGGCATCCGGGACATGAGCACCATTGAACAGCCGCCCTTTGAGCGCCAGCCCATTGAGACCTATGTGCTGGAATATGACGATGCCATTATTGCCGAAGCCATCCGGCGTGAGCTGGCCCGCGGCGGGCAGGTGTATTACCTGTACAATCGAGTCGAAACCATTGAGCAGTGCGCCGCCAAGGTGCAAAAGCTGGTGCCGGGTGCGCGGGTCGGCATCGCCCACGGCAAAATGACGGAGGAGCAGATTTCCTCGGTCTGGCAGCAGCTGTTGGACAACGAGATCGACGTGCTGGTCTGCACTACCCTGATTGAAACCGGCGTGGATGTGCGCAACTGCAACACCCTGATTATTGAGAATGCGGACCGCATGGGGCTTTCACAGCTGTACCAGATTCGCGGCCGTGTGGGGCGCTCCAACCGCAAGGCGTATGCCTATTTCACCTTCCAGCGCGACAAAGTGTTGACGGAAATTGCCTCCAAGCGGCTTTCAGCCATCCGGGAGTTTACCTCTTTTGGTTCCGGGTTCCGCATTGCGATGCGCGATTTACAGATCCGCGGCGCGGGCAACCTGCTGGGCCACAGCCAGCACGGCCACATGGAAGCGGTTGGTTACGAGCTGTATGTAAAAATGCTGAACCAGGCCATTGCAGCCGCCCGCGGCGAGCCTGCTGCGCCGGACAAGAGTGATTGCCTTGTTGACATTACGGTGGATGCCTATCTGCCGGAAAGCTACATTCCCGATGCCGCCGGGCGGATCGAAGCCTACAAGAAGATTGCAGCCATCACCACCCGTGACGATGCCACGGATGTACTGGATGAGTTGATTGACCGTTACGGCGACCCGCCGCGCAGTGTGCAGGGGTTGGTGGACATCAGCCTGGTGCGCGTGACAGCCGCCCGCGCAGGCATTGTGGAGATCGTGCAGCGCAACGACAATCTGATTTTGTACACCGATGTTGTGACCCCGGCGCAGATGGGGGCCATGATGGATGCCATGCCGCACCGCGTGATCTACAACGCCGTAGGCCGCCCCTACATCAGCCTGCATGTCCTGCGCGGCGAGGACCCTCTCACCATCCTGCGCGATGCCGTTGCCCTGCTGCCGGGTGCGTGAGTTGTTTTACGGGAGTTTTGGTTCCTTCTTTGAAAAGAAGGAACCGAAGAAACTTTAATCGTAATATAACAAAATAAATAAAAAATCAGGCAGCGGCCCTATTTTGTGGGCTGCTGCCTGTTGTCATGTGTTGCTTTCTATGTATTTTTGCTTTGTAGGGAACGGTCTTGACCGTTCCGAAACCCATGGACAATATTCCAACAAAAGGGAAATAAGGAAAACCCCCGGAACGGTCAAGACCGTTCCCTACAAATCGTTTTAAATCGCGTTACAAACCTGTAAACTCTCGGTAGGGCGGGGTCACCCGACTCCGCCGGGGCCTAATCCGATTTTTCATTAAGAATGTATAACGAACCAACAAATTTGTTGTAGGGGCGGCGTTCCCGACGCCCCGGACGGGCATAAATCTTATTGTACGGATCATGCGGCAAGGAAGCGAACAACATATCTCTTCAAGCACTTCCGGTCTGGGGCCAATCACACCCCCACCACGCTCCAATGCTTATCCACATGGTTCAGCACTTCGCAGCCGGTTTCGGTCACGATGACAAGGTCCTCCACGCGCACGCCAAACTTGCCCGGCAGGTATACGCCCGGCTCAATGGAGAAGATCATGCCCGGCTTTACGGTATCGGTGTTGGCGGCGCTCACATCGCCCTTTTCGTGATCGGTCTGACCGATAAAGTGGCCCAGGCGGTGGTTGAAGTACTCGCCATAGCCCGCTTTGGTGATCAGGTCACGGGCGGCGGCGTCAATATCGCACAGGCGCACGCCGGGGTGGATCATCGCCTCGGCGGCTTCGTTGGCCTGGCGCACCAGGTCATGGATGGCGGCATACTCCGGCTTCGGCTCCCCGCAGAAGAATGTGCGGGTCATATCGGAGCAGTAACGGTTCTTGCAGCAGCCCATATCGATCAGCACACACTCGCCTTTTTCCAGCACAGTATCGTCCGGCTCGTGGTGGGGGTCAGCGGCGTTTGCACCAAAGGATACGATGGTGGTAAATGCCGCACTCTCGCAGCCGGCTTTCTTGTACTCGTTGTCAATGTACTCGGCAACCTGCTTTTCGGTCATGCCGGGCTTGACGTAGTCGCGCGCTTTCAGGATGGTTTCATCGTTGATGCGGGATGCTTCCTTCATCAGCATCTGTTCTTCGGCATCCTTCACGGCGCGGCAGGCATCCACGCAGTCGGAGGCCAGCACTACCGGCATACCGGGGCACAACTCCATCAAAGGGATCAGGAACTTGGCAGGCCATTCCTTGTCGATGCCCAGAGTCTTGGTCTTGTCCACCACTTCGGCGATCTGCTCCACCGGCTTGTCCGAGTCAGTGTGCCACACTTCGCGGCAGGGGGCCTGCGGCACAAAGAACAGCTTGTTCAAAAAGATGACCGGCTCGCCCTGCACCGGCAGGTACAGCGCCATCAGGCGCTCATACGGCTCCACACTGGCACCAGTCAGGTACCAGATGCTTTTGGAGTCGCTGATGATCATTTGGGTCAGGCCGTGCGCCTGCATTTCGGCGCGCACGCGCGCTACACGCTGTTCGTTCATATTATAATCCTCACCTTTCAGGTAAATTTAAGGCAACACCGCACAATTCCCGCCTTACGGCTTAAGCACCGCTCCGGCGGCTGCGGCACGGCATCTGCGTTGCCAAAATGCTCGATAATACACAAAGTATTATCTGCGCTTTTGGCTTAGCATCTGCCGCACCTCGCTCGCCGTATCGGCACTTAGAATTATGCGGTATTGCCTTAACTAACCGCCCCAATCATAGCACGCTGCACCAAAATGTGCAAGTGTATTTGTGCAGTTCCACCGTACCAAAAAGCGCCGCTTTCCGGGCGGGAAAACGGCGCTGGTATCTGGGCTTGTTACAGGGCTTCGATCGCTGCGTTCAGGCGGCGCAGGGTTTCCTCCTTGCCCATCATGGCGGCCAGGTCGGTGCCGCCGCCGGGGGTGCGGGCCTTGCCGGACAGGGCAATGCCCAGCGGGAACAGCAGCCAGCCGTTCTTCTTTTCCATTGCCTCGGCTTTCTGCTTGCAGGCTTCAAAAATGGCGTCGCGGCTCCAGTCGGTCTGGGCTTCCAGCACGGGCAGCAGGGCGCTGAGCGCTTCCTTGGCGGATTCCGGCGTGGTTTTCTGCTTTTTGTTGCGGTACATTTCAGCATCAATGGGCAGAACTGCATCAAAGAAGTCCAGCTGCGGCGGGATATCCTCCAGCACCTCGCAGCGGGGCTGCAGGTTCGCGCACAGCAGGTCGCGGTCGATCTGTACATGCACCGCCTGGTCAATGAACGGGTCCGCCAGCTTGCGGAACTCTTCTGCCGGCAGGGCGCGGATGTAAGCGGCGTTGATGGCACGCAGCTTGAGCGGATCAAAGATAGCAGGAGACTTGGAGATGCGGGCAGGGTCCCAGATTTTGATCATCTCGTCAAGACTGAAGATTTCCTGTTCGCCTTCCGGTGCCCAGCCCAGCAGCAGCAGATAGTTCAGCACAGCGGCGGGCAGATAACCCTTTGCCACCAGGTCCTGATAGCTGGCATCGCCGTTACGCTTGGAAAGCTTGTGCTGTGCGTCTTTCATGACCGGCGGGCAGTGGATGTAGGTGGGGACCTCCCAGCCGAACGCCTGGTACAGCAGGTTGTACTTCGGCGTGCTGGAAAGATACTCGCTGCCGCGGATGACATGGGTAATGCCCATCAGGTGGTCATCTACCACGTTGGCAAAGTTATAGGTCGGCATGCCATCCGTCTTGATCAGGATCTGGTCATCCAGTTCGGAATTATTGACCTCAATGTGACCGTACACCACATCGTCAAAGCCGGTCACACCCTCGGCAGGGATCTTCTGGCGGATGACATAGGGCACACCGGCAGCCAGCTTGGCGTTGATCTCCTCCTGCGGCAGGTCACGGCAGTGGCCGTCGTAATGGCTCATTTCGCCGTTGGCTTTTTGCTGCTCATGCAGGTCGTTCAGGCGTTCCTCGGTGCAGAAGCAGTAGTAGGCTTTGCCCGCTTTGACCAGCTGCTCGGCATACTGTTTGAACATGCCCATGCGCTGGCTCTGGACATAGGGACCGACGGGGCCGCCGATATCCGGGCCTTCGTCCCAAGTCAAGCCGGTGGCGCGCAGCGTGTTGTAAATAATATCGGTTGCGCCCTCCACCAGGCGGCCCTGATCGGTATCCTCAATGCGCAGGATAAAGGTGCCGCCGTTGTGGCGGGCCTGAAGATAAGTATACAGTGCGGTGCGCAGGTTGCCCACATGCATATAGCCCGTGGGGGACGGTGCAAACCGGGTGCGTACAGGATTAGCCATGGTAAAATTACCCCTACTTTCGTGATGATGTAACAGCATATGCAAACATATATAAGATAAGTTTACCCATGTTGCTCTTTCTTGTCAACGCCGTTTTTGCAAATTCATTGGTCAGCTTCTTTTGTACAGTTCCATCTTGCAAATTGTTTGCCCGCGTGATACAATACATGCTATAAACCAGTGATGCGAAAGTAAAACCGCCGGCGCACGCACAGAGAGCCTGGACAGCTGAGAACAGGCCGGAACGCGGGGCGGCACAATGGTTCGCAGAGGGCACGGGGAACGGCGCGAACGCCCAGTATCCGTTGACGGCAGCCACCGTTATCCGGCGGGGATGTTATTTGCATCCCGGTAAGCGGCCGCAGTTTGCGGCAAGCAAGGTGGCACCACAGGAAAAACTTTCCTGCCCTTGCACAGAGGCGCACCCGCTTCTCTGTGCGGGGGCAGTTTTTCTTTATTGAAAGATGGAAAGGAAGTATTCACCATGGCAGAACAAATTGAAAAGCGCAAGCGCATTCTTTCGGGCATCCAGCCCACCGGCACCCCCACGTTGGGCAATTATATCGGTGCGGTGCGCAACTGGGCCCTGCTGCAGTCGGATTATGACTGCCTGTATATGGTTGCTGACCTGCACGCTTTGACCGTGCGCCAGACCCCCGCCAACCTGCGCCGTCAAACCCGCGAGATGGCCGCCCTGCTGCTGGCTGTGGGCATTGACCCGGAACAGCATGTGCTGTTTGTGCAGAGCCATGTTCCCGCCCACTGTGAGCTTTCCTGGGTTTTGGCCTGCAACACTCAGTTTGGCGAACTTTCCCGCATGACCCAGTTCAAGGATAAAAGCGCCAAGCACCCGGATAACGTCAACGGCGGTCTGTTCACCTACCCTGTTCTGATGGCGGCCGACATCCTGGTTTATAACGCGGATCTGGTGCCCGTTGGCCAGGACCAGACCCAGCACCTGGAAATTGCCCGCACGATTGCCAACCGTTTCAACGGCATTTACGGTGATACCTTTACCCTGCCCGCCGGTTACGTTCCCAAGGCAGGCGCCAAGATCATGAGCCTGGCCGAACCCACCAAAAAGATGAGCAAGTCCGACACCAACGCAAACGCCTTTGTGCTGATGACCGACGATAAGGACACTATTGTGCGCAAATTCAAGCGCGCCGTAACCGATTCTGACGGCGTTGTGCGGTTTGACGCCGAGAACAAGCCCGGTGTTTCCAATCTGATGACCATTTATTCCACCTTTACCGGCAAGGACCTGGCCGCTATTGAGGCTGAGTTTGCCGGCAAGGGTTACGGTGATTTCAAGCTGGCCGTTGCCGAAGTGACCGCCGACGCCCTGGCCCCCGTGCAGGCCGAGTATGGCCGCATTCTGGCTGACAAAGCCTATGTGGACAGCGTGCTGAAATCCGGTGCCGAGCGTGCCGCCCGCCTTGCCAACCGTACCGTCAGCAAGGTATACCGCAAGGTCGGTTTGATGCAGTTGGACAAATAATTTTTGGGCAATACCGCATAATTCTAAGTGCCGATACGGCGAGCGAGGTGCGGC
>ERZ772880.1549-NODE-1549-length-19471-cov-6.060723_pt1 | contig 19471 bp, 12 predicted proteins | sample MGYA00580577_ERZ772880 | MGnify/ENA primary metagenome ERZ772880 (study PRJEB29015, sample SAMEA2737705) | human gut metagenome | biome: human gut; feature: human-associated habitat; material: faeces | place: China | collected 2012 ... | reverse complement strand
TAAGGAACGCGCGCCCGGCATACCCCGCGGTATGATGCGGGGCAAGTGTGCGCACCGGCTCGCAATGACACGTCTTTTTAGGGCCGCTGCGGCGGGGGGAAAAAACAGGACAGGGTCAACCCTGTCCTGTTTTTTGGGTTTTTACTTGTTGATGAGCTTGCTGAAGCGCATGAAGATGGCCGCAGCCTGTGCTCTGGTGGTCGTCCCCTTCGGGTTGAGGCGGTTGCCGCCCACACCGTCGAGGATCCCGTTCTGCACCGCCCAGATCATCGCGTTGCGCGCCCAGGTGCTCACGTTCGCGCTGTCCGTGAAGGTCAGCGTACCGTTCACCGCGGGGCTGCCGACGTAGCGATAGAGCATCGCGGCGAGCTGTTCGCGCGTCAGGGAACCCATCGGGTTCGTGCCGTCGGTGATGCCGAGGTTCATGGCCCACTTCTGGCCAACTTCGTACCACGTGGAGCTGCGGCGCGTGTCCTGACCGGCGATTCTCGCCAGCATTGTCCAGGTCTGCGCGCGCGTCGCCGCCGCGTTCGGGCCGAAGGTCGACTTCGTCGTGCCGTTCATCAGGCCGAGGCTGTACGCCCAGTCGATGGCCTCATGATACCAGCGGCTTGCGTCGAGGTCATAGAAGCTCTCGCAGGCGCAGTTGGCATAGCCATTCGCGCAGGTATTGCCGCCGATGATGATGGGCAAAACCACATCGATGGCCGTCTGAGCCGGGTTGACCGTCAGCGTGCCGGGGACGAAGCGCAGCGTGTAGCGCGGGACAAAGTCCGTTTTCAGCGTGGCGCTTGCGTTGACGGCGTAGGTGCCAGCGGTCTTGCCGTCGGTGGCGGCGGAGGCCGTGAGGGTCTGGAAGACCTGCGCGGTCGTCTGGCCACGCTTGAGTCCGGTGACGCTCGCCGTGAAGGACGGGACGGAGTCATTGGCGGTCATGGTGGCGCTGCTGGCCGTGACGGTCAGCGGGGAGGCCACAACCGTCAGGGTGTAGCTGGCTGTGGCGGAGGCATACTCTCCATTCTCCGGAGCGTTTGCGGTGATGATGGTTGTGCCAACATCAAGGATTGTCACGACGCCGTTGCTGGCGACTGTGGCAACGTTCTGGTTGCTGCTCGTATACGCCGGAGTGGTCTTTGCGTTCTGCACCGGGTTGGTGTAGGTGTCTTCGGCGTAGCCGACGGTTGCATCCGTGGCGGTGGTGAAGCCGAAGTTGATCTGCGGTGTCTTTGCCGTGACCGTCACGTCAACATCGAAGGTGTACTGCTTATAGTTGTCCGTCTCTGCAACTGTAACGCGGAGCTTTGCACTCTTATCAATGGTAGTCGCGTCACCCTGCAACTGCCAATTCACGGTGATCTTGCCGTTTTCGAACTTTACGCTCGGCGTTCCGCTGATAATGTTGTCGGTATCTGTCACAATCGAAACGCTCAGCTTCGAAGTATCCAAGCCCTTCGCTGCGCCATCGGAAACCGAGATCTCAGCAGAGCCGGGCTGACCATATTTGGTGTTGGCTGACTGATTCTGGATTGGCGATTTGTCGCTCTTGAGGATTTTCCAGGTAAATTCGTTTACACCACCATCCGCTTTGGAAAATCCCTTCGCAAAAGATCCGCCCGCAGTATGCTCGCCCGCATCGGTTGCCGTATTACCCCACATGTCAACAATGTTGTTTGCAATTGTGAAGTGGCTAAGCACCTTCTGTCTGGTTTGATCTGTACTTATCACCCGAACCGCGAACTCTGGTGTCTTCGGCGTTCCGTCGTAGGTAAGCGTGTTTGTCTGATAGATTTCAAGGTCGCCCGTTCGCACCTTAAAGGCACGGATACTCCAAGACTGCGGTGCGCGCGCCTCGCCTGTGTAATTCGTGCTCCCGTCCGCTGCCTTAATCCGCAGTGTGACGACACTATAAATTCCCTTATTCGAATTATCCACGATCACATAGTCTTGATTCTCTACCAGATCAATCGTTCTTTCATTGTAGGTGAAGGAAACCTTGAAGGCAGTGAATGTCTGTTCTTCGCCGGTGAAATCCTTCGCGCCCCAATTATCAGTGCTCTGAATGTCAGCCGAAGTCAGCGTATGCGGATTGACTGTGATTGTTACCTTCGGGGATGTGACGCTGTAGTTGGCGTTGGTCTTCTTGGCAGCATCCCAGCCGGACACAGTATACATTCCGGCATTGACCAGAGCATCCGTTTTGGGCACGTTGTTTTCGTCCACGCCCTTGATGCAAAGAGCCTCCACGTCATACAGGGTGCTGAGGTTGACTTGCTGGCCATCGACTGTGACCTTGGCGGTATTCAGCATCGCATACAGCTCACTGCCGTAAACGCCAAAGTCAGCTTCCAGCGTCACATTGAACGCATCGACCGACTTCTTGCTGATCGTCCACGTATGCGTTCCGCTTGCAAGCTCGAGCTGATAGTTCCCGGCGCTCGTGCCCGTCAGGCTCAAGTTGCCCAGCACAACGTTATACGTGCCCGCATTGTAAACAGTCACGTCCGCGCCGCTCGTGGTCGTCAGCTTCATCGAGCCTCTGATTGTCGCGGCCTTTTCGCCCTCCAGGTTATTGGAGACGGTATACTCTCTCTCGAGCGCAGCATTGATTTCCGTGTCCTGACCATACGTAAACGTCTTCTCATTCGGCGTCACAGTGAGCTGGCGCGCGGTGATTGTGCCTTTAAGTTCGGAGAGGTCGGCGGTGTAGTTCGTCGCGGGTTCGCCACTGGCCGTTTTCAGGCAATTTGTGCCCGCCGACGTCAATTCAACATTAATATCAGTGCCTACGTTCTCCTGTGCGAACTTCAGCACGCTCTTGTCGACATTCAACGTCTCATACGCAGTGACGGCGAGCGTCACATCGGGCAGATTTGCCGTGCCATCGTATTCCTTCGTGATGGCTCCGTTGGCCGTGATTTTGACGGTCTTCGGGGTAATGGTGAAGGTCTTTTCGTCGACGGTGTACGTCTGCTCGTTTTCGTCCGTGTAGACGAGCTTCACCTGATACGAACCGGCATTGGCCTTTGCATCCATGCCGACCGGCGTGCCGTCCTTCGTGACCTCGAGCGTGAGCTTATCCGAAGAAATTTCCGTGTTGCTCTCGCCCTCGGCGGTCTTGATGTAGACCTTGGCGTCGGGGTTCTTGGCAAGGATCGTGCTCCACGGCTGGCCGTTATATTCGGCGCTGAACGTGCCGTTGGTCAGATAGTCGCCGAGCTGGAACGTGTCGTTCTCAGACTTGCCGTCCAGGGTTTTCACAAACTCCATCGGGACGAACTTCGCGGTAAACTTGTATTCCTTCGTGAAGTTCGTAAACTGCATAACGAACGACTCTTCAAATCCCGCAGGGACGCCCAACTCAGAATACAGGGTCTTGCCGGTCGCCGGATCTGTCTTATTCGACCAGGAGCATTTGGGCGTAGTGATCAGGGCTACAATGTCCATTTCCACGCCGTACTGATCTTCAGCCGTCCGACGGATGTACCAGGTTTTCTCCGCGTTCGGCGAAAGCAGCGTGACTTCGCCTTCCTTGCTCTCAGAAGTCCTGTTCGCCGACCACGTTCTCAGGCCGGTCGTAAACGCGGTATCCTCCGCCATCTCGACCTTGACCGCAGAAAGCTCCGACGCTTCCTTCTTGATGGTGATCGAGATGGGGATGCTCGGGGTCGACTTCTCACCGACCGTGACTGTCATCTCCGCAGTCAGGGTGGCGGTATTGCTGGTTCCGAAGAGCTGCGCCGCAGACTTGTCGACAGTGAACGTGACCCCTGTGCCATCCGCTTCCGCCGTCCACGTAATGGCCTTGTTTTCAATCGTTTCCTCGTTCAGCTTGACATTGTTCAGTGCATACGCAGGCGTCTCGCTGCCCCCATACGGTCTGCCGTACTGCGTCGTGATGGTCGCGCCAACCTCCATCGTGGTTGCTTTCTTCGAATCGAGCGTTCCGTATGTATACGGCACATAGAGCGTCGGTTCGTTTCCGGTTTCAACATCGTAGTAAATCGGCGTTCCCGAAAGCTTCGTCTCGCCCTCTACCAGCGCAAAGTTCGCGGTGGCCGTTTTGTTGTTATAGGTCGCTTCGATCTGATAATTGCCCGCTGTCAGGGCAAGGCTCTTCGCGCCCTCTTCGCCCGCCAGCGCATTCGTCAGCTTCAGCGTGACACGGTCTTCAGTGCCATTTTCAAACTTCGCATAATCTGCGGAGATCGGCGTTTTTGTCTCGCCGTCAACCTTATAGAGCTTGTAGTTCGCCGCCGCGACCGTCTGCATCACCGCGTCGTACTGATCCAGCACATACAGCGGCGCAAGCACCACCGACGCCTCATCCCCGCCGATGCCGGGAAGCACGGTCGGGAGCGCGTTGCCCTCATACGAATCCGCGCGGATTTCGCCCTTGGCATAGCTATTGCTGTCATAAGACGCCAGAGATGTCGCGAACGGATTGCCCTTTTTCAGCGTGATCTTCGCGGGCAGTTCTTCCGTGCCGACCTTCAGAATGCCGGTCAGCTCCGTATTGTCCGCCAGCGTGACCTTGATCTCGATCTCGACCGGCGCGGTCTTGACCGCTCCGCTCCCCACGGTGATCGTTCCGGTCTTGCCGTCGCTGTCGATGCTGATCGTCACGTCATCTGCCGGTGTGGCTGGGCTTGTCTGCGTGGCCGCAACGGTGTAGTTCGTCGGCACAGCTTCGCCCTTCATTTCCTCGTTGTTCTTCTTGTCGAGGAATTTGTCCACGGCGAACTTGATCGTCGTTCTGCCGCTGCCGCCCGGAATGTCGAACGTGCCCTTCTCCATATTGCCGCTGAACGGATTGCCGCTCCCGTCCGTCAGCTTGATGACGGCTTTTTCCGCCTGCGGGTACTGGCTGATGATATGGACTTTCGCTTGCTCACCGTAGGTCTTTGCGCCGGTGCTCTCCACATAGGTTTTCACCATGCACCAGACGTCTTTTTTCAGCTGGTTGCTGACCTGCACCCCTGTCTGGTTTTCGGTCACAGTCACCTGCTGATAAGCATCATCGGTCGACGAAAGCGGATTTCTGCATTCCTCATCCGAAAACAGCATCACTTCGAGCTTTACTTTCGGGCTGTCCATTTCCTTGCCGAACTGGTCAAACGCGGCGGGATAGCCAGCATTCAACGAAATGGGCCTGAACGCCTTGGAATCGCTATATTCCGCGGCCGTAACCTCCTGCGTCGTTGTCGGCGCAGGCACATAGCCGCCAGATTTTCCGAAGCCGGTATACAGATGATAGGGGGTTGCCTTGCTGATCTTGGCCGTGACGGTCGCGGGGGCAGAGATGCTGATGTCCGCGCCAACAGCCTTTGCGCTCTTGACAGTCAGCGAGATGCCGGTCGTGTTGGCCTCGGCGCGCGTTGCAAGCTCGAGCGTCTTTCCATCGTTCAGATAAACGCCGTCCGGGAGATTCTCTGTCGCAGACACATCAAGGCTGGCCGGGTCAACGTCATAAAGCTTCTTGTCTCCGCCAATGATCTTGAGGCGGCTGGCCAGCGCGAACTCGTCCTTGTCCGCTTTCATCTCTTCCCACGTCGGGACTGCGAACGTGTCATCCGTCAGAATGACCGTCGGCAGATTTACGCCCTCCGGGAGGACGATGACTGTGCCGGGATTCAGGATCGCATCATCAGCCGTTTTGGTAATCGACCGCCCTCCTTCAGGATTCACAATCGAGAACAAGGTTTTCTCTTGTACGTTTGGGTCCTTTGTCATATTGATCTGATATGCGCCCGGCGCCGCATCCGCCGTTGCTGTCACCTGCACATAACACAGCGGAAGATCAGACGTCGTAAAAGAATCGTCATTGCCCAGCCACGTAAGTAACGGTATATCCTCTGGCGCAGCTGCACTACTTATACCCTCAAGTCTGGGATTCGTCAGGACGGTATTTTCCCCTTCCTTGTATATCCATTTTTTTCCTGTCCATTCTGCCGGAATACCCGCATAGACACCTTTGACAACCACGTTTTTATTATCGCTGATTGCCGAAAGTGTAACCATGTCTACACTGTGGCCTTCTTTTACCGTTTCATACACCGGCAAACATTTCGTTTCACCCGCGTGCAAGACGGCGTTCTCCACCGTCAGTGTCAGGATCTTCTCCGGCGTTGCCGGTTCTTCCGCCCCGACGACCGCCGCAAACGACAGCAGCATCGCCAGCACGAGCAGCAGCGATGTTCCGCGTTTGATCACGTTTTTCATGCTTATATTCCTCCTCTATCGTTACTGTCCAAGCCAATACGCCTGATCTTTTCTGTGCGTAATAAACTGCAAAATTCTCAGTGCATCAGTCGCGGTGATTTCGCCGCTCTTGTCAACATCGCCTGCCTGCGGCACCTGCAAATTAAACTTTCCGTCTTTATCATTCCGGTTTGTTACAAACTGCAAAACTCGCAGCGCGTCAGTTGCGGTGACTTCGCCACTGCCATCCACGTCGCCGAGGGTGTAGTTCAGCTTTACGGCGGCGACGTTCACGTCCGTCAGCGTCCCGTCCGAGTTCGCGCTGATGATGCGGACGACCGCGTTCGTGTGGTTCTGCGGATAGACGCTGAAGCTGACCGAGCCGTTCGAAGCCGTGGCTTTTGCGACGCTCTGGTCAATGTATTTGATGTTCTCGGTGGTCGGCACGATGAGCTTCTTCGCCGCTTCTTCGGTCTTGACCTCCGTGATTTTGCCGTCTTCGTCCTTCGTTTCCAGCAGGAAGACGATGACCATGTCGCCTTCTTTGAGGGCGCTGTTCGTGTAGGTGACGTTCAGCTTGTCGCCGTCAAATTTCAGTTCGCAGCCGTCCTTCACCAGCGATACGGCGCTGACGCTCTTGGTTGCGTTCGTTTCACCTTTTTCATAGTCGATTTTTGTCGCCATGGCCGCTGCGCTCAGCGCAAGGGTCAGCGTTAAGATGAGCGCGAGGAGCCTGATCGTTCGTTTCATCTCGTCCTCTCCTTTATGTTGATTTTTTTCTCGCCATTTTTATTTTCCCTCTATGGAGAGAGGGGCTTTCCGCTGCGGCGGGGGGGCGGTGCGGAGCAGAATTGGGGGCCTTAATCCCCTCAGACCTCGCTTCGCTCGGCCAGCTCCCCTTGATGCAATCAAGGGGAGCCTTTGGATCGCTGCGGCGGGTTATTGGGTGGGGAATTTTTCGAGATAGCGGGTGATCATGACGGCGATCTGCGCGCGGGTGGCCGGAGCCTTCGGCGCAAGGGTTGTTCCGGCGGCGAGACTGTCCGTGCCGCACCAGATCTCCTGATAGACCGCCCAATAGACCGCCGCGCGGGCATAGGACGGGACGTCGGCTGCGTCGGTGAATGTGCGGTCGTAGATGCCGGTGAGCATCTGCTCCGTGCCGCTCTCGCTGCCCGCCATGCGGTAGAGGATCGTCGCCAGCTGGGCGCGCGTCACGGAGCCGCCGGGGTTGAATTTTCCATTGCCGACGCCGTTGACCACGCCGTTTTGCTCGGCCCAAGCGATGGCGTCGCGGTAATAGTTGTGTGTCAGGTCGGTAAAGGTCGCGGCCTTCTCCACCTTGGGAGAACCCATTGCCCGGTAGAGGATCGTGACGCACTCGCCGCGCGTCATCGCGTCGGCCGGGCGGTATTTGCCCTCGTAGCCGAGGATCAGGCCGAGATCCGCGGCCTCTTCGATTGCGTCTTCGGCAAAGCTGCCGTCGGTATCGGTGAAGGTTTTATCGCCGGTCTCGCCGGATTTGTCCGGCTGCTGCGAAGTACTGCCGGAGGCGACCGTCACGTCGACTTCTTTTGCGTCTGAACCGGCGAAGACCGTATCGGTCAGGCGGAAGGACGGCGTTCCATCCGAGAGCGCCGTGAATTTCAGCACGCCCAGCGCGCCGTCTGCCTTGACGGGGCTGATGCTTGCGGCTGCGAGCACTGCGCCGTCTTCGCCGCTGGCGTTCGTCGCGCTCAGCGTCCCGCTCAGGATGGAGCCGGTGCTGCATTTGTCGCAGCGGAGCGATTTCTGGTCGTAGCTGACCGTGAACTGGATCGCGCTCAGGCCGGGGTTGTTCTCGATCACAACGCGAACCTCAAAGCTCTCCCCGGCTTTGACGGTCTCCGGTGTTTCGATGCGTACTGTGGGCGTGCCCGCCGCCCCCGCCGAAAGTGCAAGCGCCAGAACCAGCGCCAACGTCAGCAGGATCGACAAACCTCTGCGGATCATTTGTCGCATCCCTCCTTCAGGATAGAGTAAGCCTATTTTTATGATTTTAAGTATACGCAAGATCCGGCGGGAAGTCAATCCATCGGATGGAAATTTTACCGGACTGTAACATGGGGTGTATCCGAAAAACCGGCGCTCCCAAAACGGGAGCGACGGTTGAATTCCGGGCGGCGGGGTGACATGTCAAAAAGAGGTCGTTTGTGATGGGAGGGTCTGTTTTGGGAATGTGCCGCCGGAAAGGGGGTAGTTACGATAAATTCCTCTTCGCCGAGAGATTTTGGTTCAAGGCAAGGTTCGGAGCCGCAGGAATACTTTGTGTATTTCAAGGCTCTGAACCGCCGTATTGGAGCAAAAGATCCGGCGAAGTCAGAGGCTTCTGGCAGCGCAGTAGGCCGTGTAGATCGCAGCATGGATCTTGCCGGCGCGGATCGCGTCGCCCACGCGGATGACCGGATATTCCGCATCCTGGAACGCGTCCTCCGCGTTCGACCGCAGGCCGCCCGCGGAGATGTCGATGGCGTCGACGCCGTTGGCCTCGAGGAGCTTCGCGATCTCAACTGCCTGTTCCATGTCCAGGCCGTCCTTCAGGAATTCGTCGGCGCTGAAGCGGACGAGGATCGGGAAGAACGGGCCGACCTCGGCGCGGCAGAGGGCAATCGTCTCGGTGAGGAAGCGGCAGCGGTTCTCGAGACAGCCGCCGTATTCATCGGTGCGCTTGTTGAACGCCGGGGAGAGGAACTAAGCACCTCTTCATTTGATTTCGATATGGTATCATGATAAACAACAGGCGCAGCCCGCGCAATCACCATCTTCCCTGTTTTCATAACGATGTTCGCATCAGAAGGAGGCAGCGTATGAATCGCGAAATTGTCATCGATAAGAATATGTTTGAGCGCAACGCGCACGGCAGCTTTGGCTTCCCGATCAATTTGCTGCACATCGTCATGTCCGACTATCCGTTTGGCCGCTTCAACGGCCACTGGCATCCCGAAATCGAGATCACCTACATCGCGGACGGCGAGATGCAGTATCATGTGAACGAGGTGGCTTACACGCTGAAAAAGGGCGACTGTATCTTTGTCAACCGCAATGTGCTCCACGCCGGCGCGGTTGACCCGGGCACGGATTGTATCTTTATCGTATTCGACTTCAACCCCATTCTCGTCACCGGCTATGAAAATAGCGTCATCGACGAAAAATACGTCTCGCCGGTTCTGAACGCGGAGTCCTTTTCCTCCTGCATCTTCACCGGCGGCGGCGCGGCACATGCGTCCATCCAGCAGCTCGTCGCCCAGATGGAGCAGCACTATACCGGCCGCGAGGAATGTTATGAGCTGACCATCAAGAGCATCCTCAACGCGATCTGGGTGCTGATCTACCGGCAGTTCACCGCGCTGGCGGCAGATGCCGGCACGCGGGGCGAGAGCAAGCTGATCCAGCGCGTGAAGAAGGCGCTTACCTTCATCTATGAGCATTACAGCGAGCCGATCACGCTCGACGAGATGGCCTCGGCCTGCCACACGAGCAAGAGCGAATTCTGTCGTCTGTTTAAGGCGGCCATGCACCAGACGCCGTTTGACTTCCTCCTGCATTACCGCATCCAGAAGAGTCTCCCGCTCCTTTGCAGCACCGATCAGTCCGTCACGGAGATCGCGGGCTGCGTCGGGTTCAGCGGCTCGAGCTATTATTCCGAGGTGTTCCGGAAGTTTATGCAGTGCTCCCCCACCGAATACCGCAGAAATAACGCCGCGCAGCCGCAGGCTTGACGCAGCAAAACCCGAAAGGCAGCCATCATGGCTGCCTTTCGGGTTTTATATTCCCGCTGCGGCGGGGGGTGCGTTCAAAGGCTGGCGAAGACCGGCTCGATTGTATCGAGGTCGTAGGGTGTCGCCTGATAGACGAAATAGTTCAGCCAGTTCTGATAGAGCAGATTGGCGTGGCTGCGCCAGATGACGCGCGGTGGCTGCGTGTCGTCGTCATCCGGGAAGTAATTCTCCGGCACGTGGATCGGCAGGCCCGCAGTTTTGTCGCGCAGATATTCCTTCTGGAGCGTCCCGGCGTCGTATTCCGAGTGGCCGGTAATGAAGATCTGCCGCCCGCCATCAGTTGAGAGCGCGTAGATGCCCGCCTGCGGCGAGGACGCCAGGATCTTCAGCTTGCCGCACGATTCTACTTCTTCGCGGCGGATCGTGGTATGGCGCGAATGGGGCACCATAAACGTGTCGTCAAAGCCGCGCATGAGCATCGAGCTGCGCCGCTCGACCGTGTGCGGGAACACGCCGAAGAGCTTCTCCGGCAGGTCGTATTTCCGGATACCGTAGTGGTAATAGAGGCCCGCCTGTGCGCCCCAGCAGATGTGGAACGTGGAATAGACGTGCGTCTTGCTCCATTCCATGATCTCGCACAGCTCCGGCCAGTATTCCACATCCTCAAACGGCATCTGCTCCACCGGTGCGCCGGTGACGACCATGCCGTCGAAGTTGCGGTCTTTGACCTGGTCGAACACCTGATAGAATTTGAAAAGATGCTCTTTCGCCGTGTTCTTCGACTTGTGGGACGACGTGTGCAGGAATTCCAGCTCTACCTGCAGCGGCGTATTGCCGAGCAGACGTGAGAGCTGCGTTTCCGTCTCGATCTTCGTCGGCATCAGGTTCAGCACCAGAATTTGCAGCGGCCGGATGTCCTGTGTCACGGCGCGCGTCTCGTCCATGACGAAGATATTTTCGCCCGCCAGCGTCTGGGCCGCCGGCAGGCCGTTCGGTATTTTGATCGGCATAGTGTCCTCCTCAGCCGCGCAGCGCCTGATCGAGGTCGGCGATCAGGTCGTCCGCATCTTCCAGCCCGCAGGAATAGCGCACCAGCTCTTCACTGACGCCCGCGGCGAGCAGCTCTTCCGCGTTCAGCTGACGGTGCGTCGTGGATGCCGGGTGCAGGCAGCACGTGCGCGCATCGGCGACGTGCGTCTCGATGGCCGCGATCTTCAGGCGGCCCATGAAGTCCTCCGCCGCCGCGCGGCCGCCCTTCACGCCGAAGGACACGACGCCGCAGGAGCCGTTCGGCAGGTATTTCTGTCCGAGTTCATAGTATTTGTCGCCGGGCAGGCCGCAGTAGCGCACCCACGCGACCTGGTCATTCTGCTGCAAAAACTCTGCCACCTTTTGTGCAGTCTCACAGTGGCGCTTCATGCGCACATGCAGGCTCTCGAGGCCGAGCGCAAGATAATAGGCGCTCTGCGGCGACTGCGCCGGACCCATGTCGCGCATGAGCTGCGCGGTGGCCTTTGTGATGTACGCGCCCGCGAGGCCGAAGCGCTCGGTGTAGGTGATGCCGTGGTAGCTCTCGTCCGGGGTGCAGAGTCCGGGGAATTTTTCAGCATGCGCCGTCCAGTCGAACTTGCCAGAGTCAACGATGCATCCGCCGAGCGCACCCGCGTGGCCGTCCATATACTTCGTCGTCGAGTGCGTCACGATGTCCGCGCCCCACTCGAACGGGCGGCAGTTGATGGGCGTGGCGAACGTATTATCCACGATCAGCGGCACGCCGTGCCGGTGCGCGGCGGCGGCGAATTTTTCGATGTCGAGCACGGTCAGCGCCGGGTTTGCGATCGTCTCGCCGAAGACGAGCTTCGTATTTGGGCGGAAGGCCGCGTCCAGCTCCTCCGGCGTGCTGTCCGGGTCGACGAACGTCACGTCCACGCCCATGCGCTTCATCGTCACGGCGAAGAGGTTGTAGCTCCCGCCGTAGATGCTCGACGAGGAGACGATATGGTCGCCGCACGAGGCGATATTGAACACGGCAAAGAACGTCGCCGCCGAGCCGGAGGCTGTCAGCATGGCCGCCGTGCCGCCCTCGAGCGCGGCGATGCGCGCGGCAACATGGTCGTTCGTCGGGTTTTGCAGGCGGGAGTAGAAATAGCCGTCGGCCTCGAGGTCGAAGAGCTTTCCCATCGCGCTGCTGGTGTCGTATTTGAATGTGGTGCTCTGAATGATGGGGATTTGCCGCGGCTCGCCGTTCCCCGGCGTATAGCCCGCCTGTACGCACCGTGTTCCAAGTCCTAATTCTGCCATAACTTCTGCCTCCTGCCTGATTCGTGGAATTTTGCGATTTTGCCCCCGTGCGGGGCGTTTTGCCTATTTTACCGCAGATCTGCCGATCTGTCCAGTCCGGAACGCGTGTCGGCGTTTACAATCCGCGCGCCACATGATAAAATGTAGAAAAAACAGAAAACCGCTCACAGGAGGAAGCATCATGCAGCACCGCTTTTTCGCCCTCATCTCCCGGATGCGCTACATCGGCCGCTGGGGTCTGATGCGCAACACGTTTGAAGAAAACATTCAGGAGCACAGCCACATGGTCGCCGTGCTGGCACACGGGCTTGCGCTCATCCAGCGCGACATTCTGCACGAACCGGCAGACCCGGATCGCTGCGCGTCGGCGGCGCTGTTCCACGACGCATCGGAGATCCTGACCGGCGACCTGCCCACGCCCATCAAATATTACAACCCCGACATCAAGCACGCCTATAAGCAGATCGAGTCCGTGAGCTGCGAAAAGCTCCTCGGCCTGCTGCCCGAGGAGCTGCGCGAGAGCTATCGACCGCTGCTGCACGAGTCCGATCCGGGTGTCGCGCGCATCGTCAAGGCGGCAGACAAGCTGTCCGCCTATATCAAGTGCGTGGAGGAGCTGAAGGCGGGCAACCGGGAGTTTGAAGCCGCCGCGCGCCAGACGCGCGAGGCCCTGACCGAGATGCACCTGCCGTGCCTTGACTATTTCATGGCGCATTTTCTGGATGCATTCCAACTCACGCTCGATGAGCTGGATTAGGACGGGACGCGGAAGACTCCTATAAAATCCACGGGATTGCCACGCCAGTGTGCGCACTGGCTCGCAATGGCGTCTCTATTTTAGATTTGTCCACTGTGGCAGGGGATTATGTTTCGTCGCCGTGGGCGAGTTTTTTGGAAATCCAATCGACGAGACGCCAGTTTTTCAGGCGCTGGATGGGCTGCGACTGGCTGACGGACTTCGCGCCAGAGCGCACGAGCAGCCCGAGCGTGCCGGACAGGGCCTGCCGCGTGTCGGGGTCGAGGCTGCGGACGGTCTTGAGCATGGAATAGGCCGTGCGGAAGCCGCCGTCCTTGAGATCGGTGAGCGTTTCAGCGTTCGTGCAGGTGAGCACTTCGAAGAGCGCGTCGACAAAGCGGATGCGCTGTTCCTGGTCCAGTCCGCGCACAAAGTCGCGCAGCGCACTGTCGACGATCCTGCCGCCCTCGGTCAGGCCGCTGAGGTGGACAAACTGCGTGCCCAGCACCTGCCACGAAAAGCCGTCGTGCTGCATGAGTCCGACCTGGTTGCTGCGGACGACCTGATAGCTCTCCTCGTGTTCGAGCAGCATCCCGACGACGGACGATTCCGGCAGGATGGTCTGGATGCGGTTTGCAATGCGCTGGTGCTCCGGCCGGTCCAGCAGAGAGGTGTGGAAGCCGGGGCCATCATTATTATAGACGGCGAGGAGCTGATCCTGCACGGACTCGCCGCACCAGACCGCGGCGTAGACCGCGAGGTTGCCGCCCTTGGAGTGTCCGCCGGCGCGGAGCTTCTGCGACGGGAAGGCCGCAGCCGCCGCGCGGAGATAGTCCGCCGCCTCGCGCTGCGACGGCACGATGGGCAAAAAGCCCATGTTGAAGTCCTCTTTCCAGCCGACGATCGTGTCGTCCGTGCCGCGGAAGGCCGCATAGACCGTCCCGTCCGGCAGCGCGGCGCAGAGCGCGGCGAACTGCGTCTCGGTCTGCTCGTCGAGCTTGCAGACGTAGCCGGAGAGCAGCACGTCGCGGAAGCGGGCGCTGGCTGCCATCTTCTGGGCAAGCCCGGGGATCTTATCCGGCACAAGTACGCCCATGTCCGCATGCGGCGTGCGTTTGGTAAAGGCCGCGACCGCGTCGGAAAGCGGGACGGCGGCCGCAAAGTCCGCCGGGACGATGCCGCCGAAGTCCAGATAGCTCAGCTCCGCGAGCAGCAGATTGTCCACTTCGTTAAAGGCCCGCTCGGCAAACGTGATATCGCCGCGCCAGTCCAGATAATCCAAAATTGAGGCCATAGTGCTCCTCCAAAAGCTCTGATTATTTTCTATCATACATGCAATGGACGATTCGGGCAAGCGAAAAGTTCCGTCAAAATGGAACGGGCGCAAATTTCCTCGCGGCGGTTGTCAAAAAAGTACAGATTCGCTATGGCAATCCGTGCAGAATTATGATATTATAAACATAGTATTCTTTCTGCGGCAGGAGAGCCGACGAATCGAGAAAAGGAGTGATGAGTTTGGCGGGATCGGAATACGTGATCGAGATGCTGAACATCACGAAGGAATTCCCCGGGATCAAGGCCAACGACAACATCACCTTGCAGCTGAGACGCGGCGAGATCCACGCGCTGCTCGGTGAAAACGGCGCGGGCAAGTCCACGCTGATGAGTGTCCTGTTCGGCCTGTATCAGCCGGAGGAGGGCACGATCAAGAAAAATGGCGAGGTCGTCCACATCCACGACCCGAACGACGCCAACGCGCTCGGCATCGGGATGGTACACCAGCATTTCAAGCTGGTGGAATGTTTCTCCGTCCTCGACAACATCATCCTCGGTATCGAGCCGAACAAGGCGGGCTTTTTGCAGAAGGCGGAGGCCCGGAAAAAGGTTTTGTCGCTGAGCGAGAAATACGGCCTGCGCGTCGACCCGGACGCCCTCATCGAGGACATCTCCGTCGGTATGCAGCAGCGCACCGAAATTTTGAAGATGCTCTACCGCGACAATGAGATCCTCATCTTCGACGAGCCGACGGCGGTTTTGACTCCGCAGGAGATCGACGAGCTGATGCAGATCATGAAAAATCTCGCGGCAGAGGGCAAGTCCATCCTCTTCATCTCCCACAAGCTCGCGGAGATCATGGCCGTTGCCGACCGGTGTACGGTGCTCCGCAAGGGCAGGTATATCGGCACGGTCGACACCTGCACCACCACGGCAGAGCAGCTCTCGGCGATGATGGTGGGCCGCGAGGTCAGCTTCAAGGTGGACAAGCAGCCGTGTACGCTGGGTGAGGCCGTTTTGAATGTGGAAAACCTGACTGTGGCCTCGAAGGTCCACAAGAACAACGCCGTGCGCGGCGTGTCGCTCCAGGTGCATCGCGGCGAGATCGTCTGCCTCGCGGGCATCGAGGGCAACGGCCAGACCGAATTCGTCTACGGCCTGACGGGACTCGAACCCGTCACGTCCGGCAAGGTCGAGTTCCTGGGCCGCGACATCACGCACATGCCCATCCGCAAGCGCAGCACCATGGGCCTCAGCCACATCCCCGAAGACCGGCACAAGCACGGACTCGTGCTGGACTATACGCTCGAGGACAATCTGGTGCTCCAGCGGTATTTCGAGCCGGAATTTACGGACAAGGCCGGCTTCCTCCGGCGCGCCAATATCCGCGCCTATGCGACAAGGCTCATCGAGCAGTATGACGTCCGCTCCGGCCAGGGCCCTATCACCATCGCGCGGAGCATGTCCGGCGGCAACCAGCAGAAGGCCATCGTGGCCCGCGAAATCGATAAGGACCCGGAGCTGCTCGTCGCCGTGCAGCCGACGCGCGGACTCGACGTCGGCGCGATCGAATACATCCACAAGCAGCTCGTCGCCGAGCGCGACGCCGGGAAGGGCGTCCTGCTCGTGTCGCTGGAGCTGGACGAGGTCATGAACCTGTCCGACCGCATCCTCGTCATGTACGAGGGCGAGATCGTCGGCGAGTTCGACCCGAAGGCCGTCACCGTGGAAGAGCTTGGCCTCTACATGGCGGGCGCGAAGAGAGATGAGGTGGGCAAATGAAGAAAAATCCCCTGAAGTCGAACGCCGTGCAGTCTCTGATCGCGTCGCTGGTCTGCATTCTGCTCGGCCTGTTCATCGGCTATCTCGCGCTGCTGATCATCAACCCGGCGGGCGCGGGCAAGGCCATTGGCGATATCGTCAAAAACTTCCTGACCTATAACAAGCCCGCCTCGCAGCTGAAATACTTCGGCAATACGCTGGTCAAGACCGCGCCGCTGCTGATGTGCGCGCTGTCGGTGCTGTTCGCCTATAAGGTCGGCCTGTTCAACATCGGCGCGGCGGGGCAGTATGTCGCGGGTTCCTGCGCGTGCCTCTATGCGGCGCTCGCGTGGGGCTGGGGCTGGCTGCCGTGCATGCTGCTGGCGATCGTCTCCGGCGCGGTGTTCGGCTGCGTCGTGGGCCTGCTGAAATCCTACTGCAATGTCAACGAGGTCATCTCCGGCATCATGCTCAACTGGATCGGCCTCTACACCACGAACATGATCCTGACGAACGTCAAGGAGGACACCAGCCCCTATACCCTCCAGATGAAGAGCTTCGGCAAGCAGGCCATCCTGCCCTCGCTGGGCTTTGACAAGTTGCTGGGCGACAACAAATACATCACGATGGCCATCCCGCTCTCCGTCCTGCTTGCCATCGTGGTCTGGATCGTGATGGAAAAGACGATGTTCGGCTACGAGCTAAAGGCCACGGGCTTCAACAAAAATGCCGCGAAATACTGCGGCATGCAGGAAAAGCGCAACACGATCCTCACGCTCGTCATCGCAGGTGCGCTGGCCGGCCTCGGCGGCTCGCTGCTCTACCAGACGGGCTATGAGCAGTGGCAGTGTACGGCAAGCTCCGTCCCGGCCATGGGCTTCAACGGCATCGCGGCGACGTTCCTCGGCGGCCTGAACCCGATCGGGACGATCTTTGCCTCATTCTTCATCCAGCATATCACGGCCGGCGGCGCGTATGTCGACAAGTCGATCTACTGCTCGCAGGTGTCCGACCTGATTTCCTCGCTGATCATCTATCTCTGCGCGTTCGTCCTGTTCCTGAAGACGGCGATGAACCGCTGGATCTTCCTGCATGAGGAACGCAAGGCCAAAAAAGCGGCTAAAACGGAGAAAGGAGGCGAGGCGTAATGGTTCTGCTGCTGCAATATACGCTGATCTTCTCGTCCGTCCTGATTCTCGTGGCGCTCGGCGGCTGCTTTGCGGAGCATTCCGGCGTCATCAACCTCGGCCTCGAGGGCATCATGGTGCTCGGCGCGCTGGGCGGCGCGCTCGTCATGCGCTATTTCGGCGATTCGATCTCCGGCGCGGCGCTCGTGCTGCTCGTGCTGCTCGGCTCCGTCCTGTTCGGCGTCGTGTATTCGACGCTGCTCGGCGTCGCCAGCATCAACTTCAAGGCCGACCAGACCCTCGTCGGCACCGCGATGAACCTGCTCGGCACCGCCGGGGCGACTGTCATCGTCAAGGCCATCAACACCGCGGCCAACCCCGACGACGTCTCCTCCGCCATCCAGTACGCCACGCCGAAAACGGCGTTCATCGTCAACATCGGCAAATTCGAGTTCAACTGGTTCATGCTCATCGCGTTTATCGCCATCATTTTTGCGTGGGTCACGCTCTATAAGACGCGCTTCGGCCTGCGGCTGATGGCCTGCGGCGAACATCCGCAGGCGGCGGACTCCGTCGGCATCAACGTCTATAAGATGCGCTGGGCGGGCGTGCTCATTTCCGGCATGCTCGGCGGCCTCGGCGGCATCTGCTACATCCTCGCGGGCGTGTCCGAGTGGCGGTTTGAAAACGGCGTCGCGGGCTTCGGCTTCCTGGCGCTCGCCGTCATGATCTTCGGCCAGTGGAAGCCGTGGCGCATTGCGCTGGCGGCGCTGCTGTTCGGCCTGTTCCGCGCGCTGTCGAACGTCTATGTCGGCTTCGACTTCCTCAAGGCGCTGAACATCCCCGGCCCGGTCTACAACATGATGCCGTACATCATCTCGCTGATCGTGCTGGCCTTCACGTCGAAGCGCTCCCGTGCGCCGAAGGCCGAGGGCATCCCCTACGACAAGGGGCAGCGATAATCACAGCCCATGGGAAAGGCCCCGCCTTTCCCATGGCCCCTTTTCCCGGAAGTTCTGCCACAGCACCAAGCCTCCCCTTACGAAGGGGAGCCTTTAGAGCAGTGCTTCATTGCCCATTTCTCTATCCGAGAACCACCTGAAAGGAGTTCTTTCCATGCGAATGGTAGATTTGATCGAAAAAAAGCGCGACGGTCTCGCCCTGACGGACGAGGAAATCCGCTTCGTCATTGACGGCTTCACGAACGGCTCGATCCCGGACTATCAGATGTCCGCGTTTGCGATGGCCGTGTTCTTCAAGGGCATGACCGACCATGAGACCGCCGTGCTGACCGACGCGATGATGCGCTCCGGCGACACCATCGACCTCTCCCGCTTCGGCGACAAATCCGTCGACAAACACTCGACCGGCGGCGTCGGCGACAAGACGACGCTCATCCTTGCGCCCATCGTCTCCTGCCTCGGCGGAAAGATGGCAAAGATGTCCGGCCGCGGCCTCGGCCACACGGGCGGCACCGTCGACAAGCTGGAGTCCATCCCCGGCTACAAAACGACCCTGACCGTCGACGAATTCCTGCATCAGGTCGAGCAGGTCGGCGTGGCCGTCATCGGCCAGAGCGGCAACCTCACGCCCGCCGACAAAAAGCTCTACGCCCTGCGCGACGTGACCGCGACAGTTGATTCGCTGCCGCTTATCACGTCGTCCATCATGTCCAAAAAGCTCGCCGCCGGGTCACATTCGATCGTGCTCGACGTCAAGGTCGGCTCCGGCGCGTTCATGAAGACGCTGGACGCCGGGCGTGAGCTGGCCGAGCACATGGTGACGATCGGCAAGGCGTGCGGCCGGAACGTGACCGCTGTTCTGACGAATATGGACGTCCCCCTTGGGCACCGGATCGGCAACGCGCTGGAAGTGGAAGAAGCGGTCGAGATCCTGCGCGGCGAGGGCTGCCCCGATTTGCAGGAGGTCTGCACCGTGCTCGCGTCCAACATGCTCATGCTCTGCAACGGCTGGGACGAGGAGACCGCGCGCGCGCAGGTCAAGGAAGCCATTGCCTCCGGCCGTGCATTCGAGCAGATGAAGCGCTGGGTCGCGGCGCAGGGCGGCGATCCCGCCGTCCTTGACGACACATCGAAGCTCCCGCAGGCCGCAATCCAACATGAGATCCTCGCGCCGTGCGGCGGCTATCTTTCCCACATGGACGCGCAGAAAATTGGCGAAGCGTCCGCCCTGCTCGGCGCAGGCCGCCAGACGAAGGAGGACGTGATCGACTTCGCAGCGGGTGTCGTCCTGAAAAAGACAAAAGGAAGAAGCCCACAAATACGGCCGCATACCGTATCCACCCAACCATCCTC
>ERZ772880.1546-NODE-1546-length-19522-cov-6.514717_pt1 | contig 19522 bp, 16 predicted proteins | sample MGYA00580577_ERZ772880 | MGnify/ENA primary metagenome ERZ772880 (study PRJEB29015, sample SAMEA2737705) | human gut metagenome | biome: human gut; feature: human-associated habitat; material: faeces | place: China | collected 2012 ... | reverse complement strand
CGGTTCGCTTGTTGTTTATTTTTTCAGCCCGAATTCTTCGGCCAATGCCGCAAACTTCGGCATCGCCCGTTCGAGCCGCTCCAGCGGCACGCAGTAGGCCAGCCGCGCATAGCCAGGGCAGGAAAATTCCTCGCCCGGCACGAGCAGCAGGTCACATTCCATCGCCCGCCTGTGCCAACCCTCCGGCGTCTTGAGAAACAGGTAAAATGCGCCGTCCGGCCGCACACACTGATAGCCCAGCTCCGTCAGCGACCGGTAGAGATAATCCCGGTTCGCCTCGTAGATCGACAGATCCGCCGTCTCCCCGGCGCACTCCGCCGCCACCAGCTGATACATCGACGAGACGTTGATGTATCCCAGCACGCGGCACGCGCCCGCGATCGCGGCCAGCAGCCGGTCGTGCTCCGCAACCTGCTCCGCCACGGCCAGATAGCCCACGCGCTCGCCCGCGAGCGAGAGCGACTTGCTGAACGACGTGCAGTAGACCGTGTCGGCATAGAGATCCGGAATAAACGGGACTTCCACGCCGCCGTAGACCAGTGCGCGGTACGGCTCGTCGGCCACGATGTAGATCGGGTGTCCGTATTCCGCTGCCTTCCGGCGCAGCAGCGCCGCCAGCGCTTCCAGCCCGCTCCTCTCCAGTACCACGCCGGACGGATTGTTCGGCGAATTCAGCAGCACCAGCGCCGTCCGCGGCGAGAGCGCCGCCTCCACCGCCGCAAGGTCGATCTGGAACGTCTCGGGGTCGGATGGCGCTTCCACCAGCCGGCCGCCCACGGCCTCCACATACACGCGGTATTCCGAAAAATACGGCGTCAGCGTCACGGCCTCCTCACCCGGCCCGATCAGCGCCGCGCAGATGATCGCCAGCGCCGCGCACGCGCCCGACGTCATGAAGATGTCCTCCGCGCGGTACGGTGTCCGGAACGACTTCGTAAGCTGCTCCGCCATTGCCTGCCGCACCGCGTAAAAGCCCGGCGCGGGCGTATACCCGTGCAGCACCTCCGGCGGCACGGTATCCAGCAGGTGCCGGATGCTCCGCGCCACGCAGTCCGGCGCTTTCACGCTCGGATTGCCGATCGTAAAATTGAATACGTTCTCCGCGCCGACCACAGCAGCCCGCGCCTCGCCATAGGCAGCGATCTCCCGGATGCCGCAGCCCTGGCTTCCCCAATCGATCATTTTTTGTGAGATCATGCCAGATAGTCCTCCAAAAACCGCACGGCCTCGATGTAGCCGTCAAATCCAAGTCCCTTGTACGTTTTCACACACGCCATCCCCGCGTAGGACACCTGCCGGAACGGTTCGCGCGCGTCCACATCCGAGATGTGGACCTCCACTGCCGGAATGGCCACGGCCTTCAGTGCGTCGAGAATCGCGACGCTCGTGTGCGTATACGCCGCCGGGTTGATCACGATCCCATCGTAGACGCCATAGGCCGCCTGAATTTCGTCGACAATGGCGCCCTCGTGGTTCGACTGGAAGAACGAAACCTCCACGCCCTCCTTGTCGCAGAACGCCTGGATCTTCTCCAGCAGGGCCGCATAGCTCTGTGACCCATAGATCGCCGGCTCCCGCAGACCCAGCAGATTGAGATTCGGCCCGTTGATGACCAGAATTTTCATAGCAGCACCTTCCTTGCAATCGCCTCAACCGCGCGCTCGATTGCGCCCTCGTTGTCGATCTTCACGTCGACAAACCGCCGGTACATCGGTTCCCGCCGGGCATACATCGCCTCGGCGCTCTCCGCCTGCGAGAGCGGACGGCCATCGCTCGGCAGCTTCCACGGACTGCGCAGCAGCCAGAAGATCGTTCCGTTCTGGTGCAGCAGCGGATAATTTTCGCTCCGCGTGACGCAGCCGCCGCCGGTCGAGAGAATGATGCCAGACCGCTTGCCAAGCTCCCGCAGCGCCTCGGTCTCGAGGCGGCGGAACGCCGTCTCGCCGCCCTCGGCGAAGATCTCCGGGATCGTCTTCCCGGCCTGCTGCTCGATATAGGCGTCACACTCGACCACCTCGCGGCCCAGCCGCTCGCCGAGCCGCCGCGCCACGCTGCTCTTGCCGCAGCCCGGCATCCCGATCAGAACGACGTTTTCCAGCCGCATCCGGATCGCTTTCTCGATCTCCGCGACGCGCCCGTCCGCGATCTCCGTTCCGGTGAACAGCTCCGCGCTCCGCTTCGCCTGCGCCACCAGCATCGAGAGGCCGCCTGCGCACGGAATACCGAGCTGCTCGGCCTGTAACAGCAGAGCCGTCCGCGCCGGATTGTAGACGATGTCAAACACACCCTCACACCGCGGGAACGCCCGCAGGTCGACCGCCGCAGACCCGGTGTTCGGATACATGCCGAGCGGTGTCGTGTTCGCGATAATCTGCGCGTCCGCGTGCCGCTCCAGATTTTCATAGTTGTCCGGCCCGGAGCGTGAGATGACCGTCACGCTCGCCGCGCCGAGATCGCGCAGCACCGCGCACACCGTCACCGACGCGCCGCCGCTGCCGAGCACGAGCGCCTTCCTCCCTGCCACGGGGAAGCCGCTCTGCCTGGCCAGATAGCGGAAGCCGTCATAGTCCGTGTTCGCGCCGTAGATCGTGCCATCCGCCCGCCGGACGAGCGTGTTCACGCTGCCGAGCTTCTCCGCCGTCTCCGACAGCTCCGCGCAGTACGGCACGACCGTCTTCTTGTATGGGATCGTCACGTTCAGCCCGTCCCATGCGTCGCCGCGCAGAAGCGCATCCAGCGCCTCCGGCTCCGTCGGGAACAGGTCATAGCTGTATTGTCCCAGCATCCCATGGATCATCGGCGAATAGCTGTGTCCCAGCACACGCCCCAGCAATCCGCACCGCATTCAGACCACCTCGCTGTAGCTTCCCAAGTACGCAAATTCTTCGCACAGGCCCGGCATCTCGCCGATCAGCTGCTGCAGCTTCGGCGAATAGACCGGCGTGTCGAGGTCGAAATAGAACATGAACTCAAAGTTCCGGTCGGGCATGGGGCGGCTTTCGAGCTTGTTGAGGTTCAGCCCCAGCGCGTAGAAGCGCGAGAGCAGCTTGTAGAGCGAACCAGGCTCATGCGGCAGCACCGCCATCAGGCTCGTCCGGTCTGCGCCCGGATAGATCTCCAGCTTCTTTGAGATGCAGATGAAGCGCGTGAAGTTGTTGTCCTGATCCTGCACCGAGGACTCCAGACATTCCAGCCCATAGAGTTTCTGGCACTCGCGCGACGAGAGCGCCGCGCATCCACCGTCCGACTCCGCCACGCGCTTGGCCGCCACAGCGGTGTTCTCACACGGGATGATCTTCACGCCCTTGAAATGCTGCAAATACTGCTCGCACTGGCTCAGCGCCTGCTGGTGCGAGTAAATTTCGCGGATGTCCGCCTTCTTTGTGCCGGGCTTGACCAGCAGATTGTGGTCGACCTTGAGGCGGATGCTCCGCACGATGCGGAAATTGTGATGCGTCATCAGGTCATAGACCGCGTTGACCGAGCCAGCCGTGCTGTTCTCCACCGGCACCACGCCGTATTGGCAGAGCCCCGCCTCGATGGCCGAGAACACAGCCTCGAACGAATTGAAATACAGCACATTCGCCAGCCCGAACAGCTTGTCGCACGCGAGCTGCGAATATGCACCCGCCACGCCCTGGCAGGCCACCGCCGCCCGCTGCGGGAACAGCTTCGGCGTCTGCTCGATGGCCGCCTGAATTTCCTGCGTCAGCGCCGACGGCTTTTCCAGCAGCCGGTTCTGATAGCTCCGGCTCAGCTCGAACAGCAGCGAATAGAGCGACACGGCGTATTCCTGAAGCGCCTCCGGCGTCTGCTCCGCCACGTCCAGCAGCTTTGCCCGCTCCCGCGCCGGATCGAGCACCGCCAGCCCATGCTCCTTCTTATAGGCCGCGATCTCTGCGGCCACGTCCATCCGCTCCGCAAACAGGCGGATCAGTTCTTTGTCAATGTGGTCGATTTGATTTCGATAGTCGCTCAGCTCCAAGCGGCTCACATCCTTTCTTTCTGATATCCAAGTAGCGCATCATAAATGGCAATGGCTGCCGCCGCCTCCATCACAGGCACTGCGCGCGGCACAATACAGGGGTCGTGCCGCCCCTGGATCTGCAAGGTGGTCTCTTCCATGGTCTCCAAGTTCACGCTCTGCTGCGGCCGGAAGATGGACGGCGTCGGCTTCACCGCCGCGCGGAACCGCAGCGGCATCCCATTCGTGATTCCGCCCAAAATTCCGCCGCAGTGATTGGTGATTGTGCCGATCTTTCCGTCCCGGACGCAGAAGCCGTCGTTGTTCTCGCTGCCGCGCAGCCGCGCCGCGCCGAACCCTTCGCCGAACTCCACGCCCTTCACCGCCGGGATGCCGAATACGATCGCCGCGATACGGTTTTCCATCCCGCCGAACATCGGGTCGCCAAGACCCACCGGCAGTCCGAACGCCGCCACCTCAATGATACCGCCGACGGAGTCGCCCTCCGCCTTCGCCGCCGCGACGGCCTCACGCATCTTTGTGCCCTGCGCATCGTCCACGACCGGAAATTTCTTCTCCGCCGTGGAGGCAGTCAGCTCTCCCGCATCTTCCACACCGGCAATGGCCGCGATGCGCGAGATAATTTCAATGCCCTCGTGCCGCAGCAGCTGCAAACAGATGCCGCCCGCGATGCAGAGCGGCGCGGTCAGCCGCCCGGAAAAATGTCCGCCGCCCGCCGCGTCCTGCGCGCCGCCGTATTTGACCGCCGCCGTATAATCGGCGTGACCCGGTCTCGGCACGACCGCAAGATTGCTGTAATCGCCGGAGCGCGTGTTCGTGTTGCGGATGATCGCCGCCAGCGGCGCGCCGCACGTCACATTGCCCACCAGCCCGGAGAGGAACTCCGGCCGGTCGGCCTCTTTGCGCGGCGTCGCATACTCCGCGCGGCCCGGCGCGCGCCGGTCGAGGAAACGCTGCAATTCGTCCAGATCGATGGCCTGTCCCGCCGGGACGCCGTCCAGCGTCATGCCGATGGCCGGCGCGTGAGACTGGCCGAAAATGCTCAGCTTCAGATGTTCACCGTATGTGCTGCTCATGCCTCCGCTCCTTTCAGTCCGTCCAGATCGCGCCAGAAGTCGGGGTACGACTTGTTCACGCACTCGCTCCCCCGTACTACCACGTTCCCGCGGCAGCCGCCCGCGGCCACCGCCGCCGCCATTGCGATGCGGTGGTCGTTGCAGGCATCCACCGTGCCGCCCGCGAGCTGCGGCATGCCTTGGATGCACAAGCCCTCCGGCAGCTCCGTAACCTGCCCGCCGAGCGCGGACAGCATCGCCGCCGTCGAGGCCAGCCGGTCGGATTCCTTCAGCCGCAGCCGCCTCGCGTGCTCGATGACCGTCTCTCCCTCGGCCAATGCCGCGAGTACGCTCAGCACCGGGATGAGATCCGGGATGGGGCGCGCGTCGATCGTCACGCCGCGCAGCGCTCCGCGCCGCACCGTGACAGTTTCTTCCTCCGCCGTGACCTCCGCGCCCATTTCGCGCAGAATGTCCAGCACCGCGCGGTCGCCCTGTGCGGAGTCACGATGCAGGCCCGCAACGCATACGCCAGCGGGGCTGAGCGCACCCATACACAGGAAGAATGCGGCGTTTGACCAGTCGCCCTCGACCTCCACGTGTTCCGGCAAGTCGTACATCTGTCCGCCAGAAATGGAATACTCCCATCCGACCTTCTCAAACCGGATGCCCGCCATGCGGAGCACCTGCTCCGTCATCGCGATATACGCCGCAGACTCCACATTGCCCGTCACCCGCAACGTACTGCTGCCAGGCAGCAACGGCAGCGCCGCCAGGAGGCCCGTGACATACTGCGACGACACATTCCCCGGAATTTCGAACGTTTCACCGGACAATTTCCCGCTGCAAACGAGCAGATCGCCCGTTTTTTCGATTTTCATGCCGTGTTCGCAGAGGATCGTCCGCAGCGGCTCCAGAGGCCGCTCCGGCAGTCGTCCCTCCATGTGAAACACCGCGTTCGCGCCAAGGACGCCAACGATCGGGAGCAGAAAGCGCAGTGTTGAGCCGCTTTCTCCGCAGAACAGCGAACATTCCGCGTCGGAAACCGTTCCGACCGGCGTGACGCGCCAGCTGCCGCCGCCAAGCTCCGTGATCTCCGCGCCGAGCGCCCGCAGACAGACAATGGTTGCGCCAATGTCGTTCGAAAACCCGTCAAAATGCAGGATCTTTGAATCTTTTCCGAGCGCCGCCGCGATCAGCAGCCGGTGCGCCATCGATTTTGAGGCCGGAATTTTGACGGTTCCGCTCCGGGAACCGGGAAAAACCGAATGTTTCATACAATTCCTCCGGCCTGCATCCATTCGTGCAGCGCCTCCGCCGGAACTGGCAGGATGCTGCATTTGCCGACGGCCTCCGGCACGATCAGGCTGATGTTCCCATTTGCAACCTTCTTGTCCGAGAGCGCCACGTCCAATAATTTATCCGCAGAATAGTCTGTTTTATCCGGTAAACCGTATAATTTCAGGATTTTCTCAACTGCGTCCAGCGTTTCCTGCGCGCAGAACCCCTTTTTCACCGCCGCCCGCGTGATGACCGCCATACCGATCGCGACGCACTCGCCGTGCAGCAGCGTAAAACCGCTGCACTGCTCCACCGCGTGGCCGATGGTGTGCCCGAGGTTCAGCTTCTGCCGTTCGCCGCGGTCAAATTCGTCCGACAGAACGACCTGTTTCTTCATCTCCACGCACGTGGAGATCACATGTTCATACTGCTCCTTCGCCGGTGTTTCCATCAAATCATTGAAAAATGGAGCATTGTTCAGCAAACCGTATTTGATGACCTCCGCACAGCCGCAGCGATATTCCCGCTCCGGCAGCGTGTCCAATACGTCGCAGTCGCAGACCACGAGCGACGGCTGCCAGAAGGCCCCGGCCTGATTTTTGCCGCCGTCGAGGTCGACGGCGGTCTTGCCGCCGACGGACGAATCGACCATGGCCAGCAGCGTCGTTGGCACCTGGATGAAGCGGATGCCGCGCAGATACGTTGCGGCGGCGAAGCCCGCCAGATCGCCCACCACGCCGCCGCCGAGCGCGACGACAACGTCCGTCCGCGAGATGCGGTTTTCACACAAAAAGTTCAGGACTTGTCCGTAGACCGTCAAATTTTTCGAGCTTTCTCCGTGCGGAAATACGAAGGAGATGACGCGGAGGCCCGCCCGCTCCAGCGCGGCGGCGGCGCGCTTGCCATAGAGGGCAAAAACGCTGTCGTCCGAGACGATCGCCGCCGTCTTTGCGTCCACGGCCCCGGCGACGAGCAGGCCGAGTTCGTCCAATAACCCGTGCCCGATCAATACGTCATATTCCCGCGAGGCGGCGATGTGAATGGTGTTCAATGTCCGTCGACCTCCTCCTTGCGGCGGCGGCCCTCGTCGAGCAGAGCCGTCAGGCCCGGCAAGTCGTCCTGCTCCATCGCAAGTTCGTATTTTTGCAGATTTTCAATCAAAATGTTCAGTTCCCGCATCAGGAAATCCTTGTTTTCCAGAAACAGCTCCGCCCACATCTGCGGATTCAGCCACGCGACGCGCGTCAGATCCTTATAGCTCCCGGCGGAAAAGCCCTTGTGGCTGCCCGCCGTGGGGCTTTTGATGTAGGCATTGGAGACGACGTGCGCCATCTGGGAGGTGAAGGCGATCATCTCGTCGTGCTTCTCCGCCGTCGTGACCGAGAAGCGGCCGAAGCCCGCCGGGGAAAGCAGCTCCTTCACGCGGGAGAGCAGCTCGATGTTGTTGAAGTCCGCCGGAACGAGCACCATCGGCGCACCGTGGTACATGGTCGCCGTGGCGTATTTGAAGCCGGAGTTGTGCGTGCCTGCCATCGGGTGTCCGCCGAGGTAGGTGAAGCCGTACTGCTCCGCCAGCGGGAAGCAGGCTTCGCAGACGGCGCGCTTCGTGCCGCAGCAGTCGATCACAACCGGCTTTTTTCCGATTTTTGCGCCGTGTTTTTGCAGGTATTCCACCGCCGCGCGGGGATAAACTGCAATTAAAATGAGGTCACAGTCTGCCTGCGCATCCTCGGTCAGCTCGCCGTTCACCGCGCCTTGCAGCATTGCAAAGTCCAGCATCTGGCGGTCGATGTCCGCAGCCAGAACCTCCCAGCCCGCGGCGTGGTACGCCTTGGCGAACGAGCCGCCGATCAGGCCGAGTCCAACAATCCCGACTTTCATGCCGTGACCACCTTTCGAATCTCGGCGACCTTCTTCGCCAGCTCGTCATATTGCTCCGGGCGGAGCGACTGTGCGCCGTCGCAGAGGGCGTGGATTGGATCGTTGTGAACCTCGATGATGAGGCCGTCCGCGCCGCCCGCCGTCGCGGCCAGCGCCATCGGCGGAACGAGGCGGTTGATGCCGGTGGCATGGCTCGGGTCGACAATGACCGGCAGATGCGACAGCTCGTGCAGCATCGGCACGGCCGCAAGGTCGAGCGTGTTGCGGGTGTAATCGTCGAACGTGCGGATGCCGCGTTCGCAGAGAATGACCTGTTCGTTGCCGCTGGCCATGATGTATTCCGCGCTCATCAGCAGCTCTTTGAGCGTGTTGGCCAGGCCGCGCTTGAGCAGGATAGGCTTGTTCGTCTTGCCAAGCTCACGCAGCAGGTCAAAGTTCTGCATATTCCGCGCGCCGACCTGCAAAACGTCGACGTCGTCGAACAGTGGCAGATCGGTGATGCTCATGATCTCGGTGACGATGGGCAGGCCCGTCTCCTGCCGGGCGATCTTCAGCAGCTCAAGGCCCTCGGCCTTGAGTCCTGCGAAATCGTAGGGGGACGTGCGGGGCTTGAACGCGCCGCCGCGCAGCATGTTCGCGCCGGACGCCTTGACGGCCTTCGCCACGGCGACGATCTGCCCCTCCGTTTCGACGGAGCACGGCCCCGCGATCATACAGAAATTGCCGCCGCCGATCTTCACATCGCCGACCTGTACGACGGTATCGTCGGGGTGGTATTTGCGGTTGCAGCACTTGAACGGCTCGGTCACGCGCTTGACACTGTCGACGATGTCGAGGCTGGAGACGAGGTCCATATCGACGCGCGTCGTGTCGCCGACGAGGCCGAGGATCGTCTGATAATTGCCCTCGGAGACGTGGATGTTCAGGCCAAGATTTTTCAGCCAGCTGATGAGCTGGTCACGGCTCTCCTTGGCGACGCCGTGCTTCAAGACTACGACCATAATGTTATCCTCCTGATTTTCCGGAAGTTGTTTATTTCATGAAAAAACGCTGCACAGGCCCAACCTGTGCAGCGTCAAAAAGCAATCTTTTTGCTCCCGAATTTTTGCAACACAAATCAGCCTTACTATGGATTCATAGTAAAGTAATAAAAGTATGCAAAAATAACGGAAGCGTTCTTCATGAGAAAAAACCTCTTACTGGTTTATGATATCTAATCATAGCACGATTTTCCGGAATGTCAACCGGAAAATCGCCGATTTTTGCAGTTCTTCGAAGTCCTAGTCCATTTCCTCGAAATCGGCGTCCATGACGTCGTCGTCCGGGGTCTGGTCATTCGGATTCTGATAGGAACCGGAATACTGCGCGTCCGGGTCGATCGTGACGCCCGCCTGCTGGAGAAGCTGCTCGAGGCGGCCGGCAGCGGACGCCATCTGGGCGGCGTCCTTCGATTTGACGGCGCGCTTGGCCTCCTTGACGCCCTCGGCGACGGCGGCCTTCTGCTCTTTGCTCATGCCCTTCGCGGCCTTGCCGGCCTGATAGATGAGCTGTTCGCAGTGGTCGCGCGCGACGGCCTCGGCCTTGAGCTGCGCGTCCTGCGCGGCGTACTGCTGCGCTTCGCGCACGGCGCGGTCGATGTCGGCCTGGCTCATGTTGGAGCTGGCCGTGATCGTGATGGCCTGGGCCTTGCCGGTGTCGAGATCCTTGGCCGAGACGTTCACGATGCCGTTGGCGTCGATGGAGAACGTGACCTCGATCTGCGGGACGCCGCGCGGCGCGCGGCGGATGCCGGTGAGCTGAAAGCGGCCAAGCTCCTTGTTCTGGCTGGCCATCGGCCGTTCGCCCTGCAAGACGTGGATGTCGACCGACGACTGGAAGCTGGAAGCCGTGGTAAAGATCTGGCTCTTGCGGATGGGGAGCGTGGTGTTGCGCTCGATGACGCGCGTGCAGACGCCGCCGAGCGTCTCGATGCCGAGCGAGAGCGGCGTGACATCCAGCAGAAGCAATCCCTGCACCGACCCGGACAGGACGCCGCCTTGTAAACACGCGCCCATGGCGACGCACTCGTCGGGGTTGATGCCCTTGAACGGCAGGGAGCCAGTGATGGACTGGACCAGATCCTGCACGGCGGGGATGCGGCTCGAGCCGCCGACCATCAGCACCTTGCTGATCTGGGCGATGGAGACGCCGGAATCGTTGATGGCCTGATTGACCGGCTCGCGCGTGGCCTGCACGAGGTGATAGGTCAGGTCGTTGAATTTCGCGCGGGAGAGGGGGATGTCCATGTGCAGCGGGCCGTTTTTACCGACCGTGATGTACGGCAGCTCGATGCTCGTCTGCGTCATGGCCGACAGCTCGATCTTCGCCTTTTCGGCGGCCTCGCGGATGCGCTGCATCGCGGCGGCGTCGCGCGAGAGGTCGATCTTGTTTTCCTTTTTGAACTCCTGCACGAGATAATCGACGATGCACTGGTCAAAGTCGTCGCCGCCGAGGTGGTTGTTGCCCGCCGTGGCGAGGACTTCGATGACGCCGGAGGAAATGTCGAGGATGGAGACATCGAACGTGCCGCCGCCAAGGTCATAGACCATGATCTTCTGCTCGGCCTCTTTGTCGATGCCGTAGGCGAGGGCGGCGGCGGTCGGCTCGTTGATGATGCGCTGGACGTTCAGCCCCGCGATCTTGCCCGCGTCCTTCGTGGCCTGACGCTGCGCGTCGGTAAAATAGGCCGGGACGGTGATAACCGCATCGGAGACCGGCTCGCCGAGGAACGCCTCGGCATCGGCCTTGAGCTTTTGCAGGATCATCGCCGAGATCTCCTGCGGGGTATATTTGTGGCCGTCGATGTTCACCTTATAATTTGTGCCCATCTGGCGTTTGATGGAGGAGACGGTGCGCTCGTGGTTCGTGACAGCCTGCCGCTTAGCCAGGCTGCCGACCATGCGCTCGCCGGTCTTCGAGAACGCCACGACAGACGGAGTCGTCCGCCCACCCTCCGCGTTGGGGATGATGACCGGCTCGCCGCCCTCCATCACCGCGACACAGGAATTGGTCGTGCCGAGATCGATACCGATGATCTTTGCCATAAACTACGTCCCTCCAAGGGTCAAATCTAATTTGCTACCACAACTTTTGCGTGGCGAATAATTTCGTCGTCCATCGTAAAGCCCGTCTGGATGACCTGCACGATCTCGTCCTGGCGTTTGGCCGGATCTTCGACGTGCTCGACGGCCTCGTGATAGTCGGGGTTGAAGCATTTGCCGAGGCTGTCCATCGGCACAACGCCAAGCCCATCCAGCCGCGCAAGCAGCTTCTGCATCAGAAGCTCAACGCCGTGATAGTATGCCTCGTCCGTACACGGCGCATCCAGCGCACGGGCCAGATCGTCATAGACCGGCAGCAGCGCAAGCACCGCCTTTTTCATGCCGTCGGCCTCCGCGCGCTCGAGCTGCGCGGCCGTGCGGCGGCGGTAATTCTGATATTCGCCGCGCAGCGCCTCAAGCGTTTCGTCCGGCGCGGCGGACTTTTTTGAAAACAGACGCACGGCTCAGCCCTCCTGTGTGTTCGTGCTCTTCTGGCTGCCGAAGCCGTAGCCATAGTAGGGGTCAGTCTGCTGGCTGCCGCTCTGATAGGTGTCGGAGTAGCTGCTGCTGTTGTCATAAGTGGAATAGCCGTAGGGATTCAGATACACATAGCTGCATCCGCCGAACAGGCCATAGAACAGCTGGAACAGCAGATAGATCAGGAAGATCTTGCCGAGGATGCTGCCGCGCCGCCGCGTGTGGCGGTACGTCCACTGATACTGGTTCTGGTTCTGCGCGTCGTCGCCGTCCTGCTGCGGGCGGTAGTTCGTGTAATAGGTGTAGGTATAGTGCGGCTGATCCTGATTCTGGCTCTGGCCGCCCCAGAAGGCGGAAAACGGATCGTAATACTGCTGGTTCTGATACTGCTGGCGTGCCTGCTGCTGATAGCGCTGCTGCGCCTGCTGCTGGCGGTACGCCTGCGGGTTTTTCAGCAAGTCATAGGCCTCGTTGACCTCGTTCATCTTCTGCGCGGCGGTGGGGTCGTTCGGGTTCAGGTCGGGATGGTATTTCTTGGCGAGGGTGCGGTATGCTTGCCGGATCTCGTCCTCCGTCGCATTTTCGGACACGCCGAGCACCTGATACGGATTTTTGTCCATTCCGCTCCCTCCTTTCCTTCTGACGCTATCAATTATACAAAGGTTTCCCCGCAGATGTGTGAATCATTTATAAACGTTCCGGGGCAAAATGATGAAAAAACAGGGAGCCGCCCCGATTTTCGGGCGGCTCCGCGTGATTTTTACAGTGAACTGCAAAATTCCATGCTGAATATTGCGAAACATTACGCAAGTGCCTCCAGCACACCGCGCAGCAGCTTCCACATGCGCTGCACCGAGGGGATGGACATTTTCTCGCGCGGCGTGTGGATCTCGAGCAGATCCGGGCCGAAGGACACGCAGTCCAGCCCCGGCAGCTTGCCGGAAAACAGGCCGCACTCGAGTCCTGCATGGATGGCCTCGATCTTCGGCGCGTGGCCATACTGCTCGGTGAACACGCGCACCATCGTGTCGCGCAGCGCAGAATCGCGCTTATACTCCCACGCGGGATAGTTGCCAGTGATCTCCATCGACGCGCCGAGCAGCGCGCAGAGCGTCGCGAACCGCTCCAGCAGCATCTCCTTCTCCGAGGCCACGGAGCTGCGGACAGATGCGCGCGCAACCAACAGGCCGTCCGCGACATGGAAGATGCCGAGATTGCTCGACGTCTGGACGAGTCCTGGAATGTCCATGCTCATGGACACGATCCCGTTCGGCACGAGCTGCAAAAACTGCACGACCGTCTTGCCGGCCGCTTCGGTCAGCGCGGACGGCGCGGGATTTCCGCTGCGGACGGTCAGCGTGAGGCCGGGGTCGGAGACGGCGTGCTCCGCGCGGAACGCCGCTTCCAGCTCAGAGACGCGCGTCTGCACCGCCGGGAGCTTCGCCGGCTCCACGGCGAGGACGGCGCGGGCCGAGGCCGGGATGGCGTTGTCCTTCAGGCCGCTCTCCGCCGAGACGATGCGCAGCGGAACGATCTTGCCGATGGCGGCTAACGCGCGGCCAAGCAGAATGGCGGCGTTGGCGCGGCCCTTGTCGATCTCCGTGCCGGAATGGCCGCCGGTCAGGCCGGTCAGCTCGAGCACCACGGTCGGCAGCGAGCAGACTTCCGACGCCAGAGGCAGCCGGACATTGGCCCGCGCGCCGCCCGCACAACTGACGGTGAAGATGCCCTCATCCTCAGAGTCGATGTTCAGAAGCCGCCGCGCCGTGAGCGGCGAGACGTCGAGACCCGCCGCGCCCTCCATGCCGACCTCCTCGTCGACCGTAAAGACAGCCTCGATGCGCGGATGGCGGAGTGTTTTGTCATCCATCGCAGCGAGCGCCATCGCGATGGCAATGCCGTCGTCGCCGCCGAGCGTCGTGCCGCGGGCGTAGAGATAGTCGCCGTCCAGCGCGAGGTCCAGTCCGTCGCGCGTCATGTCCAGCGGGCAGTCCGCCGTTTTTTCCGTGACCATGTCGAGATGGCCCTGGATGATGACCGGCTCGGCGCTTTCGCAGCCGGGCGTGGCCGGGCAGACGATGATGACGTTGTTCAGCGCGTCCTGATGGACTTCGAAGCCGTGACTTTCTGCAAAGCGGACGCAATAGTCGGAGATGGCTTTCGTGTTGCCGGAGCCGTGTGGAATGGCACAGAGATCGGCAAAATAAGAGAGAACGGATTTCGGCTCCAGCGTGTCGGTGATTCGCATGGGATGACCTCCTTATACTATCGTAGTTTGAATATTTTTTCGTTGTAGGGGCCGATGCCCTCATCGGCCCTAAGCCCGCCGCAGCGGAAAGCCTCCCTTGTGTAAAGGGAGCCTTTAGGTTCGGCAAAATTACGGTGCGAACTGGCTGTTATACAGCTTCGCATAGAAGCCGTTTTGCTTCAGCAGCTCGTCGTGCCTGCCCTGTTCGATGATATGGCCGTTTTGCATGACGAGGATGACATCCGCCTCGCGGATGGTAGACAGGCGATGCGCGACGATGAAGCTCGTGCGCCCCCGCATCATCGCGGCGAACGCCTGCTGGATCTTCAGCTCGGTGCGCGTGTCGATGGAGCTGGTCGCCTCGTCCAAAATCAGCATCGGCGGCAGCGCCAGCATGAGCCGCGCGATGCAGAGCAGCTGCCGCTGCCCGGCGGAGAGTCCTGCGCTCGTGTCGGTCAGGGGCGTATCATAGCCCTGCGGCAGGCGCGTGATGAAGCCGTGGGCATGCGCAGCCTTCGCCGCGGCCTCGATCTCAGCCTCCGTGGCCTCGGGCCGGGCCAGCGCGATGTTCTCGCGCACCGTGCCGGTCTTGAGCCAGGTGTCCTGCAAGACCATACCGAAGTTTTGCCGGAGGCTGTCGCGCGTGACACTGCGGACGTCGTGTCCGTCGACGGTGATCGCGCCGCCGTTCACGTCGTAAAAGCGCATGAGCAGATTGATGAGCGTCGTCTTGCCGCAGCCCGTCGGGCCGACGATGGCGACGCGCTCGCCGGGGCGGACGTCGAGGTTCACATCCTCGAGCAGCGGCGTCTGCGGCACGTAGCGGAACGCCACATGCTCCAGCGCGACGCGGCCCGTCACGTCCGTGAGCGTTTCCGCATCCGGCGCGTCAGGGATCTGCTCCGGCTCGTCCATGAGCGCGAAGACACGTCCAGCGCAGGCGACAGCGTTTTGCAGCTCGGTGACAACGCCGGAAATTTCGTTGAACGGCTTGGCGTACTGGTTGGCATAGCTGAGGAAAACCGTCAGGCCGCCGACCGTGATCGCGCCCGCGACGGCGGACATCGCGCCTGCGAGGCCGACACAAGCATAGACCACGCTGGTCACAAAGCGCGTGACCGGGTTCGTCAGCGAGGAGAAGAACGTCGCGCGGAGCGACGCGCGGCGCAGCGCCTCGTTCAGCGCGCCGAAGCGCGCCTCGGCGCGCGGCTCATAGCCGAATGCCTGCACGACCTTCTGCCCGTCGACCATTTCATTGAGGAAGGCCGTCTGCTCGCCGCGCGACTGCGACTGCTCGCGGAACATATTATAGGTGCGCGAGGCGATGAATTTTGCCGCAAAGAGGGACAGCGGCGTCAGCACGACGACGACGAGCGTGATCTTCCAGTTCAGATAGAACATGATGCCGAGCGTGCCGAGGATGGTGAGCACGCCGGTAAACAGCTGCGTGAAGCCCATGAGCAGGCCGTCGGCAAACTGGTCGACGTCGGCGATCATGCGGCTGATGACGTCGCCGGAGGGATGGCTGTCGAGGTAAGAAAGCGGGAGCTTTTGCAGGTGGGTGAACGCCTCGGCGCGGGTATCGCGCGTGACGCAGAAGACGATGCGGTTGTTGACCACGTTCATCACCCACTGCGCCGCAGCGCCCAGCAGCGCGAGCACCGCGATCTCCAGCCCAATGGACGCGACCGCCGCGAAGGCAACCTGCCCCGGCCCGACGATGGCGTCGACCGCCTTGCCGACGAGGATCGGGATATAGAGCGCGGCGGCGACGTTCCCCGCCGCGCAGAGCAGCGCGAGGATGATCCAGCCGGTATAGGGCTTCAGGTGCCGCAGCACGCGGCGGAGCGATTCGGAGGAATTGTTTTTCATCGCGCATCCTCCTTTTTGAACTGAGAATCGTAGATCTCGCGGTAGACCGGGCAGGTTTCCAACAATTCGTCGTGTGTCCCGTGGCCGACGAGGCGGCCCTCGTCGAGGACGAGGATCTGGTCGGCAAAGCGGATGGACGCTGTGCGCTGCGAGATCAAAAACGTGGTGGGGCACCACGGCAGCTCACGCAGCGCATGGCGCAGCGCGGCGTCGGTAGCGAAGTCGAGCGCGGAGGCGCTGTCGTCCAGGATCAGAATTTCCGGCTTTCGGGTCAGGGCGCGGGCGATGGTGAGCCGCTGGCGCTGGCCGCCGGAGAGATTGCGTCCGCCAGCCTCGACCGGATAGTCCAGTCCGCCCTCCTTGCCCGCGACGATCTCGGCGGCCTGCGCCGTCTCGAGCGCCATGGCGATCGTCTCGTCGGAGGCGCGTTCGTCGCCCCAGAGCAGGTTTTCGCGGATGGTGCCCCGGAAGAGCAGCGCCTTCTGCGGCACAAGGCCGAGCTTGGCGCGCAGCGCGGCAAGCGGATAGTCCCGCACGTCGACGCCATTCACTGTGACGGAGCCCTCGTCCACGTCGTAGAAGCGGCCGATGAGGTTGGCGAGCATCGTCTTGCCGGAGCCGGTGCCGCCGATGATGCCGATGGTCTGGCCGCGCTTTGCGGTAAAATCGATGTCCGAGAGCGTCGGCACTTCGGCGCCGGGGCAGCGGAACGTCACATGGTGGAACGAGACAGCCTCGTCGGTGTTGACCGGCTGCGGCATGGCCTCCGGCGCGGAGAGGGACGGCTCCTGCTCCAGCAGCTGACCGATGCGGCTGCCGCTGGCGACCGAGCGCGTGATGTTCAGGATCAGGTTGGCGAACTTGATGAGTTCCACCAGAATCTGCGACATGTAGTTATAGAGCGCGATGACCTGCCCCTGCGTGAGCGCGCCGGAGTCGACGCGCACCGCGCCGGTGCGCAGGATGGCGACGATGGCGAGGTTGACGATCACGTAGGTCAGCGGGTTCAGCAGCGCGGAGATGCGGCCGACGAATCGCTGCATGTGCGTAAGATCGGCGTTTTTCTCCGAAAACGCATCCGTCTCCCGGTTTTGCAGACGGAAGGCACGGATGACGCGGACGCCGTCGAGATTTTCGCGCGTCGCGCCGAGGACGCGGTCGAGCTTTTCCTGCACCCTGCGATAGAGCGGAATGCAGGCAAGCATGATCGCGAACACGACGGCAAACAGTGCCGGGATCGTCACGACGAAGACGAGCGCGGCCTTCGCATCGACGGTGAAGGCCATGACCATCGCGCCGAACACGACGAACGGCGACCGCAGCAGGAGCCGCAGCGTGAGGTTCAGGCCATTTTGCACCTGATTCATGTCGCTGGTGAGGCGCGTGAGGAGCGTCGGCGTACCGACCCGGTCGAGGTCGGCATAGCTGAGCGTCTGGATGTGGGAAAAGAGCGTCTCGCGCAGGCTGGCGGTGAAGCCGGTGGCCGCGCGGGCGGCGAAATACTGCGCCGTGACCGAGCACAAAAGGCCCAGTAACCCAAGGCCGATCATCCAGCCGCAGCGGGAGAGGATATAGCCCTTGTCGCCGTTTGCGACGCCGACGTCGATAATGCTCGCGACGATCAGCGGGATCAGCAGCTCGAGCAGCGCCTCGGTCAGCTTGAACAGCGGCGCGAGGATGCTGTCGCGGGTATGGGGCTTGAGATAGACGAGAATACGCTTCATGGCATTACTTCCTGTTTTGATTTCATCAGCAGTGTATTATACCATATTCTTTCCGCGTTTTCCAGCCGGGACGCAAAAAAGCGGGCTGCGGCGCGGAAAATGGCGCGCATTTGGGGCGGAATGGGCGGATTTTTCCAGCGTATGCGGCGCGGAGAGTTGCATTTTGCGCGGGACTGTGGTATTTTATCCATGATTGCAGAATTTTCTATGGGGTGAGTATTATCAAACGTTTTTTGCTGCTGCTGTTTTTGCTGCTGGCGCTGACGACCGGGGCGGCCGCCGCCGGGACGATCACCGATCTGCGGACAGACTGTCTCGTCGCGGGCAACGGATCGTGCCAGGTGACGCAGACGGTGACGATCGAGTTCACCGGCATTGAACAGAGCCTGACCATCCCGCTTGGCGCGAATGCGAAGCGCGCGTCCATCGCGGGCTATCGCGCGCAGAAAACCGTCGAGGACGGGTATACGCTGTTCCAGCTGAAGGACGACGCCGGATTCGCCGGGGGCCGGACGTTCACCGTCACCTATACGCTCTCCGGCCTTGTGACTGAGACGGACGGCGAGCAGACGCTGAACCTGCCGCTGCTGTGCCCGAAGTGGGACTATCCGATCGAGCATTTCTCCTTCACGGTGACGATGCCGAAGGACATCGAGACCGTGCCGGGCTTTTCCAGCGGCTATTATGGCGACGTCATTGAGGACTATATGACTGCCGCGCGGCAGGGGGCCGTCCTGCTCGGCGATCTCGACACCGCGCTCAAGGATCACGAATCGCTGACGATGACGCTTGCGCTCGGGCCGCGCTATTTTACCGGGACGTATTCCGGCTGGTCGGCCAACTGGGTGGCAGCGGCATTCTGTATCCTGTTTGCGCTGCTGGCGCTGGGCTACTGGTTCCTCACGCTGCGCAGTCCGCGGCTGTCGGTCTCGTCGCGGTCGCTGCCGCCGGATTCGGCGCTGCCGTGCGATCTGCCGTTTTTGCTGGCGGGTGCGAAGCCGGACTTTAACATGCTGCTCTGCCACTGGGCGTCGCTCGGCTATCTGTCCATCGCCGTCGATCCGCAGGGGCACGTTTCGCTGCTGCGGCACATGTACATGGGCAACGAGCGGCGGGGTCTCGAGTGCAAGCTCTTTGCCGCGCTCTTTGCCAGGGCCGACCGCTGTGACGGCGCGAGCATTCATTATAAAAATACCGCCAAAAGCGCCGCTGGGGCGCTGGCCCGGTTTTGGGGCCGTAGGCTCTATGAGCGGGGGAGTGGGAATGTGCTGGTAATGCGGGCGCTGGCGGCGCTCTGCTCCGGCGTGGCCTTGCTGTCGGCGGCGAGCTTTCTGCTGCCGGTGCTGCCGCTGCGGTGGCTGGTGCTGGCGCTCTGCTTTGTGCTCGGCGCGGCGATGAGCGCTTGCGTGCAGCTGGCGGCGATCCGTTGGTATCTGCGGCACGTGCCGGTGCTGGCGCTTGGCGGCGCGTGCGCCGTGGCGATGCTGGTGCTGGGCAACCTCAGCGGGACATTCCCGCTGATGCTGCTGGCCGCGGCGCTCAGCGCACTGACCGGCGTGCTCACGCGGCACGGCGGACAGCGGAGCCGCGCGGGCGGACGGCTGCTGGGGCAGGTTTTGGGATTCCGGCAGTTTTTGCGGCGCGTAACACCGTCGCACCTGCTGATGCGCTTACAGCGCGACCCGCAGTATTTTTACCGGACGCTGCCCTATGCAGAGGCGATGGGCCTCGGCGCGATGTTCGCCCGGAAATTCGGCGACACGGAGCTGGACCCCTGCGAATGGTACAACGAGCCGAACCTGCCTCGCACGGCGGAGGGCTTCTATGAGAAGCTGAAGGAGACGCTGGCACTGCTGAATCTTTCGATTCAGTGCTGACGCTCCCCCAGTCATGCTTCGCATGACAGCCCCCTCTTGGTA
>ERZ772880.1538-NODE-1538-length-19570-cov-4.337023_pt1 | contig 19570 bp, 20 predicted proteins | sample MGYA00580577_ERZ772880 | MGnify/ENA primary metagenome ERZ772880 (study PRJEB29015, sample SAMEA2737705) | human gut metagenome | biome: human gut; feature: human-associated habitat; material: faeces | place: China | collected 2012 ... | reverse complement strand
CAATCTGGATGCTATGTTCGACCAGATTCACGGTAAGGAAATCTCTTATAACAACTTGTTGGACATCAATGCTGCCGTTGATCTGATCGACGAATACGAAGATTTGACTTTCGCTATCCTGAAACATAATAATGCTTGTGGCCTGGCTTCTCGTCCAACTGTACTGGAAGCATGGACAGACGCGTTGGCCGGTGATCCCGTTTCCGCTTTCGGAGGCGTGTTGATTACTAACGGAGTGATTGACAAAGCAGCAGCTGAAGAGATCAACAAGATATTCTTCGAAGTGATTATCGCGCCGGACTATGACGTAGACGCGCTCGAGATTTTGGGACAGAAAAAGAACCGCATCATCCTGGTTCGCAAAGAAGCCAAACTGCCTAAGAAACAGTTCCGTGCTTTGTTGAACGGTGTATTGGTGCAGGACAAAGATATGAATATTGAAACGGTTGCCGATCTGAGAACTGTGACAGACAAAGCTCCTACTCCGGAAGAAGTGGAAGATCTGTTGTTTGCCAACAAGATCGTTAAGAACAGTAAATCAAACGCTATCGTGCTGGCAAAAGGCAAACAGCTTCTTGCAAGCGGTGTGGGACAGACTTCACGGGTAGACGCCTTGAAACAAGCGATTGAAAAAGCCAAATCATTCGGATTCGATCTGAACGGTGCGGTAATGGCTTCAGATGCTTTCTTCCCCTTCCCGGATTGCGTGGAAATAGCAGACAAAGAAGGTATTACGGCAGTCATCCAGCCGGGCGGCTCGGTGAAAGACGATCTTACTTTTGCTTACTGCAACGAGCACGGTATGGCGATGGTGACCACCGGTATCCGTCATTTTAAACATTAAAAACAGGTATTGAGTATTAGGTATTAAGTATTAACCTTGCGGATAAGGCAGTCTACTTTATACCTAATATTTAATACCTAATACTTAATACTTAATACTTTATATTAATGGGATTATTCTCTTTTACACAAGAAATAGCAATGGACTTGGGTACAGCCAATACCATTATCATCACGAACGGGAAAATCGTGGTGGATGAGCCTTCGGTTGTAGCCTTGGACCGCCGTACGGATAAGATGATCGCCGTAGGAGAAAAGGCGAAGTTGATGCATGAAAAGACCCACGAAAATATACGTACAATTCGTCCGTTGAGAGACGGGGTAATCGCTGACTTCTATGCTTGCGAGCAGATGATGCGTGGTCTGATTAAGCAGGTAAACACCCGCAATCATCTTTTCTCACCCTCTCTCCGTATGGTGATCGGCGTACCGTCGGGAAGTACGGAAGTTGAACTCCGTGCTGTTCGCGACTCTGCCGAGCATGCTGGCGGACGTGATGTCTATCTGATTTTCGAACCGATGGCTGCAGCTATCGGTATCGGTATTGACGTGGAAGCTCCGGAAGGAAACATGATTGTTGATATAGGTGGTGGCTCTACGGAGATTGCCGTTATCTCTTTGGGAGGTATCGTTTCCAACAACTCTATCCGTATTGCCGGTGATGACTTGACTGCGGATATTCAAGAATATATGAGCCGTCAGCATAATGTGAAGGTCAGCGAGCGTATGGCGGAACGTATCAAAATTAATGTAGGTGCGGCTTTGACCGAACTGGGTGAAGACGCTCCGGAAGATTATATCGTTCACGGTCCGAACCGTATTACTGCCCTTCCTATGGAAGTGCCGGTATGTTATCAGGAAGTGGCTCACTGTCTGGAGAAATCGATTTCCAAGATTGAAACGGCTATCTTGAGTGCATTGGAGAATACTCCTCCCGAACTTTATGCGGATATCGTTCATAATGGTATCTATCTGGCCGGTGGTGGTGCGTTACTCCGTGGTTTGGATAAGCGACTGACTGATAAGATAAATATCCCGTTCCATATTGCGGAAGATCCTTTACACGCTGTTGCCAAGGGGACAGGGGTAGCATTAAAGAATGTAGATCGTTTCTCTTTCCTAATGAGATAAAATCACGGACTCTGATTCATGCGGAATTTAATAAACTTCCTTTTGAAATACAATTACTGGTTCCTCTTTGTCATATTGGAGGTAGCCAGTTTTGTTTTGTTATTTCGGTTCAACAATTACCAGCAGAGTGCTTATTTCACTTCTGCCAATACAGTTGTGGGGGCGGTTTATGAAGTTTCGGGAGGTATATCTTCCTATTTCCACCTGAAATCGGTCAATGAAGACCTGCTGGACCGGAATATGTTATTGGAAGAGCAGATCAATAATTTGGAAAAAGCGTTGAAAGAACGTCAACTCGATTCTATCGCGGTGAACAGTATCCGGAAGATGCCTCAGAAAGATTATCAACTGTTTAAGGCACGTGTGATTAAGAATAGCCTGAACCTGGCCGATAATTATATAACGCTTGATAAAGGTTCTTCTTCCGGCATTCATTCCGAAATGGGCGTGGTAGATGGAAACGGGATTGTGGGAATTGTTTACGAAACATCTCCTTCCTATTCGGTGGTGATTACTGAATAGCAAATCAAACATCAGTTGCAAGATTGTAGGAAGCGATTATTTTGGTTATCTGAAGTGGGAACACGGAGATTCGCGATACGCTTATCTGAAAGATTTGCCTCGTCATGCCGAGTTTAATCTGGGAGATACCGTAGTGACAAGCGGTTTCTCGACTGTATTTCCCGAAGGAATTATGGTGGGGACGGTGGATGATATGTCCGACTCTCATGATGGATTATCCTATCTGCTGAAGATCAAGCTGGCTACCGATTTCGGCAAGCTTAGTGATGTGCGGGTGATAGCGCGGAACGGTCAGCAGGAGCAGAAAGAACTCGAAAACAAGACAACGAAACAATGATTATTACCTATATACATAGAATCGGTTGGTTTATCGGGTTGGTGCTTCTTCAGGTGCTAATTCTGAATAATGTGCATATAGCCGGATATGCTACGCCTTTTCTCTATATTTATTTTATTTTGAAGTTCAATTCCGGCACTTCCCGGAATGAACTGATGTTGTGGGCCTTCTTTTTCGGGCTTACCATTGACGTGTTTTCCGATACTCCGGGAATGAATGCAGCAGCAACCGTGTTGCTTGCTTTTCTTCGTCCTTCTTTATTGCGTTTGTTCACTCCCCGCGATAATCAGGACAATCTCGTACCTTCTTTCAAGAGTATGGGAATCACTCCTTTTCTGAAATATACTACTGCAAGTGTTTTTATACATAGTCTGGCTTTACTCTCTATTGAGTTCTTCTCGTTTTCCGGCATTTGGCTGTTGCTGCTGCGGGTGGCATTGTGTACCGTTCTGACTGTAACTTGTATTGTAGCTGTGGAAGGCATAAGGAGATAGCGATGGCAAAAGATTATAGACTGGAGAAACGGAAATTTGTTATCGGGGGAATTGCACTGTCTATTGTGCTGATTTATCTGATCCGTCTTTTTGTATTGCAGATTACTACCGATGATTATAAGAAGAACGCCGATAGCAATGCGTTCCTGAATAAAATTCAATATCCTTCACGCGGAGCTATCTATGACCGTACAGGTAAGTTGCTGGTTTTTAACCAGCCTGCTTATGATATAACGATTGTCCCGAAAGAAGTAGAGAACTTGGATACACTCGACCTGTGCCAGTCGTTGAATATTACTCGTGCTCAATTCCTGAAAATCATGAGCGACATGAAAGACCGTCGCCGGAATCCGGGATATTCCAGATACACTAATCAATTGTTTATGTCGCAACTTTCGGCGGAAGAATGTGGCGTCTTTCAGGAGAAGTTGTTTAAATTCCGTGGCTTCTATATCCAGCGGCGTACGATTCGCCAATACTCTTATGATGCTGCCGCGCATGCCTTGGGTGATATTGGAGAAGTCTCGGCAAAAGAAATGGAAGCCGATGAAGAAGGCTACTACATTCGTGGCGATTATGTCGGCAAGTTGGGTGTAGAGAAATCGTATGAGAAGTATCTGCGTGGAGAGAAAGGCATTGAAATTCTGCTTCGTGATGCTCACGGACGTATTCAGGGGCATTATATGGACGGAGAATATGACCGTCCTTCCGTACCCGGAAAGAACTTGACACTCAGTTTGGATATTGACTTGCAGATGTTGGGTGAACGGTTACTGAAAAATAAGATCGGAAGTATTGTTGCTATTGAGCCGGAGACAGGAGAGATTCTTTGTCTGGTATCTTCACCGAATTACGACCCGCATTTGATGATTGGCCGTCAGCGTGGAAAGAACCATCTGATGTTGCAGCGTGATAAGATGAAACCGCTTCTGAATCGTGCATTGATGGGAGTATATCCTCCGGGTTCTACTTTTAAGACGGCACAGGGATTAACTTTTTTGCAGGAAGGCATTGTGACTGAGCAGGCTCCTTCTTTCCCTTGTTCGCGCGGTTTCCATTACGGCAGGCTGACGGTGGGATGTCATGCCCACGGAGCACCGATACCACTTATTCCTGCTATTGCTACATCGTGCAACTCTTATTTTTGTTGGGGACTGTTCCGTATGTTCGGCGACCGTAAATACGGTTCACCGCAAAACGCAATTACAGTCTGGAAAGATCACATGGTTTCCCAAGGCTTCGGTTATAAGTTAGGTGTTGATTTGCCCGGAGAGAAACGTGGTTTGATTCCGAATGCACAGTTCTATGATAAGGCTTATCGCGGCCATTGGAATGGACTGACGGTAATCAGTATTTCGATCGGGCAGGGAGAAATTCTGGCTACTCCTCTCCAGATAGCCAATCTAGGTGCAACGATTGCCAATCGCGGATATTTTATCACACCGCATATTGTGAAGGAGATTCAAGATAATCAGTTGGATAGTATTTATCGTACGCCACGTTATACTACAATTGAGAAACGGCATTATGAATCGGTGGTGGAAGGGATGCGCGGAGCTGCCACAGGCGGAACTTGCCGTATGTTGTCGGTAATGGTTCCGGACTTGGAAGCTTGTGGAAAGACAGGTACGGCACAGAACCGCGGACATGACCATTCTGTATTTATGGGCTTTGCGCCGATGAACAAGCCGAAGATAGCCATTGCTGTGTATGTGGAGAATGGAGGTTGGGGAGCTACATACGGAGTACCTTTCGGGGCATTGCTTATGGAGCAGTACTTGAAAGGCAAACTATCTCCCGAGAATGAATTGAGAGCAGAAGAATTTAGTAACAGAGTGATATTGTATGGTAACGAGGAACGATAGTTTGTGGAAATCACTGGATTGGGTAACGATTTGCATTTACTTGCTTCTGATTGTCGGCGGGTGGTTCAGTGTCTGTGGAGCCAGCTATGACTATGGTGATCGTGACTTCCTCGACTTCTCTACCCGTGCCGGCAAGCAATTTGTCTGGATTATCTGTTCCTTCGGTCTCGGTTTCGTGTTGTTGATGTTGGAAGACCGGATGTATGATATGTTCGCGTACATTATATATATAGGAATGATAATTTTGCTTATCGTTACTATTTTTATCGCGCCGGATACCAAAGGTTCCCGTTCTTGGTTGGTAATGGGGCCTGTCAGCCTGCAGCCAGCCGAGTTTGCCAAGTTTGCTACCGCATTGGCATTGGCCAAATATATAAACTCCTATTCATTCAGCATAAAGAAAGAGAAATGTGCTCTGGTACTGGGTTTTATTATCCTCCTTCCGATGTTGTTGATTATCGGTCAGCGGGAGACAGGTTCTGCCTTGGTCTATCTTGCTTTCTTCTTGGTGCTTTACCGGGAGGGAATGCCGGGTGTGGTACTTTTTTCGGGGGTATGTGCGGTCATCTATTTTGTGGTAGGCATCCGCTTCGATGAAGTATTCATAGCCGATACACCGACTCCGTTGGGAGAGTTTATTGTGTTGCTGCTGATCTTATTATTTGCCGGTGGTATGGTGTGGGTATACCGCAAGCGGTGGGAACCTGCCCGGAATATTATCGGAGGAAGTTTGATTGTCTTGCTTATCGCTTATCTGATATCCGAATATTGGATCCATTTCAGTCTGGTCTGGGTGCAGTGGGGGCTTTGTGTCGTTGTGGTAGGTTATTTGATTTACTTGGCATTGAGCGAGCGTCAGCGCTCTTATTTCCTGATTGCTTTATTCTCAATCGGCTCCATTGGATTCTTATATTCCAGTAACTATGTCTTCGATAATATATTAGAGTCGCATCAGCAAATCCGTATTAAAGTAGTATTGGGTTTGGAAGAAGATTTAACCGGTGCCGGCTACAATGTAAACCAGTCCAAGATTGCTATCGGTTCCGGCGGATTGACAGGGAAAGGCTTTTTAAACGGAACGCAAACCAAATTGAAATACGTCCCTGAGCAGGATACCGACTTCATTTTCTGTACGGTGGGAGAGGAACAAGGGTTTGTAGGTTCGGCCGCGGTCTTGCTGGCTTTTCTTATTTTGATATTGAGATTGATATTCCTTTCCGAAAGGCAACCGTCTGCTTTCGGTCGCGTATATGGGTATTCGGTCGTGAGTATTTTCCTCTTTCACCTATTTATCAATATAGGGATGGTGTTAGGGCTGACTCCTGTAATTGGTATCCCATTACCCTTCTTTAGTTACGGAGGTTCTTCTTTATGGGGATTTACGATATTGCTGTTTATTTTCCTGCGGATAGATGCAGGGCGCGGCAGGAGACTCTAGTTCGTTTATTTTCTAATTCTCCTGTCTTTCAATTCGGATACCAATGTCATTGATTCCGGACAACTTCTCATCTTTCATCCCGTTCATAATTTTGAAGGTGTAATTAGCAGGATACAAAGGACGTACGGATTTGATAAAGACCGCTGATTGATAGATACTTCCCCAACCATTTCCGATCCACCTTCCCGTGGAATCAGCCAGGTTTATAGTAATAGTATCCGTCCGCCATACCGTAGAGTCTTGCAGGTTTTGACTGATAAATAGATACAGGTTATGATAAGGGTAATCTGTTCTGTTGCGAACCTCCGCGAATAATCTGAGTGTAGGCGGAATACTGTCGGTGACAGGAATCAGAAAAGAGAGTGTATCACTCTTTCCCCACCCTTCGTCGGGAAGGGACTGATAGGAGTGATACACGGTATTCTCATTGCAGGCAGCCATTAGGCAAATACCGAGCAGACAGAATAAACTATTCCTGAGAAGGCTTTTCATTATTTTGCGGTTTCGCTTGATTTGGGTTTCTTTCCGGTCTGGGTTCTGGTCTTGCAGGGCGTTCACGTTCCTGACCTTGCGGGCGTTCCTGGTTTTGTGGCCGTTCCTGTCTTCTCTCCGGACGTCTGTTCTCATTATTCCGTCCCTGGTTTTGTCCTCTGTTCCGGTTGTTATTATTATTTCTTGGTCTGTTTTCCCGATCTCCTCTGTTTCCGTTTTCCGCAGGTTGTGGACGACCCTCGTTTTCCCGTTGCGGTTGCTGCGGACGATTAGTCCCTTCTACTTGTTGTTGCGGTCGGTTGTTGGGAGTTCCTTTTTTCTTTTTCTTGTTTCGGTTGGCGTTATTGCCTTCCTTACTGTTATTACGGCTACGGTCGAAACGGGTTACACTTTCCTGTTCCAACAAGTCTATCGGTTTCTTCGGCTCCGCTTTCCTTTCTTCTTCAAGCAGGCTGTCCGGTTTCATACCCTTCTTATTCATGCCGATCACTTCAAAAGCACGTTTCCCGCTAATAGTGACTAAGTTGGCAGGGAAGTTCTTATCTGTAGAATAAGAAACTTGGTTGCTGAGGATGTCGGCCTTGAAGAAATAGAAAGTACCCTCCTTGGTTTCCAGCTCAATCTCTTTAGAAGGCAGACGTTTCTGTGCTTCTACGTAACAGTCTACTTCGTAGTTCAGGCAGCATTTCAGTTTTGCACACTGTCCGGCAAGTTTCTGGGGATTGAGTGAGATATCCTGGAAACGTGCGGCGCTGGTAGATACGGAAACAAAACTCGTCATCCAGGTAGCACAACAAAGTTCACGTCCGCAAGGACCGATTCCACCGATACGTCCGGCTTCCTGACGGGCACCGATCTGCTTCATCTCGATGCGTACTCGGAAAGCTTCGGCTAATACCTTAATCAGTTGGCGGAAGTCTACCCGTTCGTCGGCGATGTAATAGAAGATAGCCTTGTTACCGTCTCCTTGATATTCCACATCTCCGATTTTCATGTTCAGATTCAAGTTCAATGCAATCTGGCGTGCACGGATCATGGTAGCGTGTTCTTTATCTTTTGCTTCGTTGAACTTCTCCATGTCCACCGGTTTGGCTTTCCGGTAGATTCGTTTGATTTCCGCATCCGCTTTGAAGTTGGCTTTCTTCATTTGCAGGGGGACAAGTCTGCCGGTAAGAGTTACTACGCCAATGTCATGTCCGGGGGCAGCTTCAACGGCAACAATGTCTCCCTTTTCCAGTTTGATTTTATTGCTGTTGCGATAATACCCTTTGCGGGTATTTTTGAATTGTACCTCTACCATATCACTTTCTTCCGCATTGCCCGGTATGTCTGCCAGCCAATCGTAGGTGTTCAGCTTTTTATCTTGTCGGGAGCATCCTTTGCAACAAAGGCTGCCGCTCCCATTATGAAGTTTATATTCCATAGTTTATATATTTATTATTGCTTCAACAGTACGATCATCTTCAATGAGAAGTCGAAAAATACCATTTTAGCATTTACATTCTGTTCAATATGCAGTTGTGCTTCGCTTAGCTCGTCCATGATACCCATGACGTTACGTTCGTTGACGAAAGGAGCAAAGCGGATTGCAAAATTCTGTTCGTTGATAGTCATATAAGTAAGGTCGCGTTGATGCAGGTTGAAGATAAAGTTCTCCCGAATCATGCGCTGGCAATATTCCAGAAAGTTCTTCTGCCGTTCGCGTCCCATACCTGCCACTTGCTCGCTCCACATCTTCATCTCCCTGATTTTCCGTTGATAAGACAACCGCATCAGGCTGACGAATAAATCAAAGAACTGTTGGTTCTCCTCGTTCAGATGAATTGTTTCAAGCGCTTTTATAAAATTACCGTTTGCCAGGTGGGCAATGGAAAGACTGTCGGCAGGCTGAATGCTATATTTTGACTGTAATATCCGGTCGATACTGGCTTCGTCAATCTTCCGAACATTCATACGCTGTGTACGGCTCAGAATAGTCGGCAGAATCATATCCGGCGCTTCCGATACAAGCAGGAAAACCGTCTTCTCGGGTGGTTCTTCCAGTAATTTCAGCAATTTATTGGCACATACCGGGTGCATTTTTTCCGGTAGCCATACAATCGTAATCTTAAATCCGCCTTCACTGGATTTCAGACTGAGCTTCTTCAATATCTCGTCACTCTCTTTGGCATAAATCAATGCTTGCGAGTTTTCGGCGTCCATTTCGTTCAGCCAGTGATTGAGATTGAAATAGGGATTGTTGATAACAAACGGCCGCCAGTCGGCGATATAATCATCGCATACCTCCTTTTTCCCCTTCGCACTTTTGACGATCGGGAAAACAAAATGTACGTCCGGATGTACCAGCTTATTGAATTTTACGCAGGACGGACAGACGCCGCAAGCATCAGTCTCGCCCCGGTTGGTGCAGCTGATATAACGTGCGTAAGCAATAGCTAACGGCATTTTTCCGACTCCTTCCGGGCCGCAGATGAGCTGGGCGTGCGGAATCCGTCCCTCTCTCACTTCCTGAATGAGCCGTCGCTTGATTTCTTCTTGTCCGATTACGTCTCTAAAAAACATATCAATAAATGATTTTGGCTACTTCTTTGATACTGTCTACTGCTCCGATAGAGTAGAAATGAATACTCGGCACTCCATGAGCCATCAACTCCTTGCACTGGGCTACACACCATTCGATACCTACTTGCTCGGCTTCTGCGTCATTTTTGCATTTCAAAGCCTCTTTCACCAAGTCTTCCGGCAAGTCCACTTTGAAAGTCTTTGGAATCATGCTCAATTGAGACAGCTTCTTGAACGGTTTGATTCCCGGAATGATAGGTATATTGATACCTGCCGCCTTCGCCTGCTCCACAAATTCAAAATATTTCCTGTTATCGTAGAACAACTGTGTCACGGCATATTCCGCCCCGTTCTCCACTTTTTTCTTCAGCCAGTAAAGGTCAGTCTCGATATTAGGCGCTTCTTCGTGCTTCTCCGGATAACAAGCCACCCCGTATGAAAAAGGCGTACTGCTGACTTTCATCTCCGAACCGTCCACAAAAATACCTTTATTGAAATTATTGATTTGCTCCTGCAACTCGATAGCATGATGATAACCGTCACCTTCCGGTGTAAATACCGACTCATGTTTCGCTTTGTCACCACGCAACACCAGTAATTCCGTGATATTCAGAAATTGCAGGTCGAGCAACACATACTCGGTTTCTTCACGTGTGAATCCGCTGCACAAAATATGCGGGACTACCGTAATATTGTATTTGTTCTGGATGGCGGCAGCCACGGCAACCGTTCCTGGACGCCTTCTCAAGCGGTTTCTCTGAAACAATCCGTTACCGAGGTCTTTATACACATATTCGCTGCGGTGAGTAGTGATATTGATATATTTCGGGTCAAATTCCCGAAGCGTATCGATTGTCTGATATAACTTTTCTATTCCCGTTCCTTTCAGCGGTGGAAGTATCTCGAAAGAAAAAGCAGTTTTCTTGTTGCTATGTATTAAATCAATTACTTTCATTCTTTTTTTGCTAATGTTCGTTATCTACTTGGATTAAACGTGCATATTGGGACAAAAATACGAAAAAAGAAAGATTTCTTCTTGATTTACTCTAAAATAGTTTTGTTTTTATCGTACTATAATAGATAAAAGAGGGAATATCCCCTGCAGGATACACCCTCTTTTGCCTAATTATTATATTAGAATTTACTTGTCGAGGAATGATTTCTTCATTCTGGCGATGTCCGTCAGATAATCTTGTAAATCCTGTTCATGTTCTTCCTCTTCGGCAAGAATATGTTTGGCGATGTCGCAGGTAGTGAAATCTTTCCCATTGGTAAAATCTGCAATTTCCTGATAACGAAGGATTGCGCAGCGTTCGGAAGCTACATTGTCTTTCAGCAAACTGACAGAGTCGAACCCCTGCGGAGCATCATATTTGCATCTTGCCAACTCAAACCATTGCTTAGGGTCGAGCACCGGAACTCCTTCCAACTCAATGATACGGTCAGCGAGCAGTTGCGCATGTCTGCGCTCTTCTTCGGCATGTTCAGCTTGAGCACGCCGTCATTGTACTGCGCGGAGATGTCCGCGACCTCGACGCCGCTGATGTCGAACGCGCGCTGGTAGCTGCCGTAGCTGCGCTCGCAGCGGACGTAATTGCCCTTCTTGTCCTGATCCTCGTGCTCGCTGTGGCGCTCGGCGCGAATGGTCATCGTGTCGCCGTCCACGTCGACGTGGATGTCCTCTTTCTTGAAGCCCGGCAGATCAGCTTCCAGCAGGTAGCTGTCGCCCTTGTCCTGAATATCGGTCTTAAACTCGCTCAGCCCGCGGCCCCACGAGCCGTCGCCGAAGAATGCGCGCTCCATCTGATCCCAGGGATCATAAGCCGCAATGTGGTTGTTTCTGCGTTCAAAAGGTCTCAGTTCAAACATAATACAAAGCCTCCAAATCTATTCTGGCGAGCCGCTCTTGCAGCCCGCGTGGTTTACATTTCTTTCGTTCCCCTCGGAACAATTATGAGTATAGGCACGCCCTGTGAACAAAAATACATCTTTTGATGAACAAACTTTTAATTTTAGCACTCGTGCGTCGAGAGTGCTAAAATTGTGGTAGCTGCGGACCGCTACCAAACCGCTACCCGGCCCTTCATGCCCGCAAGCCCTTGAAAAATCAGCCTTTTTCGCCCCGCCAAACCCCCCGTTTCCGGCAAATCGCTACCAAACCGCTACCAACCGCGCCCGCAAGCCCTTGCGCGGCGGGCTTTTTCCGCGTCGCTAAGGGGATGCGATAGCAACTGAATCGAATGTTTTTGCGTTGATTCTGCCGATTTTTTGCGATTCTTTATCGTTCTTGCAACAATTTGAGGATTTGCAAATTTTGGCGGCAACCACGGGAAAGCGGGAGAGACGGCGGGTGTTCGGCCGCGAGAAGATGATGACGTTATCGTCATGATCGACACCTTCCTCGCCAAGGTCACCTATGTTGCTCCTGCCGCTTATGACGCTCAGGGCCACCTGCGCACCGAGGCTACCATCAAGCTCGATGTCTATGCCACCAAGAACTCCACCGCTGCTACCCCGCTCACCCTCACCAACGGCGAGGATGCGTATCCGTATGCTGTCGGCGATTACGTTCTCCTGAACGCCTTCACCCTGCCTACCAACGATTCCAAGGTCAGCGGCGCTGTCGCTTACACTGGCACCGAGGGCGCTGACAAGTACGGCGAGATCGTTTCCAAGGCCACTTCTGTTGACGGCGCTCAGACCATCATCTACTGGAACAACGAGCAGCACAATGTTGCTGGCACTGTCTATGATGATGCTGTCAAGTTCATCCTCGACGAGGCTGGCAACTCCACCGGGAACCACACCTGGTTCCTCGACCAGTATGGCAACCTGATCGGTGCTGCTGATATCGCTGCTACCGACAGCTACGGTGTCATCAACCGCATCTGGTGGGCGGGCAACACTGCTGACGGCACTGGGTTGCCACTGCTAACGTGACCTACATGGACGGCACCACCGCCGTTCTCGACATCAGCCCCCTCATCTACAATGGTGCTACGACGAACCGCAACACTACGTATACCGCCACGGGCGGCAAGCTGTCCCACAACACCGCTGCCCTTAAGGTCATGTCCGGCGATACCTACAGCACCGCGCCCACGAGCTACTTCTACATCGACGACTATATCGATCAGAACGCCCGTGCCGACAAGACCGGCGCTCAGATCCTGAACGACGATATGTTCCAGTTCAGCACTCAGACTGACGGCACTGTCAAGGCTGTTGAGGTCAGTGGTGCCGGCACTGCCGCCGCTTACAAGAATCTCCACAGCGAGAACCTGGCTATTTACAAGGACACCCAGATCACCAGCGGCCTTGTTGCCAACTCCAACACTGTGTACCTGATCCGCTCCGGTGATGACACCACTGCCAGCCCGTATACCTTCAAGTCTGTTACCGGCTTCGACAAGATCGACCGTTATCAGAATGATGAGGTCGACTACGTCATGAGCGACGACTTCGCCAAGTATGTCTTCATCAAGGCTGATCCCACCGAGTCCAAGGTCACCAGCGTGTTCTTCTATGCTGGCGAGCAGGCTTCCTTCAACAACGAGACCGGCGTTTGGACCACCCCCGGCTACCTCGACGGTGAGAAGACCGCCATCTATGCTGTCGGCTGGAACAACAGCAACGTGAACACCATCATCGACACGGCCACCGGTCGCGGCAATGCCAACACCATTTACAGTGTCGCTCTGAGCAACGGCTACCTCGACAAGGATTACACGAGCGCTTGGGTGTACACTTCCACCGACCCGATTCGCGCTGCGTCTGTCAACGGTGTCACCTACCCGCTCGCTGCCGCCTATATGAACCGCAACGACGTTAAGGTCCTCACCATTCAGGGTTTCTCTTCCGATACCTTTGAGGGCAATGTCTACACGCACAACGACGCCAAGTACTCCGTTGTCAGCAACGCAGACTTCGCCTCCAAGATCAACAGCGAGTTCACCAACCTCGGTGATAAGGTGATCTACCTCGCTTACATCTCCGGTTCCGGCGAGTACAGCGGCTCTATCCTCCATGCCAACATTGTTGACAGAGCTACCACCGCTGATGAACTGCGTGAGATCAGCGCTGTTAAGCCCAACGGCACTGTTACCGCTGCCTCTTCCCAGTCCTTCAAGGATATCACCATCTCCAACTGGGATGTTACGTACACTGATGGTCTCACCTCGGGCAGCACTGCTACCGTTAAGACTGTCAACATCGAGTGGTATAAGCTGAACGAGGCTGGTACCGAGTACAATGTTAAGGTCGTTGATACCAACGCCCCCTTCATCGCTGGTAACAGCTACAAGTTCGTTGCTACTGTTGAGCTCACCGGCAGCAATGCTGATGACTTCACCTTTGCTGATGGCGCCAATGTTTACACTGGCTACGTCAACAACGTTCAGTAATTGAACGAAAAAAACTACCCCAAAAATAGTTTCAGCCCCGAGCCGAAAGGCGAACACGCATAAGGACAACAAAAAATCGCTTAGAGCAACAACCGGCAGCAGTCACTTGACTGTTGCCGGTTTAACTGTGTATTTATAGTCGCTATATGCCGCGAGATAGCTGAAGCAGAACCAGAAGCCGTCGCGCTTAAGTAGTTTTTGCCGCAGAGCATCGGCTTTTTCCGTCTCGCCGTGCGCTTCCAACAGTACGCAAAGACCGTAAGCCGTCATGGCAAACTGCAAATCGTCTTCTTCCGCGTCCAACTCCGCCAGCATATCCTCCATCGGCGCAAACCCTGCCGCCACGCGCATGGCTTTTTCATACGCCGTGTGGTGGCCGACGTACATATCGGGTCGATAATGCTGCTTCAACGTTTTTTGTGCCTCGTCCGCTTTTTCAGCACGAAGCTGCGAAAGTACCAGCCAGTAGACATCCGCAATATACATATCGTCGTCCTGCGGCGCGATGGCGAGAGAATCTGTAAATGTGCGGATCGCGTCGTCATATTTCCGCATCAGATAGTGCGCCATACCAACGCGGTAGCGCGACTCGACGCTCACGCCGTCCGTCTGTTCGCAGCGCGTATAATCCGCGAGCGCCCGTTCAAATTGCAGCGTATCGAGATACTTGGGGCCGCGTTTGCAGTAAGCTTCCATGCGTTCCGGTTCAAGCGCGATGGCCTGTGTCAGAGCGTCAATTGCCTCCCGGAAGCGCAGCTGCCAGCACAGCGCATCCGCCAGCTCCAAAAGCGTTTCATACGTCTGCAGCTTTGTACGGCAGGCGAGAATTTCGTCCGTGTCAGTAAGCCCATGCGGCAGATTCTCAAACTGGCTTTTGTATGACGCATGAACGTCCGCAAAGTATTTTCCCATATTACCCCTCCAAAATGGTTTCTTTTCTGGCGGTCAGCCAGAGGCTGATGAGATAGAACGCCAGACACAGCAGCATGACGCACACGCCGGGTGCCAGCAGATATTGGTACGCACCCCGTAAAAACGCGCCGCGTTTATACGCAAAATTGACCATCGTCTCCCAAGTTGGGCGATAGAGATCGCCAAGGCCCAGAAACGAGAGCGTCGACTCCATCATAATGCAGCTGTTCACCCCGAGCAGAAAGCGCGAGAGCAGCACGTCCGACAGGTTCGGCAGAATGTGCCGCACGGCAATATAGGTGCGGCTGTAGCCGAGAATCCGGCAGCTTTCGATAAACGGCTGTGTGTGCAGCTGCAAAACCTTTGCGCGCACGGCGCGCGCCGTGCCGACCCAGCTGAACGCCGCAATCAGGACGATCAGGTGCGCGGCGGAACTTCCAAAAAACGTCGCCAGAACAATGAGCGTAACGAGCTTTGACAGCAGAACAAAAATCTGAATGAGCCCGTTGAAAAGCTGTCCGATCCAGCCGCGGAAGCTCCCCAAAATCCCAATACCCGCCCCCAGAATCAGCGTCAGAATACTGCTCAAAATGCCGACCAGCAGCGTCTGCCGTGCGCCGTAGATGAGCTCGGTCAAAATGTCATAACCCATCGCGTTTGTGCCGAGCAAATGCTCCCGGCTCATGGGGAGCCACTTCGTGAACAGCTCTTTTTGACTGTAACTTGTAAAAAACTCGGGTGCAAATGCAGCCGACGCAAAAACGGTCAGCAGCAAGAGTCCCAAAATGAGCGGCAAAAGGCCTTTCTTTCTCATGTCCTGCCCTCCGATCTCCGCTTGGGATCAAGGAGCAGACACAAAAAATCGGTAAGCAGAATCGACAGCACCATGATGCACGTCGTCACAAACAAAATGCCCTGCATGAGCGGATAATCGAGCGTATAGACCGCCTCCGTCAGAAGCGACCCCATCCCGCCGATGGAGAAAATCTTCTCAATTACGACCGAGCCGCCCACGCAGAGCGACACGCTCATGCCGAGCATCGTGAGAAACGGCTGCACGATCGAGCGCAGGAGATAATCCCGGCGAATGACGCCGTCCGAAAGTCCCCGCTGCCTTGCGTATAAAATATCTTTCCCATCCGACGCGCTGGCCGCCATGTTACGCACCAGCAGATACCGGCTGGGAAGCGCCGCCAGCGTTAGCGTCACGACCGGCAGCAGCAGATGCAGAACCCTGTCCCATAACATACCCTGCCGTGCCGCGCACAGCCTCCGGGGAGTTGAGCCCTGTATAGGGTAGCCACCGGTTTTGAAAGCAGAACACGATCATCAGTCCCAGTCCAATGAGAAACGTCGGCACGGCGTTGAGGATGATCAGCGCTGTTGTGGAAAAGCGATCGGCAAGCGAATCCTTTTTGTACCCACACCGAAGCCCCCAGAATAGACCGATCCCCGCTGAAAGCAGCACCGCCGGGACAGTGATTTGCAGCGTATAGCCGATCTTTTCGCCGATGAGCGCCGAGACGGCGGCGTCCTTTTTATACGAATATCCAAGCGTTCCATCCAGCAGCGAGCGCAGGTAGTAGCCGAACTGCATCGCAAGCGGCTTGTTCAGGTGCAGCGCGTCCTCGTAAAATGCGACCTGCGCGGGCGTCATGTCCTGCTCGGAAAAGCCTGTCAAGTACGCCACGGGGTTGCCCGGCAGCAGACGCGGCAGGAAAAAATTCAGAACCACAACCAAAAGAAAGCACACAAGGGTGCGGTCCAATAAAACAGTATAATAATGTTTTCGGGAAGCGGCATGATTACTCATGCCGCTTTTCCGTTCAAGGCACTAATATTTTGCATTTAATGCCTTGCTTTTGTTTGTCTACTCGGAACGCTAAATTATCTACATCCGGAAGTTTGTTCAGTTCTGCACATCGCCTAAGTATCCGAGTCAGTAAATTTGCAGATTCTTCTACTGCGCTTTCAAGGTTGTCCTTTGTCTTATTACCATGCACGGCAGAGGAACGTGAAGAATATATTTTTCGTACTTGCTTAAATATCTGCTGCGCCTGTGCCTCGTTTTCACCAAGGAAGTTAGCAATATACAAGCTTATTCTAAAGCTAGGGTCGTTCTTTCTTGTTCCCATAAAGCACTTCCCATACCTGCATATAGCTCTGGAGGAATCTGAGTTGCGGTTGTCTCTGCTATTTTACGGAGCATAACGAATTTCGCAAATTTGGTTGCATCATAAGGCGTGTCCGAATAATAAATCGGATATAGCGGCGTTCCGTAGTTTTTGATTCCGCAATTAGCGCATTTTTCCTGCTTACCGCATAAGAAGTTGTCATTGTTTTCAAGGTCGTAGATTTGCACAAAACCTCTGTGTTGATCTGCATATTTCAGCCACAGAACCTCATTAAACCCATTTTCGGAGAAACAAACTGACCACGTATCCTTTTTAACTTCATCACGGAGTGAAAGCGCTGCATTCAGAAAGCTTTCGGTAAGCCCGTGAGAAAGCGCGTTTGTCACATTCTCAACCGTAAACTGCGCTGCTTGCTCCTCAGAGAGAATATTCCCAAGCAATGACTTAACACCATCCACAACAGCTTCTGTACTTTCCGGAGTCTGGAATGCACTTAGATACTCTTTCCGGATCGCTTCAATGTCGATGTGAAGAAAGGTATCAAAAGGATCATCATAATAATTCGCAGAAGAAAAATAGAGCTTGTTTGTTCTGAGCGCTTCCAAGCTTTTTGTGCTGACAGGACGATACCGAAAAAGTAACTTTGGATACTTAATTGATTTGAATAGCTGTTCTCGCTCTGCCACAATATCATTCCCGGGCAAAGAACATAATGTTTTCCAAAATTGTTCTCGATCATTGTGATCCATTGATAACCCTCCTCTCAAGTATTAAATCACACATGAAATAATTACGTTTTTTATGTTCAAAACGCACCATTTTTGATAGCTGCATCAATCACTTTCTGCCATTCGTCAAATGAAACAAAATGGACGAACTTCTCTTTATCAAAGTCCGATGCTACCAAGAAACCGGCGAATCCTTTTTGATCTGCATAGCCTGCGACACCCCAAACATAGGAATGCAAAAGCCAGTTACACACATCCTTCACTTTGAGCGAGGCAGCTTGTCCTTCACCATAGCTTGACACGCAGATTTTACCACGAAAAGCCCAACCGTCTTCATCGGTGTACGGATATTTCGTAGCAGAGATTACGCCGCTCATGATTTTGCATTCGGGAAGTGTCCAGTTCTGCTCTTTGGCAACTTTCTCTGCTTCAATTTCGTCTTCAATGGCTTTTCGCAGGACGGTGGCAGAGTATAACACAGCACGGTTCAGCTTATGCTTCCCATATTCACCGTAGCTTGGAGCCCTTTGCCAAAGAGATATTGCCCAAGACTGTTTTTTCAATTCCCATTTCCATCTGCCATCAAAAATCATAGCAGTACCTCATTTTAATCGTTCACACAGCGGCAGGAGTTCTTCCAGTTTGGCGACGATGCGCTTTTGCTCAGTAAATTACGGGATAAGTTTCTCTCTTTTAATCCCATAAATATCATACCTAATTCTTTTGAATGTGCTGAGTGAACACTTTTTTTACTGCGACGTCACGATTGCTGGTATCATTCTTGGTTTTTTGGGAAACTTTATAACATGCCAAAATAGCACCTAAAAAGCCAGAACTAATGCAAATTACCCAAGCGCCAATTGTAACTTTTTCTGCCGTTATAGATCCAATTGCATGAAAGTCTGACGTTAAAAGTGATAAAAACAAAGTGCTTGCAATCGAAAGAAATACACTATAGAGATTGTAAAAATGAAACGTGCTCATATCCTTTTGTGCTTCCTCATATGCACAAGATAGTGAATTTCTTAGTTTCTCGTCGGAGATGCTGATCGGAATCTCTTTAACCACGATACCTTCATCCTTGGTATCGATTATATTCATATTACTTTCCGTCGCCATCATGCTCCTCCGCCTTTAGCAGTCCGAGAGAACCCATAGCAAAGAATTCCATATGACCACAGTTTTCGCATACTACTACCCCGGCAGGAATATTAGGACCTAAACTGATATTTTTTGTATCGTCACCTATTAAAATTGTAGCGAAACTTTGAGTGGTAGTAAATTTATTTCCACCACAATAAGGACAATCGGGAAATCTATGTTTATTCATTTTGCTGCCTATTGCGGCAATAAAGTCTTTTGGATTATATTTACTCATGGTCTGTTTTTCCTTTCAATGATTATTTCAACTGTTCGCATAATGGCAAAGGGTCTTCGATTTTGAAAAAGATATATTTTATTCAGAATCTTCCTCATTCGCACTTTGAGCGCTTAAGATTTGCTTTATGCCCTTAAGCTCATCACCAATCTTTTTCATAGTCTTAAGCAAATCTTCCTCGTCGGTCGTTGAGGAAAAAAACGTCATATAATGTTCTAAATCCACAAAGAGATCACTTTGATATCTTTCGCTTCCGTGCAAGCACGAAAGCTCAATCACTACGCTGCTTCTCCTCTCCCCACAAAGCCATCCGGCTTTGCGGGGTCCCCA
>ERZ772880.1536-NODE-1536-length-19588-cov-22.199304_pt1 | contig 19588 bp, 13 predicted proteins | sample MGYA00580577_ERZ772880 | MGnify/ENA primary metagenome ERZ772880 (study PRJEB29015, sample SAMEA2737705) | human gut metagenome | biome: human gut; feature: human-associated habitat; material: faeces | place: China | collected 2012 ... | reverse complement strand
TCAGAACGTCGTGAGACAGTTCGGTCCCTATCTGTCGTGGGCGCAGGATATTTGAAAGGCGCTGTCCCTAGTACGAGAGGACCGGGATGGACGAACCTCTGGTGCACCAGTTGTCACGCCAGTGGCACAGCTGGGCAGCTATGTTCGGATCGGATAAACGCTGAAAGCATCTAAGCGTGAAGCCGGCCTTAAGATAAGATATCCCACTGAGATAATCAGGTAAGACCCCTTGAAGACTACAAGGTTGATAGGCACAATGTGTAAGTGGCGTGAGTCATTGAGCAAGCGTGTACTAATAGGTCGAGGGCTTGACCCCATTTTCGATTGATACTTCATTTGCTGTAGCAGTTCGATATTCAGTTTTGAAGGTATATGCCTTCTAAGAAGAGAAGCTGACGAAGGTCAGGAATGGCCGGTGTCGATGACGGTGAGGAACCACCTGTTCCCATTCCGAACACAGAAGTTAAGCTCACTTGTGCCGAAGATAGTTGGCTGGAAACGGCCTGTGAAAATAGGTAGATGCCGGCTTCTCTTTTTTATTATGGCCCGTTGGTCAAGCGGTTAAGACAGCGGCCTCTCACGCCGTTAACGTGGGTTCGATTCCCGCACGGGTCACCAGGAAGAGCACCATAGCGTAAGCTAAGGTGCTTTTTTGTATGTCTAAAACCACTCTCTAGGCGAGTGGTTCGATAAAGATTATATCGATGAGTAACGAAACTCAAACGAAGAATTTTGGAATAGTACCAGTGGGGCAATTCCAGACGGGGGTATTGGCGTATCGCCGGTCGTCCTGTATTAAAAGGTTCCATTGCAAACGAAAGACTCGCAGAAGCAGGATATTTTAGTATCCTCAGGCGCTACTACGAGTCCTTGCACTTATGTGGTTGAACCGCCGTGTACCGGTCGGTACGCACGGTGGTGTGAGAGAGGTCGGCTCTTTAGTTAAGAGAGCCTTCTACGCGATTCTTTTAGGTAAAAAAGCAAAAAAAACAGAATACTTCATTCAAATGCATATAGCGGCTATTTATTTCATACAGAGACAAATAGCGGCACAGAACAGATATAATAAAAGAAGCTATAAAAAGCAGGTATTCACGTGGAGGACGATATCGTTTCTACATGAACACCTGCTTTTTTATTTATTATTTACTGGTGGAATAAATAGTGGTAGCCAAGTATTCATCACTGACCCAACCATAAATCCCACTGTAATATACAACAACCCAGTCAGGCACATTGCTGCTATAGCCGCATTCCCATACGATGATACCGTAGGGGATATTATCCATTTTTTCATAATTTGTACCGGGACCTTTACGCATAACCAGCCCATGATCAGCAGTGGTGTAGGTACAAAGGCTATCAATTCGGCTAAGCGTTACATCTGGTGCAATGCATCCATCCGGCAGAATAATGTCGGCATTGTTTTCGGTATAATCCTGTACTTGCAGCAAGCCCCAAAGGCCATTCTGTTTTGCCCATACGCAGCCATCGCGCGCGGGGGCTAAATCTTCATATTGCCCAGCGGAAATTATCTCATTGCCGTAAACATCCAGAACTAGCTTTTGTCCGGATTGATTTTTCACAACTACCATGCCAGATAAGTCTGCGTAAGGATATTCAACAGTTTCGTTCATGATGGACAAACTCATCTGCGGCTGATAAATGCAGGGGATTACTAAAGCACCGCTTTGGTCGCAATATCCCCAGTTACCGGCTGCATCCTTTACCGCGATTAAAGATTCACCGGCCATGCAGGCATCCTGGTAGTCGAAATCGGTTAAAATTGTACCGTTTTTATCCGCAACGGCAAAAGGTGCAGAATTGTCAACAAGATAACCGGCATATTCATCATCCCAAATGCCTTGCTGGATGCCAACCAAATCAGGAGCATACACCTGTTCGATGGGCGTGCCACTAAATGTATAGACACCAATAGCAGAACGGTAAATCTGGCTGTCACCTAAAATCCACTGGATGCCATACCCGCCGTGCCCGCCCAGCATGGTTGTAAAAGGCATTTGTTGGGCAACCAGCTCCTGGTTAATCTGTTCTTCCAGGGCATTCAGCTTCTGGTAATCGTATGTATCATCTACCCCAATGGAGAGCTCCTGCTCACCATACAGGTACGGGATGCTTTCTGACAAATCTTCCAGAAAAGCATTACAGTTGGCAGCATTAAACAGGCTCCAGCGTTCGCCCTTGCGCACAGCGTACAGATTTCGGGCAGCGGCGTAACCGGCAGTGTGGGTTTCGCGGGAGAAGAGAGGAATCATCTCGTCAAAATCATATTGCGGCGGTAACTTCCAGTTGGCATTGCTAGTGGATGGTATAGCTGTGGCAACAGCTTCACTGGTCGGGAAAAGAGCAGCGGAGGAAGCAGGTTTATTTTCTGGCGCTGCAGCACAAGCGGTAAGCATTATTGCGGTGATAACACTGGCGGAAAATGAGAATAACTTCCTTTTCATGGTTTTTCACTCCTTGCGTAAATGATTTTTCGGTAAGATGAAGAAGCAATATAAGAAAGTGAATTCACAAACCCTATAATATCTTATTTTATCAAAAATATCTGCTAATGGGAATAGCTAACAATTCTACATGGATAAATTTGGATAGTATGACAAAGATTGCAGAACTGGAGTGAAAGTCCGAATTATGGGATGAGTGATTTGCTATAATAGAGAAAAGCAAAACAGAAGGGAGTTTGATTATGCACCAGGAGAAAAAGATGCTGGCTCATATCAGTGAAGACGGAACCCGCGTCCAAACGGTAGCGGACCATTTGCAGGGAACGGCAGTCCTATGTGGGCAATTTGCAGCAGCCTTTGATGCCCAGCAACAGGGAACTTGGCTTGGATTATTGCATGATATTGGTAAATATAGTACAAAGTTTCAAAAGCGCCTGCAAGGTGGAGAGAAAGTGGATCACTCAACGGCTGGTGCACAGGTGGCTGCCCGATATGGTCAAATCCCACTGGCTTTTGCTATTGCGGGACACCATAGCGGCCTGCCGGATGGAGGAGGCCGAAGCGATACCGCGCAGGATGCGACAATGTTTGGGCGATTGAAAAAGAGCGTTGAACCCTATACCCAATGGACGAATGAGATTAAACTGCCGTCCATACCGCCCCAGCCGGAAATGATGAAGGAAAATCGTTTTACACAGGCATTTTATACCCGGATGTTGTATTCCTGCCTGGTCGATGCGGACTATCTGGATACGGAAAACTTTATGAGCAGCCCTAAACCGCGCGGACAAGGCCAGACAATGGATGAACTGCTGAAAAGGTTGAACCAATATACCGCAAAATGGAGCCATCCCCAGGGAACCTTGAATCAGCGCCGCAGTTCAATTTTGAGTGTCTGTACAACGGCAGGGCAAACAGGGCGGCGCGGCCTTTATTCCCTGACCGTTCCTACAGGCGGGGGAAAAACGGTAGCGTCATTGGCATTTGCGCTTTCGCTAGCTGTAAAGAACCATATGGACCGGGTTATTTATGTGATCCCTTATACATCCATTATTGACCAGACCGCGGATGTGTTTTCGGAAATATTAGGAGCAGAAAATGTTTTGGAACACCATTCAGGGGTGGACTACTCTGCCAAGGAAGATGATGAGCCGGCAGCCTACCGCAAAGCATTAGCGGCGGAAAACTGGGATGCTCCGGTGGTGGTTACCACATCCGTGCAATTCTTTGAATCACTTTACGGCAACCATGCGTCACAATGCCGTAAATTACATAACATTGCAAATAGCGTGGTCATTTTTGACGAAGCACAAAACCTGCCGGTTCCTTATTTGCGCCCCTGCGTTGCGGCAATCGCGCAGCTGGTACAGCATTACCGCGCAGCAGCGGTGCTTTGCACGGCCACACAACCAGCTTTGCAGCCCTTGTTTGATGAACTGGCGCCTGGGCTGCAGATGACGGAACTTTGCCCACATCCCAGAGAGCAATATCAGGCATTCCGGCGTACAACGCTAAAAATGCGCGGAGAGTTGGAACAAAGCCAGCTTGGTGCAGAACTGGCAGCGCAGGAACAAGTGCTGTGTATTGTAAACCGGAGAAAAACAGCACAGGAATTATACAATAACCTGCCCAAAGAGGGCAGCTACTGCCTGACAACATTGCTATACCCAGCCCATCGCAAACAGTTATTGCAGGAAATCCGGGAACGCTTAAAAGATGGGCTGCCCTGCCGTGTGATATCAACTTCTTTGATCGAAGCGGGTGTTGATGTGGATTTCCCGGCTGTGTACCGCGAGGAAGCAGGTCTGGATTCCATTTTGCAGGCGGCGGGGCGCTGCAATCGAGAGGGAAGACGCCCGGCGGAGCAGAGCTTGGTACAGATTTTCACATTGGAAGGGCAGCATGTACCGCGCATGCTGGAACAGAATGTATCCGCAACGCAAAGCGTCCTGAAAAAATATGCAGATCTGGCATCTCTGGAAGCAATCGAAACATACTTTCTGTTTTACCGTACCTTAAAAGGGGATAAAAGACTGGATGAACAGCAAATTCTGCAAGGGTTCGAGCAGGATATGGAAGGGCGCATTTTCCCCTTTGCAACAGCGGCAGAGAGGTTCCGCTTAATTGAAACACCTGCCGTGACCGTATACATTCCCCAAGGGAAAGGGAAACATTTGCTTGCACGATTGCGTGCAGGAGAGGTAAGCAAAACTTTGTTCCGTCAACTGGGGCAATATGGTGTTCCGGTTTACCCGGATCATCTGAAAACGCTGGAGAATGCCGGGGCGGTTTGCCAAATCAGTGAAGGCATATGGGAATTAACGGACGGAAGCCTTTACGATAACAACACGGGCCTTGCTATGGAAGCTGAAACGGGAGCAGCCTGGTTTGCATAAAGCAAAAGCGGCAGGGAGCCTGCCCTGCCGTTCTTGTGCGATAAAGTAAAATCAACTATTTCTATCCACGGCATAAGCTGCCGACACAACTTATTATAAAAGAAAACCGAATGAAAAGCAAACAAAAAGTATACATGATAAAAGGATTGACATTTGGTGCCAAGTAGCGTATATTGAAACTATAGCAAAAATATAAATTAAAAACAACTGAAAATAGAAATGCAAAGGAGTTGATGCAGATGATCCAGCTGGAAGTATGGGGGAATTATGCTTTGCTCTCGAGGCCTGAGCTAAAAGTCGAAAGGGTTTCATATGAAGTTCTCACCCCTTCCGCGGCACGCGGCATAGTGGAAGCAATCTATTACCACCCCGGCTTACGGTGGAAAATCCGGAAAATCTATGTCATGAACCCAATCCGCTTTACCAACATCCGTCGGAACGAAGTAAAAAGCAAAATTCTTTGTTCCGATGTACGCAGCGCGATGCAGGGAACAGGGAAAGAGCTTTACCTTGCCACGCCCCAGCAGATCGTTCAGCGTGCAGCCATGGTGTTGCAGGACGTTCATTATGTGATTGAGGCAGAATTTGAGATGACTGACCGTGCGGCACCGAGCGACAATCCGGGAAAGTTCCAGGATATTGTTACCCGGCGCATGTCCAGGGGCCAGTGTTTTCATACCCCTTATTTTGGGTGCCGTGAATTTCCTGCCGCATTCCGCGCATGGCCCGGCGGGCCAATCCCGACCATTGAGGAAACACGGGATTTGGGATTCATGCTATATGACTTTAACTACACTGACCCGCAGAACATAACCCCGATGTATTTCCATGCAAAATTGGAACATGGTGTGTTGAATGTGGCAGACTGCGAGGTGTACCGATGATTTTACAGGCTTTGGTACAATACTATGAAGATTTGCTGGCCAATGGCAAAATCACGCGCCCCGGTTGGACAAGCGCAAAAGTCAGTTGGGCTTTGGAACTGGATGAAAACGGCCAACTGATGGCATTGCACCCCTTGCAGCAAGAGGAAAAGCGCGGTAAAAAAACAGTGCTTGCTCCATATCAGCTGCAAGTTCCGGAACAGGTTAAACGCTCTAGTGGTGTGGCAGCCAATTTTTTGTGTGATAACAGTGCTTACATGCTCGGCATTGACGGAAAAGGCAAACCGGAGCGTGCAATGCAGTGCTTTGCCGCTGCAAAGGAGCTGCATCTTGCCATTTTACAAAATGTTCCTGGTCAGGCGGCACAGGCAGTGCGGAACTTTTTTATAAATTGGGACCCCAAGGCGGCGGAGCAGAATCCAGCGCTGGAACAAAGTCTCAAGGAACTTTACAAGGGTGGCAATCTGGTATTTCTGATTCGGGAAAACTATGTTCAGGACGATCCGGAAATACAGGAAGCCTGGCAGCGGCAGTGTGATAAGAACACGGATGCACCGGAAATCCGATGCCTGGTTACAGGGCAAAAGGCACCGCTTGCCCGCCTGCACCCGGCGATTAAAGGCGTGACCGGGGCACAGTCTTCCGGCGCATCGATTGTTTCTTTTAATGCGGACGCTTTTTGCTCATACGGACATGAACAGGGGGGCAATGCGCCGGTTGGCAGTTATGCGGCCTTTGCCTATGCACAGGCATTAAACTATCTGCTGGCAGACAGGGAACATGTTCAGCGCGTGGGCGATACCACCATTGTCTGCTGGGCAGCAGGTGGTGAGACCGCCTACCAGCAGGTAGCAATGGATGCATTGTTTGCCATGGATGCGCCTGTCAGCGAAAGCGATGTGCGAAATGCAGTGGACAAGCTGGTCCATGGACAGAGTGTAGAGTGGCAGAACGTGACACTTGACCCAAAAAATCACTTTTATGTGCTTGGCTTGGCCCCTAATGCGGCGCGCCTCTCGGTTCGCTTTTTCTGGCAGGATACATTTCAAACGCTGCTTGATAATGTGCAGAAGCATTATGACCGCTTAGAGATTGTGCGCCCCGCTTATGATAAATTCCCGCGGCTGGGGGTGTATTGGCTGCTGCAGGAAACTGTCAACACCAATTCCCGCAGCCCATCGGCAGCACCGCAGCTGGCAGGCGATGTCTTGCGTGCAATCCTGAATAATACAAGGTACCCGGCAACCCTGCTGGATGGCGTTATGATGCGTATCCGCGCAGAGCAAAAAGTAACACGCGGCCGTGCCGCTATTATAAAAGCATACTACCTGCGTAATGAAGATCCCCGTTGCCCAAAGGAGGTATTAACTGTGGGAAATAACAAGGAAACAAATTATCAACCGTATGTTATGGGTCAGCTTTTTGCTGTGCTGGAAGCAATCCAGATGGCGGTAAACCCGGATATCAATACAACCATCAAGGACAGGTATTTTAATGCAGCGGCTTCCACGCCGGCCACTGTGTTCCCAACAATTCTGATGCTGGCGCAAAAGCATATGCAAAAAATGAGCAAGCCACAAAAGATTTATTACGATAAGCAGATCGCTGCGCTGGCGGGCGGAAAACTGGAAGGAAGCTTTCCCGCACGGCTGACTCTGCCGGAACAGGGCTCTTTTATTCTCGGCTATTATCATCAAACACAGGAACGCTATACAAAGAAAGTGGAGGAATAACAATGGCACAGGCAATCAAAAACCGGTATGATTTTGTAATTCTGTTTGACGTTGAAAACGGAAATCCGAACGGCGACCCGGATGCAGGCAACATGCCGCGTGTCGACCCGGAAACGGGATATGGCATTGTTACAGATGTCTGCTTGAAGCGTAAGATTCGCAACTATGTCGAAGTAGCCAAAGAAGATGAAGCAGGATACCAGATTTACATTAAAGATCAGGTTCCCCTGAACCGCAGCGATAAAAAAGCACTCGAATACTTGGGCATTGATGCTGATGCCAAGGATGCCCTGAAAGTCGCCAAGAAAGATGACCCGGAGTTGGACCGTAAAATCCGGGACTTTATGTGCCAGAACTTTTATGATATCCGTACCTTTGGCGCCGTTATGACAACCTTTGTAAAAGGCGCACTGAACTGTGGGCAGGTGCGTGGCCCGGTTCAGTTGAGCTTTGCACGCTCGGTGGATCCTGTCCTCCCGCAGGAAGTGACCATTACCCGTATTGCCATTACGACCGAAGCGGATGCAGAGCGAAAAGGCACTGAGATGGGCCGCAAGTATGTGATACCGTATGGTTTGTACCGTGCAGAGGGTTATGTTTCGGCCAACCTTGCCCGCAAAACTACAGGATTCTCAGAGGATGACCTGCAGCTGCTGTGGCAGGCAATTCTGAATATGTTTGAAAATGACCACAGCGCAGCCCGCGGCAAAATGGCAGTTCGGGAACTGATCGTGTTCAAGCATGATTCGGAACTGGGCAATGCGCCGTCTTATAAACTTTTTGACGCAGTTCATGTCACACACGCAGAGAAAATCACTTTCCCGCGCAGCTACCATGACTATGTGGTGACCGTGGATGAAAATCTTCCCGCAGGGGTAACGTGCGAGAGGTTGTCGTAATGGTTTCCCCAGATGATTACCTGATGATGTCCGGTATCCAGCATTTCAGCTTTTGCCGCCGTCAGTGGGCGCTCATACACCTGGAACAACAATGGTCCGAAAACCAACGCACCGCCGAAGGCCGCCTGCAGCATACCCGCTGCCATGATGTTACCCTGACGGAAAAACGCGGCGATTTGCTGATCGCCCGCGGTATGAGGGTCGTCAGCCACCGCTTAAAACTGACCGGCGACTGCGATGTGGTAGAGTTTCACAAGGATCCAAACGGCGTGTCATTGCAGGGCCGCCGCGGCCTGTGGCAGCCCATGCCCGTGGAATATAAGCATGGCCGCAGCAAGGTAAACGATGCCGACCGTTTGCAGCTCTGCGCACAGGCCATGGCGCTGGAAGAAATGCTGGTGTGCGAGGTGCCGGAAGGGGAAATCTTTTATGAAGAAACCCGGCAGCGGGAACATGTTTCCCTGACACCGGAACTGCGCAGCACCGCGCAGACCATGGCGGATGAGATGAACCGCCTGTTTGCGCGCGGCTATACCCCAAAAAGCAAACCCGGCAAGCATTGCAATGCCTGCTCACTGAAAGAGCTTTGCCTGCCGGCGCTGTATCAGCAGGCAGACCCGGCGGCGTATCTGCGGGAGCATATTGAGGAGGGCGCGCCATGAGAAAGCTGCTCAACACCCTGTTTGTCATCAATGAGGACGCTTACCTGACATTGGATGGCGAAAACCTTGTTGTTACCCGCAATAAGCAGGAAACCCACCGCTATGCCCTGCATACGCTGGAAGGCATCGTCTGCTTTACTTACGCAGGTGCCAGCCCCGCTTTGATGGGAGCTTGTGCCCGGCGGGGCATTGACCTTTGCTTTTTTGACCCGTATGGCAGATTTCAGGCCCGCACCGTGGGGGAAGAACGCGGCAATGTGCTGCTGCGTCAGACGCAGTACCGCGTGTCGGATGACCCGGCCCAGAGCTGTCGCTATGCCCGGAGCTTTATCCTTGGTAAAGTGTATAACGCACGCTGGGTGCTGGAACGCGCAACCCGCGATCATCCCCAGCGTGTCCCGGCCGAAAAACTGAAACGCACCTCCACCCAGCTGGCCGCCGCGCTGCCGCTGATACAGACCAGCGATGATCCGGAACAGCTGCGCGGCTTGGAAGGCGAGGCAGCCCAGCGCTACTTTGACTGCTTGAATGACCTGATTCTGCAGCAAAAGCAGAATTTTGTGTTTGAGGGCCGCAGCCGCCGTCCACCGCTGGACAATGTGAATGCGCTGCTTTCGTTTGCCTACAGCATGCTGGCGCGGGAGTGTGCATCCGCCTTGACCGCTGTGGGCCTGGACCCTTATGTTGGCTTTATGCACCGCCCGCGCCCCGGCCGCAAAAGTCTGGCACTTGACCTGATGGAAGAACTGCGGGCGGTTTATGCAGACCGGCTGGTCATCAGCTGCATCAATCAAAAGATCATCACGGCAAAACACCTGCAAAAACAGGAAAATGGTGCCGTACTGCTGACGGATGATGGCCGCAAAGCTTTCCTGACCGCATGGCAGAACAAAAAGAAGGAAGAGATCAGCCATCCGTTTTTGAAAGAAAAACTGCCCTGGGGGCTGGTGCCCTATGTTCAGGCGCTTTTGCTGGCCCGTGCTCTGCGCGGCGACCTGGAAGTGTACCCACCGTTTTTCTGGAAGTGAGGTGCCGTTATGTTGGTGCTTGTAACCTATGATGTCAACACCGAAACAGCCGCCGGTCGTCGCAGGCTGCGCAAAGTAGCAAAAGTCTGTGTAGACTACGGCCAGCGGGTGCAAAACTCCGTATTTGAGTGCCTGCTGGATGCCGCGCAATACACGATGTTCAAAGCAAAATTGACCGAACTGATCGATTCGGAATCGGACAGCCTGCGCTTTTATCAATTGGGAAACCATTACAAAAGCAAAGTCGAGCATGTGGGCCTGCACCCGGATTTTGATCAGGATGGAATCTTGTTTGCTTAGTGCGAGGGGAAGGCAATCATAAAATTCCCGGTTCCTTCGCACCAGAAAATATGGAAAAAACAGGGGCAGAAAGGGTAAAATACAGCCTTGCCTGTCAGCATGAAGATGCAATCTCCATAAAATTTGTTTCATATGCGCAAAAGTGCCCCACTGTTTTGTGCACTTTTGCTGTCGCTCTCCGCAAGGAGAGCGTGGATAGAAATAATCGACGACTTGGAACCATCCAGCACACGCAAAGTCGCTCTCCGCAAGGAGAGCGTGGATAGAAATTGGTCTATTTGGCACTGATACGGTATCTTATTAACGTCGCTCTCCGCAAGGAGAGCGTGGATAGAAATCACGATGACATGCTCCGGTACCGTGACGCGGAACGTCGCTCTCCGCAAGGAGAGCGTGGATAGAAATAAAATTATCGCGGACGACAACAACGAGGACCATGGCGTCGCTCTCCGCAAGGAGAGCGTGGATAGAAATGACAAAATGAACATTGACGCGGTCCCATACCATGTGTCGCTCTCCGCAAGGAGAGCGTGGATAGAAATTACCTACGCGCCGTGCTGCGCGAACGCTGCCAGCCGTCGCTCTCCGCAAGGAGAGCGTGGATAGAAATTATTATCCAGCTGCTGGAGTGCCAGCCGGGCGGCTGTCGCTCTCCGCAAGGAGAGCGTGGATAGAAATCTCTGGTGGGGCGTGCGCAAGGCTGTCGGCTCTCTCGTCGCTCTCCGCAAGGAGAGCGTGGATAGAAATAATGGTTGGGACCTCTTGCCAAACCTGTGAACAAGTCGCTCTCCGCAAGGAGAGCGTGGATAGAAATATGCGGTTAAGTGTTTTAAGCTTCGGCGGCTCAAGTCGCTCTCCGCAAGGAGAGCGTGGATAGAAATAACAATACTTGGTGGGTTAAAATACATACTTCTGTCGCTCTCCGCAAGGAGAGCGTGGATAGAAATCTGCGTCAGGTTAGGCTCTTTGGTCTGGGCCTTGGGTCGCTCTCCGCAAGGAGAGCGTGGATAGAAATCATAGATCAGCTTGCCCACTAAAAGTGGATACAAGTCGCTCTCCGCAAGGAGAGCGTGGATAGAAATCACTTGTCGGGGCATTTGTGATTGCGATTGTTTCGTCGCTCTCCGCAAGGAGAGCGTGGATAGAAATTGCAAGAATCGTTTTTGTCCTACCTGTCAATGGCGTCGCTCTCCGCAAGGAGAGCGTGGATAGAAATTACCCGGGCATGAATACAATATCGTACACAACCGTCGCTCTCCGCAAGGAGAGCGTGGATAGAAATGGCTTTGGGGCTAAGCTGGTGCACTCGTTTTTGTGTCGCTCTCCGCAAGGAGAGCGTGGATAGAAATACTCAACGCCGCGACTTTAAGGCTCTGGGCTTGCCGTCGCTCTCCGCAAGGAGAGCGTGGATAGAAATAAGCGTGCGAAGCCAACCAAGCAAACCAAGGCGCTGTCGCTCTCCGCAAGGAGAGCGTGGATAGAAATTCTCTCCGATACTTCGGACGTCAAAGCCGCCACCGGTCGCTCTCCGCAAGGAGAGCGTGGATAGAAATGCTACTTCTCTTTTGGTCTATCTTGCGCTGATAGTCGCTCTCCGCAAGGAGAGCGTGGATAGAAATAATTCCTGGGCCGTATGGGTGAAGCCGAATTTTCGGTCGCTCTCCGCAAGGAGAGCGTGGATAGAAATTTCGGCATGGAGAGGAAAATGCAGGCCGCTGTAGTCGCTCTCCGCAAGGAGAGCGTGGATAGAAATAGAAGTTTGCAGCCCCAGGAACTGGTCTGCAGAAACGTCGCTCTCCGCAAGGAGAGCGTGGATAGAAATGTTGACGCTATAAAGCGCGTCCTGCACCAGCTTGTCGCTCTCCGCAAGGAGAGCGTGGATAGAAATTGGCCCGGCCATTTCTTTTAGAACTCTCGCCTTGGGGTCGCTCTCCGCAAGGAGAGCGTGGATAGAAATCTGCCACTGGGACCGACACCACAAGCGGGCCGCACGTCGCTCTCCGCAAGGAGAGCGTGGATAGAAATTGCAGACATACAGAGTGCATTTGCCAGCGCCTGTAGTCGCTCTCCGCAAGGAGAGCGTGGATAGAAATTTCGCAGATGTGACAGATGTTGTCAAAGAAATTGGTCGCTCTCCGCAAGGAGAGCGTGGATAGAAATTCCAACAGGCGCAATAAAAAGCGGCTCAAATAAGTCGCTCTCCGCAAGGAGAGCGTGGATAGAAATTGAGTATCTGCTGTTTCGTTCAGGCTCTCACACTTGTCGCTCTCCGCAAGGAGAGCGTGGATAGAAATTGCGCGTGAATGAAGATAGATACGGTCAGCAATTTGTCGCTCTCCGCAAGGAGAGCGTGGATAGAAATATGAGGTTTGGGCCAATTTCAGCGGGTTTTATTGGGTCGCTCTCCGCAAGGAGAGCGTGGATAGAAATACAAATACGAACCACACCTCGCAGTTGCCGTCGGTCGCTCTCCGCAAGGAGAGCGTGGATAGAAATGCCGCTTTCCTGGCCCTCAACGTCGTGGACTGGCGTCGCTCTCCGCAAGGAGAGCGTGGATAGAAATTCTGCAAGAAAATCAATAAAAGCCGTAGCTATCTGTCGCTCTCCGCAAGGAGAGCGTGGATAGAAATGGCATAACGGATAAAACGCTCAATTCATGGTGCAGTCGCTCTCCGCAAGGAGAGCGTGGATAGAAATAGCGGTGGGGCGATCGGCGGCCAGGTCACAATAGGTCGCTCTCCGCAAGGAGAGCGTGGATAGAAATTATGTAGATTTCTGTTCTCGGGTTTTCTTTGTCGGTCGCTCTCCGCAAGGAGAGCGTGGATAGAAATATCTAAAAAGACGTTACAAAACTATGCAAGCTACTGTCGCTCTCCGCAAGGAGAGCGTGGATAGAAATTACCAGCAGGCGCAGCTTGTCAACGGCGTGCAGAAGTCGCTCTCCGCAAGGAGAGCGTGGATAGAAATATCGCGAGCCGCCAGTTTCCAACAACGCAACCACCAAGTCGCTCTCCGCAAGGAGAGCGTGGATAGAAATTGCTCGGCAATCTTGGCATCTTTAGCCTCAATGCGTCGCTCTCCGCAAGGAGAGCGTGGATAGAAATGCTGGGTTCGGCGTACTCTCCCTCGTAGCCGCGCTGGTCGCTCTCCGCAAGGAGAGCGTGGATAGAAATGCCGTACCGCACATACGCGGCGTATTTGCAATTAGTCGCTCTCCGCAAGGAGAGCGTGGATAGAAATTTGAACGTGTTGGTCTGTGCGATACCGTACATGGTCGCTCTCCGCAAGGAGAGCGTGGATAGAAATGATTGGCAGGCAGCGTACAATAAGGGCATCCGCCGTCGCTCTCCGCAAGGAGAGCGTGGATAGAAATGTCCACACGCTGCTGGAGACGGTGATCGCCGGGGTCGCTCTCCGCAAGGAGAGCGTGGATAGAAATACATCTGCCGATTCATGTGGATTCCACACGATTTGTCGCTCTCCGCAAGGAGAGCGTGGATAGAAATGCCAGGATCACGGCCAGGCGTTCCTCCGCTTGGCTGTCGCTCTCCGCAAGGAGAGCGTGGATAGAAATCTTGCAATGGAAGAATTACGCCGGGCAGTATGGCGTCGCTCTCCGCAAGGAGAGCGTGGATAGAAATATAACCACACAAGGCGACGTGCGCGACGGCCCGCGTCGCTCTCCGCAAGGAGAGCGTGGATAGAAATTTGATAGTGTCTGTCAGCTTGTGAACAGTTTCCAGTCGCTCTCCGCAAGGAGAGCGTGGATAGAAATCTCAGTCGTGCTGTAGCTTACCAGCTTGCCGTCCGGTCGCTCTCCGCAAGGAGAGCGTGGATAGAAATCACGCGCCGAACGGGACTGCGACAAAGGTTGTTAGTCGCTCTCCGCAAGGAGAGCGTGGATAGAAATACCAGTTCCTCGTCGGTGCGCATGGTGTGGGCGGGTCGCTCTCCGCAAGGAGAGCGTGGATAGAAATATTGGCGGCGGGCCGTAAGGCTGTAGAAAAAGGCGGTCGCTCTCCGCAAGGAGAGCGTGGATAGAAATTACGGATATGGGCGACTTCAACGGCCGCGTCTATGTCGCTCTCCGCAAGGAGAGCGTGGATAGAAATACGAGACCCCCGAACAGGCAGCAACAGAGACCGGTCGCTCTCCGCAAGGAGAGCGTGGATAGAAATCTCGTAATTCACATCAGGGTTTGCGCGGGGCACAACGTCGCTCTCCGCAAGGAGAGCGTGGATAGAAATGTGTATGGGGCTTTAGCGATAACAAACCTAAAGAAGTCGCTCTCCTCAAGGAGAGCATGGAATGTTTCTCTTTCTGACTGTTCAGGGTGGTTTTGTTCATGCGGATATCCGCTTTAATTTTAAAAATTGCTATAGTAAAAAACTCTCGCATAAAATAATATAAACATATTATATTATCTACTTGACAAGGTACCCCGGTGGGGTATATAGTGAATATACCCCGCCGGGGTACCTTGCATGTGATGGGAGGGTAACATAATGCAGGAAAACGAAAAGAAGGAACCGTGTTGCTGCTGTGCACACAAAACAAAGCATCGCAGTGAAGAAGAGTATAAAAGCCTGGTCCACAGACTGAACCGGATCGAAGGGCAGATTCGGGGCATCCGTGGGATGGTGGAAAACGAAGTGTATTGTCCGGATATTCTGGTGCAGTCGGCGGCGGTAACGGCGGCGATGAACGCGTTCAACCGTGAGCTGCTGGCAAACCATATCCGCACCTGTGTGGCGGATGGTATCCGTGCCGGGAATGACGAAGTTGTGGATGAGCTGCTGAAAACGCTGCAGAAACTGATGAAATAAGCATTGCCTGCACAAAATAGCAGAAGCAGAACATGAAATAAATGCACGAGTGTTTGAGCCAGCAAAAATGCCATGCCAGTGCCCAGTACGATTGTTTTTCTGTTCACAAACATCGGTAAAAGTTTGTGTAACATTACCAGAGCCATGAATAAATGCCAGTCATTCCCTGTGAGAGGGTGTGGATAGAAATGCCGCATCGGCCTTGGTTGCCCCCAACGTATCGCTTTCCGCAAGGAGAGTGTGGATAGAAATGGTAACCTCGATAATACGTCGAATTGCAGGCTAGCTGCTCACCAAAAGAGGAGTGAGGATAGAAACAACTCAAACATCAACAACCCGTGTTCAAACACCAAAGCGAAACCACTCACCAATCATCACACAGGAATTATAGAATCACCACCGCAAAAGAGAGGAAACAGGAGGAAAGAAGTGGAACAATATAACGTAACCGGGATGAGCTGCGCCGCGTGCAGTGCCCGGGTGGAAAAAGCCGTCAGCAAAGTGCCGGGCGTAACATCCTGCTCGGTTAGCCTGCTGACCAACTCAATGGGTGTGGAGGGCACCGCCGCTCCGGCAGATATTGTGGCCGCAGTGGAAGCCGCAGGCTATGGCGCAAGCCCTAAAAACGCTGCCGCCCAGTCCGCCGCGCCGTCAGCAGATGCCTTAAAAGATACCGAGACCCCGCGCCTCAAACGCCGCCTGATTGCCTCGCTGATCTTCTGGGTGGTGCTGATGTACTTCTCCATGGGGCACATGCTATGGAACTGGCCGCTGCCGGGCTTTATGCAGGGCAACCATGTGGCAATGGGTATTTTACAGATGCTGCTCACCATTATCATCATGGTCATCAACCAAAAGTTCTTTATTAGCGGCTTTAAGGCGCTGTGGAACCGTGCCCCCAATATGGATACCCTGGTATCCCTTGGCGCTACCGCGGCCTTTGGCTACAGCACTTACGCTCTGTTTGCCATGACGGTGGCCCAGGTGCAGGGGGATGCCATGGCCGTGATGGGCTATATGGAGGAGTTTTATTTTGAATCCGCCGCAACCATCCTGACCCTGATCACGGTGGGCAAAACGTTGGAAGCCCGCTCCAAGGGCAAGACCACCGATGCCCTGAAAGGTCTGATGAACCTGGCCCCCAAAACCGCAACGCTGCTGCGCAATGGGGCGGAAGTTACCGTTCCCATCGAACAGGTGCAGCAGGGCGATGTGTTTGTGGTGCGTCCCGGCGAGAATATCCCCGTTGACGGCGTGGTGCTGGAAGGCAGCAGCGCGGTGAACGAATCGGCCCTGACCGGTGAGAGCATCCCGGTGGATAAGGCCGAAGGCGACAGCGTGAGCGCCGCAACCCTGAACCAATCCGGCTTTTTGCGCTGCCGTGCCACCCGCGTGGGTCAGGATACCACGCTGGCTCAGATCATCCAGATGGTCAGCGATGCCGCAGCCACCAAGGCACCCATTGCCAAAATTGCAGACCGCGTCTCCGGTGTGTTTGTGCCGACCGTCATCACCCTGGCAGTCATCACCACCATTGTCTGGCTGCTGGCAGGGCAGACGGTCGGTTTTGCCTTGGCCCGCGGTATTTCAGTGCTGGTCATCAGCTGCCCCTGCGCGCTGGGCCTGGCAACGCCGGTTGCCATTATGGTTGGCAATGGTGTGGGCGCTAAAAACGGCATTCTCTTCAAAACCGCGGTTTCGCTGGAGCAGACCGGTAAAACCGAGATCGTTGCCCTGGATAAAACTGGCACCATCACCAGCGGCGAGCCGCGCGTGACGGATATCCTGCCCGCAGACGGTGTGACGGAGCAGGTACTGATGAGCCTTGCCGCTGCCTTGGAGCAGAAGAGTGAACACCCGCTGGCCCGCGCTGTGCTGCAAAAGGCACAGGAGGATAACCTGACCCCCGCCGAGGTGGCAGATTTCCAGGCTCTGCCCGGCAACGGCCTGACGGCTGTGCTGAACGGCAGTACCCTGTACGGCGGCAACGCCAAGCTGATGCAGACCCTTGGCGTGGCGGTGCCGCAAAAGATGACATCCAGCGCCGAAGCACTGGCCGCCCAGGGCAAGACCCCGCTGTTCTTTGCCAAGGATGGCACCATGCAGGGCGTTATCGCGGTGGCGGACGTCATCAAGGAGGACAGCCCGCAGGCTGTGCGTGAACTGCAGGGCATGGGCATCCGTGTTGTGATGCTGACCGGCGATAACGAGCGCACCGCCAAAGCCATTGGTGCACAGGCCGGTGTGGACGAAGTGATTGCCGGTGTGCTGCCCGATGGCAAGGAAGCTGTGATCCGCAGCCTGAAAAACAAGGGCCGCGTGGCCATGGTGGGCGATGGCATCAACGATGCACCGGCCCTGACCCGCGCGGATGTCGGTATTGCCATTGGCGCCGGTACGGATGTTGCGATTGACGCCGCTGACGTTGTGCTGATGAAGAGCCGCCTGAGTGATGTGCCCGCTGCCATCCGCCTGAGCCGCGCTACTCTGCACAATATCCACGAAAACCTGTTCTGGGCCTTTGCCTACAATGTGTTGGGCATCCCTCTGGCGGCAGGTGTCTTTATCCCGCTGCTGCACTGGCAGATGAACCCGATGTACGGCGCTGCGGCCATGAGCCTGTCCAGCTTCTGCGTGGTTTCCAACGCACTGCGGCTGAACCTGTTCGATATTCGCAGCACCAAACATGACCATAAACGCAAAGCACACAAAACAAGCAAAAAGGAGAACACGACCATGAATAAGACCATTAAAATTGAAGGCATGATGTGCGGCCATTGCGAAGCAACCGTGAAAAAGGCACTGGAAGCGCTGGACGGTGTTTCCGCCGCCGAAGTAAGCCACACCGCCGGTACCGCTGTTGTAACGCTGGATAAGCCGGTGGATGATACTGTGCTGAAGAAAGCCGTTGAGGACAAAGATTATACCGTGACCGGCATTGAATAATCCCGGCTCAAAAGCAAAGGAATAAGCATGAAAGCGCCCGCACGCTGCCTTGCAGCAGGCGGGCACTTTTTTGTTGTGGCCCCGCGGTAAAACAGAAAAGCTGAAAAAACATTTTGATAAGCATTCTAATATTATTTGCGAAAATCATAACAGAAGGATAACAAAACAATATGATTTGGCCAGCTGCACTTGCACTATAGTGGATAATATTATGGCAATACCGCATAATTCTAAGTGCCGATACGGCGAGCGAGGTGCGGCAGATGCCAAGCCAAAAGCGCAGATAATACTGGATGTCTTATCGAGCATTTTGGCAACGCAGATGCCGTGCCGCAGCTGCCGGAACGGTGCTTAAGCCGCAAGGCGGGAATTGTGCGGTGTTGCCTTATACAATCTACATAAAAGATGGGGTGCGCCCGTTTTACCCAGCCAACACGAGGGGGCAACACAGATGTATATCAATTTTGGTTCCATCAACAGCCGCCAGGCTGCGGACGGCAGCTGTACTGCACCGCTTACAGTGGATTCCTGCGGAACATGCCGATTGAAAAAGCACGCCAGCCTGCCAGCTATTACGCGGTATGATGAAAATGCGTATCAGCTGTTTTATATCGCTGCGGGCAAGGCGCACTTCTGGTTTGATGATGCCGAGCATGTGGTAACAGCGGGTCATATGGTGCTGTACCGCCCGCAGGAAGAGCGCCGCTATATCTACTATCTTGAGGACCACCCGGAGGTGTTCTGGGTCTATTTTTCCGGCAGCGAGGCCGCTGCAGTGCTGCAGGCGCATGAGATTCCGCTGGATGGCTATGTGTTTTACAGCGGCATTATGCCGGAGTACAAAAATACTTTCCGCCGCATGATCCAGGAATTGCAGCTCTGCCAGTACGCCTATCGGGATTATACGGCCGGGCTGTTCCAGATGATGCTGGTGCTGGTCAGCCGCCAGCGGCAGGAACGGCGGTCGATCAACGGCACCACGCGGGAGCAGATCGAAGCCGCAGCCGCCTATTTTAACGAGAATTATACTGCCCGCATCAATGTGGATGAATACGCCGAGTCCCTGCACATGAGCACGGCATGGTTCATCCGTAGCTTCAAACAGTATGTGGGCTTGTCGCCCGCACGGTATATCCAGTCGCTGCGTATCGTCAATGCACAGCGCTTGCTGGAACGCACCAAATACAGCATCGGTGAAGTTTCCGAGATCGTCGGGTATGGTAACCCGCTGTATTTCAGCCGTGTGTTCAAAAAGGAAACCGGGCTTTCCCCCGCGCAGTACCGCAAAGCGGAGCGGGCAGGCGAACAGCCGTCCGACCCGCAGGAAGAGGACGCCTGCACCCCCAATATCGACAAAAACCGCAATTCATAGTATAATACCCCCATACACTTTGGCTTAACAGTGATAAGGAACTAATTTACTTATCAACTGTTAGCTGACGGTTT
>ERZ772880.1525-NODE-1525-length-19717-cov-22.851999_pt1 | contig 19717 bp, 19 predicted proteins | sample MGYA00580577_ERZ772880 | MGnify/ENA primary metagenome ERZ772880 (study PRJEB29015, sample SAMEA2737705) | human gut metagenome | biome: human gut; feature: human-associated habitat; material: faeces | place: China | collected 2012 ... | reverse complement strand
TGGTGTTGTTGTTCTGCAGCAGGCGGATCTGGGGGCCCATCTGCAGGCTGATGTTGCGGGTAAGCTCCAGATCGTACAGCTTCTTTTCAAAGCGCTCGCACTGGTCGGCCAGGTCGCGGGCCGCCTGGGCGTCCTCCGGCAGGCCGGAGGCCTTGGCCTTGTCCATGGCCTGCTGCAGCTCCCCTGCACGCACCTCGGCCAGCTTCTTTTTCCCGGCCAGAATGTACATGCTGAGCTCCTTGAAGTAGGCCATGTTCAGGTCATACATCTTGTCCAGCATGGCGATGTCCTTGAGCAGCTGCACCTGATGGGCCTCCAGCATGCCCTGGATATTCTCCACGTTGGTCTCGGCCTTGTTGTACTTGGTCTTGAGGGCGTCGAGCTGGTCGCCCTTTTTCTTGAAGAAACCCAGAATGCCCTTCTGCTGCTCTTCGCCTGCGTCAAAGCTCTTCAGCTCGCCGATCAGGTCGGTGATCATATTGCCCACTTCGCCCAGGTCCTTGGTGGACACCTTGGAAAGAGCTGCTTCGGAGAAGTCGCCGATCTTCTTCTGGCAGGCGGAGCCGTACTGCAGCACCTGCTGGCTGTTGGTGATGTCGATCTTCTCCGCGAACTGATCCACCATGGCCTGCTCTTCCGGGCTGAGCTTGACCTGTGCCTCGGGGGCAGCGGCAGGTTCCGGCTGTTTGGGCTGGGCCTGCTCCTGTGCCGGAGCCGGGTCCAGCGTCAGGGTAGGCACAGCGGGTGCGTCGAGGTCAAAGTTGAACGTGTTGTCTGCCATAGGAGATTCCTTCCTTTCCAGTATATCCGTTTATTTACTCAGTCCCTGCCCTTTGAGCATGTTCTGCAGCACGGTCAGGTCTGCCGACAGGTCCATGCTTTCTGCGGCGTACAGTGCATCCAGCTGGTTTTCAAAGGCCGTGGCAATGGAGGACGCATTGTGCTCCACCTCGGCACGGATGGCGGCGGCGTTCTCGCCGCGCACCCCCTGCCGGGCCAGCTGCGCATACTGCTGCAGCACATTCACGGCGTCCGGCAGATAGTAGTTGGCAAAGCGGCGCACCTGCTTTGCCTTGGCGGGGTTGGCCTCCACCACTTCCACAATGGAGCGTCCGGCCTTTTCCATGCGGGTCATGGCGGCGGACAGCTGCGGGTCGGGCAGGGATTCGTTCAGGCTGTGCAGAGTGTCCAGCTTCTGCTGGATGTCTGCCAGCATGGCGTCCACGTCCTCCACACCCGTGTGGAAGGGCACCTCGGTTTCCACCACACGGGGCGGGCAGACCTTTTTGGCCGCCAGGAATGCCGCCGCAGCGGCTGCCAGCGCCGCCGCAAGGGCCCACAGCCGGTACACCGGCAGCACCGCGCACAGCACCACAAACACCAGCGCCGCCGCGTAGTACGGCAGGACACTGGGCTTCCGGGTGCGGATGATCTTGCTCATGGTCGTTCTCCTTTTCCGGGGCAGGTGCCCCTTATAGTACCCATAATACAACCCTTTGCGAAAAACGCAAGCGGATTCATGAAGAATTTACAGCTTGGCAATTATTTGGCGATCCAGTCTGCCAGCGCCGTGCCCCACACCTGCCGCAGCATCTCCGGGCGGCAGGCCGCATTGGCCGGGCTGGTGCTGGGCAGTTTGACCGCCGCAAGACCGGTGACCGGCTGCAGATACTTTGTATAAATGCGATAGGCCGTGGCCCCGTTGCAGAACACCGCCTCAATGGGCACCCTCTGCAGCAGAGCGGCGATGTCGTTGGGCACCACGTCCCGGATGGATGCATCCGACGCCCCGGTGATGGTGCAGCTTTCCAGCGTGTCCCACAGGGCCAGCCCATGGCGCAGGATGATCTGCTTTTTTGCTTCGATGTCCTCCCGCTTCGGCACCGGCTCCCCGGTCAGGGCGGCCATCATCGGCCAGAAGCGGTTCTGCGGGTGGCCGTAATAAAAGGCCATCTCCCGGCTTTTGGGGCTGGGCCAGGTGCCCAGGATCAGCGCCCGGCTATGCTCATTGTACACCGGTGCAAAGCTCATTGGCCGCCTGCGCTTTCGATCTGTGCCCAGGCCGAGCCCAGGTCCCGGCCGGAGGGCTCCGCTTTCGGGCCATCAAACCAGAGTTCCTCGATCAGCGCCGCCAGGCCGTCCTCCCGCACATCACCGATGACCCGGTCAGCAGCGGCCTTTGCATCCTCGGTTCCATTGTCCATGCACACGCCCAAGCCGGCCGTGCGCAGCATGCTCAGGTCGTTGGCCGAGTCTCCCGCCGCCACCGCCTCTTCCGGCGACAGACCCAGCCGGGCACACAGGTCGGTCAGGCCCACGCCCTTGTCCATGCCGCCGCGCACGATGTCGTAAAAGCAGTAGCCGTCGGCGTTTTTTGCGCCCACCTGCATCCAGTTCAGGTTCAGATGGCCGTATTTTGCCATGAAGTCTGCTACATGTTCCGGCGGCACAGCAGCAAACGCCGAATGGGGCATGTCGATGAGGTGCCGGTCTTGGTCCTCACCGTCCACGCAGGTCAGGCCGCTGCTGCCCATCTTTGCGTAATTGTTGCGCAGGGCCTCGTACTCACAGTACACATAGCAGGCATCCCGGAAATTGAACTGCAGCGGGTAGTTGTAATCCTCGCAGAAATCCACCAACGCGTACATTTCCTCGTTGGTGAGGGGGTGTTCCGCCACCACAGTGCCCTTGCTGTCGGTCACACAGGCACCGTTGCAGGTAACGATGTAATCCGGCCGGATGCCGCCCAGCTGCTCCCTGTGCACGCAGGGGTATGCGCGGCCGGTGCTCAGCGCAAATTTCACCCCGGCGGCCTGCAGTTTTTTCACGGCCTTTACCACCGCCAGGCGGGGCTTCGGCTCCCCAAAGGGCACTAGCGTATTATCAAAATCACTTACCAGAAGTTTGTATTGCATTCTTTTCTCCTTCGCGGGTCACTGTTTTCTACCAGTATACCACAAATCGGCCCGCCGTGGGGACTTTTGGCATACAAAAAGCGGGAGCTGTCTCTCCCATGAGACAGCTCCCGCTTTTTGTGTTACAGTACCTCGCCCCGGAACAGTCCTTCCAGGGTAGGCATCCAGCCGTCGGCCGTGCGCTGGGCCAGGCCGTTTTCCACCGTCTTATCCAGCAGAGTGGAAAATTCCTGCGGCAGTTCCTGCCCGAACCGCTCCCGGAACAGCGGCTCCACCACGCCGTCGTTCAGCTTCATGCGGCCCCGCAGGTAGCGCAGCATCAGCGCGTTCTCGTCCAGCTGCGCGGCCTGCGCCGTGAGCTTTTCAAAGTCACCGGCATTTTTGATGTAAAACTTGAGGTTGTTGGTATTGCGCACGGCATAGCCGTCGTACACCGAACCGCCGTTGACGCCCATGCCGATGACGTCATCCCCGTTCCACTCCATGGCACGGGCGCGGTACTCGTAGCCGGGGCGGGCAAAGCACCCGGCAGCATACATCTTGTAGCCGTTCTCCGGCAGGTACTCGCAGGCATAGCGGAACATCTCGAACCGCTCCACCGCGTTGGGCATACCCTCGGCGTCGGTCACGGCCAGCGGCTCTGCCGTGATGTGCCCGGCCTGCATGATGACCGCCGCGTGCAGGCTGTTGTGCCAGCTCTGCATCGTCTGCCCCGGGATGCCGTAGTTCAGGGTCAGGCCCACATTGTTCAGGTGGAACTTTGCCAGAAACAGCATGGCGTTGCGGATATGCTGCGCGTTGTGGGTGCAGCCCAGCGCCTTCAGCTCGGCGTCGTTGTCCGAGCGCATCATCAGTTCGGTGCGGTTGGGGTGGCCGGACGCGATGCCCGTGAGGGACGGCGTGCCGATGGTGACGGGCAGCGAGTCGTAGCTGACCTCTGCCCCCTGCGCCACCGGCAGATGGGTGCGCACCGTGCGCAGCACATCGCCCAGCAGGTCCGGGGCCATCACGCTGGCGCTGCCGCCGCTGAGGTGCACGGCCCGGATCTCGTAACCGTCCAGTTCTCCCTCATAGGAGAGCACCTCCCGCTTGAGGGCGTCCATATAGGCGTTTTTTTCCGCATTGGAGCCCACCGCGTTGAAGTGCGCGAGGTAGTTTTCCGGGCGGATGCAGTAAGGGATGTGCAGGTCAAGCACGAGCGGTTTTGCCATGGTGATGCTCCTTGTCGTTTTTTATAAAGTATACACGCATTCATGCAAAAGGGGAAGCCCTGTAACGGGGCTTCCCCAGAGAAGAAGAAAAAGAAACGCGTCAGAAGAGATCAGTGGTGACCGCCGGGGCCGCCGGGACCGCCGGGGCCGCCGGGGCCGCCTGCGGGTGCCTCCATGGCCTCCACGGGCTCACCCAGGAACTTCTTGTCGGAAGCCACCTGATGGCCTGCGGTCCAGCCGTGGGTCATGGCCATACCGACCGAGTTGCCGGCGAACGGAGTGCTGTAGCCGAAGCCGTAACGGCCGCCCAAGCAGTTGCCAGCCACATACAGGCCCTCGATGGGCTCCCAGTCCTTGTTCAGGACGTTCTGGGTCTCGTCGGTGATGACGCCGCTCATGGTGACCATCATCGGGTTGGAGGAGTGGCCGGTGGAGCTGGTGCCGCCGAAGAACGGAGCGGTGTCGATGGGCACCATGTACGGTGCATCCTTGCCGTAGTCGCTGTCCACGCCTGCATAGCACAGCTCGTTGTAGTGTGCGATGCTGTCCAGGAAGTTCTGCTTGGCAGCGCCCTTGTAGCCCAGCAGATCTGCCAGCTCCTCCAGAGTGTCGGCACGGTAGATGGTACCGGCCATCTGGGTGCGCTCGGCCAGGTTTGCAATGGTGATGGTGTTGGCCTGACCGGACACGGTGTTGTTCATGTCCTGCTCGATCTTATCCCAGTAGTCCTGCATGCCAAAGTTGGGTGCGCCGTGGTCCAGCGGAGCAGCCTTCAGGGTCTTGGCCCAGTTGGCGTCGGTGACGTAGCAGGCCAGACCGGCGGGCTGACGCAGGCAGGTGGCCTGCATCTGAGCAATGGCGCCCTCGTTCATGAAGCGCTTGCCGCGGCTGTTCAGCATCAGCATGGGAGCGGTGCCCCAGGGGCCGGAAGCGCCGCCGCCGATGGCCATCCAGCCACGGGGGGTGGGCTCGATCATGCCGCCTGCCCAGCAGGCCATCTTGTGGCCCTGGCCGTTGCGGGTGCCTGCAGAGGCCCAGCTGTCAGCGGTCGCGCCGCTGCGCTCAGCCCACTCCATGCCCTCGTTCAGCAGCGCCCAGCACATCTCGGGGTTGCCGATGAAGTCGCCTGCGCACAGGATGACGCCCTTGTTGCAGTTGTAGCGGTAGTAGGTGCCGTCGGCGCCCTTGGCGTACACGCCGGTGACCTTGCCGCTGTCGTCCTGGATGAGCTTGATGCCCTCGCGCTCAAAGTCCCAGGCACAGTTGGGGGTCTCCTGCACATACTTGACGATGTACTTATGGATGTACTCGATGTTGTTGCCCTGATAGCCGTAGAACTGGGCATTGCAGGGCCAGGTCAGGTAGCCGCCGCAGCTGATGGGGTAGCTGGCCTTCTGCTGGCCGTAGGCTGCCTGGGTGTTGCACAGCGGGTACTGGAACATATCGCTCATGTCGTAGTGACCGGCACCGCCTGCGGGCTCGCCGTCCACCCACTGGTCGCCGGTCTTGCCGTCACCGGTGGCCTTGGGCACGATGACAGCGGTATCGGCCAGATACACGTCGCTGTCGTTGGCCTTGCGCTCTTCCTCATAGGAGTCGTAGATCTCCTCGTAGCGGTCGAACATCTGGCCGGAATACTGCACGAAGTTCTTGATGATCTCGGGGTTCACACGGCCTGCGGCACGCTTGCAGAACTCGGAGGTGATGGCACCGGTGTCATAGGGGCCATAGCCGCGCTCGATCAGCAGCTTGGAGTTGACGTGGCCGATGTCCTCGCCGTACCAGCCGCCCATGTTGGTGCCGGTGCCGTCCAGGTCCACAAAGTTGCCCCAGGGCTGCTTTTCAATGACCGCCACGGTAGCGCCCTCATCCACAGCACCAAAGGCTGCGCCGACGCCGGCATGGCCGCCGCCCACGATGACCACATCATAGGTGCCTGCCTCCTCGTACTTGTCGGGGTCAGCCGGAGCCTCACCCAGCCAGTCGCCGGGGCCGCAGTAGCCGGGCACACGGCCGGTCACTTCGATCGTCTCAGGCTTTTCCACCTCAGTGCCGGTAGCCTGTGCGATACAGTCGGCTACGCACTCCTGGATGGCGCCCACGGAGGCCACCAGCGTGCAGCTGGTCACAGCGTCCACATCGGCGCTCTGGCCCTCCACGATGGCCTTGGCCATGGCAGTCTTTTTGTCGTCGGTCAGCAGGTCCTGCTCACCGGAGGAAGTGATCTCGCAGGCGGTGATGCTGTTGGCATCAAAGGTCATGGAGACACCGATCTCGGAGTAGGAGATGGTCTTGGAGGCAGAATAGGTGCCCGGGGTGTACTTGTCCTCGGCGGCTGCGGTGCTGCCGGAGGATGCGGCGGTGCTGCTGGAACTGCAGCCTGCCAGCAGACCCAGCGCAGCGGCACCGCTGCCAGCGGCAGCAATGTTGCGCAGGAAGCTGCGGCGAGAGATCTTGCTCTTCATTTGGTTACCTCTTTTCTTCTTTTGCACCGGTCTTGTGTAGGCCCGGCGCTCTTGTTACAAGTTTAACAGGTTTCGGCAAAGATTTGAAATACCAATAATTTGCCCACTTATAACTTAGACGCATAAGGTGGTTGAGTTTGCACAAGAAATTTGTTATACTCTTGGCAAGGTTTCACAATTTTTGATGCAGGCAGGAGAAAAAGCGTATGACATTGCAGCAGATCATGTACTTTCAGCGGGTAGCCCGCTCCGGCAGCTTTACCAAGGCGGCGCGGTCCTGCTTTGTGTCCCAGACAGCCATCAGCCGCCAGATCTGCGCCTTGGAAGAGGAGCTGCACGTCACCCTGCTGGAGCGCGACACAGCCCATGTCAAGCTGACGCTGGCCGGAGAGTATTTCTTCCGGCAGGTCAACGAGCTCACGGCCCGGCTGGAAGAGGTCGTGACCCGAACCCAGACCATCGCCCAGGAGCAGCAGACCCACCTGACCCTGGGCATCCCCACCATCCTGGAGCAGCACGCCATCTCCCAATTGCTCCGTCAGTACCACAGCCTGCACCCGGAAGTGCAGCTTGCCACCGTGACCGGCTCCCGGCAGCAGCTGGTCAGCCAGCTGGTGGACCGGAAGATCGACCTGCTGGTCGCCATGGATTTTGACCTGCCCGATCTGGAGGGGCTGGACAGCATCATCCTGCAGCAGGTGCACGCCACCTGGCTGCTGCCGACCGGCCACCCCCTTGCCGGAGCGGAAAAGATCGCGCCGCAGCAGCTGCAGGGCGAAACGCTGATCCTGACTCAAGAGGACCCCCAGGGCAACACCGAGGAGCTGCTGCGCCAGTACTACAATCAGCTGGGTCTGAAAGGAAACCCGGTCCTTCACACCCGGACGCTGGAGGAGCTGTTCCTGCTGGCCAGCGCCGGGGTGGGCATCGGCCTGCTGCCCTCTTCCGCGCCCAAATACCTGCGCCTGGACCTGTGCAGCGTGCCCATCGACGGCCCGCAGTGGAACTTCAGCTTCTTGCTCATTTCCCGCCGGGAGCGCAGCCGCGCCAGCGTGCGCGCCATGTTTGAACTGGCAGAACATTTATAAGGCAAAAATCCCCCGGTCCGCCTGCAGCGTGGACCGGGGGATCCTTTTTCCGTAAAACACAACAAAAAAAGCGTTCTGAGAAATCTCAGAACGCTTAGTGGTTGCGGGGGCCGGATTTGAACCAACGACCTTCGGGTTATGAGCCCGACGAGCTACCAGACTGCTCCACCCCGCGATATTTACTTTTCGCTCATCAGCTGTTCGCTGACTGCTCAAGTATAATACCACAGGGCGGGAACAATGTCAACCCCTTTTTCCAAAAATTTTGAATTTTGTGCAGGAGGGGCTTGCCGCCCTTACTTCTTCCGCTTTTTGCGCCAGACGGCAAAGCCTGCGGCGGCGGCCGCGACCACCAGCACCACCGGCCAGGCACCGGCCAGCCAGACGGCCAGCTGCTGCAGGCCGTTTACAAAATTGGACCAGCCCTGTGCAAAGGCTGCACCGACGCTGCCCAGGAAGCTCTCATCGGTGGGGGTGTAGTTCTGCACCTCGCTCAGGTTGACGTACACGGTGCACTGCTGCACCTGATTGCCGTACCAGTCCAGCTGGCTCTGCCAGCTCTCGATCTGGGACTGCACGTCGGTCAGGCTGGTCTCGATCTGCAGCAGGTCGGACAGATTGTCGGCCTGGGCCTGCAGCTCCTGCAGACGGGTGCGCTGGGCTTCCAGATTGGCCAGCCGCGTTTCCACGTCCATGTACTGGGTGGTCACATCGTCGGCCTGCTGGCTCTTGTAGGTCACATTGCCCGCCTGCGCCACAGCATCCAGAAAGCTCTGGTAATTTTCTTCCGGCACACGGAAGGTCAGGTTGACGCTGCGGCTGGACCCGACGTCTGAATATTCACTGCTGGATTCCAGATACCCGCCTGCGTCATTCAGGGCAGCATCCAGTGCCGCGCGGGCCGTGTCGTAGTCCTTGCTTTCCAGGGTCAGGTTGGCGGTGTAGATGATCTTGGGGCTGGTGCTGGCCTGCCGGTCCTCGGCGGCAGCAGCGTCGTTCTCAGAAAGAACGGCTGCCTGGTCCAGGTCATAGGTGACAGCCTCCGGGGTAGCGTCCAGCATGGCCTGCTGGGTGGTAAAGCCACCTGCGGTGGAAGCTGCGGAACTATTGGCCGAATACAGAGCCATGTTGCTGCTCTTTGCACCGATGTCCAGCATTCCGGTGCCCAGCACGTTGTAGCCCACCACGCACACGGCCAGACAGGCGGCCAGCGCGCCCACCTGCTTTGCAGGGAAATGGATGAGCTTTGCCTTTTTGGGCGGTTTCTGCGGGCGCACGACAGCCGTGTTGTCTGCCTGCGCCGGCATCATCGGGCGGTCCTTTTCCTCTTCGGGCAGGGTGTCGGCCATGGCCAGCAGCTTTGCCTTCAGATCTTCCGGGGCGTGGAGGTCATCCGCCTCCATCTTGTACTCATACCACCTCATCTTCGATCTCCTCCTTCAGCATCGTCTGTAACTGTGCCCTCGCCCGCCGCAGCCAGCTCAACACCGTGTTGGTGGGCACCTTCAGCATCCGGCCGATCTCCGCCGTGGTGTACCCTTCATAATAGTGTAAGTAAATGGCGTTGCGGTAATTCTCCGGCAGGGCCTTCACTGCATCCAGCACACTGCCGTCCTCCATCTGTTCCGGTGCGGGCAGGTTCTCGTCCAGTTCGGTATCCTTCTGGTGCGCCGCACGGGTCAGGTCCCGGCAGCGGTTGATGGCCACCCGCAGCAGCCACGCCTTGAGATGCTCCTCACTCTCAAAGCAGCCCTCGTAATGCAGGAGCTTTTCAAATACATCCTGCACCACATCCTCGGCATCGGCCGTGCATCGGCAATTGTGCACGGCCGCGCGGTAAACGGCGTCGCTGTATCGCTGCACCGCCAGCGCGAACACTTCGTTTTTGGTCAGCTGTCCCATTGTTCAAACTCTCCTTTGACGCCCTCAACGGGCACGGTGGAAATACTTTCCACGGGGACATTTCACTCAAGAAACGGTTGAGCAGTCCCGATTATTGCGTATCATTCACAAACGTGCAACAAAACTTTTTTCACCCCGCCGCAGCGGCGTATCGGTTTTAGTATACCATGAACCCCTGCAAAACAAAAGAGGGAGCCGCCGCGTCTGCGGCAGTTCCCTCGCTGCTTCATTCTTTTTCCGGCCGGTCAGCGGCGGTAGACCCGCTGCAGCAGCGCCACCCGCTCTGCCAGAAAGGTCTCGGCCTTGGGGTGGGTCAGCCAGCACTTGCCCGCCGGGCTGCCCACCAGCCGCCGCCCCAGGGCTGCCGGGTCAGCGTCGATGGCCTCCACATCCTGCACGGTCAGCTGCAAAGTGAGTGCCGCCGGAACATCCGGCAGCGGCGGCAGCGGATCCTCCCACACAAAGGGCGGCAGCAATTGCAGCGCCGTCACGCTGCGGGTGCACTCCTCGGTGAGCAGCAGCGCCGCCGGGGCACCGTCGGCCACTACCTGCAGGCTGCTGTACAGCACCTGCATCTGCACCGCCGCCTGCAGGCGGACAAAGCCCTCCCCTGCCTGCGGCGCAAGACGCAGATACTCCCGCGCTTCTTCCGGGTAGATCCGGCGCGCCGGGGCCTGCAGGCTGGCATACAGGGCAGGCAGCGCAAAGCAGCCTGCCTTGTCCAAAGCCTGCTGCACCAGCAGATAGAATTCGGTCAGCGGATGTGCCGGGTCCGGCTGTGCCATGCCGAAATCCGGCCGTGAAACGTGTCCTCCGCCCATACAGTCTCCCTTCCGTTCTCTCCCCTCTTCGGTCAATTGTAAACCCTGCGCAAACTTTTCTGTTGACCATTTGTCCGTTCACAGGCTATACTCTTGCACAGAACTGCCTTGCAAATTTTTACAGAGGGGAATTTTACTATGAAAAATCAAAAAATCACCACTTACCAGATGGCCGTTACTGCGGTGATGGCCGCCGTGCTGTGCGTACTCGGCCCGCTGACCGTGCCCATCGGAGCCATTCCCATCTCGCTGGCAAACTTTGTCATCTGCCTGACCGCCTGGCTGCTGGGCCCCAAGTTCGGCACCCTGAGTGTCGTCATCTATCTGGCCATCGGCCTGATCGGCGTTCCGGTGTTCTCCGGCTACGGTGCCGGTTTGGCCAAGGTGGCAGGCCCCACCGGCGGCTATCTGGTGGGCTACCTGCTGCTGGCTTTCATCGGCGGCCTGTTCATTGAAAAAAGCAATGGCCAGCCGGTGGTCTCCGCCGTGGGTCTGGTGCTGGGCGATGCCGCCTGCTACGTCCTGGGCACGGCCTGGTTCGTGTTCCAGATGCAGTGCGACCTGGGCTATGCACTGGCTGTGTGCGTGTATCCCTTCATCGTGCTGGACCTGGCCAAGATCGTGGTGTCCTGCATTGTGGGTGCCCTGCTGCGCAAGCGTCTGGTGCAGGCCGGTGTGCTGCATCTGAAAGAAGCCTGAGCCCAAACCTAGCCCCCATCCTTTAAAAGCCGTGCTCCCTGCCGATCTGTCGGCGTGGGAACACGGCTTTTTTCCTTATTTCTGAGGCAGTTCCTGCACCACCGGCTCTGCCGGGGGCGGGGTCAGGGTGGAATGCTCCAGCACAAAGGCCGTCGCCTTTGCACGCATCAGGCGCTGGCGCACCTTGCGGGCATCGTTGGCCGGGAAGGTGCGTTCCCCGTCCAGTTTCTCATTCCAGTCGGTCAGGGCGGCCGTCACCTCGGTTTCCGTGGGCTGCAGGCCCTCTGCTTCCGCTACCAGCAGCAGCCCCAGCCAGCTGCGCAGCTTGCGTTCCGCCTGGGTGTGCAGCCAGGTGCGGAACTCTTCCACCGTCTGGCCCCGCACCTTGAGGAACTGATCAAAGTTGATGCCGTTGGCCTGCAGGCTCAGGTTGAACTGCCGCTGCTCGGCGAAGTAGTTGCCGCCCACCAGCTGCTTGGGCAGAGGACCGGTCACCTCGTCCCCCAGCTGCCAGATGACTTCTTTTTCCGCGCGGGCCTTTGCCTGCACGCAGCGCTGGGCGTAGAGTTCCCGGGCCACCTGCTGACGCAGGGCGGCCTTTCCAGCAGCATCTGCCGCACGCTCCTCATCGCCATGATGACGGTTGATCTCCATTTCAATGGTAAGCTGCCGGATGAGGTGCGGCTCTACCGCCTGCACAAAACCGGTGTACCGGCCCAGCGTCAGCGGCGGCAGGGCATAGAACTGCGCCCCGGCCCGGAACCCTTCGGCCCGGTTCACGGCCAGCAATTCAAAGTCCGGGTCGGTCACCGGCGTAACGCCGTACTCCGCCGCGATCTGCTCATACAGGGCCGAAAAGCCCTCCAGGATGGTGCGGTTCACCGCCGCCGTCAGCAAGTCCTCTTCGGCCTGCGGGGCGTCCGGCGCAGCCTGCTCGGCCGTGATGGCCCGTTCAAGCTCTTCGGCATCCGCCGTAAATACCAGCCGGCAGTCCCCCGGCTCTGCCATACCAAAATGTTCCAGTTTCATCTTATGGTTCCTCCTCTCACAGCAGTGCGAACATCAGCACCAGCAATGCCACGCCGATACCTGCGTACAGCGCCTCGGCACCCAGCACCGACTTATCGCCCTCCACATACATTTTCTCCGGGGCTTCCGGGTCGTAGTACAGGGTCACCACGCTGCCCTCGGCAAAATCCTTGCTGCGGGAGGGTTTGGGGTACTGCAGCCGGTGGCTGCCGCCCGCCGTGGTGAACTCCAGCACATAGGCCGTGCCGTCCCGGCTCTGCACTGTGCCAGTGATGCGTGCCTGTACTTTTTCGCCGTTCGTGCAGAGACTGCGCCGCTGCCGCACACTGCGCAGCGCCATGTAAAACATGATCAGTGCACCCACCAGAAAGATGATTCCGTTTGCCATATGCATTCCCTCGTTTTTATCATTGTACGGGAAGCGCCCCGCCGCGTGGCTTTTATTGTACCACACTTTAATGAATTTTTCGCCCCACAGCCGCTGTACGGACTGCATCAATTTCCATGCAAAAATTTGTCAGAAAAATTTGAAAATAGGTGTTGACATTTCTGTTGCATCTGGTATAATAACTATCGTTCCGAGCGACACAGCTCACAAACAAAACAGAATATGCGGATATGGCGGAATTGGCAGACGCGTTAGATTCAGGTTCTAATCGGGGCAACTCGGTGGAGGTTCAAGTCCTCTTATCCGCACCATGACGAATGTTCTTACAGCATTTAGCTGTCAAAGAACATTCGTCATTTTTTATTTGCTAAATAGCGACATCACAAGGGGCGTAGTTCACAACTACGCCTTTTCTTGTATTCACCGACACATCGGGTGTCGGCAAAGGAAGTGCGCTTGGAATCTCGATGGTGCCCACGCAGTTGTAGTGAATGCGGAGCCGCTGCTCCCATACACCGTTGACCTTTTCTGCATTGAACACTTCGATTTTTTCCACCAGTTCATTCAGCATCCGGGGTGTCAGCTTTTTTGCTCTGGTGTACTTGCGAACCAGACTGATAAACATATCCGTTGTCATAGTTCGGCTGCTCTGCTTTTCGATTTCGGAGCGGAGCTGTTTGATTTTCTCGGTCAGCTCCTTTTGCTCGTCCTCATATCTCCGGGACATTCTGGAAAAGCGTTCGTCAGAGATTTTGCCGGAAACATTGTCCTCATAGATGCGCTCAAAGAGGCCGTCCAGTTCTTCATCACGGGCAAGGAGTGCTTTCAACTCTTTCTCTTTCAGCTTGCGGTCGGCTTCGTCCGCCTGCTGGGAGTGCCCGATAACAGCTTTCAGAAAGTCGTCCTCGTAGAGGCTGGCAAACTTGGTCAGCCGCCGAATCTCGCCCAGCACCACTTCTTCCAGAAAGTCTACCCTGATGTAGTGGGTGGATTGGCAGGTGCCACGGTTGCCCTTGTAGTTGGAGCAGTTGAAATACTTGATTTCCGGGTTGCCCTGATTGAAGTGGAAATGCAGATTGCAGCCGCAGTCTGCGCAGACAAGTAAGCCAGAGAACATATTGTGTTCTCCGTTGCTGGTACGACGTTTGCGCATTTTTCCGCGCTTCTGCTGTACCTGTTCAAACACGGCACGTTCAATAATGGGTTCGTGAACATTTTGGAACACTACCCAATTTTCCGGGTCGTTATGAATCCGCTTCTTATTCTTGTAGGACTTGGAGTAGGTTTTGAAGTTCAGAACATCACCACAATACTCCTGCTGGTACAGAAGATGGGTAATCGTGGAGCCATTCCACTTGGTGGCGGGGCGCGTCTTGGTCTTTCCGGGACGGCCGATGCCTTTCTGAATCCAGTAGGCCTGCGGCGTCAGGATGCCTTCCTTTTCAAACTGGGTGGCAATCTGTTCCGTGCCAAAGCCCTCCAACGTCATATCAAAAATGCGCCGGACAACTTGTGCAGCTTCTTCATCAATGACCCAATGCTTGGGATTGTTCGGGTCCTTGATATACCCATAGGGAGGAAGTCCCATCGGTTCGCCGGAGTTGCCTTTGATTTTATTACTGATACGGCGTTTCTTGCTGATGTCGCGGGCATACCACTCATTGAACAGGTTTCGGATGGGTGCCAGTTCGTTTTCTCCCTCGGCCGTGTCGATGTTGTCCGAAACGGCAACAAGTCGGATGTCATGGTCCGGGAAAAATTCTTCTGTCAGCCGTCCGACCTCAATATAGTTTCGGCCCAGACGGGAAAGGTCTTTGACGAACACAGCGGCGGCTTTTCCTTGTTCAAGTTGCTGCATCATTTCAACGAAACCGGGACGGTTCATGGTCACGCCGGAAATGCCATCATCCAGAAAGTGAACCAGATTGGTATAGCCTTTTTCCTTTGCAACTTTGGTGAGCAGTTTCTTTTGGTTGCCGATGCTGTAACTCTCGCCCTCCAAATTATCATCACGGGAAAGACGCTCATAGAGAAAAGCGGTTGCTTCACGGGATTTCTTGTTACTCGACTGTTTCATACTCGCTCCTTTCTTGGGACAGTCGAATAGCAAATTCACTTGTACACCTATATTATAACACAATCCGCTTTCTCTGTCCGCTGCCTCCCGAAAGGTCATTATAATTTTTCGCTTTCGGATTTCATCAGCCGGAGAAGAACTTCTCCTAAGGTCTGGGAACTTTCTTCTTTGAACACCGGCTCAACGATAAAGGAGCGATTGCCAATACGATAAGTCGAATCCAGAGTAAGCATCTCTGGATTTTTTGTTTTTTCAGGGTTTGTCTTTTTCGCTTGCATCGTAAAAATCCCCTTTCTTAAAAATCAAAAAATGAGCCAACGGACGGCTGCTGGCAGCAGCCCACGGGAATCTCACCCCTGCATTCCTCATGCAGCCCTACTCATTGCCTGCGACGCTCTGAACGCTCGGACTTTGACGGTAAGGGAGTATCAGCCTGCCTGTATGTCATGGCCCACAAGCAGCCGCGCTTGCATTGCGGCATGGTGATGATCGCTCCACTTTTCAGAGAAAAGCATCATGGCGCACCCGCCGTCCGGCTCGATACAGACAGCAACGTATCCGTTTGCCCTATGATGCACCGCCATTGTCCTGCGGGCATATTTTTCAAGGTGCTGTCCCGAAACGTGGAAAGGGTCAGACCGTTTCGGCTTTGGTTACAATAGAAGAAATCAGTTTGATTTCCAGATGGCGTTTCATGTACTCGTCTATGCACACATGGGGCTGGCCGTGCTTATCGTAGAGAATGCCTGTACAGAGCTTGTTGATGTAACCTCTGTAATGCTGCAAAACCTGTTCAACTGCATCGGTGTCCCCAGCGCAGGCAGAGCGAATCACCGAGAGCGGCAAAAAATCTCTGCTCGTGTGTTCATAGGAGTTCATTTACGCCTAACCTCCCTCCGGCAAGTGCGCCTTTAGCTTTTTTCGCAGCTCGTTCAGCGTTTTTGTCCGGTGGCGCTGTACAGCACTCCGGGACATTCCCATGAGGTCGCCAATCTCGCCATCGCCCAGTTCCAGAACGCAAAACAGAATCAGAATGCTTTGTTCTTGCTTTGGCAGAGCGGCAAACGCATTGGCAACAAGCTCATTGTCGATGTGCAGATCACAGCCGTAGGATGAAAATACAAATTCTTCACTTGGATAATGGTCTACACTCGTGAGCTGCCCCAGTTCTTCCAACGAAAGAACGCTGAATGACTTTTCACGGTCAAGCAAGCGTTTCTTATTTCGGTGATAGTTCCGGGCCTCATTTCGCAGCACCGCTTTGCAGAACGCATCGAATCGGTACTGTTCGCCATCGTTGCGAGGGATAGCTTCCATCTTCTCACCCCCTTTCCGTGGGGATGTCGGGTGGATTTTTCCCTTTCCGCTAATATGACACCTGAAACACCCGATTCTGCCCGCTTTTTTGAAAATTTCCAAAAATATTTTTGAAACAGACAGCTTTTCAGGCGGCAATAGAAAAGCCCAGCAGACCGAAAACGGCCAACCGGGCATAATGACAGCACGAAACGAGCAGTAGCTACATCGTATAGTACATAGTAAAAGCCCTGCTGACCCTGTGCGGGAGCAAGGCTTTTTTTGACAGTTCAAAACTAGGCGTTCGATAGAATATCAGGCGCATGGCGGCATCCTCCTAGTGGCCGCCATACAGACGATGAAACGCTTTGATAAGCAAAAAGAACCGGCGGCCTTGATTTTCTCAAAAGCCGCCGGTTCAAAATGGGCGCGCGGATATGTCTGCTGTACGACGGCTTTTTTCTTTTGCCGTCGTGCGGCAGCTTGCTAACAGGCTATTTTTCTTTATGAGGATTATTATAAAATCCAAATGTCACAGAAATGTCCGAGCAGAACTAATTTTCGACAGAAAAACAGGCTGAATTGTTACAGCGCTCGGACATTTCAAAAATTTTTTGAGAAATGGCGAAAAAAGCGGGGCAGCACACGCCGCCCCGCCGATCCCATACGGTTATTCCATCGCCCGCATTTGTTCAATCAGGGATTGCTTTTTCTGTCTGCGGATTGTCCATACAGACAAGATCAGTTCCATTCCGAACAATACCAGAATGAACAGTCCCATTTCCAAAACCGGGAATTTGTAAGGCACTACATTTCCGGCAAAAGCTCCTATACTCATTTTTCTGCAAGCAAAGATGGAAGCCGGAAGCCCAACGATCAGCGTCGCCAATGTTGCAAAGAGCGCATAGCACAGCCCCTCACAGATGTTCATTTTACATAGCTGTTTTTGTGTTAGGCCGATAGAACGCAGAATACTGTTTTCCTGCTTTCGGGCTATCTGGTTAGAGAGTGTCGTATTGATAAGGTTGATAACGCCAAAGAGAAATACCAACCATGAAAGTATCTCCATACTGCCAAACGCAAAAGAATTTGTCATTTCTTCATATTCAATCACTGTATTGATTTCATCTAAGGCAATATTACTATGGCTGGCAACAATATTTTTCAATTCAGCTCCCACATAGTCCGTTTTTTTAGCGTCATTTACAATGCTCCATGAATAGTCAAAAGAGGTGATTTCCGGGTGCAGTTCGTGGAACAACGCTTCTGGTGCAAAAAGAGTTGCCCCATCTAAGTGCATCCTGCCATGTCCTGAATATACCTTTGCAGGAGCGTATAACCCCGATATGGTAACAGAAACGGATGGCTGTTCTTCTCCCAAAGAAATCTCAACCGTTGAACCAACACCCATATCCTCATTCTGCTTTAGCACATTATAGTCAATTACAATACTACGGGAATCTGTTGGCATGGTTCCCTCTGTCAGAGCCGCTTCAACTGCCGCATAATTCTGGTCGGTCAGCATATCGCACATACCACCAGCTTGATGAATCTCTGTTTTATAAGTTGCATGGAGAGATTGCCTGCTTGGAATTATATCTGTAACGCCATCAATAGATAAGATTTCCTGCTTTAATTCCTCATTCAATGGATTTCCCGCTGCCATAACCTTTTCTTCTGTCATTTCAGAATCCAAATAAATTTTATAGTCGCCGTCTGGGAAAAACTGTCTTGCAAGCGCCTCTGGTGAGCGCAGCAAAACAATGGAGGATACCACAAGCAGGATAATTCCGCCCAAACTCAATGAGGCTACAATAGCAACGGTCTTTTTTCGGTCACGCTTAAAATTCGCAATTCCCATTGAAACAGGATTGAGCTTGATATTCTTTTTCCGGCTGCGGATGTCCTTTTGCGCCGGGGTAAAATGGACGGCTTCAATGGGGGAAATCCCTGCCGCAATTTTCACCGGCTTACGGATGGAAACAGATACCATGATCCAACTGCTTATAAGCGTTAAAATAACCGTTGCCACATAGGAAACAGCGTTAAAACCCTTGGAAAACAGGAGGAAACCGCCGCATACGCCCAGCACTGTGCCAATCAGAATCCCGATACTGCCGAGTTTGCGTCCCTCGTTCTTTACAATCCGCTTGATTTGCTTTGGTGTCGCACCAATCGTCCGAAGCTGCCCGTAGCTTTGGATTTTGTCATTGATGGAGATACGGAAGATACTCTGGATCACAATATAGCCGCCGATCAGAACAATGGCAATCACGCCAGCCATCAGTGCAAAATCAAAGGATTTAGAAGCATAGGCAAAATACTTGCTGTTCATTTTGGGCATAGGAAGCTGATATTCCTCTGCAATCTCCCTGCAATAAGAGGTCATCAGTTCTTCGCCCAACTGGTCGCTGCTTTTGAAATGGGCATAGGCACGATACCCAGCCGGGTCAAACCCATCCCATTCTGTCAGGGCAGCGTTGGAAAGAATGATAGCGCAGGTATTCGCTTCTTTTTCATTTACGCTGTCCATAATGCCGGTAACGACATAATCACCATGAAAACTCTCGGTATCTAAGGTCACAGTGTCCCCAATCTTAGCATTGTTTCCATAGGTGGAAAGAAAGTATTCGCTTACGACAACTTCATTTGCTTTTTCAGGAACCCGGCCCTCTAACAACTCCATCTGCGCCTTGGTAATCTCCATCATTTGTGTGTCACAATACACATAGGACGCATGATAGCCCTGTTCTGAAAGTTCCTCACCGAGCATATAGTAGCCGCCTACACGCTCAAACTCCGGCAGTCCTTTCAGGGTTTCAATGTCGTTTTCCTCCACGCCCAGCCAGACCGCCTCATAAGTATCGACAACCTGATTGCGCTGCATTTGTGTCAGGGAGGTAGACACAATTCCCGTAAAGCAGATTAGAAACGCCGCCAGTGCAACGGCAATCACCACCATCAGATTCCGGCGCTTCTCGCTTTGCAAACTTTTCTTTGCCAGCTTCTTTGTAATGGCGCTGGTATCATTCTCAAAAGGCCATGTCATAGCCTGCCACCTCCTTACTCCACAATCTTGCCGTCCTCAATGCGGACAATCCGATCTGCAAGGCGGGCAATGTCGTTGTTGTGGGTAATCATCACAACAGTTTGCCGGAACTCCGCACTGGTACGCTTGATAAGCCCCAGCACCTCGGCACTGGTCTTGCTGTCAAGGTTGCCGGTCGGCTCGTCGGTAAACTGTACCCCTATCCCCTTATGCCTTGAAAATAGGGGCTTTAACGGTATGTACATTTGTGTACTGTGTACATTTTCTTTATACGTTAAAAGCAAGCAGATCTTTTCTTTCCAGAAGTCCCCACTTGCTTTTATATATTAATAATACTTATGTCCATTGCTTGCTGCAATACATTTTTGTTTTAATTCTCGGCTTATTTCAAACCTTTCATAATATTCATCTGATTCTGTTTCAAATGCATATTTATATACTTTCACAACTTCTTCGCAATTACTTTGAAATTGACTTTCTTCAACTGTACTATTTCCATCTCCAATCAATCTATTTACAAATCTCTGGTAAGCTTTTAACTCTGGTAATACGCTTGCAACAAAAGTACTTTTCCCCTCTAAAAATTTTTTCTTTTCTGGAATATCAATAATATCAAGTAATATAATTCATGCTACAAATAGTGATATAAAATATGACTCTGAACTTATGTATGTTCCTGTAGAACTTGGTACTGATTCAATTCGACTCTTGTAAATCAGTTTATCTCGCAAAGATAAGTGATAATAGTCACTCAACTCTTCCGCTAGTTGATGCAAC
>ERZ772880.1517-NODE-1517-length-19796-cov-6.736285_pt1 | contig 19796 bp, 22 predicted proteins | sample MGYA00580577_ERZ772880 | MGnify/ENA primary metagenome ERZ772880 (study PRJEB29015, sample SAMEA2737705) | human gut metagenome | biome: human gut; feature: human-associated habitat; material: faeces | place: China | collected 2012 ... | reverse complement strand
TATTCTGTTGTCGGCAGGATTTCCTGCTATGTTTCACATGATAACGCTAGAACAAGCGTTCGTCAATAGCCCTTTGCAAAAAAAATTTCTCTTGCTGATGCTTCTGAATCGAATCGATTCTATCCCTGCTTCCGAGAAAGCAGGGACGTTGTATCTGCGGATATACCCGTATGTTGACCCCGATAAAATAACCACAATGTTCCTGTTCGCTACGTCGCCGCTTCTCTCACAAAGCGGCAATGCAAAATCGTCAATCAAGGGTAACACTCTTAACTCGGATAGCTTAAATCGGAAATCTCCCTGTTCGTCAAGTTTGTATATCCTTCTGATGCTCCACGCCGTCTGCGCACCATTCGTGGGTGATGATGCCGACGCCAAGCTCCCAATCCGCTTCTACGATGGACGCTCGGCTGGCACCGTAAAACTCCGCTGCCGCCTGCAGCACGCCGTCGATGATGGCGTCTGAATTTTCCTCGCTGCGGAGCTGCTGCTCCACACGGCGCAGTGCGCTGCAAAAGGCAACACAGTTTTTGGCGATTTCCCGTTCTTCGGGGCTGTTGACATACATACGCAAGACTCCTTCTTTTTCATTTTCAGATTCGCTTAAAATGCGCAGGGGCTGCCCAATCCCGTGATCGGACAGCCCCTACGTTGTCCGCGTCGGAAAAGCTGCGCACAAATCACAAAATGATTTGCAATTTAGACAGCAAGGGCACGGAAAACGTCGAGAATACGTGTACTGAGCGGATGATCCGCAGCCAGACCGGAATACTGCGCCAGCGCAGCGGCAGCGCCTTGCTCCGCGATCGTCTTTTGCAGCTCCACGCTCTGCGGATCTTCCGCATTGTCGTAGCGCAGTGCCGCTGCCGCGCCGAAAATCAGCTGATCGACCGGCAGACCAAAATTATATGCGGTCAGCAGAGGGCTAATGAGCCGATCGGAAGCGGCCAGCTTTCGGATGGGCTCGCGGCCCACACGCGCCACTTCATCCTGCAAATACGGGTTATGGAAGCGGGCAAAAATGCGGTCGATGTACGCCTGATGTTTCTGCTCGTCCATCGAGAACTTTTTCACCAGCCCCGCGCCGCTCTGCTGCATCGCGCGGTACACGATCGGACCAATGACCGGATCGCTCACGCTGTCGAGGATCGTGTGATGGCCGCGCAGGCAGCCGAGATACGCACAGATCGCGTGGCCGCTGTTGAGCGTGAAGAGCTTGCGCTCGATGTAGGCCGAGAGGTCGTCCACGACGCTCATGCCGTCGATTTGCGGCAGTTCGCCCCTCCAGCCGGAGCGCTCCACGTCCCACTCTGAGAATTCTTCGACCGCGACGTCCAGCGGATCGGCGAAGTCCATCTTCGGCACGATGCGGTCGACCGCACAGTCGGCAAAACCGACGTTTGCATCGGCAAACGCTTTCGTCTCGTCGTCCAGCAGCGCATAGACTGCGTTTTTCAGCTGACTCGTAGCCCGGACGGCGTTTTCACACGCAACGATGTTCAACGGCGCGGTATTGCCCGCAGCCTTCCGCGCGGCGATGGGCTTCGCGACGATGGGCAGGATGCGCAGGCCGACGGCGGTCGTGACCAGCTCGGCGGTTTTCAGCGCCTCGGCCAGCTCGGGGCCGGCGGAGCTGATGCCGTCAATGTTCGTGATGGTGAACGCGGCGGGATCCCGATCCTGAATGTGGACGGTGTAGCGGCCCTCGGCGTTGATGGCGTCAATGAGGGTCATATTGACGTCGGCGAACGTGACGTGATAGCCGCTGCGCGACAGGATCGCGCCGATAAATCCGCGGCTAATGTTGCCCGCCCCGATCATAATTGCCTGTTTCATATTGTGCCTCCTGTTTCAAAACGATCTATGTTACAACATATTCAAAGTCCGATGTACGCCGCCGCAAGGTTCAGCACCCCGGCCAGCACCATAACGGCGATGGGGTTTAATTTTGTCTTGCGCAGCAGCAAAAAGCAGAGCGCAAAAATCCCCGCCATGAGAAAATTCGTGCTTGCGAGTACCACCGTGCGCCCACCCCAGAAGGCGCTCATCAAAATCGTGACGCCTGCCGACGCGATCATCGCCACGACCGCCGGGCGCAGCGAACCCAGTACGCTTTGCAGCACCGAAAGATTGCGGTATTTGAGATAGAGCTTCGCGATCAGCGTCACCAGAATACACGCGGGAAGAATGCAGCCTGCGGTTGCGACCAGCGCGCCGGGCACGCCGCCGATCTTCGTACCGACAAATGTCGCCGCGTTGACTGCGATCGGCCCCGGCGTCATTTCTGCGATCGTGACCAGATTGGCAAACTCGGTCATCGTGAGCCAGCTGTGGCTCGTGACGATCTGCGACTCGAGCAGCGGCATGGCCGCGTAGCCGCCGCCGAAGCTGAGCGCGCCGATCTGCAAAAAGCTCAAAAACAGCTGCCAGTAGATCATGCCTTCTTCCTCCTCGCAAGCAGCGTCCGCAAAACGCCAAGGCCGATGCAGACGAGGATGATATACACCACGTTCACGCGGAACACGCACACGGCGACAAACGCCGCCAGCATGATGACGATGGATGCGGCATCCTTCTGCTTTACGACCGAGCCGCCCATGTCCCACGCGACGGACGCGATCACCGCGCCGACGCCGGCCTGCATCCCGGAGAGCAGCTTGCTGATGATGAAATTATCACGAAACAGCTCGTAAAAATACGAGATCACCGAGATAATGACAAACGGAGGGATGATCGTCGCCACGATCGCAACCAGAGCGCCGATCAGCCCCGCCAGCTTATACCCCACAACGATCGCGCCGTTGACCGCGATGGCGCCAGGCGCAGACTGTGCGATCGCAATGAGATCGAGCATCTCATCTTCCTTGATCCAGTGCAGCTGATCGACAAATTTTTCCTTCATCAGCGTCACGATCACATAGCCGCCGCCAAATGTAAACGCGCTTAAATACAACGTCGAGAAAAACAGCTTCCTCAAAACCTTTCCTTTTTCACGCATCATATCACCTCCGCTCCAGTATAACCGCCCTTGACACATTTGTAAAATAGTATTATGATATGAAAAACATAACAAATTTGTTATAAACCATGGAGGAAATTATGACACTGCGGCATATGCGGATCCTGGTTGCTGTTTTTCATCAGGGAAGCGTCACCAAAGCGGCGCAGGCGCTGCACCTGGCCCAGCCGTCGGTCAGTCTGGCGCTGCGCGAGTTGGAGGATTACTACGGCGTCGCGCTTTTTACGCGCACAGGACGCCAACTGCTGCCGACGGTCTGCGGGCAGTCGTTTTACGACTATGCGGTTCATGTCGTCTCTCTGGTCGATGAGATGGAGACGCAGATGCGAAACTGGGACACACTGGGTACCGTGCGCATCGGCTCGACCATCACCATCGGTACCCATCTGCTGCCGGGGCTGGTTCGCCAGCTGCAGACCGAATTTCCGGATCTGAAAATTGAGGTCAAGGTCTGCCGGGCCAGTCAGGTGGAGCAGCTGATCTTGGACAATGACATCGATCTCGGCCTCATGGAGATGCAGCCCGAACATCCGAAGCTGTATGCCGAGCCGTTTCTGCACGATGAGTTGCAGGCGATCGTGCCGCCGCAGCATGCGCTCGCCGCAAGGGAGAACGTCACCTTCGCGGAATTGGCAGACTATCCGTTCCTGATGCGCGAACCGGGCAGCGCCGGACGAAAGATCGTCGAGGCATGTCTGGCGCTGAACCATCTGCCCTGCCGCCCCGCATGGGAGAGCATGAGCACGCAGGCCATTGTCAGCGCCGTCGCCGAGGGACTGGGCATTGCGGTGCTCCCGCAGCTCCTGGTCGAGCGGGACGCGCGGGAGGGCCGCGTCGTCATGCTGCCGTTCCGCGAACCGTTTTGCAGATACCTGTATGGGGTCTATCATGAAAAGAAGCATCTTTCCAAAAGCATGCGCCGCTTTCTGGAGCTGTGTCAGGCGCTTGGAACGCCGGCGCCGGTGGGGCAGACGCCCGGGAGGATAGAATGAAAAATTATTCGATCATGCTCAAACCGGCTTCTTCGCTGTGCGATCTCCGGTGCCGCTACTGCTTTTACGCCGATGTCGCAGCGCGGCGCAGCGTCCGCTCCTTTGGTATGATGCAGGACAGCGTCCTGCGGCGGATCATGGAAAACATTGCGCGCAGCGTCGCGCCGGGCGACCATATCACGCTGATGTTTCAGGGCGGAGAACCGATGCTCGCAGGGCTGGACTTTTTCCGTACGCTGACCGAGATCGCGGACAGCTGGCCGTCGGGGATCTCGGTCAGCTATGCGCTGCAGACGAATGCCATGCATCTGGACGAGGCGTGGTGCCTGTTCCTGAAGAAGCATGAGTTTCTGGTCGGCGTCTCGCACGACCTGCTTGCAGCGCAGCACAACGCCGCACGGGTGGACGCCTCCGGCGCACCGACCATGCAGCGCGTGGAACGATCGATCTCCCTGCTGCGAAAGCACGACATCGCGTTTAATGTGCTCTGTACGCTGACGAACCCGCTTGCCCGCCACCCGCAGCAGGTTTGGAAGCGGATCGTACAGCTGAATCTCCCGTATGTGCAGTTCACGCCGTGTCTGGGATTTCTGGAGCAAACGGAAAAAAGCCCATGGGCGATCACGCCGGAGCGTTTTGCGAGCTTTTACAATGGGCTCTTTCGGCTCTGGCTGGCAGATCTCCGCGCCGGACGCTGCCGCAGCATCAAACTGTTTGATGATGTACTCGGTGCGTTGGCATTTGGCATCTCCGGCGCATGCGGTATGGGCGGCCGCTGCCATCCGCAGCTTGTGGTCGAGGCGGACGGCACGGTCTATCCCTGTGATTTTTACTGTCTGGATGAATATGCGCTTGGAAGTTTGGCGGAGATGACCATTCCCCAGCTTTTGCAGCAGCCCGCCGTGACCAGATTTCTCTCACGCAGCCAGACGCTGCCCATGCGCTGCTCCGGCTGTCGATGGAAGGAATTCTGCGGCGGCGGCTGTGAACGGATGCGGCGCGGCGTGTGCTGCACGGCGGACGACACGTTCTGCGGTTATGAGAGCTTTTTGGAAAAAAACCAGAACGAGCTTCTGGCGCTTGCCCGTTCGATGCAGGATAATCGCTCCTGGATCCACGGAATATCGCCGTTCCGGCAAGACCGCGCTTGACAGAACGACTTTTTTGCCGCATAATTTTTAGTAGATCTGTGCGCACCGACTCCAATCCACAGCAGCTTCGCACGCATACCGGTAGCGCGTTTCACGCAAAGGAGGATCGCCATGGAGAAAATCACAGCCGAAACCATGCGCAGCTATAACCGGCGCCAGATTTTCAACCATATCTATTTCAACAAACGCAGCTCCCGGCAGGAGATCGCCGACACGCTCCATCTGAGCCTGACCACGGTCACGCAGAATCTCAAGCTGCTCGAAGAGGAAAACCTCATCGAGCGCAGCGGATATTTCCAATCCACGGGCGGACGAAAGTGCGTTGCATACAGCTGTGTCAGCATGTATAAGATCTCCATCGGCGCACACATCACCGCGCACCATCTGCGCCTCGTCGCCGTCGACATGTATGGAAACATCTTCAAGCGCCGGCGGATCACGGAAAACTACTGCCACAGCCGCGAATACTATCAGCAGTTCGGCGCGCATATTGACACGTTTATCAGGTCCCTGAACATCTCTCCCAAACGCGTCCTCGGCGTGGGCATCGCGCTGACCGCGCTGCTCTCCAAAGACCGGCAGCACATCGCCAAGAGCGTCCTGCTCGGCACGACGGAGGCGCAGCTCGCAGACTTCAAAGAATTTCTCTCCTATCCCTGCCAGCTGTTCCACGACAGCGAAGCCGCGGCCGACGCCGAGCTCTGGTTCTCTCCGGGCATTACCGACGCGCTCTATCTCGGCCTGAACCACCACCTGAACGGCATGCTCATCATGAATCGGAAGATCCACGCCGGCAAGGAATACAGCGGCGGCCTTGTGGAGCATATCACGCTTTATCCCGGCGGGCGCAAATGCTACTGCGGAAAGCAGGGCTGCTTCAGCGCCTACTGCTCCGGACATCTCCTTGTGGACGATCAGACGCGCGATTATGAGCACTTCTTCCAGCTCCTGCGCAGCGGCAGCCGCGAGGAATCGGAGAAATGGCAGCTGTTTTTGGAGGATCTGTCCGTCGCCATCGGCAGTCTCAGCGCGCTGCTCGACTGCGATATCATCCTCGGCGGTACCATCGGCGCCTACATGATCGAGGACGACCGAAGGCGCTTACAGCAGCTGGTTCGCAGCAATTATCACTATGCCCCATCCTCCGATTTTATCTGTCTGGGCTATAAGGATGTGGACATCTGCGCCTGCGGCGCAGCGATATCATATGTCGATGAATTTGTCAAAAGTCTATAAAACAAGCCTGTGAAATATAACGGAACGGAAGGATTCTTTTGCATTCTTCCGTTCCGTTATATTTCACAATTTTTTCCTGAATAATCGGCATACACGATAGTTAACAGGCAAAATATTTGATGCTATGCTAAATACAACTTATGAACAGTGACTGGTCGAAAGCATTGTTCAAAGCAAATTAAGAAGGGAAGTATTACCAAATAAAAAAACATATCGCACTGTTCCTTGTGGTTGCCATGCTTTTGGCCCTCTGCGCCTGCACCTCGCAGCCGGCAAAGGACACCACGTCTGAGCAGACCACCGCTGATGCCAGCAGCAACAGCGACGCCGCCAACACCGACGACAGCACCGAAACCGCCGTGCCCTCCGGCGAGACCGTTACCATCCGCGTTTCCGGCCTCAACCAGCAGCTCAGCCTCCCGCTGTGGTACATCCACGAGCAGGGCTGGGACGTTGAAAACGGCTTCAACCTTGAGCTGACCGTTTTCGCGCAGGGCTCCGGCATCAACGAAGCGCTCGGCTCCGGCCTTGTCGACGTGTTCACCATCGGCGCCGCCGGCATCTCCTCCTGCTCTGTCTACGACGCGGTCTACCTCTATTCCCATGAGGACTCCGGCGCCGGCCAGAACTTTGTCGTCCGCGCCGACAGCGACATCGCGCAGGTCAAGGGCGAGCTCGCCGACTATCCCGAAGTGTACGGCAGCGCCGACACCCTGAGAGGCAAGAAGTTCCTGCTCCCGATGGGCACCGCCGCGCAGATCCTCGCCGACGTGTACCTGCAGCAGTTCGGCCTGACGGAGGACGACGTGACCCTCGTCAACATGAATGACGACTCGGCCTATCAGGCGTTTGTCTCCGGCGAAGCCGATCTCGCCAAGACCTCCTACCCCACCACTGACAACTATGACCCTGAAAAGTACGTCACTGCCTGCGGCATGGCAACGCTCGGCGTTCCGTATTACGACAACGTCCTCTGCTCCCGCGCATTCTTTGAGGACGCTTCCAAGCACGACGCGCTGGTCAGCTTCATCGTTCAGATGATCCGCACCGCCGAAACCTTCCAGGACGACGACGTTCTGATGCAGGCGATGCTCGACTACTATGAGTTCTGCGGTGTCAGCGTTGACGCTGAGGCGATCCGTCATCAGGTCCTCGAGCGCCCCTACTTCACCTATGAGCAGCTCAAGACCACCGACACCTCCGCTTCCTTCAAGCTCCTTGCCGACTTCTATGAGCAAGTCGAGAACATCACCACGGAAGATCATGATAAGGTCATGAACAACATGGACACCACCATCCTCGCCGAGGCTCTGGATGCCTACGCTGCACAGTACGTGAAATAAACTTGGGCTTGAGTAAATGAAGCTGCGGGAGATCGCAGCTTCATTTATTCAGCCAGAGATGGAGGATATTATGACTTTACAGCAGAAAAAAGAGCGGGCCATCAGGCTCAAGCTCATATCCGCGCTTTCGTTGTGCCTCTTCTTCCTTTTGTGGTACCTCGTCACGGACGTGCTCAAGCTTGCTCCCGCGACCCTCTTTCCCTCTCCGGTCACCGCACTGAAAACCGGCATTGCAAAATGGACTACGAAAAAGCCGGATGGGGCTACGCTCCCCACCCACATCTTCTCCAGCCTGCGCGTCTCCCTGCTGGGCTTCTGCTTCGGCGCGTGTATCGGCGTGCCGCTCGGCGTCGTGATGGCCTGGTGGGAACCCATGGACACGACGCTCCGCCCCGTGTTTGACTTTATTCGGAATATTCCGCCGATCGCCTGGATCCCGATCATGATCATCCTTCTGGGCATCGGCGTTGTGGCAAAGGCAGCCATTGTGTTTCTTTCCGCGTTCATCCCCTGCGTCGTCAACTCTTATACCGGCATCAAATCCGTCAAAAAGGTACATATCTGGGTCGGCCAGACCTTTGGCGCATCCAAGCTCCGCATCCTGTTCAAGGTCGCGATCCCGTCCGCGCTGCCGCATATCTTCACCGGCCTGAAAGTCTCGCTGAACTCCTCCTGGGGCTGCCTGGTCGCGGCGGAAATGCTCGGCTCCGACAGCGGTCTGGGTTATATGATCCAGATCGGCCGCCTGCTCTGCCGCGCGGACATCATCATCGTCGGCATGATCGTCATCGGCGTCTGCGGCACCATTCTCTCCGCGCTTCTCGATCTTCTGGAGCGTGCGCTTGTGAAAGGAGATGTCTGAGATGAACAAAAAGCTGAGAACCTTTGTGTATCCCGTCTGCGCGTTTATCGTGCTGCTTCTGCTCTGGCAGGTCTGCGTGATGCTGAGCACGTCCGAGATCGCCTTCCCCACGCCGGTCGCGGTCTTTAAAGAGTTCTTCTACATCCTCACCCACAAGGTCGGCAACTACTACACCGTCGTCGGCCACGTCCTGTGGAGCCTGAGCCGCGTTCTGGTCGGCTTCTCCATTGCCGCCGTGCTCGGCATCATCCTCGGCCTGACGATGGGCTGGTTCGACTATGTGCGTGCCGTCATGATGCCGATTTTCAACCTCCTGCGCCCCATCGCCCCGCTGGCATGGATCCCGCTGGCCATCCTGTGGTTCGGCATCGGGGAAAAGTACAAGTACTTCCTGATCTTCATCGCCGCCTTCGTTCCGTTCACGCTCAACGCTTTCGCCGGCGCGAGCCACGTGGACAAGCAGCTGGTCGGCGCGGCAAGAATGCTGGGCGCTTCCAAATCGCAGCTGTTCTTTGAGATCGTCGTGCCCGCCGCTGTCCCCTCCATCTTCTCCGGTGCGCAGGTCGCCCTGTCCAACTCCTGGATGACGATGCTCGCCGCCGAAATGGTCTGCGCGACCGAGGGCGTCGGCTGGATCATCATCGCCGGACAGAGCGTAAACGACATGACGCAGATGATCGCCGGTATGCTCGCGATCGGGATCGTGGGGCTGTTGCTGGCCATTGGAATGAGAAAGTTGGAAGAGAGGTGCCTCATATGGAACAATCAAGGAAAATAAAGCTGTCCTGCAAAGGACTCGGCAAGACCTTCAAAACGCCGAAGGGCGATTTCGAGGTGCTTCGCGATCTGACATTCGATGTATATGAAAACGAATTTCTCGTCATCTTCGGGCCGGGTCAGTGCGGCAAGACCACGCTGCTCAATATGCTGGCCGGTCTGGAACCCAGCGACGGCACGGTTTTCCACAACGGCAAAACCGTTGAAATGCCTGAACCGTCGAGAGCCATGGTGTATCAGACGATGGCCCTGTTCCCCTGGATGACGGTCATGGACAATGTCGCCTTCAGCCAGAAGGTCAAAAAGATCCCCAAAAAGGAGCGCGCCCAGATCGCGCAGAAGTTCATTGATCTGGTCGGCCTCACCGGCTTTGAAAAGAGCTTTCCCATCCAGCTCTCCGGCGGTATGAAGCAGCGCGTCGGCATCGCCAGAGCGTATTGCAGCGATCCTGATGTGCTCCTGATGGACGAGCCGTTCGGCCATCTCGACGCGCAGACCCGCTATATGATGCAGGAATCCATCGAGGAGATCTGGGAAAAGGAAAAGCGCACGGTCGTCTTTGTTACGAACAACATCGAAGAGGCGCTCTACCTTGCCGACCGCATCATCCTGCTCAGCGACTGCCCGAGCCAGATCCGTGCGGAATATAAGATCGATCTCCCGCGCCCGCGCGATCTTGTGTCGCCTGAATTTATGCGCCTGCGCAAGGAGATCACCGAGCGCATGAACAGCGCCGTTTATTAAGGAGCATGGATATGGAAAATAGAAAAGTCAAAGTCAAGGTCACCCACCTGACCAAGAAATTCGGCGACCTGCTTGTTTTGAACGACGTTTCCTTTGACGTGTACGACGGCGAGTTCCTGTGCATCGTCGGCCCGACGGGCTGCGGCAAAACCACGTTTTTGAACAGCCTGACGCACCTGTATGAGCCGACTGCCGGCAACATTCTGCTCGACGGGGAAGAGATCGATCTGCGCAAGCACAACATCGCCTACATCTTTCAGGAATACTCCGCCATGGAGTGGCTCACCGTCCGCGAAAACGTCCGCTTCGGTCTGGACATCAAGCGCGACTACAAAAACATCGACGAGAAGGTCAACAACGCGCCCGATTTGGTCGGCCTGACGCCGTTTGCCGATTACTATCCCAAGCAGCTGTCGGCCAGCATGCTCCAGCGTGTCGTCATCGCGCGCGCCTTTGCGACGCAGCCCGATCTTCTGCTGATGGACGAGCCCTACGGCCAGCTGGACATCAACCTCCGCTTCAAGCTCGAGGACGAGGTCATCCGTCTGTGCAAGCAGACCAAAACGACCGTCCTTTTCATCACCCATAATATCGAGGAGGCCGTCTATCTGGGCGACCGGATCCTGGTTCTGACGAACAAGCCCACCTCCATCAAGGAGATCGTCCCCAACGACGCGCCGCACCCCCGCGACATTGCGGCTCCCGATTTTATCGAGATGCGCAACCGGATCACCAACCTGATCAAGTGGTGGTAATACTCGCCAAACTGAATCAAGAAAGAGGCAACATAGATGGAATATTACATCGGAATAGACTCCGGCGGAACCAAGACCGAGTTTATTCTTGCGGACGCGGAGGGTTCTGTGATTTCCCGCGCTGTTGATTCCGGCTGCAACCCACTTGACATCGGGGCCGATCCGGCGCGCGAGATCATTTTAAGAAACGTAAGACAGCTCGACGCTGCGGCGCCCGGCCCGATCTGCTCCATATACGCCGGAATCGCCGGCGCCAATCACGTCGACATGCACCTCGAAACGCTTCTCGCGCAGGAGCTTGGCGGCGCGGCGGTTCGCGTCGAGGACGACCGGCGCATCGTAGTCTCCAGCACGCTCGGGCATGCGGACGGCTGCGGCATGATCTGCGGCACCGGCTCCTCCCTGTCCATTATCATCGGCAGCGAGCCCATCCGTCAGGTCGGTGGCCTCGGCTATCTGATCGACACCGGCGGCAGCGGCTACGAGCTGGGTCAGGCCGGCCTCAAAGAGGCCTGCCGCTATCTCGACGGGCGCGGCGAATACACCGTGCTTGCCGACCTGATCACAAAGGCGCTTGGCAAAAAGCCCTGGGACAGTCTCGCGAATATTTATGCCGGCGGCCGTTCCTACATTGCGTCCTTCGCACATACCGTGTTCGAGGGTATGGAGATGGGCGACGCCGTGTGCAGGCGCATCGTGGAAGAATCCGCCTACAAGCTGTCCGAGCTGACATTCGCGGCCGAGAAATACTTTCCCGGCGAATTCCCGGTCGTGATGTCCGGCGGGATTTTCCGCGCCTACCCGAAATATGTCCAGCTCGTCTGCGCCAAGGCTTCGCCGAAAGCGCGCATGATCCTGGCGGTCGTCCCGCCGGTCTATGGCGCGCTGGTGGAGGCCATGTGGCAAAATGGCCGAACCGCCGATGCCGCCGTGCAGCGGAATTTTATGGGCAGTATCCAGCGGCTCGAGAGCCGCGTCAATTAAAGCTTTGTCCCTTGCTGCCCTGCGGCGGCATGTTCTAAGGAGGGCTTATGAACCAACAACCGAACGTCCTATTTTTATTTACCGATCAGCAGCGCGCGGACACGATCTACGCCCCCGGCAAGCCGCGCCGCCTGGTCACTCCGGCGCTGGACGCGCTGGCGCAGGAGTCTACCGTGTTTGACAACTGCTTTACGCCTGCCCCCGTCTGCGTTCCCGCGCGGTTTTCGATGTACTCCGGCCTTTATCCGGCGCACTCCGGCTGCTGCAACAACAACTATGGCAGCGCCTACACCGGAAACGGCTTCTACTCCAAATTTACAGGCAGCGGCTATCAGACCTGCTGCGTCGGCAAAATGCACCACACGCTGGATCTCTATGGCCCCATGGGCTTCCAGACGCGGTACACGCAGGAGGAAATGTCCGACCCGGCGGATCAGTATACGCAGTTCATCACCTCCGGCGCGTATAAAAACGTCTTTGACTACAACGGGCAGCGCAGCGAAATGTACTACATTCCGCAGGTTTCGCAGCTTCCCGCCGAGGTTCACCCGACACAGTGGATCGGCGACAGGAGCGTAGATTTCCTCCGGGACTGCGACGCATCGCGCCCGTTCTTTCTGGTCAGCTCGTTCATCCATCCGCATCCGCCCTTCGCGCCTCCGGCGCCCTGGAACAAGATGTACCGCACCGTCTCCGACGATCCGTACATGCCGGAGGATCCCGCGGAATTCGCCGCGTTCATGAGCGACCGGTTCACGCTGGATAAGGTCGGCATCAGCCGTCAGGATCTCAGCCTGCTCCGCAATTTCTACTTTGCCTGCATCTCCTTTGTGGACTATCAGATCAGCCGTATCATCGATACGCTGAAGGCACGCGGGCTGTATGACAACACCATCATCTTCTTCTCCTCCGATCACGGCGAAATGCTTGGCGATTTCGGCACGATGGGCAAACGCTCCATGCTGGACGGCGCGCTGCGCATCCCGTTCATGCTCCGCGTCCCCGGTCAGGCCGCAGCGCGGCGCAGCGATGTCTGCTCGCTCGTGGACGTCGCGCCCACGCTCCTCAGCCTTGCCGGGATCGAGTACTGCGGTGAGCACTTTGACGGCATCGACCTCTTCTCCGATGCGCGGCACAGCGAGGTCTACTCGCAGTTCAGCACCGGAAAGAAGGGCGCTTACACCGTCTCGTCCAACCACGACAAGCTGGTCTATCATGCGTTCGAGGATCGCTGGTATTACTTCGACCGCATGCCGGAGGATACCAACCGCTATGATGCATCCAACCCCCGCGTACGCGAGCTGCGCGCCCTGCTGGAGCAGTACATGCAGGAGGACTGCTGCACAGACGGCGGAGGAAGCGCGGACTTCTTCTCCGGCAAGAACAAGTTCCCCTACGGCCCGAAGCGCGGCGACCATCTGGCGCGCCGCGAAGAAGAGCTTGCAAGAATGCCCGCGGGGTACGAGATCGATATTTAAGGTGCATCTGGATCAGCCCCCAGAAAGGAACCATATGATGAAACAGAATTGGCTGGAGCTGGAACACAAGACCTTCATCGTCACAGGCGGTGCGTCTGGCATTGGCCGGGCGATCGTGGAGGAGCTGCTGGCGGACGGCGCGAACGTCGCGGTCTGCGACATGAACCCGGAAGCACCGGAATACCAGAACGGCACGCCGCTCTACATCCCGACCAACGTGACCGACCGTGCAAGCGTCGATGCAATGGTTGCGCAGACGGTCGGGCATTTCGGCGGTCTGGACGGCATCGTCAACAACGCGGGCATCAACATCCCGCGCCTGCTTGTCGACGAAGGGCACCAGTACGAGCTGGACGAAGCGGTCTGGGACAAGGTCATGAACGTCAACCTGAAGGGCCTGTTCTTCTGCGCCCAGTCCGCGGCGCGCGTACTTGTGCGGCAGCGGCACGGCGTGATCGTGAACATGTCGTCCGAATCGGGCCTTGAAGGCTCTGAGGGGCAGAGCGTCTACGCGGCGAGCAAAAACGCGGTCAACTCGCTGACCCGCAGCTGGGCGAAGGAGCTCGGCAAGAAGGGCGTGCGCGCGGTCGGCGTCGCGCCGGGCATCCTTGAGGCGACGGGCCTGCGCACACTGAGCTACGAGACGGCGCTGGCCTACACGCGGGGCATCACGGTCGAACAGCTGCGTGCCGGTTACGCGAAAACGAGCACGACCCCGATGGGCCGCAGCGGAAAACTGTCCGAGGTAGCAAACGTTGTCGCCTTCATGCTGAGCGGCCGCGCCGGTTACGTCGACGGCGTCACCCTCAACATCGTCGGCGGCAAAACCCGCGGCTGAACCGGAAAAACCACCGAAACAAGGAAACCCCCGGCTCCTGTTGCTGCCCCCTGACAGGGGTAACAATGGCGGCGGGGATTACCCGGCTGGTGCTTCAGGCACCAGCCGGGTTTTCCGTCGGTGTATAGCCGGGAATGGTTCAGGATACCATCGGGATTTCTTTATGTTGTTCCGGTTCTGCTGTTTTCCTGTTTTCCGTGCAGCCAATGTCGGCGTAGTGAATTTCCACCGTCTGTGGTGCGTGTTTGGACCATTTTACTTCCTTTTCATGCACCACGATCTTCTGGATGAAGAGCCGCAGCAGCTCCGGTGTCAGCGCTTGAATGTCCGTGTACCGCTTCGCTTTGTCGAGGAACGCTGCCGTATTGCTTACCGTTTCTTTCAGCCTCTGGATTTCCGATTCTCGCTGCGGAAGGGCTTCTGTCAGCTTTGCCTGTTCATTTGTGTAGCTGGCAGAGAGCATCTGGAATTGTTCTGCCGTGATGCGGCCCAGCACACTGTCCTCATAGAGCTTCTTGAAAATTGCATCCAGCTCGGCTTTGCGCTTCTGCATGGCCGATTTCTCTTTTTCCAGTCTGCGAATCTCTTTTTGGAGTTCCGCAGACTGTTTGTTGTTCAGATATTCGGCAAATTCCTGCGGATGCTCTCTGGCTTCCGCCGTCACCCGGCGCAAATCCTCCAGCACGATCTCTTCGAGAATGCACTCTCGAATGTAATGGGCTGTGCAGGCTTCACCATCCTTTTTGTAAGTACGGCAGGTGAAGTGGTTGTAGTCGGCGGACATTGTATGCGCCCGGTGGAGGGCCATCGTCTTGCCACAGTCGGCACAAACAACAAGCCCGGAATACTTGTTCTGCTCATCCATCTTTGTGGGTCGGCGTTTGTTCTTTCTTACCCGCTGCACGATATCCCAAATCTCCTTGGTAATGATGGAAGGATGCGTATTTTCAAACACGAGGCATTCTTCCCTTGGGTGTTCCATCTTGCGCTTGTCCTTATAGGATCGGGTACTGAACCGGTAGTTCACGATATTGCCGAGATAGATCTCATTTTCCAACAGGTTCGCAACGGCACTGTCTGACCAATGATACGGCTTTGTAATGTCCAATGCGGAATGTGTCAGGCCGTATTTCTGGTAGGTGTAATAGCTGGGACAAAGCACCTTTTCTTTCTTCAGGATCGTCGCAATTCGACTGGGGCCATTGCCCGCGGCACACAGGGCGAAGATTCGTTTCACAACGGCAGCGGCTTCCTCGTCGATGATCAGCTTTTTTGTTTCTGGGTCTTTGGCATATCCATAGGGAGCGCGCGTCCCGAGTCGTTCTCCGCGTTCTGCTTTGGCCTTCTGAACTGCGCGGATCTTTCGGCTGGTGTCCCGAATAAACCACTCGTTGAACAAATTTTTGAACGGCATGAGATCATTGCTCTCCGCGTTTTCTGTGTCCACATTGTCGTTGATGGCAATGTACCGGACGCCGAACATCGGAAAGCGCTCTTCAATGTAGAGACCGGTATGAAGCTGGTTTCTGCCAAGGCGGCTGAGATCCTTGGTCACGATGATCCCAATCTCCCCGTTTTCCATGTCTGCGATCATCTGCTGAAATGCGGGTCTTTGGAAGTTATCGCCTGAAAAACCGTCGTCCACATAGAAACACGGATTTGGAAAATGATGATCTTCTGCGAACCTTTGCAGGATCCTTTTTTGATTCTGGATGCTGTTGGAATCGCCATCTAAACCGTCATCCTGACTGAGCCGGCAGTAGAGGGCGGTTTTCTTCTGGTTTGACATTTGTCTGTCCTCCTTTGAGTCAAACCGCTCAGAGCATTGTGAGCACACAATACTCCAAGCGGCGCGAGAAGTCTAGCCCTTATGCCGGCTTTTTTCGCTGAAGTTCCAACGCGGCCAAAACCCTGAGTTTTTCTTCCGCTGTCTGACTTCCGCTTTTGGGGAAAACGGAGACGACGCGGATGGCTCGTCCGTGCGAGATCTGAATGCGCTCAACACGGACGGAATCAGGGCAGGCCGCTGGTTTTGTAGTTTGGTTCATGACGACCTCCCTGATTTGATTTTCAAAAAATGTACTTGCAAAAAGCAGCCAGGAGAGTTAACATCCGACAAACCGTTTGAGGAGGGTCGCCGATGTTAACTGCCTGTTTTTCCGTGATGGTTCAACTGCTGCTCTTGCTGATTCGTATTGCGATGAAACTGAGATTGTCCATTCCGTTGGTGTACCTGGTGCTGATGCTCACAGCGTTTCGACCGTGGTATCGTGTGCACGCGACACTGGCGGATGGGATTTTTCTGGTGATGCTGGGCTGCGTGATGCTGTCATGGATCATCTCCCTCATTCGATTTGTAAAGCGAGAGCTGGTTTGATGCCATCCCTCGCTTTTTTGCGCCGCACGGCGGGCAGACGCGGCGTTTGCGTAGCGCAAAACTGACGGATGCGCGGTCGGCCCATAAAACCGCACACGTCGGCACAACGTGCCTTACCGCTGGCGCGTGACAGCTATCCGCTGCGGCTGCTGTTCAACGCGGTCGATGTCCCACTGCATGATGGCTGCCGTTTCTGAGATTTCCTTGCATTGCTTGAGTTTCCAGCGCTCCTGCCGGATCTGCTGATTGACCTGCGCAAGCTGTTCATAGAGATCCGCTTTTTCTGCCAGCAAGGCTTCGCGTGGAATGCCGCAAGTATCCAGGACCTCTTTTGCATCGTCATATTCTGCTTTTCTCGGTTCAAATCCGGCGAAGGCAGCTTCTGCCGCCAGCGCATCATAGAGCTTCTTACGCTTTTTCTTGCGGACATTCAGGATCGTGCGCTGTTTGGACAGTTTTGCAATCTGCTGCTCTGCATTCTGTATACAGGCAGCCAAATCGTCCGGTGAGCAGATATTCTGTTCCTGCAAAAATTTCAGACGCGCTTTGTAAATATCAGCCTTCATGATCTCTTTTCGCAAATGCGGTGTCATGCGCGGCGGATATTGCCGCTTCTCGATGCGGCCGAGCAAGTAGCAGTAGTGATAATACAGCGCAAGGAATCCTGTGTACTTTGGATGTGGGCGGTATGGCTGCGGCTTTGGCTTCGGCGTGAAGGCAGGTTTTCTTCCAGCTTCGATTTGCTCCAGATTGCCCAGAATGGCCTGCTCGATACGTTCTTCCGAGAAATCAGGATTTCTGCGTTCCGGACACATGAAATGCTCTTGCCCGCGTAACCGAAATCCAAGGCGTTTGCCGTGATGGATCTCATAGCCCCTATGCTCCATAAGAAGGAAAAAGTGACCGAGATCGTTGGCATCCTCGATGGCATCGCGCAAATCCGCTTCCAGCATGGAACGGAACGTCGGCTGGCTCTTTTTCTGACGCAGCCACTCCGCATAGCTGACAGCTTTCTTTTCATCGCTTTCCAGAATGATGCTCAAACCATGCGCTTTGCACAGCCGATCTGAAACACCGCGAATCTGTTTGTAGTAATTCTCGCGGGTGCTGTGATACATTTTTCCGGTGACAGCATTGACCGAGTTGAACACAATATGCGAGTGGATATGTGCTTTGTCCACATGGGTCGCAATGACGGCTTCATATCCCGGTAAATGTGCGGCTGCGAACTGTCTGGCGATCTCATGTGCCAGCTCCGGCGTGATCTCGTCCGGCTTGAAAGACTGGATGATGTGATAGCACTGCCGTCCGGCGGTTTTGCCAAGGGCGCGCTTTGTGTCCATCATCTGTTGCGCGGCATAGCCGGGATCGCAGCGGACATAATCGGTCAGCAGTTGCTCGTTCGTTTTAGCAGGATTCGTGATGTAATCAATCGCCCGCTGCAAGCCGCCGTTCCGGTACAGAATCTTTGTAATTGCCATTATCGTTTCGCAACCTCATAGAGTAGACCATAGACCTCGTCCAGCATTCGTAACGCTCGTGTGGTTTCTTCCCGGCTGGCAAATCCGGCGTTTGCTTTGCGGGCGATCTGGTTGATGTTGTTGCCGATCTGATGGATTTCAGTGCGCAGTGCTTCCATCTCTGCGGATGGTCTGGGTTTGAGATCATATCCGTTCAGCAGCCTGCGCAGGTATGCGGTTCGTGTCAGACCGCAGGCTTTGGCGTTTGTGATCAGCTTTTGGGCTTCATCGGCGTTCAGCCGCAGACAGATTTTGTATGGTTCTTCGTTCATCGAGTCTCCTTTCCTCCGCCGGTGGGCGGCATATTGGGGTCTGGGTTCTCCCTGCAAGTGCCGTTTTGATATCAAACGGCGATGCTTGCGCTTTTCTTGCGCAGCAAGAAAAGCCAAGACGTAGACCAATCCTCGTTCTGTTTAGAAGAATTTTTAGATTTTCATTTTGTACAAGCCATGAAATTCAACATTTTTGCGCTTCGGATGCCGTAGTCGCTACATTAGTCGCTATGTAAATTTGAAATTCGGATTTTTGCCTTTTGTAGTCGCTAGTATAGTCGCTACGGCAGCGATTCAGGCGGCATTGCCCGGCAGCAGGAGACTTCTGGCGGCAGTTTTTGTTTCATTTGCTTTTTCCACGCGCAGGTTTTCGCCGCCAAACAGAATCGGAGCGCAGCTTCCCGCGATCCGCGCGGGAGCCAAGAGCCGCTATGTGCAGGAGGCGGATGCCTGCGTGCAGGACATCCTGTCACGCGGGAAGCCCGTCATCCTCGTCGGCGGCACAGGGCTTTATATCGATTCTCTCATCGCGGGGCGGCAGTTTGCGCCGCTGCCGCAGACCGGCAGGCGCGAGGCCCTGGAGCGCCGCGCGGCCGAGGAGGGCGCACAGCCGCTTCTGGACGAGCTGCGCGCCGTGGACCCCGAGCGGGCGGCGCGGCTGTCCGTCTCGGACGTAAAGCGCATCGTCCGCGCGCTGGAGATCTGGCAGGAGACCGGCAGGACCATGACGGACTTCGACCGGGAGAGCCGGGCGATCCCGCCGCGCTACCGGCCGCTGTGGCTCGGCCTGCACTTCCCGGAGCGCGCGCAGCTCTATGCCCGCATCGATCTGCGCGTGGAGCTGATGTATGCGCAGGGACTTGCGCAGGAGGTCCGCGCGTTGCTTGACAGCGGCGTGCCGGACCGGGCGACGAGCCTGCAGGCCATCGGCTATAAGCAGGTCGTGCAGGCGCTGGAGGAGGGCCTGCCGCCGGAGGCGGCGCTCGGGACCATCCAGCAGGCCACGCGGCGCTATGCCAAGCGCCAGATGACGTGGTTCCGCGCCAATCCCGCCGTGCAGTGGCTCGATGCCTCTGCGGGCGCAGACGAGATTTTTCGCGCGGCCCTGCAAAAAGCGGCCGATTTCGACAGCGGAATCTGATACAATCGTGGTATTCCAACACCGGCTGAGCCGGAAAACAAAGAAAAGGAGTACCACATATGGCAAACACGGAAAATTTGCAGGATCTGATCTTAAACGAGGTGCGCCGCGAGCACACGGCCGTGACCATGTTCCTCATGAACGGCTTCCAGCTCAAGGGCATCGTGACGGGCTTTGACAACTTCGTCGTTGTGCTCAGCTCGGACGGCAAGCAGCAGATGATCTACAAGCACGCCATCTCCACGCTTGTCCCGGCGCAGCCCGTTCGTACCTGAAGACGATGCTGCCGCCCCGGTCGCCCGCTTCG
>ERZ772880.1512-NODE-1512-length-19883-cov-4.666683_pt1 | contig 19883 bp, 16 predicted proteins | sample MGYA00580577_ERZ772880 | MGnify/ENA primary metagenome ERZ772880 (study PRJEB29015, sample SAMEA2737705) | human gut metagenome | biome: human gut; feature: human-associated habitat; material: faeces | place: China | collected 2012 ... | reverse complement strand
CTCGCCTCGGCAATTCGAGTAAACTCGATTGCACTCGGCTTAACGAAATGGTTCGTGCGGCGGCGTTTCGTCTGGCACCGGACAAAAAAATGCGCCGCGCTCCGATTTTCCTTTCCGGCCCGGAGTGTCGCGGCGCTCTTTGACGGCGAGCGGCGTGTGTTCAGAACCGTCCCAGATATTCGACGTCGTAGCCGATGCAGGAGAACTCCACTTCGAGAAGCGTGCCGTTCAGCTCGCCTTCGAGGTCGTAGAGCGTGTAGCGCGGCATCGGTTCTCCGCGATAATAGGGAACCGCCTGTCGCAAGTCGAATTCGAATCCGGCGGGAGTCGGGTGAATGGGGATTCCCGGCACCTCCATGTCGAGCGCCGGCATGTTCTGGACGAAGCGCGTCTTGTTCATGTAGAGGTCGATGCACGTCACGCCATAGGGGTCGGTGTAGGGCTCGGAGTATTCCCAGAAGACGTCGTAGTCGTAGAAAACGAGCCGGTCGTTTTCGAAGACGGCGATCGTGTTGTCGCCCTGTACGAACTCGTCGGGGGTGTCGTCGTCGTTGCAGGCGGCCAGTGCGAAGGCCGCGAGGGCCAGAAGGAGAAATTTTTTCATCGTTCGTTATGTTGTAAATTGATTGTCAGTGTGACGCCCCATTCGCGCGGCCGGCCGCGTTGCAGGAAGGCGTTGCCGATCGACTCGAAATAGAAGACGTCGTAGCGTGTCTGCGTGAGGTTGCGGCACCAGAGGCTCAGCGAGCCGTGCCGTTGTTCGAACCGGATCGCGCAGCCTGCCAGCGCATAGAATTTCTGCCGCAGCGAGTTGGCTTCGTTCCATTCGATCGGCCCGACGCCCCGGCCGTCGACGCTCAGGACGATTCCGTCGAGCCAGCTGCGGCCGACGGAAACCGTGTACTCCGCCACAGCAGCAGCCGTATGGCGCGGTGCGTAGGGAATCCGCTTGCCTGCGTAGTCGGCGTTTCCGCTGCGGAATTCGGCGAAGGTGGCGTGGGTGAAGCCGTAGCTCAGCCGCAGGTCGAGCCGGCGTGCGACGAGCGCCTGCACCGAGAGCTCTCCGCCGCGGCTGCGGGTGCGGCCGGCGTTGGTCATCATGCGTCCGGTGGTCTGCCCTTCGGGAAAGACGGTGAGCTGCTGGTCGCGGCAGAGGATGTAGAAGAGCGTCGCCTCGCCGCGGATGCGGCCGTCTGCGAACGCGAAGTGGCTGCCGACCTCGAAGTTCCAGCTCTTTTCGGGTTTGTAGGCCACCACGCGGTCGATGTCGTAGTGACGGTCCCAGTAGACGCCCATGCGTTCCATGACGCTGTTCTGCAACACTTCGGAGAACATCTGGGTGTTGAATCCGCCCGCCTTGTAACCCTTGGCGACCGATGCGTAGAGCGAATTGCCGTCGTTGATGCGGTAGACGGCCGCCGCTTTGGGAAGCAGCTGCACGAACGACTTGTGCAGCGTGCCCCGTTCGGTGAAGGGCGTGATGCGTCCGTCGCCGAACGTGCAGTCGATGTCGGTCGAACTGAGATAGCGCAAACGTGTGCGCTCGTAGTCGATGCGCAACCCCGCCGAGAGGTCGAAGCGTCCCAGCCGCAACTGCGACTCGTGATAAAGCGCCGCCCCCCACGTGGGGTTGCGGAAATCGCTGTCGAGCGCCATGCGGTCGGAGGCGAAATGCGGCCGGAGGCCGGTGTACTGCTCGGCCTTGTCGGCGATCAGACGCTCCAAGCCGTCCTCCTTGAAGAGTACGGGCGCCTGCATCGAGCGGTGGCGGTAGAAGCCGAAGGCGCCCACCAGCCAGCCGTAGCGCCCCTCGCCGCGCGAACGGACGACGATGTCCTCGGTCAGCCCGTGATCCTGTTTGGCCTGCGTGAGCGTGAAATAGGATTCGGGCAGGAAATCCTGGTCGAGCGTCATGCGGTCGTCGCTGTACTGGTAGCTGGTGATCGAGGCGATCTCCCACCCGTCGGCGGCGTAGCGTATCGTCAGGCCGTCGTTGAGCGTCGTGCGGCGGTAGCCGCAGGGGTCGTTGTAGGCGATGCGCCCCGTCGCGGCCGAGGCATAGGGGTAGCCTCCCTGCCGGAGCATCCCGAACGCGAGGGTGTTGTCGATGCTCCACCGCTCGTCGGGGCGGAATTGAAGCCGCATCCGTGCCCCGCCCGAACGCTCCCAGTCGCAGGTGCGTCCCGTGTATTCGTTGGTGAAAAAGCCGTCGCCGTGCATGAACCGCGCCGCCAGCGAGACACCCGTGCGGGGCGAGGGGCGGTGGTAGGTCGAGGCGCGCAGCCGCAGCGTGTTGCCCGAAGCATACTCCGCACCCAGCCGCGTCCCCTGGTAGGCGAGCGGCGAGAGGGTGTAGATGTTCATCACGCCGCCCATGGTGTTGCGGCCGTAGAGCGTGCTCTGCGGGCCGCGCAGCACCTCGATGCGTTCGATGTCCGCCAGGTCGAAGTCGTAGTCGTCCTTCGAGAGGTAGGGGACGTTGTCCACGTTGAGGCCCATGACCGGCTGGTCGATGCGTGCGCCCAAGCCGCGCACGTAGACCGACGAGGTCATGCGCGAACCGTAGTCGGGGATGTGGAAATTGGGAACGAGCTGCGAGAGCTCCTTGATGGCGGTGACGCCGCGCCGCTCGATCGTCTCGCGTCCCACGACCGAGGCCGCGACGGGGCGGTTGTGCAGCGTAAGTCCCTGTTTGATCGCCGTCACCTGCACGTTGTCCATCACTACGGCTGTGTCGATCGCCTCCGGTGCTTCGTCGTGCGTGCGCACGGTGCGACGCGGCTCGGCGTGTGCGCATAGCGCGGCGACGCAAAGCAGGAGGCATACGCAGAAACGGCGGCGGAACGGTGTCGGAATCATCGCATTGAATTTCACGGCAAAGTAACGACATTATTTCCGTTCCCGCAATCCTCATTTGTAAGGAGAAGAAAAAGGCGGCGGAGGTGGGGGCGTGCCGCACAACCTGCGGAGGGGAGCCGTGGTAGGCCTCCGGCGGAGGAGGCTGCGGCTCGCGCAGCTCGCGGAGCCGTTCGGATGCCGGCGATAGCGGTGGTCGGACGGTGCCTTTTTACTGTTCTCCCAGTTGCTCGGCGTCGACGTACCCTTTGGTCACGGCGTAGATCGTCAGTCCGGCCACGGAGCGGATGCCGAGCTTGCGGACGAGGTTGCGGCGGTGGGAGATGACCGTCGTCAGGGCGACGTCGAGCCGTTGGGCGATCTGCTTGTTGAGCAGCCCCGCCACGACGAGCCGCAATACGTCGATTTCGCGCTGCGTGAGGGATGGCTGCACCGTCTCGTCCGTCGTGCGGCCGTGCGGGTCGCAGGCAGATCGTGCGGAGGGATGCGTCGGGTGCGTGGCCGGATATGCGGCGGCCGTCCCGTCGGGATAGCCCTCGCGGTGGGCGTGCTGGTGCAGCCGCAGGATGTCGCGCACGAGCCCCTCCTCGCTCTGGGCGATGTCGAGGCAATGCAGTTCGCGCAGCGTGGACTGCGGCGCGCCGTCGGTCAGCAGGATGCTCTTGTGCCGCCGTTCGAGGAAGAAGGCGTTGTGTTCGACGAAGGTCTGCGAGGCGACGAAGTAGTGGAAAAAGCGGTCGGGGCGGTCGGCTGCGAAACGCTCGAAACGGTCGTAGACCTCCACCTCGGCCATCGGGATGATGCGGCGCAGGATGCTTTCCAGCCCCAGACCCGTGAGGATCGAGGGGGTGACGACGGCGATGGCGGGACGGTGGGGCTGCATGGGTTATTCGTGGTGATAGGGTTCGTGGTTGAGGATCGCGAAGGCGCGGTAGATCTGCTCGGCGAAGATCGCCCGCACGATCTGGTGCGAGAAGGTCATGCGCGAAAGCGACAGCCGGCCGTCGGCGCGGGCGTAGACCGCATCCGAGAAGCCGTAGGGTCCGCCGATGACCAGCACGAGCCGCCGCACGCCGCCCAGCATCCGTTTTTGGAGCCAGTATGCGAACTCCACCGAACGCATCTCGTCGCCGCGCTCGTCGAGCAGGACGACATGGTCGCCGGCGGCCAGCTGCCGCAGGATCGCTTCGCCCTCGGCCGTGCGCTGCTGGTTCTGCGTGAGCGAGCGCGTGTTGCGCACGTCGGGCAGCGCCGTGACGGCGAACCGGCAGTAGCGGTTCACGCGGCGCGCGTAGAGTTCCACGAGCGCTTCGACCTCCTTCGAGTCGGTTTTTCCGACGACCAGCAGTTCGATGTTCATTGCACTCGGAACGGAATGGCGTCGCTGTTCCACTCCCCGTCGGCGCCGACGTAGAAGACGGGTTTCGACGGTTCGACCGATTTGAGCCACTGGTAGGCCTTATACATATTGTATCCGTTGCCCGAATCGCGTCCCAGCGCGAAGCCGATGATCGAGGTGTGGTTGCGCGAACGGTGGTACATCGCCTTCACGCGGCCGAGATACTCGTCTGTCAGACGCGGGTCGTTCGACGGAGTGCCGCCTACCGAGCGGTCGTCGCGCGCGTCGGGGGCGTAGATTGCCGCGCAGTCGACTACGTAGAACCCCGTGCGGTCGGCCAGCGTATAGAACCAGTAGGGCTGCGGATAATCGGGCAGCAGGGTGTTGATGCCCCGGGCTTTGAGCGCCTTCATCTCGGCGGCGGTCGTCTTCTCGTCGGCTGCGGCGTTGTAGCGTTGGGGCCGCAGCGAAAGCTCCTTGTCGAAACGGTAGAAGCGGCCGTCGCGGTATTCGCTCTCTCCGAAGCCGACGTAGAGGGGGATATACTCCCACAACATGCTGTTGCGCTTGGTGTAGAGCGTCACCTTGTAGAGCGGCTGCCGCTTGTCGTCCCACTGATTGGCGTAGGCGTGGTAGATGAGCCGCTCGATGTGCACCGTGTCGCGCGAGCGGCCCTCCACCATGATCTCGCGCGAACCGTAGTCGAGCAGCTTACCTTTCGGATCGTAGATGTCGTAGCCGGCGGTGATCGGCTCTTCGCCGTTGTAGGAGTTTTCGACCACGATGTCGAGTTTCAGCACGCCGTATTTGCGCGTCGAGTCGGGAACGAGCGCCACCGAATAGTCGTCGATGTGGAGCCGGTGCTGGAAGACGAGGTAGCTGTTGGCGTAGGCCAGCCGCGGCGCCGGTGCGTCGGCCTGCAACTGCGGAGTCTTCGAGGGGCGCAGGTCGAGCATCACGGCGTTGCGTCCGGGGCGGATGTAGGGAGAGATGAGGAATTCGCGCGGCGTGCGGTCGTCCTCGACGTCGGCTACGCGGGTATCGTTGACCAGAAGCGTGTAGGCCGAGCCGACGTTCTCCAAATGGAGGTAGATGTCGCGGTCGGTCAGCAGCAGCGGTACTTCGACGACCTGTCCCACCGTGGTGGTGTCGGCCTGCTGCACGACGATCTGCGGGGAGAACGTTTCGTAATGGGCGATGTTGCCCCGACGCAGCAGCGCGGCGTCGTCGCGCGTGTCGAAGGGGACGAATTCCGAACGGAATACCTCGGCGGTTTGCGCTCCCGCGCCCGCAAGGGCGAAAAGAGCCGCCCAAAGTGTAATGAATCGTTTCATCTCGATATTCTTAAATTACCGGCCGCAATGTCGCAGGCCGGCGGGAGCGGAACGAATCCGATCGTACCGCAGTGCCCGCCGCCTCTTCATGCCGGAGGTCGAGGACAAAGATACGATTAAGCCGAGCGCCATGCAAATTTATTTTATTTGCATGGCTGAGGCGAAGTATCTAAGACGAAGTCAAAGATACGAATAAACGAGGGCAATGCAAATTTATTTGCTTTTTGCCGAGCGCAAAAGTGATGCCTTGCAATTGAAAATTCTGATTTATCGTCCTAAGGGTACAGTCTGCAAAGGCTTTCGTCGTAAGGATCGGCGGTTTTCGTATTTGCAAGGCGAAATCTGCGGAGGACGCGTACTGCGGGGCTCCGCAGGCGAAGGCTCGGCCCGCACGGCGCCGTGGCGCCGCAGTGTCGCAGCGGGAGTTGCGGGTTTTGACAGGCCGGCAGGCCGGTCCGATCGCATTGCGAAAATAGCGGATGAAGTGTCGGCGGCAGTGCGGAGTCGTAATAAATCGTCGTCGGATACGATCGATTGTATGCGTTTTTTTTGTACTTTTGTAACTCGGGGAGAAGACGATGCGGATCGACCGCGGAATCGGGGCCGTTCCGTTTCCGCCCGTGCGGTCGTCTGCGCCGGAATTCTGCAAAATGCTAAAATAGATAAAACGTTATGAAAACACTACGAATCGTAGAATTGATCAAGTCGGATGCGGTCGATTGCGATGTGACCGTCAAGGGGTGGGTGCGTACCAAGCGCGGCAACAAGAACGTCGCCTTCATCGCCCTGAACGACGGTTCGTGCGTGGCGAGCATTCAGGTGGTCGTCGAGCTGGCGAAGTTCGACGACGAGACGATGCGTCAGATCGCCACGGGCGCCTGCATCCGTGTCGACGGCCGGCTCGTGAAGTCGCCCGGCGAGGGCCAGGGCGTCGAGGTGCAGGCCTCTTCGATCGAGATTTACGGCACGGCCGACCCTGCGACCTATCCGTTGCAGAAAAAGGGCCATTCGCTCGAATTCCTGCGCGACATCGCCTACCTGCGTCCGCGTACCAATACGTTCGGCGCGGTGCTGCGCATCCGTCACGCCATGGCCTTCGCCATCCACAAGTTCTTCAACGACCGCGGCTTCTACTACTGGAACTCGCCGCTCATCACGGCCTCCGACTGCGAGGGTGCGGGCGCCATGTTCCAGGTGACGACGCTCGATCTGAACAATCCGCCCCGCACCGAGGACGGGCGGATCGACTATTCGCAGGATTTTTTCGGCAAACCCTGCAACCTGACCGTATCGGGACAGCTCGAAGGCGAGCTGGGCGCGTTGTCGCTGGGGCGCATCTACACCTTCGGCCCCACGTTCCGTGCCGAGAATTCCAACACGCCGCGCCACCTCTCGGAGTTCTGGATGATCGAGCCGGAGATGGCCTTCTACGAGTTGGAGGACAACATGGAGCTGGCCGAGGAGTTCCTCAAATACCTGATCGGCTATGCGTTGGAGAACTGCCGCGAGGATCTGGAATTCATGTGCAAGATGTGGGACAAGGAGCTGATCGAACGGCTGGAATTCGTGCTGCACAACGATTTCAAGCGGCTCGACTACACCGAGGGCATCGAGATTCTGAAAGCTTCGGGCCGCAAGTTTGAGTTCCCGTGCGACTGGGGATGCGACCTGCAATCGGAGCACGAGCGCTACCTGGTGGAGGAGCACTTCAAGCGTCCGGTGATCCTCGTCAACTACCCCAAGGAGATCAAGGCCTTCTACATGAAGCAGAACGACGACGGGCGGACGGTACGCGCAATGGACGTATTATTCCCCAAAATCGGCGAAATCATCGGCGGATCGGAACGCGAAGCCGATTATGGCAAGCTTTGTGCCCGTATCAAGGAGTTGAACATGAACGAACGCGAGTTGTGGTGGTACCTCGACACCCGCCGCTGGGGATCGGCTCCCCACTCCGGTTTCGGACTCGGCTTCGAGCGTCTGCTCCTCTTCGTTACGGGCATGGGCAATATCCGCGACGTGATACCTTTCCCCCGCACCCCGCAGCACGCCGAATTTTAGGCGTAGCGGCCCGCCGACCGAAAATCGGGTATACGGGGTGTGCGGAGGGTGTGCGGCGGCTCCCTTCCTCGTGTGCATTGATTTTAACTTTATCGACCCATGGCTATTCATCAGAAACAGGTGATGACGCTTCAGCAGAAGCTCTCCCCGCAGCAGATCCAAATGATTAAATTGCTCGAACTGCCTGCCGTGCAGCTCGAACAGCGCATCAAGCAGGAGATCGAGGAGAACATCGTGCTCGAAGAGGCCGAACAGCAGAACGAGGAGGAGGAACCCCAGCAAATATCGGTCGACGAATACCTGCGCGAAGACGACACGCCGGCCTACAAGATGCGGGCCAACAACTATTCGAAAGACGACAAGCCCCGTCAGATTCCCCTGTCGGGCGGCCGTTCGTTGCAGGAGTACCTGATCGAACAGCTCGGCTACCGCAACCTCTCGGAAGAGGAGATGCGGCTGGCGGTCTATCTGGTGGGAAGCATCGACGAAGACGGCTATCTGCGCCGCGATCTGGAATCGGTGGCCGACGACATCGCCTTTACGCTGGGCGAAGAGGTCTCGCCCGAACGGCTGGAAGCGATCTTGAAGGTCATCCACGACCTCGAACCCGCGGGTATCGGTGCGCGCAACCTGCGCGAATGTCTGCTGCTGCAACTCTCGCAACTGCCTATGACGACCCGTTCGCGGCGGCTGGCGCGCAAGATACTGACCTCCTATTTCGACGAATTCGCAAAAAAACACTACGAGAAGCTGATCTCGCGGTTGCAGGTCACCGAGGACGAGTTCCGCGCTGCCATCGCCGAGATCCGCCACCTCTCGCCCAAGCCCGCCAACGGCTACTCCGACGGCGGGTCGGACGCCGCGCCCTACGTGGTGCCCGATTTCATCCTGGACTATCACGACGGCCGTTTCGAACTGTCGCTCAACTCCTACAATGTTCCCGACGTGCGGATCAACCGCCGTTACGTGGAGATGATGCGCGACATGGTGTCGTCCGACGGCCGCGTGCAGGAGAAGAACCGCGAGGCGGTGCAGTTCGTCAAGAACAAGATCGATTCGGCCAAGTGGTTCATCTCGGCGATCAAGCAGCGGCGCGACACGCTGATGCGCACCATGCAGGAGATACTGGATTTCCAGCAGGAGTATTTCAAGACGGGCGACCAGTCGAAGCTCCGCCCGATGATCCTCAAGGATATCGCCGACCGCACGGGACTGGACGTTTCGACCATTTCGCGCGTGGTGAACAGCAAGTACGTGCAGACGCAGTTCGGGATCATCCTCCTGAAATCGCTCTTTTCGGAGGCGATGCAGACCGCATCGGGCGGGGAGGTTTCGAGTTACGAGATCAAGAACATCCTGCGTAGCTGCATCGACGACGAAGACAAGCGCCGTCCGCTGACGGACGAGACGCTGATGGATATACTCAACGACAAAGGTTACTGCATCGCGCGCCGCACGGTGGCCAAATACCGCGAAATGCTGGGCATTCCGGTGGCGCGTCTGCGAAAACAGATCTGATGGACGAATCCCGAATTGCCGATCCCTCTTCCGCACTGCGCCGTAGCGACCGCAGCCTGCCCACGCGCCTGTCCAGAGCGGTGTCGGTGGTGCTGCATCCGCTGGTGATGCCGCTCTACGTCATCTTGCTGCTGGTGGCGGGACCGACCCAGCTCTCCTATTTCCCCGCGTCGGTCAAGTTCTACCTGCTGTGGGTGACCGTGCTCTACACGGCCGTCATTCCGTTGCTCTCGGTGGGGCTGCTCCGCTCGGTGGGGCGTATTTCGTCGCTTGCGATCGACGACCGGCGCGAGCGGATTCTGCCGCTGGCGATCGGTATCGTCTGCTACCTGCTCTGCGCCGCTACGGTGGCGCGGATTCCTTCGGCGATGATCGTGCGCAAATTCATGCTGGCGGGCGCCTGTTGCGAACTGTTCTGTCTGGCGGTGACCTTCTACTGGAAAATAAGTCTTCATCTGGCTGCGCAGGGAGCCGCCGCGGCATTGCTCGTGTTGCTGACCTTCGGCAACGCAGGGAACCTGACCGGTGCGCTGGCCGTGGCCGTGCTGGCGGCGGGTGCGCTCGCCTCGGCACGTCTGTGGCTGGGATGCCACACGATCCGCCAGGTCGCCGCGGGTTATGTCGGCGGGTTCATCGTCGCGACGCTCGCCGTGCTGCTGTTGTAGGTGTGCGGCGAAAGGATTCTCTTCCGCTCGTTCCGCCGCTCGATCTTTTGCCGCTTTTGGCGCGATCCCGAAGCAGCGAAGGTTGGCCGTTGATTTCCGCACGGCGCGTACTGAATTTCGGCTGGCGGCAGTTCGATAAAAAAACAGCGAGGTAAACTGCCTCGCTGTTTTCTATTCCGGAATCGGGATCGGGTTCTCAACGTGCTGCGATACGGCAGTAACGGTCGTAGCGTTTCAGAACGTCGCGGACGTAGGCCCTCGTCTGGCTGCCGCCGGTGAACCGGCCGCAGCGTACCTCCTGCTGCTCGTAGTATTCGGGCAGCGCTTTGAGCGCCAGATAACGGGCCACGGTCTCCCATGAATCGGGATTCTCGCCATGGCTGCGCGCCAGCCGGCGTGCGTCGTTGACGTGGCCGATGCCGCCGTTGTATGCGGCCAGGATGATGCTCATCCGGTCGTCGTCCGGCGTGCCGGGCGCGAAATGCAGTCCGGCGTCGATCTTCGAGAGCACCTGTGCCGCCAGCCGGACGTTGGTCTCCGGATCGAGGAGCCGGTCGCCCGTCACGTTGAACTGGCGCGCCACGGCGGGCATGATCTGCATCAGTCCGGCGGCGCCCCGTTTCGAAACGATGTCGGGCGAGAAACGCGATTCGTGGTAGGCGATGGCGCTCATCAGACGCCAGTCGTAACCCTCCTCTTCGCTGACCGAACGGATCAGTTCGTCGTAAACCGAGATGGTGTGGGCGATCTCCGTCCTTTCGGCACTGCCGATGAAGCTGCCTGCCGTGCGGTTGCCGTAGGGGCCGAAATTGGCGTTCAGACCGTAGAAGGTAGTCAGCAATGTTAAGAACACGAACGTTAAAAATGTCTTTTTTAACATAAAGTTTTACGTTGCGGGCAGCTCTCTGCGTGCCGTACAGTACACCGATCGATCAGTCGTAGAATCCCCACGAAATACCCATCTTGAACATGCCGGGGTTGAGCGGGTAGCGGGCCACGGAAAAGTAGTCGCCGTTGCCGAACAGCCCCCTGTTGACATGCTGATATTTCAGAAAGATGCGCATTCGTTTCCACTTGCCCATGACGAAAACGTCGGTGTAGGGATAGTTCCCCACCTCGGTTTCGCGCTGGTTGTAGAACGCCGACAGGGCCGGATTGTAGCCCGGGGCGTAATACTTCGTGTTGTAGCGGCCGTCGAGACCGATTTGCAGCCTCAACACGTCGCGCACTACCCAGAACTCGTAATAGTACGAGAGGAAGGCGCTCACGAGCGGAACGGGTATGACCTCCTGATTTGTACTCCACTGCAACAATACCCTGTTGTCCAGATGGAGTCCGCCGATGCGGAAATCCTTGCGGGCATACAAACTCGTCAGGCTGACGTTGCCGTCGTGTTGCAGGACGCCTACGTTGGAGTCGCCGGGACCGACGGGGCCGTAATAGATCTTGTTCTTTACGACACCCTGCCATGCGGCGAGTTCCAGCGCGTAGTCCGGCACGCGGAACGAAGCCTCGATACGGGTTTCATTCTCCTTGGCCAAGGAGTTGGACCACACGTAGTGGTTCGAGAAGAGATTCTCCTGCCAGTAACCCGGCGAACGCTTCTCGTTCGAGAAACGTCCTTCGAGAATCAGGGCGTGACCGCGGAGATAGCCTTTGAGCGCGAGGTGTGCGCCCAGCGACATGTCTCCGCCTCTGTACCCCGACGGGTAGACCTTCATGTTGGCGTCCCAGTCGACGTATTTCTTGATTTTGCCGGCGATCGACCCGTAGGCGAAATAGCTGGTCTTTCGCGTGCGGCGGTATTTGCCGGTGATGTAGTCGCCGAGCGCGAACTGCGAGTAGGTGTGTATGTCGAACCCCACGCCGCCGTCGATGGTGCCGATCACGCCGTTGCGGTCCCACGGCTGCGCCTGTACGAACAGGCGGTTCGAAAGCCTCCGTTCGCAGAGCGTGTCGCGCGAGGCGTCGGGGTGGATGAACCAGTTGTCGTAATACTCGTGGCCCTCGGTGGCGACGAAGTTGCCGTTCTCGTCTTTCGACCCGCGTTCGTCGGTGTAGGTGCCGAAGATGTCGGTGTAGGTCTTGCTCCAAATGTCGTACTCGATCGAGTGGCCGATGAATACGGCCGAGAGGTCGGCCAGCGAAAAATCGTTTTCGGTGACGCGTTGCAGCGGAATGGCGTAGGACTGCGTGAGGAAGAAGGCGTGGTTGCGGTAGATGTTTTCGGCCTTGGCGTTCGTCAGCCGCATCGGTACGCCCGACGGCATCTCGAAGACCGTGTCGCGGATCGCCCATTCGCCCACCACGCCGCCGTTCTCCTGCGTCTCGATGTGGTTGTTGACGTAACCGGCATGTACGGAGTAGCGCTTGCCCGTGTGGGCGACCGTCACGGCGATGTTCTGATTCTTGGTACGCGACCATTCGTAGAGTCCCCGCGTGCCGCGCGACTTGTAGTCGATGCTGAAACTGGTCGAGGGAGAGATGTTCTGTGCGTGGCGGATCTCGAAATTGGTCTCGCGGTAGCGTTTCTGTCCCGATTCGATGTAGGTCATTTGCAGGAAGGGACGTTTACCGTTGTAGAACGGCGCGTTCCGCATGTCGTAAATATAGGAGTGGAACGGGGAGGCGAAACTGAAATCCTGCCACTGGGGCCGCTCGAAATAGTTGAGCGGAACCGATCCCTGGCCGAGCGCGCCGATCGGCGCATCACCCACGCCGTTGCGGTAGAAGGGGTAGTCGATTCGCCACGCCGTGAGCGTGGTGTCGAGCGGTTCGATCCGCACGCGGTTGTAATCCTGGGAGACGTTCCATTTGAAGTTGGGCAGCGCCCGGATCGAGTCGCTGAAAAAGTAGGATTCGAGCGGTTTTTTGATGCGCTTCTCCTTGGTCGAGTCGACGGGCTGCTGCGCCTGCCCCTCCTCGTCTTCGGGCGCGGGGTTCGGTACTCCGTAGAGGTTGGTGTTTTCGCCGCGTTGCTGGGCGCGCATGAGCGAACGGGCGTCGAGCTGGGCACAGACACGCCCCGGCAGCAGCGCCGCCAAGAGCAGCACTGCCGGGAGCAGATATGTTCCGAGCCGTTTCGACATGCGTTTTCTTTCTTAGGCTTCGGTCGCCCTGCGTCCTTGCAGGAGCCACCGGACGAGCGAGACTACGACATAGAGAACGAAAATCGCGGGAATTGCGTATGCGCCGAGCGTAAGAATAAGTACGACGCACGCCCCCAGAAAGAGATAGCGCAGCCGGTTGCCCGTCCAGCCGAAGCCGTGGAATTTGAGTGCGAACATGCGGATCGGGCTGATCATGAGCCAAGCCGTCGCCGCCGCGGCGAGCAGTACGGCTTCATAGGGCAGCGAGAGCATTCCTTCGGCGTGGAGCAGACCCAGCGAGGCGCAGAAGAGGCCCGCCGCGGGCGAAGGCAGTCCGCAGAACTCGGTACGCTGCGTGTCGTCGATGTTGAATTTCGCCAGCCGCAGCGCCGTCCCGACGGCCAGCAGCAGTACGATCCAGCTCCAAGGGCCTCCCGTATCGGCCGCCCACCACGAACTGCCGGCCTGCCATGCCAGCGTGAGCATGACGGCCGTCGGTGCGACGCCCGACGAAACCATGTCGGCCAGCGAATCGAGCTGCAACCCGATCGGCGAGGACTGGTGGAGCAGCCGTGCCGTGAAGCCGTCGAAAAAATCGAAGACGGCCGCCAGCACCAGCAGCCAGAAGGCCAGATGCAGGTCGCCGTCGGTGAGTATCGCCACCGTCGCTATCATCCCGCAGAGCAGATTCGAGAGCGTGAGCAGGTTGGAAATGGTAAAGAGCTTGATCTTCATATTCGTGCCCGACAATTGATAGATTGACCGGCAAAGTTACGAATTATTTTTCGGTTTTCGGGCAAATGTGCCGAAAACCGATCGGACACGGCCTTTTTCTCCGCTGTTTGCTGGGCGATGCAGGGGGCGATGCCTGTGTCGGAATTGGTTTGGACTTCCTCCTGAGGATGACAGGATTTGTCATTCCGGGCGGAATGCAGTGGAGCGTAGGAATCTTTCCGCTCTTTTCGCAGTGCGATCCGGCAGGCCGGAGACCTGTTAAAACAGGAGACCAGCAAATAATCATCGTTGCGCGCAGCGCACCGCAAATTCCGCATTGCACCGGAGGAGGAATCAGATCGGACGGCGGTTCGAGCGCCCGGAGCGGGCGTGCAAAACAGCGCAGTCTTTTGTGCCCGCTCAGTGAGAACCTCCGTCCGATCCCGACGGAGGTGCCCTGCGGACACTTTTGGCGCCACCTTTCGGTGACAAAAGGTGGTAAATCCGCTCCTCGCAGGAAACGCCCAATCGGAGGTGCGGGATGCTTTCGGATATACATTCAGGATGTTTCCGACGCTTTCACACTCCGATTCTGCTAAAACTAACGATTGTAAAAGATTCGCTCTTCGACTGCGGCCGGAGAGCGGCAGCCCGCAGCCGCCCCATGCGGAGGGCTGCATCGTCCCGCCGGCGGCGTCCGACGCATCCTCCGCCGGCCGCAGACTGAAAAACGACAATCCGTTAAAACGACCGATTTACCTTGCAATATTGCGACGCCTCGGCACCTCGCGGCCGAAGCCTCTGCCCCGCGGCAGCCCGCAATATGCCTCTTTCGCAGGTATCGATCCGCAAATAGAGCAGTTCTGCGGCGACCCGGCCGCGCCGTGCGGAAAGACGAACAGCCGAAACCGGACCGGACGCACCGCCGCGACAGGGAAGGAAATCCCGCCGCAGTGTTATTTTACAAACAGACGAGTGCGTATTTCTGAAAATAAATGCGTACATTTGCGGGACGCGACCGGAGTCGCCGCACAAGACGTTGCCGCCGGACGAAGACGGCGAGCGCCTGCGGATTCCGCCGCATCGGGCAGCGGGAGGCTCCGGCGCCGGCTCGAAACCCGAATTTGACAAGAGAATGGGATTCAACGCATTAAGATATACTTTAAAATTCAACGCATTATGGCAACAATCGATTCTTACGATTTCAAGGGCAAACGCGCGATCGTCCGCGTGGACTTCAACGTGCCTCTGGATGAAAACGGTAAAATCACCGACGACACCCGCATCCGCGGGGCGCTTCCCACGCTGAAAAAGGTGCTCGCCGACGGCGGCAGCCTCGTCATCATGTCGCACATGGGCAAGCCCAAAGGCAAGGTCAACCCCAAGTTCTCGCTGAGCCAGATCGTCGACGCCGTGAGCGAAAAACTGGGCGTGCCCGTCAAGTTCGCTCCCGACTGCGTCAAGGCTGCCGAGGCCGCTGCGGCGCTCAAACCGGGCGAGGCGCTGATGCTCGAAAACCTCCGCTTCTACCCCGAAGAGGAGGGCAAGCCTGTGGGCATCGAGAAGGAGGATCCCGCCTACGAGGAGGCCAAGAAGGCGATGAAGGCTTCGCAGAAGGAGTTCGCCAAGACGCTGGCTTCGTACGCCGACTGCTATATCAACGACGCCTTCGGAACGGCGCACCGCAAGCACGCCTCGACGGCCGTGATCGCCGACTACTTCGACGCCGGCAACAAGATGCTGGGCTACCTCATGGAGAAGGAGGTGAAGGCCGTCGACAACATCCTGAGCGACATCAAACGACCCTTCACGGCCATCATGGGCGGTTCGAAGGTATCGACCAAAATCGGCATCATCGAGAACCTGATGGACAAGGTCGACAACCTGATCCTCTGCGGCGGCATGACCTTCACCTTCGCCAAGGCGCAGGGCGGCAAGATCGGCAACTCGATCTGCGAGGACGACAAACTGCAACTGGCGCTCGACATCATCGCCAAGGCCAAGGCCAAAGGCGTGAATCTGGTGCTGGGCACCGACTGCGTGGCGGCCGACGCCTTCTCGAACGACGCCAATACGCAGATCTGCCCCGTGAACGACATCCCCGACGGCTGGGAGGGCATGGATGCCGGTCCCGCATCGCGCAAGGCTTTCGCCGCCGCGATCGAAGGCGCCAAGACCATTCTGTGGAACGGCCCTGCCGGCGTATTCGAGTTCGACAAGTTCGCCGAAGGATCGCGCGCGATCGCCGAAGCGATCGCCAAGGCGACGGCCGAGGGCGCTTTCTCGCTCATCGGCGGCGGCGACTCGGTGGCATGCATCAACAAGTTCGGCATGGCCGATCAGGTATCCTACATCTCGACCGGCGGCGGCGCGCTGCTCGAAGCCATCGAGGGCAAGGAACTTCCGGGCGTAGCCGCTATCTGCAAGAAATAATGCGTCCCGAACGCTGATGTCCGAAAGAGCTGTCCTTCTGCCGAAGGCGGCTCTTTCATGTTTAAAACAAAGAACCCAGATGAAAAAAGTCATTCTTTTTGCAACGCTCGCCTGTATGATGAGTTGCAACGACAAAACAGCCAAAACGCCGGCCATCGACCCGTCGAATTTCGACCTGTCGGTAGCCCCGAACGAAGATTTCTACCAGTACGCCACCGGCGGATGGCAGGCCAAGAACCCGCTGAAACCCGAATTCTCGCGCTTCGGCTCGTTCGACGTGCTGCGCGAGAACAACGAGGTGCGCATCAACGACCTCTTTCAGGAGATGACCAAGATCGAGGCCGCGCCGGGTTCGGTCGACCAGAAGATCTCCGACCTCTACAAAATGGGGCTCGATTCGGTACGTCTGAACAAGGAGGGCGCCAAACCGGTCAAGGCCGACCTGGCCGCGATCATGCAGGTCGAAAAGGGACCCGCGCTGACCAAGGTGCTCACGGAGATGATGCTCGACGTGGGCAATCCGCTCTTCGCCTTCGGCGTGATGGCCGACCTGATGGACAGCAACACCAACGCCTTCTACCTCGAACAGAGCGGTCTGGGCATGGGTAACCGCGACTACTACCTCGAAGAGTCGAACGCCGCCCTGAAAAAAGGCTACGAGGAGCTGCTCGCCAAACTCTTCGTCCTTTCGGGCACGGAGGAGGCCGAGGCGAAGCGGGCCGCAGCCGACGTCGTGGCCTTCGAAACCGAACTGGCCCGCGCCTCGTGGTCGAACGTCGAGTTGCGCGACATCGCCCGCAGCTACAATCCGATGAGCGTCGCCGACCTCAAAAAGAGATACGACGCCATCGACTGGGAGGTGCTTTTCGATGAACTGGGCAAGGTACAGGTCGCAGGGATCGACCGTGCCATCGTCGGACAGCCGAGTTTCTTCGAGGGGATGAACAAACTGGTCAAACAGACCCCGATCGAGACGCTACGCTACTACCTGGCCGCTCAATACCTCACCAGCGCGGCATCCTACCTGAGCGACGACTTCTATGCCGCTTCGTTCGACTTCTTCGGCCGTCAGATGGCCGGCAAGGAGGAGCAGCGTCCCCGCTGGAAACGCGCCATGTCGATCCCCAACTCGGTGTTGGGCGAGGCCGTAGGCGAGATGTACGTCGCCAAATACTTCCCTGCCAAGGACAAGGAGCGGATGCTCGAACTGGTCGGGAACCTGCAAACGGCGCTCGGCGAGCACATCGCCGCTCTCGACTGGATGTCGGACGCCACGAAAGCCAAGGCGCAGGAGAAGCTGGCGTCGTTCCACGTCAAGATCGGCTATCCCGACAAGTGGAAGGACTATTCGACGCTCACGATCGATCCCTCCGAGAGCTACTGGCAGAACATCAAGGCCGCGAGCCTGTGGGGCACGCTCGACAATCTGCGCAAGTTCGGCAAGCCGGTCGACAAGGACGAATGGCTCATGTCGCCGCAGACGGTCAACGCCTACTACAATCCCACGACCAACGAGATCTGCTTCCCTGCGGCCATTCTCCAGCCGCCGTTCTACAACCCCGATGCCGATGACGCGGTCAACTACGGCGCCATCGGCGTGGTGATCGGCCACGAGATGACCCACGGATTCGACGACCAGGGCCGCAACTTCGACAAGGACGGCAACATGAACAACTGGTGGACCGAAGAGGACGCCGCCGCGTTCAAGGCCAAGACCGACATTCTGGTCAAGCAGTTCGATGCGATCGAGGTACTGCCCGCCAAGGGGGATCAACCGGCCCTCTTCGCCAACGGCGCGCTCTGCCTGGGCGAGAACATCGCCGACCAGGGCGGTCTGCGCGTCGCCTACACGGCCTACCACAATTCGCTCGAAGGCAAGGAGAAGCCCGCACCGATCGACGGCTTCACCCCCGAACAACGCTTCTATCTGGCCTACGCACAACTCTGGGCGCAGAACATCCGCGACGAGGAGATCGCCCGTCTCACCAAGCTCGACGTACACTCGCTGGGCAAGTGGCGCGTCGACGCCACGCTGCGCAACCTGCAAGACTTTTACGATGCCTTCTCGATCACCGACGGCGCGATGTACATGCCCGTCGAGGAGCGCGTGATCATCTGGTAACCTCTCCGAAAATCCGGTACGCAACCACCCCGAAAGTCCCTCCGCGGAGACTTTCGGGGCTTTCTTACGGCACGGGACGGCGACAAAGCTAGGCTCCCGCATTCGCTTTCCGGAAAAGAATCCCTATATTTACACGACCTAAATCCATCCGAAATGAAACGTATTCTTCCGATCGGCATTCTGCTGATGCTGTCGTATTCCCTTTCGGCCTTCGGAACCTCCTCGCCGAGACCCGCCGGGATGACCGTCGAGACCTGCACGGTCGACGGACTAGAACGCACCTACCGCCTCTATCTGCCCGAAGGAGTGCCCGACGACGCGCCGCTCGTCTTCGTGCTGCACGGCTACGGAGGCAATTTCAACCTCGACCGCTACGGCATGAACGAAGCGGCCGACCGCCACGGCTTCGCCGTCTGCTACCCGCAGGGCATGAAGGACGGCCGCGGCAAAACCTGCTGGAACGTCGGGTACCCGTTCCAGGCCGACATGACCGTCGACGACGTGTCGTTCCTCTGCGAACTGGCCGGTCTGTTGCAGGACAAGTACGGCCTGAGCCGGAAAAAAACGTTCTGTACCGGCATGTCGAACGGCGGCGAGATGTGTTACCTGCTCGCCTACTCCCGTCCCGACGTCTTCGCTGCCGTCGCACCGGTTTCGGGACTGACGCTGGAATGGATGTACCGCGACTGCGACACGCCGGCGCCGATCCCGCTCTTCGAGATCCACGGTACCGAAGATCGCACCTCCGCGTGGGAGGGCGATCTGGAAAACAAGGGCGGCTGGGGCGCCTACCTGCCCGTCGAGATCGCCGTCGGCTACTGGGTCGCCGCCAACCGCTGCGTGCGCGAACAGACCGATACGCTGGCCCTGCGGCGGCATCCCGTGGTGGCGCACCGCTTCGTCGGGGGCACCGGAGGCAACGAAGTCTGGCTCTACGAGGTCGTAGACGGCGGCCACAGCTGGGCCGAGAAGGATATGGACACCTCCGAAGAGATATGGCGTTTCTTCGGCCGGTTCGTGAAATAGCCCGCGGCGGCTGTACGACGACGGGACGGGGTGCGATGCCCCGTCCCGCCGTTTTTGGTGCGGTATTTGGACGACAGCGGTCAACGTCTTAAAATCATACGACTATGAAAAACTGGATTCTGACGGCCGCCGCACTCTTCGTCTTCACGACGGCCGCAACGGCGGCGGCAAACGCTCCCGACGACGACAAACGCCCCGACCGGACGCCCATGAAAGGGCGGATGGTCGAAAACCGCACGGTAAAATTCGATGCGCTGCCCGAAGCCGCACAGGCCTTCATCCGCGACTTCTACGCAAAAGACCGTGTCGAACGCATCCGCTTCGACCCTTCGGCGCACCTCTTCGCCTACAAGGTGCGGCTCGACAACGGCGATGAAATCATGTTTTCGCAAAACGGTGCATGGACCGACATCGAGAGTGCCGACGGCATCCCGATGAAGCTGATTCCTCAACAGGTCGCCGACTATGTGAAGAACAAATACCCGGGCCAGACCGTCACCGACATCGGGCTCGAACGCAACGGAATTTCGGTGCGGCTCGCCGATCAGACGGAGCTGCTCTTCGATTCGGACGAGCACAACCTCCGGCAACACATGGCCGGCACACGGACGAAAGGCTCCGGTGACCGCATGATGCGGCACCACGGCAACTCGCGATAGCACACCGGTTTCCGGATGAATTCCCCGACCTCTGTCCGCAAGCGAGCGCTCCGTCTGCAACTATTTG
>ERZ772880.1500-NODE-1500-length-19982-cov-12.370051_pt1 | contig 19982 bp, 17 predicted proteins | sample MGYA00580577_ERZ772880 | MGnify/ENA primary metagenome ERZ772880 (study PRJEB29015, sample SAMEA2737705) | human gut metagenome | biome: human gut; feature: human-associated habitat; material: faeces | place: China | collected 2012 ... | reverse complement strand
GGCTAGGCTATACGCTTAAAAGAAAGCTTACCAACCAGGAAAATCCGCTGACCCCTTTTTTCGTATCGATCATATCCTTTAATATAGTCAATACAAGGAGCAGCAGTAAAAAAACAATCGATGCCGTTAATTAGCGGCTTAGCACATTTACAATTTCCACCACATACATCTTGTGAAAACCACCGTGTGATTCCCCATACCATCGGTCCGTAATGCTCTTGTCGATAAAGTTTCCGGGCTTGATCAGATCGGCATACAGTTTCTTGCATTCAAAAGTCAACCGCGCCTGCTCAAAAGTGATGCTTCCGTTCTCGGTGAACAAGGGCGATAGTCCTGTCGCTTTTACTTTATCCATGTCACGTCCCGATTTGGAACCGCATATCTTATGTATTTCTTTATGCTCTTCACCTAGAAAAGAGAGAGTGAGATAGTCATTCTGCTCTATAAAGTCGAATGTATAACGTTCGGGGCGGATAAAGATAAAGGCTACCGGACGGTTCCATAGAAATCCTGCACCTCCCCAGTTTGCCGTCATGGTGTTGAATTTGTCTTTGGTACCGGCGGTTACCAACATCCATTCCTTGCTGATTGTCTCAAACAGATTGTCAGTCAGTTCGTTTACTTTTATTTCTTTCATTGTTTCCGTATTTTTAGCTAGTACAAAGATATAATTTTTTTCTTTTACTGTTTCAGATTAAATTTGCTAATTATTATCTTTGCGAGAAATATTAATTAAAAAAAGAAAGGACGATACAGTGGCAAATGATGTAGTTTTAACCCCGATGATGAAGCAGTTTTTTGAGTTGAAGGCAAAGCATCCCGATGCGATTATGCTATTCAGGTGCGGGGATTTTTATGAAACTTATTCAGAAGACGCTATTGTTGCCTCAGAGATTTTGGGTATTACGCTGACCAAGCGGGCCAATGGACAGGCAAAGAGCGTAGAAATGGCCGGCTTTCCTTTCCATGCATTGGACACGTATTTGCCCAAGCTGGTACGTGCCGGCAAGCGGGTGGCCATTTGTGACCAATTGGAAGATCCCAAGATGACCAAGAAACTGGTAAAGCGCGGTATCACCGAATTGGTGACTCCGGGTGTAGCCATCAATGACAATGTTCTTTCTTACAAAGAAAATAATTTTCTGGCTGCCGTTCATTTTGGGAAAGCCAGTTGTGGTGTGGCCTTCCTTGATATCTCTACCGGTGAGTTCCTTACCGCAGAGGGGCCTTTTGACTATATAGACAAGTTGTTAAATAATTTCGCCCCCAAAGAGGTGCTTTTCGAGCGTGGTAAACGAGGAATGTTTGAAGGAAATTTCGGAAGCAAGTTCTTTACTTTTGAGTTGGATGACTGGGTGTTTAATGAAAGTTCCTCACGCGAGAAGCTGTTGAAGCACTTTGAGACCAAGAACTTAAAAGGTTTCGGGGTGGAGCACCTTAAGAATGGTATTGTAGCTTCGGGAGCTATTTTGCAATACCTCAATATGACGCAGCATTATCAGATCGGCCATATAACTTCTCTTTCCCGTATAGAGGAAGACCGTTATGTGCGGCTGGATAAATTCACGGTACGGAGCTTGGAACTCATAGGTAGCATGAATGAGGGCGGAACCAGTCTGCTGGATGTGATCGACCGCACTATCAGCCCTATGGGAGCCCGTCTGCTAAAACGCTGGGTAGTCTTTCCGTTGAAAGATGAGAAGCCTGTCAATGAGCGTCTGGATGTAGTGGAATACTTCTTCCGCGAGCCGGATTTCAAAGAGTTCATAGAAGAGAAATTACATCTGATAGGAGATTTGGAACGTATTGTTTCGAAAGCTGCCGTAGGACGAATCTCTCCACGCGAGGTGGTGCAACTTAAAGTAGCTTTGCAAGCCATAGAGCCGATTAAGAATGCCTGTTTGAATGCGGATAACAGGAGTCTCCGCCGTATTGGGGAACAACTGAATTTATGTCTGTCTATCCGTGAAAAAATAGCGAAAGAGGTTAAGAATGATCCTCCTTTGCTGGTGAATAAAGGCGGTGTGATAGCAGACGGGGTGAATGCGGAACTGGACGAACTGCGGCAGATAGCTTTTTCCGGCAAGGATTATCTGCTCAAAGTACAGCAACGTGAAAGTGAACTGACCGGCATTCCCAGCTTGAAAATTGCTTATAACAATGTGTTCGGTTACTATATTGAGGTGCGTAACACGCATAAGGACAAGGTACCTGCCGACTGGATCCGTAAACAGACGCTGGTGAATGCGGAACGCTATATTACTCAGGAACTGAAAGAATACGAAGAAAAGATCTTGGGGGCCGAAGATAAGATTTTAGTGCTTGAAACAAAGCTCTATAACGAATTGGTGGTCGCTTTGGCAGAGTTTATTCCAGCCATTCAGATTAATGCCAGTCAGATTGCCCGATTGGATTGTCTGCTGGCTTTTGCCAATGTGGCGAAAGAGAACAATTATATCCGTCCTGTTGTGGAGGACAGTGAGGTGATTGACATCAGGCAAGGCCGTCATCCTGTCATCGAGAAGCAGCTTCCGGTAGGGGAGAAGTATATTGCCAATGATGTCTTTCTGGACTCGGAAACCCAGCAAATCATTATCATTACCGGTCCCAATATGGCGGGTAAGTCGGCTTTGCTACGCCAGACTGCGCTGATTACCTTGTTGGCGCAGATGGGTAGTTTTGTTCCTGCCGAAAGTGCGCGGATCGGTATGGTGGATAAAATATTCACCCGTGTGGGAGCCAGCGATAACATTTCTGTGGGCGAATCTACCTTTATGGTTGAAATGAATGAGGCGGCAAATATTTTGAACAACCTCTCTAGCCGTAGTTTGGTGCTGTTTGATGAGTTGGGACGGGGAACCTCCACTTATGATGGTATTTCCATTGCTTGGGCTATTGTGGAGCATATTCACGAGCATCCTAAAGCCAAGGCACGTACGTTGTTTGCCACTCATTATCATGAGTTGAACGAGATGGAGAAATCTTTCAAGCGCATCAAGAATTACAATGTATCTGTGAAGGAGATAGATAATAAAGTGATTTTTCTGCGCAAACTGGAACGTGGCGGCAGCGAACATTCTTTCGGTATTCATGTGGCAAAGATGGCAGGTATGCCGAAAAGCATCGTGAAGCGTGCCAATGATATTCTGCATCAACTGGAAACGGACAACCGCCAGCAGGGCATTGCCAAGCCTACGGCTGAGATAGCGTCCGGCCGGAGCGGAATGCAGCTCAGCTTCTTCCAGTTGGATGATCCGGTATTGAGTCAGATACGGGATGAGATTCTGAATTTGGATGTCAATAATCTGACCCCTCTTGAAGCATTGAATAAACTGAATGATATCAAGAAGATAGTAAAAGGCAAATAAATGCCTTCATTTTTCATTAACCGTTAATAACTAACCATTAATCATTATCATGAAACACTTACTAACCTTATGGATGTTGGCCTTGTGTCTGTGTGTTTCGGCCAAGGAAACATGTCCGAAAGTAATTCCCGCCCTGCAAGAGTGGAAGGGGGGAAGTGGAAAACTCGTATTGCCTGCTGAAGGCAGTATTGTTGTAGCTCCTGCCGATGAGGCGGCACTGAAAAGTGTGGCGACTGTGCTGGCACAGGACTTGAAAGATCTGTTGGATTGGAACTATACCATTAGGACCGGGAAACCGGGAAAGAATGATATTTATCTTTCATTGATGAAACCCGACAAACAATTGGGAAAGGAAGGGTATGTGCTGACTGCCGGACGCTATGCCGGTATTGAAGCACCGGCTCGTCAGGGAGTCTTTTGGGGAACCCGGAGTTTGTTGCAGATTCTTTATAATGAAAAAGGACAGTTGCCCAAAGGAGTTGCACGTGATTGGCCGCAATATCCCAGTCGTGGCTTCATGCTGGATGTGGGCCGTAAGTTCTTCACAATGGATTTCCTGCGGCAATATGTCAAAATACTATCGTTCTATAAACTGAATGAATTCCAGATTCATCTCAATGACAATGGTTTTGTACAGTTCTTTGATAACGACTGGAACAAGACCTATGCTGCTTTCCGCCTGGAGAGTGAGCGTTTTCCGGGGCTGACCGCCAAGGATGGTTCTTATACCAAGAAAGAATTCACCGATCTGCAACGTCTGGGCATGGAATATGGTGTGAATGTGATTCCGGAGATTGATATTCCGGCTCATTCATTGGCCTTTACACATTATAAACCCGAGATAGGCAGTGATAAATATGGAATGGATCATGCCAGCGGCAGCACAACGTTAAAGAAGGCATCCAGAGGCTTGGCGCCAAGTGTCGCGGCAACCTCCAGCGGGCGCTTGCCGATTGACTCAAAAGCGGCCTGCAGGGGCTGGACGGCAAAAGGCATCGAGTAAACAATACTGCCGATCACAAGACCGGGGAAAGTGAATGTCAGAAGTCCGATGCCCAGAGCTTCGGTCAGTTTTCCCAAAGGACCGGACGGACCCATGGCGACTAGAAGGTAAAAACCCAGAACGCTCGGCGGAAGAACTAACGGCAGGGTAACAATTGAGCTGATCGGAGCCCTCCATTTTGATTTGGTGTGCGACAGCCACCATGCCAGAGGTGTCGCCACCAAAAGCAGGAAAACAGTCGTAATCAAAGCAAGCTCTAATGTCAGCTTGATTGGAAGCAGTTCTTCCGCAGTAAACATGTCCGTCCTAAATCCTAATTACTTGGTGCTGTAGCCGTAGGAATCAATCACTTTCTGAACCTTCGGACTGGTTGCCATAAACTTCATGAAGTCTGCCACGGCTTTGTTGTCTTTGCCCGGATTAAGGATAACGGAATCCTGGCGAATAGGCTTATAGCAGTCAGCCGGGATAATCCAGCCGGAACCGGAAGTAAATTTGCCGTCTTTGTAGACTTGAGACAAAGCAACGAAACCGACTTGAGCATTTGCGGTCTTAGCGTATTGGAAGGTCTTACCGATATTGTCACCGGTAACGAACTTAGGTTCTGCTTTTTTAAGGTTGCCCCATTTTTCCATTGTTTGATAAGCGGCTTCACCGTAAGGAGCTAACTTAGGATTGGCAACGGCGATTTTCTTGACAGCATCGGAAAGGATGAAGTTCGGATCCTGCTTGATGAAATTGTCCGCAGCGCTCCACAGCACCAGCTTTCCGAAAGCATAGGGCTTAGCGTCAATACCGAAACCTTCGTCGACAATCTTCTTAGGCGTCTTTGCATCGGCTGCAAATAACACTTGGTAAGGAGCACCGTTTTTGATCTGGGCGTAGAAAGCTCCTGTGGCACCGAAAGAAGCAAGAATCTTATTACCGCTTTCCTTTTCATAAATAGCGGCAATTTCTTTAATCGGAGAGGTGAAGTTAGCAGCAACCGCAACGTTGATTTCTGCAGCAGAAACGCTAGCCGCAGAAAGAGTTAAAACAGTAGAGAGAGCGATAACAATTTTCTTCATAACATCCTCGTTAGCTATAATGTAACCAAACATAAGAACTGCCTGATCGTTATTCTAAACATGAATATCGATAAAATAGCAATTTTCGTTTAGACAAGGAAAAGAAATGGCCCTGAATATTTCCGATGCACTTTCCCAAAATGTGGTGGACAAAAGAATTGACGTTCTTCAGCGCATTAAGCAATACGGAAGTATTTCGGAGGCGGCTCGAAGTGCAGGTATCAGCTACAAAGCCGCTTGGCAGGCAATCGAAACTCTCTCCGCGCTTGCCGGCGAACCTCTCGTCGAGAAAACTGTCGGCGGCAATTCCGGCGGCGGAGCCCGCGTCACGGCGGCCGGCGAAGCTGTCTTAGAAGCCTCAGCTGCTTTAAATAAGGTCAGAAACCAAATTCTGGCGGACATTCAGGGCGGAGAATCGCCGAAATTAGCGGCGCTCGCATCCGTTGCCCTGCGCATGAGCATTCGCAACATTATTCCCTGCGTCATTGAAGACATCCACGGCGGAATGTCGATGTGCAAGGTCAAAATGAAAGTTTGCGAGGGCCAATATCTCCGCTCCAGCGTCACGCTCGAAAGCCGCCAGCTCTTGGACCTGCAGGTCGGTAAAAGTGTTTTAGCCTTATTCAAGGCATCGGCCGCTACCGTTTCTAAAGAAAAACCTGAGGACAGCAGCCGCTGTTTCCTCTTCGGTCAAGTTTCCCGCCTTCCCCAAAAAGAAAAGGGCGGAGAAGTCACACTCAGACTTCCGAACGGCTTAAATGTCGTCGGATTTATTCGCGGCAATCACGGCTTAGAAATCGGATCTGAAGCCTATATTCAGATTCCCGAGCAAAGTGTTGTCATAGCCTTATTAGGCTGATGGCCTAATTTGGTAGAAATAATAACCCCTTGAATTTCTTGAATAAAAAACAACAAGAAGCGTTTTATATTAGGGTTTGCCATTAAGGGTATTTACCTAATCACAAGGTAGGTAGAAAAGCATTTTTTGTTTTCTTAAGATAATATTATGAATGTGAGCGCGGCGCTACACCGTCTCTGCTTGATTCTTAAGTCAAATGACATGCTTTCTAATTCACCCTGGAAAGCGAAAAAGGGAGTACAAAATGTCTCAAACCGGAAAATGGGGTACTTTTTGGATCCTCGTGATAGGCATCGTCGTCGGTATTCTGTGTACAGCAGGTCTCGTCGGTGTTGTTCAGTGGGCCGGTACCGATAAATTCTGCACAGGCTGGTGCCACTCTATGGACGGCGTTTCCTATGCATGGAAACAGGGCCAGCACGCCAGAACCCCGTCAGGTTACACAGCCGGATGCTCCGACTGCCACCTCTTAAACGAAACAAATCGTCCTTTAACACCTGTTGCTTATGTTGAACTTCTGTTCGCAAAAGCTAAAGCCGGTTCTATTTCCGGTTTCGGTGAACTTCGCGGCACACTCAACACTCCGCAGATGTGGCTTGAAAAACGCCCCGAACTCTCCAAGAACGTTACAGACTGGATGGTTTCCTACAACTTCCGCAACTGCCGCGGCTGCCACAACTTGGCCGATATGTACAACGCTAAGAACCCGATGGTTGCCAAGATGCACGCCGGCTTCATCGACAAACCGACAAACTGCATCATGTGCCATAAGACCGCCGGTCACAACTACAAGATGGCTGACGAAATCATCAAAGCTACAGGCAAATGGCCTGATCCGGCTAAAGCTTGGGAACAGGCTGACGCCGCTGCTAAGAAATAATTCTTAGAGAAAACGGAGCCCGATTGAGAGCTCCGTTTTTTTGCAGTCATGAAAAACGCCGCGATCCGCGGCGTTTTGTTTTACCTCTTTAAAGGTCTTAGTCTTTCTTTGAACGATTGGCAAAGAAGTTGGCTTTCTGAATGTTTTCAGTAGCCAGCGTGAAGATCTGGTTGGTCAGGTCTTCAGCCAGGGCTTCGCATTCGGCCAGAAGCTCAAGGTTGGTCTTCTGCAGGAGAGCAGTGGCAGCTTTCTTGTCGGACTTGATGAGTTCGACGTACTGCTTTTCCATCTGTTCCTGCTTAGCCGTCATGGCGCGTTCCTGATCGCCGAAGGCTTTCTTCACGATCGGAGCATAAGTCGGATAGTCGGTCATGACGAGCGTCTGAAGTTTACGGAACTTCCAGTAAACAGAGGCACTGTCAGCCTGGCAAGTACCGATACCGTAGTGGCCCGGAACCTGTTCGAGGCCCTGATAGAAAGGCATGAAGCAGGAAAGATCAGCCATACCGAAAGCGATGTAGATCACATCACCGATAGCTCTCGGCAGCCAGGGACGAACCTGCATAACGTGTGCTTCGTAAGTACGGAAGACACTGACGGGACGCCAGGGTTCATTGCCGTTAAGGCCGTGAGAGTACGGATCGTGCTCGCTGGCGTCGAAGTGGTCACGCATCACGCGCTTGGCGTCTTCGAGGGAGAGTTTGCGTTCGGGCTTCATAAATACGCCGAATTCGCGGCCGTCTTCGACGGGCTGAATCACAGACGGATTGAAGAGCTTCTGGATCTGCCAAACGCGCGGATCGTTGTAAACACGGTCACGGTCGTCGTTGCGTGTGTAAGCAGCGGCGAAATCGAACGGACCTTTCTGCGGATCATAGAAGCCGTGTCTGATGGCAAAGTCGATCAGGTCGGGGCTGCCTTTGAACTCGGAAGCGTTCGGATCGTAAAGACGCAGACGGCCCTGATTGCCGGAACCGAAGTAAACGTCTTCCGGAATTCTCTGAGCCATCCACTGATGACCGGTTCCGGTTTCCAGATACCAGATTTCGTTGTCGTCAACAAATGCAACGCCGAAACCTTCGCCTGCGCCGTGTGTTTCAATTATCTTGCCTAAGAGCTCAACACCTTCTGCCGCGGTATGGCAGCGAGGAAGAATGATATCGATGATGTCGTCTTCAGTGATACCGGTTTCTTTGTTGTACGGATCGATGGCCAATGCGTCGTCACGGGCGAAAATGGACTCCGTGCCGGTCACGCCGAGGCCGGCTTCGTTAAAGCCGACGGCGCCGTGAAGTTTTGTCTGCCAGTTGGGAACCGAGGTGTAACGCATAGCGTGCACAGGCTGCGGATAGCTGAAATCGGTTGCGCCGTTGTGATCCTTGGTGCGATACATCGCGCCTTCAGGATAGTAGCAAGCAGGATGAATGATGAACAACTGAGCCTTGAGCGCAGAGCTATCGGCACTTCTTGCAACTAAGAAAGAACCGTCAACCGTAGCTTTGTCGCCGACGATAAAAGTAGTGCACATATGCAACTCCTTGGTTAAAAAGTGAACCCATTCTAATTGCTATCGCTCAGAGAGGCTTAAAAACAGTTTTTGCCGAGCGCAAAAATATGTGAAGAATTAAGACAATGCGTCAAACATCAGCGCCTTTTTCCTTGTAAAAATAGGTACCGCGCTAAAATGGTCGAATTCAAAAAAGCGAACATAAAGATGGCATCACAAAACGCATCAAATATTGTTTTTAGAAAAGACTACACGGCTCCCGATCATCAGATCGAGTCGATCGACCTTTCTTTCGATTTAATCCCTACCTGCACAGAAGTCACTTCCAAAATTATTGCTGTCCCGCAGGAAGACAGAAAAAGTGACGATCTGATTTTGGACGGAGACGACCTGACACTAGTCTCCATCAAGATCGCGGGCGAAGATTCCTTCCCCGGGCAATACGACATGCGTCCCGGAAAGCTCATTATTCACAACATTAAGGAACGCACGGAAATTGAAATCGTCACGAGAATCAATCCGCGCAACAACCTTGAGCTCTCCGGACTTTACATGAGTAAGAACAACTACATTACTCAGTGCGAGTCCGAAGGCTTCCGCCGCATTACCTACTTCCCCGATCGTCCCGACATTCTTGCCAAGTACAGAGTGGTCATTCGTGCGCCGAAAGACTACAAAGACCTTCTTTCCAATGGCAATCTTGTCGAACAGGGAGAACTGCTCGACGGACGCAACTATGCCATCTGGGAAGATCCGTTCCCGAAACCCTCTTACCTCTTTGCCTTGGTTGCCGGCAATTTCGTCGCTCAGGAGCAGAAAGTCACCTTGTCCGACGGCCGCGAAGCCTTGCTCCAAATTTGGACGGAACCGGCCAACAAAGGTAAAACAGAGTTTGCCATGCAAAGTCTGGTCAAAGCCATTAAGTGGGACGAAGAGCGTTTCGGTTTGGACCTGGACTTAGACCGCTTCATGATTGTGGCGACCGACGACTTCAACTTCGGCGCCATGGAAAACAAAGGCCTGAACATCTTTAACTCCAAATATGTTCTGGCTGATGAGAATGTCGCAACCGATCAGGACTTCGCCAATATTGAAGCCGTCATCGGACACGAATATTTCCATAACTGGACCGGCGATCGCGTCACCTGCCGAGATTGGTTCCAGCTGTCTCTGAAAGAAGGCCTTACCGTCTTCAGAGAGCAGGAATTCTCTGCCGATATGTTGGGCGACGAATCTTCCCGCGCGGTAAAACGTATCGATGACGTACGCGTACTGAGAAATTCTCAGTTCCCGGAAGACGCCGGCCCTATGGCTCATCCGATTCGTCCGGAGTCTTACCGCTCGATCAACAATTTCTACACCACTACGGTGTATGAAAAAGGCGCTGAAGTCGTCCGTATGTATCAGACACTATTCGGCAAGGACGGCTTCCGCCGCGGCTTGCTTGAATACATCAATCGCTATGACGGCACCGCAGCAACTTGCGACGATTTCTTAAATGCCATGGCGGAATCGAATTATGAAGACTTGTCTCAGTTCGAACTCTGGTATTCACAGGCCGGTACTCCGCGCATCTCTGTCGAAACCAAATGGGACGAAATCGCCAAAACCTTTACTTTGACACTGCGTCAGAACAACCGAACCTTCCCGGGCAAACCGGCGCCGAAGCCGCTCATGATTCCCGTGAAGATCGGCATTCTGGACGACGCTGGAAACGATATTCCTCTGCAGCTCGAAGGTGAAGACTCCCCGGACGGCACGTCTCGTCTGCTGATTTTGGACGAGGCAGTCCAGAGCTGGACTTTCCGCAATGTCTCGACAAAACCACTGCTCTCCATCGGAAGAGGCTTCTCCGCTCCGGTCATCTTCAACACCGAATACACCCGCGAACAGTTGGCTTTCTTAGCCCGCCACGATTCCGATCTTTTCAACCGTGCCGATGCGTTTGAAAAGCTCACGCTCCAGATGGTCGATCAGTTCATCACGGACCTGAGCAGACGCGGAGCTCAGAACGCAATGCCGTCCGAGTCCTATCTTTTCGCCTTTGAGGACATCCTGAACGACGACTCTCTGTCTCCGGCTTACCGCGCCAAAGTTCTAGAAATGCCGAGCGAGAATTACATCGCCGAGAACCGTGTTCTGATCGAACCGGCGCTCATTCGCGAAGCCTGCGACTTGATCAAGCGCAGAATCGGTCAGCGCCTAAGAGGCTCTTTTGAAGACAAGATTAAAAACAACCAGACACCGGGTCTTTATCGACCGGATGCCGCGGACGCAGGTCGCCGTGCGCTTAAGCTGCTGTCCCTGAGCTACCTGGCTTATGCTCAGGATGCCAAGGCTATGCAGCAGGTTCGCAATCTCTATAAAAATGCAAACAACCTGACCGACCGATTAGGTGCCGTCAATATTGCCGTGCAGGCTTCCCTGCCGATCGGAGAAGAACTCTTGAGTAAGGCAGACGTTGAATGGAAGTCTGAACCGCTTCTGAACAACAAGTGGCTGGCGCTCAGCACTCAGCTCCGCACTCAGCGCGGCAAGCGTCCGACCGTGGATTTAATTCGTGCCCTGACTCAGCATCCGAAGTATCAGGATCACAACCCGAACAGCATTTACGCCCTGCTCGGCACATTCTTCCGTACAGGCGGTCCGGAATTCCATCGTCCTGACGGAATGGGTTATCAGCTTTGGGTTGACAGCGTTCTGTTCGTCGACAAATTCAACCCGCAAGTCGCAGCCCGCCTTGCTCGAGCTTTAGAAAACTGGCGCCGTTACGAGCCGACTTTGTCCAACCTCATGTACAAAGCGCTCAAATATGTCAGTGAAGAGAAGAATCTTTCTCCGAATGTTCGAGAAATTATTGAGCATGCCCTGACAGAACCCGTCTAGAATTTTTTAGAATGCAGAACACAAACGATCTTTCAAAAGGAGATTTATAAAGTGGCCATCAACCTTCAGCAGTTTTTAGCGAAACAGTTAAGCGACGGCGTCATCGATCAGCAGCTTTGCGATCTTCTCAACGCGGTTGCAGACTTGAGTAAAGAAATCAACGATAAGGTGACCCACGGAGCTCTTGCCGGCGTTCTCGGCTTTGCCGGAACAGACAACGTTCAAGGCGAACACCAGAAAAAACTTGACGTCATCACAAATGAAATCTTTGTGGAAGGCGTCGAGTGGACCGGTGCCTTAGCCGGCATGGCCAGTGAAGAAATGGACCACTGCCTGCCCACTCCGGCAGCTTACAAACGCGGCAAATATCTCATCATGTTCGACCCCTTAGACGGTTCGAGCAATATCGATATCAACGCGCCGATTGGAACGATCCTCTCCATTACTAAGGCTCCCGAAGGAAAGATCACCGATGAGAGCTTCCTCACGCCGGGCCGCAAGCAGATTGCTGCCGGCTATGTGATGTACTCGCCGCAAACCATCCTAACCTTAACGGTCGGAAACGGCGTTTTCATGTTCACGCTAAACCTCGGCACGGGCGAATACATCCTCACGAAGGAAAATATCCGTATTCCTGTTCAGACACAGGAATTTGCGATCAATATGTCGAACATGAGACATTGGGAAGCTCCTGTTCAGAAGTACGTTCAGGAACTTTTAGCCGGCGATACCGGTCCTTTGGGCAAGAATTTCAACATGCGCTGGGTGGCTGCCATGGTTGCTGAAGTTCATCGAGTTCTCTGCCGCGGCGGCATATTCATGTATCCGCGCGACAACCGCGATCCGTCTAAACCCGGCAAACTCCGTTTGATGTATGAAGCCAACCCGATGTCTTTCCTTATCGAACAGGCCGGCGGCAAAGCCACAAACGGATATCAGAATATTCTTGACCTGCAGCCCGAGAAGCTGCATCAGAGAGTGGCCGTATTCTTAGGGAGTGCCGAAGAAGTGGAACGTGTCACTTCTTATCACGAGTAATACGTTCTCTTCAGAAACAGAAAGCGGGCAGAAGCCCGCTTTCTTGTTATTGTCAGCGACTATTGTTGATCAGGATTTTTATTAGCAATCAAAATCTTTGTAATTTTGTCGTCCATCGTATCCAGCGTACCAGAAATAGAAGTATTCAATTCTTTATTGGCGGCAGCAATCTGATCTTCCGCACCCTTGAAAGCTTCAAGGATCTTGTTCTGGCGTTCAGTTAAGCGCTGTTCGGTCTGACTAAGAATCTGTTTTTGTTCTTCCATCCAGACTTGCCATTTCTTTTCAAAGTCAGCCTTAACATCGGTCAGTCGGGAAGCTTCCTGATCCGTTGCAAGCTTGCGCTGTTCCTGGAGTTCTTTTGTCAGGCGCCGCATTGTGGCAAACGATCCGGTTTGCTGGACAAACAAGATGTAAATCACGATCACGAAAAGCAAGCTGAACCAGAAAAGAAGCATCAGCGTAATCGGGGCCTTAGCTGTAGTAATCAAAAGATTGACTTCTGCGGGGGCGTTTACAGCTGGCCAATTAATAAAGACAAAACCGGCTCCGACTAATAAGACCAATAAGAGGACGATATAGCGCATAAAGGGACCTTATAAATTTTTAGAGAGGATTATGTCAGTTTAATAGATATGCGCGCATATGCACAGAAGCTGTTACGTGCAACCTCTCAGATCTTCTCGTTTCCTTCAACTGCGATTTTCGCTAAAGATGTTGAGCAATAAAATAGGTTCGGAGGTTGGTTACTCATCATGGCTGCTGCTGATGGAACCTCCTGCGCAGGATAGAAACCCAATGAGAAATCATAATCACTTTGATTTTTTAATGTACCTGACGCGAAAGTGGGCTTGTCAGACTCACCATTTAAGATAGGACAGCCGGTCCCGGAGGAGTTTTTGTACTTGAAGATTTTGTCAGTAAGGATGACAAGTTATTTAAATTAAAGAAATCGTAACGCCCAAGGCAGGTTTGCAACTCTTTGTTGGATAAGGATTATCTTACGCCAGAGCCTTTAAAAGAATCTCGATCCATAATTCTTCGAATGGGTTTTAAAAGTCGAATTAGAAAGTGGAGCTTTTATTTAAATAAGTAAATACCCTTATCTATTGACACACGGGAACATCAGAACTTCTCTTCCAAAAATCTCCTTAGGATTCATGGACTTCCTCCAGTGATCGGAGAAGTGAAAACACAGCTCATTTGGAGAAAGAATTTGCTCGTACCGAACATCCGAGCACTCATGGAGGTACTCCAATAGGCGCATAATGATGGGAATATTTAGGAGAGAATGAATGAAAACTGATCCGCGTTTCCCAAAACTTCATATCGTTGACCATCCGCTCGTGCAGCACAAGCTCAGCACCATGCGTGAAAAGAAGACCCCGTCTAATTCTTTCCGTCAACTGCTTCGCGAACTTACTTACCTGATCGGATATGAAGTGACACGCGATCTGCCGCTCGAAACTCGTACGATTGATACTCCGCTTTGCAAATGCAAAGGTAATTTCATCAAAGGTAAAAAGCTGGTAATCATTCCGATCCTGAGAGCTGGCTTAGGTATGTCAGAAGGACTACTGGACTTGATGCCGTCCGCCCGTGTGGGTCATATCGGCTTATACCGCGGCCCTGATCATAAACCGGTTGAATACCTTGTTAAGCTGCCTTCCAAACTCGAAGGCCGTCGCGTCATTCTGTGTGACCCGATGCTGGCTACCGGTAACTCTGCGGTCGCAGCTGTCGATACATTGCTTAAGCGCGGCGTAAAACCAAAAGACATTACTTTTGTCGCTCTGGTTTCTGCTCCGGAAGGTGTTGAAACATTCCAGAAAGCTCATCCCGAAATTGAACTCTACGTCGCCTCTTTAGACGAAAAGCTCGACAAGAACGCTTACATCCTTCCTGGTCTTGGCGATGCCGGAGATAGAGTTTTCGGCACCAAATAAGTGCATTCTTGAATAAAATTTAGGTGTAAACCCTCGTGTTTTTATTAAAAATGAGGGTTTTGCTTTAACTTCTTCAGTCAAAGCTTGATTTTTAGAAGACAGGTCGTTCGTTCAAGCGCATTATTACGCTCAGTGTTAAACGCTAACTCATCCTATTTCTAAGGTTTATCATGGCTGATGATTTCAAAGACATCTCCCACCTCTACAAGGTGACACCTTCTGCCAAGACCATCATTGATGGCGAAGACTTGGTGGAAACAAAACAGAAATCCAAGGCTTATGCCTGGTGCGACGTTCTCCAGTCCGTTACCGGCTTGATCCTCGGTCTCTTCCTTTTCTGCCATATGGGCTTCACAAGCTCCATTCTTCTTGGCAAAGACACTTTCTGGTCTCTGGTTTCTTTGACCGGCGGCTACTTCATTGACGGTGTCGATCACCTCTGGATGCACTCCGTATTCGTCGGCGTGATCTTCGTCCTGGTTGTTATTCACGCGATTCTTGCTCTCCGCAAGTTCCCGAACAACTACAAAGCCTTCCGCATCATGCGCGGCCACTACAAACTGCTCCGTCACACTGACACAACAATGTGGTGGGTTCAGTTCATCACCGGTGTTATCCTCACCGCTCTGGTCTTCCCGCACATGCTCCCCATGCTGATGGATCCGGGCAGCATCGGACCTTACGGCAGCGGTCTCGAGGTTTATCACTCCTGGCTGTGGGTTGTCTTCCTGTTCCTCATCGTTACTGAACTTCACGGCATGATCGGTCTGTATCGTCTGTGCATGAAGTGGTGCGGTCCGTCGAACGCCACACGCAGCTTCCTCCGCAAGCTTACATATGTCCTCATCGTCGGTATGATCGCCATGGGTTCCTTCACGATCATGGGCTTCTACAACGCCGGTGAGGAAGCTGCCAAACTTGATCCCGAAGCTCACTACGTTCCGGGCTGGCTGCAGACTCCTCAGACTGCCCCTTACCCGAGCTGGTGGCCTGACCACCTCAAGAAGAACTAATCAGATTCTTCTGAGTACATAATTCAGACGGGCGCGTTAAGCGCCCGTTTTCTTTTGTCTGTTCAAAATCCTTTCTACGTCCTTCTGTGACGGGCTAAGAATTCACCATAATCACAAGCCCTGGATTGACCGATACTCTCAACCTACGTCCTGTTTGGTTACAGGGAACTGGTTCTTTTACCATCGATCTCCGTGGCGCATTTAGGTCCGGTTACAGGCAAAAATTTAGGCCCGGACTCTTTACGAGGCCGGACCTAAATAATTTCTATGTTTAAGTCTGATTAACCGTTCAGCTTCTTAGCCATTCCGACATACATGTCAAAGGCCTGTTTGAATGCGCCTTCGTCAATGTCGAAAGATCCCTGATGATGGCCTGCAGCTCTGTCAGCGCCGCAAATGAAGAATGCAGCTTTACCGCCGTGAGCCTGGACACGCTTACCGAGAACGGAAATGTCTTCAGAACCGCCGAAGTTTCCGTCCGGACGAATGTTGTTGATCCCGGGAACGGTCTTAGCAACTTCGATCAGCATGTCGGAGAGTTCTTTGTCGTTGGTGAAATCAACGGCAGCGCCCATCTGAGAAATTTCATACGAAACGTCAAAGCCCTTAGCGATGCCTTCAACGATGTTCTTGACGTTCTCAACCATGTAGTCGTTGATGGAGCTGGTTTCACCGCGAACTTCCAGAGCCATATGAGCAGAGCTCGGAATAACGTTGCGGCCTTCACCGGCGCGCAGTGTACCGACGTTGATGCGAGTCATACCGCCGCCGTGACGAGGAATACCCATCATCTGAACAACCGCGTTGCAGGCTGCAGCAAGAGCGTTGCGGCCGGCATTCGGTTCTTCATGATATCCGTCTGTTCCCGTATGTCGTCCGGATGGCACAGGCCGCTCGGGTTGCCTTTGAATGTCACGTCAAACTTGGATGTGCAGAGCAAGCCGTAGGGAGCAGCAACGATTTCGCCGGAATCCGCCATGAAGGAAATATGGCTTCCGAGGAAGTAATCAGCATCGTCAACAATGCCGGAAGCAGCAATGGCGCTGGCGCCGCGAACGCCTTCTTCAGCAGGCTGGAAGACGATCTTGAACTTGCCTTTGAGTTCGTCTTTGCGCTCGGCAATCCAGTGAGCCAGAGTCAGACCGATAGAGATATGGGAGTCATGACCACAAGCGTGCATAAAGCCGGTGTGCTGGCTTCTGAAGCCTTCTTTGTTCGGCTTGTGTTCGGGATTGTCGGTTTCGTTTACGCAAACGCAGTCGATATCGAAACGGAATGCAGTTGTCGGGCCTTCTTTGCCTGTGTCGAGCAAAGCAACGCAGCCAGTGTAGCCTTCGGTTTCGTCAATGAAAGACTGAGAAACTCCGCGGGCCAAGGCGTTCTTAATGCCTTCCTGAACGAGTTTTTCGTTACGGCCGAATACCTGTTCGGGATTGATGATCTTTGTGCCGAGCAGGACTTCATAACCCCAGGAGCGCAGCTTGTTGACGATGTAGTTAGTGGTCCAGAATTCGGTCCAGCCTTCTTCCGGCCACTGATGAAGCTCACGTCTCTGTTCGACAAGCTGCTTGGTGTAATCAGTCATTTTTTCTCCTTTTGATTTGTCAGTTCGTTCTGTATAGAACAGATTGATTTTAAACTAGTCATCACAAAATGTGAATAGTTTTTACAAATCGAGAATTCCTATAAACATTAAGCTCTTCAATGTTTTACCCCATAAAAATACAAACCGCCCGACCCACAGAAGAGTCGAGCGGTTTTATTTGTTTAATTAGGGTTGACTAAACCATAATCAAAGCCAAGGTAATCACGGCCACAATCATCGGGACTGCGGTACGTTTCACCAACTGAATCGGCGGAACCATTGCGAGACCGGAGAGAAGAATCACAACACCGGCGATCGGGGACATCGTACGGCCGAGAGAGCCGGAGATGAGGGCCAGAGAGCCGAGGTTAGGAACCTGCATTCCGAAGTCAACAGCGTGCGGAGTAACCGCTTCGTTGAAAGCAAAGGTAGCAGCGTCGCCGGAACCGGTAATAACAGCCAGAACGAATGGTCCAAGAGAACCGCCCCAGCGAGCGAGTTCGTTGGAGGCCTTCAGAGCTGTAACGAAAGCATCGATCAGACCGGCACTGCGGAGACCGGCAGCGAACACACCGGCGGCAATGATGATACCCATAACGTCGCCGTAGCCGTTACCCATACCTCTGAAGAACTCTTTGGAGAACTTCTGAGGATCGCACCAGGAGACGAGCAGCGTGAAGATGGCGCCGAGGACCATAGCCTGAGCAACACCCATCTTAAGAGCCGGAACGTACTTGTTGCCGAGAACGAGGATGATCAAGGGGATGAGCGGGGCAAGAGCTTTCAGGAAGTTGATCTTCTCGATCGGAGCACCGCCTTCCTTAGCAGAGTAAGCCGCCAGTTCTTCAGCAGTAGGCTTGTTGTCACGAAGAACCAAGCAGACGATCGTAATACCAACCAAACCGATACCCATCATGATGAGCGAGAACGGAGTGTGGAGAGAGATCAAATCCATCACGTTCATCTTGGAGATGCCGGCAACGAAGTTGTTGTGGCTCATACCCGGAGAAAGAATGGAACCGTATGTACCCATCAAAATGGCAGCACCGGCTGCAGCGGGACGGATACCGGCGCGAATCATAACCGGAATGAACGTTGCACCCACAGCAGCCGCACAACCTGCGGCAGAAGGAATAGCAATGTTGACGAAGAAGGTCACGGCAGTAGCGGCCGGAATCAGCAGAATGCCCAATCTCTTGAGCGGAGCTGCAAGCAGGCTAACCAGATGACGATCGCAGGAAGTGTGCGTAACGACGTAAGCAAAGCCCATCGCACCGCAGATTGCCATGATCAAGCTGGCGTTCGTCATGCTCTTGGCAAACTGGTCTAAAGCTGCCATCGGTTTCATAGAGATGCAGCATAAGAACAAGCCGGCTGTGAACAACACCAAACGTGTCTCATAGCGCTTAATTAAGCAGTAAATCGTCGCAATAATGACGAGCACTGCAATCCAGGCTGTAATTGACATTGAAATATACCTATTGATTTTTTGTGTACTGCTTTTTCCGAATCCGGAAAAAACTCTCCCCGGCTGAAATGGGAAAATTCACTATTTCGGCCTGCCGTGAGTGTTTCACATTTGTCACTTTTTTGTAATGTGGGTAACCCTTACATCTGCACATTTCTTTTACATTTAGACATAAAATTATTGATCCCGTTTATTTGTGACTTTTACTCATTTCTTCCCATCTTTCGGAGTCTGACTTAACGATTTAGACTCTCACAGATACTCAACATTCACACCAGGAGAACACATGACAACTGACTTCCAAAAAGATTCCCTAGTCTTTGCTCAAAAATGCTTTGATGACGTGCGCGCTATGTCCAAAGACACCACCGGCGTTTCCAGACAGGGTTACAGCCCTGTTGAAACAAAGGTTCTTGAGTACTTCAAAAAAATCGGCGTAGAACTCAATCTCGAAATCAGCACCGACAAGGCCGGCAACGTTTGGATGACCGTCCCCGGAAAAAATCGTGAACTTCCCGCGCTCGTGAGCGGCTCTCATGCCGACTCTGTTCCTCAAGGCGGAAACTATGACGGACTAGCCGGCATCGTCGCCGCTCTGACCGTCGCCCGATGGATGCGCGAAACGGGTTATCAGCCCGAACGCGACTATACGGTTCTGATGATGAGAATGGAAGAAAGCTCCTGGTTTGGCAAATGCTATGTGGGTTCTCTCGGTATGACCGGCCAGCTCACTGAAAAGGATTTAGCCCTCAAACATCGCAGCAACGGAAAAACACTTGCTGAGACCATCAAAGAATGCGGCTTTAATCCGGAAGATCTGACAACCGGCAAGCCTGTTGTCGATCTCGCCAAGATGGCTGCCTTTATCGAACTTCATATCGAACAGGGCCCGACCCTTGATTCTTCCGAAGAATACCGCGTCGGTATCGTCACCGGCATCCGCGGCAACCTTCGTCATAAGACGATTCGCTGCATCGGCCAGACCGCTCATTCCGGCGCCGTTGACAAACAATTCAGACACGACGCCGTGCTCGCTTTTGCCGAATTGGCCTATCGTATGGACTGCTTGTGGGATGAGTGGCTCAAAGCCGGACACGACCTGGTTTTCACGATCGGCGTCGTTCACACTGCCCCGACTTCTGCAATCGCGATCGTTCCGGGCGAAGTTACCTTCTGTTCCGACATTCGTTCTCTGTCTCAGGAGACACTCGACGGCTTCCATGGTTTGTTTGGAGAAGAAGCCCGTAAGATCGGAGAAAAACGCGGCGTTAAATTTGAGTTTGACGGCGTGATCAAGAGCCAGCCGCTCGCCATTCACAAAGAACTCAGCGAGCACTTGGCCAAGTCCGCCACTGAGGCAGG